>Ga0182027_10006417_pt1 | contig 17597 bp, 16 predicted proteins | sample 712E1DmetaG_FD_121300 | JGI IMG/M metagenome (GOLD analysis project Ga0182027, IMG submission 121300) | Permafrost microbial communities from Stordalen Mire, Sweden - 712E1D metaG (Illumina Assembly) | ecosystem: Environmental > Terrestrial > Soil > Wetlands > Permafrost | place: Sweden... | reverse complement strand
TTTACGGCATGCAGAAGGACCAGGAGATGGCGGTCGATCTCGAGCCGGGCAAGACGCTGGTGGTGAAATTCCTGGCCGTCGGAGAGCCGCATCAGGACGGCACGCGGACCGTCTTTTTCGAGTTGAATGGCCAGCCCCGCGAGGTCAACATCCGCGACCGCAAGCTGAAGGTGGAAACCCGCGCCAACCCCAAGGCCGATCCATTGCAGGCGGGTCACGTGGGGGCGCCGATTCCCGGAGCGGTGACGAGCATCGCCGTCGAGCTGAACCAGGAGGTCAAAAAAGGAGACAAACTGCTGGTGATCGAGGCCATGAAAATGCAGACGACGATCTACGCGCCGATCGACGGCCGCGTCGCCGTGCGGAGCGTGCACGTCGGCCAGACCGTGGAGCCGAAGGACCTGTTGATTGCGATTGAGGAGCCGAAGTAAAGCCGGGTCGCGAACCTATTCCTGCATGGAAGGCTGGTTCTCGGCGTCTTTCCAGGCGCTGATTTTCAGCCGGCGGCAGACCCAACACAGATTCTCATCGGAAAAGGGAGCCGCCTGTTCGCCGCAAATTACGCACTTGCCGCGCTTCACCGGTTTGCGAAAGGCGGATGCGCCGATGGGCATCGCGATCAGCGTCCCCGCGGTCACCATCGTCGGAATGGCCGGCTTCTTTCGCTTCATAACTCCTTAGATGCGAGGAACCCGCTGGCCGGTCCTGCATGCCGCACCCCTGTCTCCAGTCAACTCCAGGCGCGACCGCAAGTCAATGCGGCACTGGGCGCCTGCCGCCGGATGCTCCCACTTTGCCCGATTCGTGCCGGGAGGACGGCGCTGGCTGGGGACCCGCCACGCCGGGCGCGACGGATCCCTCACAGCGTTTCGATCCGCTACTGCTGCTGTGGCTGCCTGGTCCGCAGGGTGACCGTGTAGCCCGCCGGAACCTGGAACAGAGCAGCGTCCGGCTCGGCCTGAGTGATGCCGGTCAACTGCGTCACGGAGGTTCCAAAGCGCGGATCCGAGCTCTTGATCATGACCGGGACCTTCAGGTCCGTCGAAATCCAGACCTCGCGAACGGTCTGAATCGGCTGTGCGTTGCCGACTGCGCCGGCCGGGATCGTCTGGGTGGTCCGCGTCCCCGCCGCGGCTAGCCCATTGATGGTCTGCGTTCCGAGGTCTTCTTTCAATACCTGCGGCGCATTCGGCCGCTGGGCTGCGTCGTGCGCCCTCCTGCCCGCGGCGCTAGCGCCTTGCCGGGGGGCTGGAATCGCCATGCTGACGGCGGTCATCTTCTGCGGATTGAGCACGTGGGAGTATCCGGCCACGGGGTCGAAGATGCGGACAGAGGCCGTTGTTGCCTGTCCGTGGAACGCCCCCGGACCCGCCGCCCCTTCGATCCTGACGCGGCCCTGGCTGTCCCGATAGACCTTCGACTGCGTCTGCCTCGAGATCTGATTCGCGCCCTCCAGCGTCTGCTGGAACTGCGTGACCTGAACTGCCGAGTACGGCGCGCCGGTCACGGGCGTTCTCGATCCCGGACCCGCAAACTCCATGCCGAAAGCCCCTTCACCGCCTCCGTGCCCAAATGCTCCCGGCCGCCGGCCTCCCGGCCCCGGCCCTTGCCCCAATACGATCCCTGCCGCCAGCAGCAGGATCAAGCAGAATTGAGCTAGCTTTTTCATCGTCATTCCTTTCCCATCGATTCTCAGAACTGACTGTCGTCCCACACTCGCACCGCCCGCGGGAACCCATCCTCGCCGACAACCACGTCGGCCGGGACCTCGCCGGCATCAAAATCGTCGACAAGAACGCCCATCCGGGCCAGCTCGACCGAGCCCAGTTCCGCATGGACGACCCTCACAAACTCTCCCGGCGCCAGCGGCGCCGCGTAGGGAACGGCCACAAAGCCTTCACTGGCTTCCGGCGCCTCGGCCTCCGCCGCATCGGCCCACGCGCCGGTTCTCGCCATACTGCCCGCGGGATGCAAACCATGCAGCACGGCCAACCCGCCTCCGCGCCAGACGGCCCCCAGCCCGGCGGCCAGCACAAGTGCCGCCGCAGCGGCCAGCGCCCACCGCAGCGCCGGCTGCCCCGTATGCCGCCTCTGCAGCGCGAACTGGCGCATGATCCGCTCGCGTTGCGCCTCCGCCGGCGGGTGGGCGGGCGCGGCTTCCTTCAGCGCCTGAAAGTGTGCGTTCAGATTCCCTTCGCTGGCCCATCGCGCCGCGCATTCAGGGCACTCCCGCAGGTGCTTCCGCAGTTCGCTCGCCGGGGCTAACCGGTCCCGCGCGCATTCCAAGAGTTCACAAACCCACGCGCGGCAGTCGCTTTCGTTCATTTCACCGTCACCTCCGAGACAATGCCCGCCGGTTTCAATCGCGCCGCCAGGAACAGGCGGGCGCGATGCAGGCGCGAGCGGACCGTGCCCACCGGACAGGCCAGCAGCCGCGCCGCATCGGCGTAGCTTCGTTCCTCCAGTTCGCACAGCACCACCACATCGCGATACCGGTCCGGCAACGCATCCATTGCCGCATACAACGCGGTCACCATTTCCTGTTTGATCAAATCCCCGACCAGATCCTGCTCGATCGCCTGATCCTTCGGCTCTTCCACGCGCCCGTTGCGCCGCATTATATGAACCAGGTTGCGGGCGACGCCGAACAGATACGCCTCCAGCGAGCCGCGCCGCTCGTCGTAGCCCGCCTGCGGCCCCATCAGCCGGACAAACACTTCGTTGGCGATTTCCTCGCCCGCGGCGCGGCTGCCCGACATGTGCAACGCATAGCGGTAGATCGCCGGCTGCCGCCGTTCGTACAACTGCGCGAATGCGAGTTGGTTGCCCTTCCGCATCAGCCGGTATAGTTCCGCGTCGCTCAGTTCCTTCAAGGCCCTCACTCTGCATTGCCTTTCGAACTCGAGAAGTTCCCGGCCTGTGACATTTTTCGTTCCGGCAAGGCGAAAAAGAAGGGCGTAACGGCCAGGCTCTTGCCCCCGCATGCCGCATCCCACAACGGAACTGGCCGGGACAGGCCAGCGCGCGCCACTCGCCGGAGAAGGTGCTCCCGACGCCAGCCAGGTTACGGCGTCACGCCAACGAGCGCGCGCGCTTCGGCTGGCCGGGCACGCGCCGGCTTGGGCCTGTGCGGACCGGGGCGTACAATAAATAGGGTTCTCATGTCCCCAATCGCATTCCTCTTTCCGGGCCAGGGCTCGCAAGCCGCTGGCATGGGCCAGGCGTTGGCCGCCAGCTACCCGGCCGCGCGGGCCGTTTTCGACGAGGCCGACTACGTGCTCGGCTTCCCCATTTCGCGCCTGTGCTTCGAAGGCCCGGAGGACCAGCTCAAACTCACCGAGAACACGCAGCCGGCGCTGCTGACGGTCTCCACCGCCGCCTGGAGCGTGCTGCGGGAACAAGGCTTTAAGCCGGACTACGTGGCCGGCCACAGCCTGGGTGAATACTCCGCCCTGGTCGCCGCGGGGTCGCTCGACTTTGCCGACGCCCTGCGCCTGGTGCGCAATCGTGGCCGCTACATGCAGGAGGCCGTGCCACCGGGCGTGGGCGCCATGGCCGCGCTGCTCAAGTTGCCGCCGGAGAAGCTGGAAAGCGTGCTGAGCGAGGCCGCTCAGGGCGAGGTGGTCAGCGCCGCCAATTTCAATTCTCCCGATCAGGTCGTCATCGCGGGCCATGCCGGCGCCGTTCATCGGGCCGTGGAACTGGCCAAGGCGGCGGGCGCCCGGCGCGGCGTGCTGCTGCCGGTCAGCGCTCCTTTTCATTGCGCGCTGATGGAGCCCGCGCAGCGCCGCTTGAAGCTGGATCTGGATGCCACCGCATTCGCCGATCTGGAGATCCCGCTCATCAACAACTGGCAGGCCCGCTCCGTGACCACGGGCGCCGAAGCGCGCGCAGGGCTCTACCAGCAGGTGCCCGCGAGCGTCCTGTGGACGAACTCCATGCGCCTGCTGATCGAGGCCGGCGCCGAGCGCTTCGTCGAGGTTGGCGTGGGCGCCATTCTGTGTGGACTGCTGCGAAACATCGATCCGGCGCGGCGCTCGGTCGCCTTCAGCGAGCCCGCCGGCCTGGAGAAGGTTCGTGAACTGCTTGCGTAATCGGTGCGCGCTCGCCGCGGCCGGGTTGCTCCCCACGCTGGACCGGGTCAATCCTGGGTCCGCGGCGGAGTCGTGCCATGTCGGAAGCCTCAACCTGAAGTTTCAAGCGTTGAGCCGCGCTCCAGTACAATGACAACGTTAATGCCTTCCCGCTCCACTTTCGTCGTTTCCGGCGTTCTGGCCGCTTTCCTGGTCCTGCCCGCCTGCAATAAAACTCCCCCCGCGAGCGTCGCCGCGGCCGTCAACGGCCACGCCATCACCTATGCCGATGTGGACCGTCAGCTCAAGTGGCAGTTCCCCAAACAGCCCGACGCCGACCAGGTCCAGATCCAGAAACTGGCCCTGCTGCACGCCTTGATCGACGAAGAGCTGCTGCTGCAGCGCGCCGAGAAACTGGGGCTCATCGCCACCGAGGCCGAGGTCGACACCAAGTTCAACGAAATCCGCGCTCCCTATACCCAGGAGGAGTTTCAGAAGCAGTTGAACGACCGCGCCATGACCGTCGACGAACTGAAGGGCAAGCTGCGCCGCGATCTGAGCACCGAGAAGCTGCTCAACAAGGAGGTCCTGTCGCGCATCAACATCACCGACAAGGACGTCAGCGATTTCTACAACGCCAACAAGGCGCTGTTCAACTTCCCCGAGAATAACTATCGCATCGCCCAGATCATGGTCAGCCCGCAGCCCTCCACCGACGTGAAGAACCTCAAGCACGACAAGGCGCAGAACGAGGATCAGGCGAAAAAGAAGATCCAGATGCTGGAAGCGCGGCTCAAACAGGGCGACGATTTCGCCATGCTGGCGCAGAGTTTCTCCGAAGATTCCGAAACCGCGCCCAATGGCGGCGACATGGGCTTCGTGGGGGAGTCGGCGCTCGAGAAGGCCGATCCGGAAATACGCAAGCAGATTCTCACCCTGCCTCCCGGGCAGTTCTCCGCCCCAACCCACGCCGGCGGCGTCTGGCACATCCTGAAAGTCATTCAGCACGAGGCCGCCGGGCAGCGCGACCTCAACGACCCGCGCGTGCAACAGAGCATCCGCGAGGCACTGCGGACGCGCAAGGAACAATTGTTGCGCGGGGCCTATATGGAGGCCTGCCGGAACGATGCGCAGGTCGCCAATTACCTGGCCATCAAGCTGGCGCCGGGCTTCGAAGGTAAATAAACCCTGCGGCGCGTTCCGGCGAGACCGGGCCGGGCGCGGCACTGGCTTTCCGTTTCCTGTTTCGATTCCGGTCCGTGTGGTTTCGCCTGGGTGCGGCTCTCCGCCGGCCCCCCCGACTCGACAGCGCGCCTGTGGTCTGGTTCTGCGATTGATTCGCTTGTGATAGTCTGGGCTGGCATTCAGGTGTCACCCATGTTTCGAAGGCAATTCCTCACTTCCGCTTGCGCTGCGACCGCCTGCGCCCTGGCCGCCCGTTCGGCCAACAACTCGACTGCTTTCATCGACCTCGATCCAACCCGTCCCGGTCCCGCGATTTCACCCCTGTTGCACGGCCACTTCATCGAACATGTGGGCGGCGTGATTTACGACGGCGTGTGGGTCGGCGAGGACAGCCGCATCCCCAATGTCGGAGGAATCCGGAAGGCTCTGGTCGATGCCCTGAAGCCGCTGCGGCCGCCGATGATCCGCTGGCCGGGCGGCTGCTTCGCCGATTCCTATAATTGGCGCGACGGCGTCGGCCCGCGCTCCGCCCGGCCCGTGCGTACGAGCTTCTGGATGGACTCCGAATCGCTCGCCAAACAGGCCGGCGGCCCGCAGCGGTTCGAGCCCAACTCGTTCGGCACTTCGGAGTTCATGCGTTTCTGCCGGCTTACCGGCGCCGAGCCTTACATTGCCGGTAACGTCCGCAGCCTGCCGGCCAAAGACTTCTACGAGTGGATCGACTACTGCAATGCACCGGCCGGCTCGACGACTCTGGCGCGCCTGCGCGAACAAGGCGGCGACCGCGATCCATTCAACGTCCGCCTGTGGGGCGTGGGCAACGAAAGCTGGGGCTGCGGCGGGGAGATGACGCCCGAGGAGTACTCGACCGCATTCCGCCGCTACACCGCCTGGACGCCCGGCATGGGCGTCCCGCTGGCCTTCATCGCCTCCGGTCCGGATGGCGACAATATCGCCTGGACCGAGCGCTTTTTCGCCTCGCTCGCGGCCAAGAATCCGGGGCTCGTGGACCGGGTCTGGGGCTGGGCGCTGCACTATTACTGCGGCACCGCCGGCAAGTCGCCGATCGAGTTCACGAGCGATGAATGGTACGAGCTGCTGGCCAAGGCCAATCGGATGGAGGCGCTGATCGAGCGCCATTGGGGCGCGCTCGCGGTGCATGATCCCGGCCGCCATGTGAAGCTCGTCATCGACGAGTGGGGCGCCTGGCACAACGCCGGCACAGAGCCCGCTCCGACCCACATTTATGCCCAGCAATCCTCGCTGCGCGACGCGCTCATCGCGGGACTGACGCTCGATACCTTCCAGCGCCATCCCGAGAAGGTCGGCATGGCCGGTGTAGCGCAGATGATCAACTGCCTCCACAGCCTGTTCCTGGCCTACGAGGACAGGTTCATGCTGACGCCCAACTACCATGTCTTCGCCATGTACGCGGCGCACCAGGGCGGCGCCAAAGTGCCGGCCGCGATCGACTCGGAAGTACGCCGCGGCGCGAACCTGCCGCCGCTACCCGAGCTGAGCGGCTCCGCGTCCATCAAGGACAAGACTTTGACGTTGACCCTGGTCCACGCGCGCCACGATTCGCCAACCGAGCGAACGATCCGCCTGCGCGGTGCGTCTGCTAAATCAGTGCAAGCCACCGTCCTCAGCAATACTGATCTGCGGGCTCACAACACCTTCGACGCGCCGCACACCGTCGAGCCGCGCACCCAGGTTCTGACCGCTTCGGGGGCGGAGTTCGTGGTGCGGTTGGCGCCCGCCTCCGTGACTAAGCTGGAGATCAAGCTGCTGTGAACAATATGACGCCCGCCGATTGGGTCCCTATCGAATGGCCCGCGCAATGGGGCGCCGGCCAGTTGAGCCTGCTGCGCGACACGCCCTTCAATGCGCTTGCGTTCAAGGCCGCGCCGCCGCCCGCGCTTGCCGCGGCTGCGCGCGCCGCCGGCCTGGAGGCGCCCACGCTCGCCTGGCGCGCGTGGAAGGAGGTGGACTGGGCGCAACCCGGCGGCGTCCTGGCCATCGGGAACGGCTTCTGGCCGGCCTATTCCTGGAAAGGCGTAGCCGACGGGAGCGCCGGTCCGACGGGCGAGCCGTGGCTCGACGCCAATGGCTGGCTGTACCTGTATGCGCGGTCGCGCGGCGGCGAGCGCGCCGTGTGGGTGAGTTCAGATCCTCCCAAAGACCCGCGGACGGTGCGTCAGTCGCACCTGCACCTGCTTCTGGCCGAAGCTTTCGCTTACGGCGGCCGGCGGCCGCTGTGGCTGCCGCCGGAGTTCGCCACGGCGCTCGCCGCCGGCCAGTCGCGAGCCATCGACGACTGGAAGAGCCTGGCGGCGCGAGCCCGCTGGCAGGAGGCCCACTCGGCCTGGCGTTCCTGGCCCGCCGTGGCCCCGCTGATCATCCTCTCCGACTTCGGCGGCGACAATGAGTACGTGGCCGGTGAGAGCATGCTGCTGGCCGCGAGGCAGCAGGCGCCGTTCTGGCCGGTGTATGCTTCGGCGGCGGCTGAAACCGATTTCCGCGACCGCCGCGCCGCGTTGTATCTGGATCAGGCCGCACCGGCTCCCAAGCTCTCGGCCCTGCTCCAGTCCTTTGCCCGAAAAGGCGGACTCGTGCTCATCGGCCCATCCGCCGCGGTGGGCTTCGCCGGTTTGCAGCCGGTGAATCAGCATCCGCACCCGCGCTTCGATATCTATTCCCTGGGCACCGGCCGCGTGGCCGTGGCGCGGGCTGCGTACGACGATCCCTGGACTCTGGCAAGCGACGCTCATCTGCTGACCAGCCGGCGTTACGACCCGGCGCGCCTGTTCAACGGCGGCCTGCTGCACACCCACGCCGCCTCCTCGCCCGACGGCAATAGCTCGCTCATCCATATCGTCAATTACGGCGGCGAATCCCCCGGCCACCAGGTCGTACTGCAGGTGAACCGGCCTGTGAAGTCGGCGCGATTCCATGCACCAGGATCCGCTTCGCCCGTGGCCGCGACTGTGACCGGCAATCCGGCACGTCCCGAAATCGTTTTACCTGACGTTTCTGTATATGTTGGTGTAGAATTGGAACACGCGCATGCCTGATCGTCCCTGCCAACACTTCGGTCTGTCCCGCCGCCAGGCGCTTGCCGGCCTCGCGGCACTGGTCGTGCCGGCCTGCTCGAGGAAGACGGCGGCTTTCAATCCACTGGCCCCGTCGGCTGCGGTCAGCATCGCCCGCTGCCTCAGCTATGGCGCGGAGCTGACGCCCACGCTGGGCCGGATGTTCGATCAATTAGGCGGCCTGGGCAAACTGGTTGCCGGCAAAACCGTTGCGCTGAAGATCAACATGACCGGCGGTGCGCGCGAGCGCCTCGGATCCGTTCCTTCGGAACTCGCGCACTTCACTCACCCCGCGGTCATCGGCGCCACCATCCGGCACCTGGCCGCCGCCGGCGCGAAGCGCATCCGCGTTCTCGAGGGCTGCTACGTTTCGGGCGACCCGATCGAGGAGTTCATGCTCGACACGGGCTGGGATCCGAACGATCTGCTGAACGCCGCCCCCAATGTCGAGATGGAGAACACGAACACCCTGGGTCACGGCCAGAGTTATCGCCGGCTGATGGCCCCGCGCGGCGGCTACATCTTCCCGGGCTTCGATTTCAACCATGCCTGGGCGGAGAGCGACGTGGTGATTTCCATGGCCAAGCTGAAGGAGCACGCGACCGTCGGCATCACGCTCGGGATGAAGAACATGTTCGGCGCTACGCCCATCACGATTTACGGCGACGGAGCAGGCAAGGACGAGCCGTCCATCGTCGCGCGCGGCGGCCGCGGCGATACTATGCACGAAGGCAAGCGCGAGCCGTCCAAGAGCGCGCCGCAGGAGCTCGACCGCTCCACTCCGCGCGACGGGTTCTACCGCATGCCGCGCATTGTCGTGGACGTCTGCGCGGCGCTGCCCGTCCACCTCACCATCATCGACGGCATCTCGACGATGCTCGGCGGCGAGGGCCCGTGGAGCGGCCGGACGATGCGCATGGGATCGCCCGGAGTGCTGATCGCGGGCCTCAATCCGGTCTGCACCGACGCCGTCGGCGTCGCCGTGATGGGCTACGATCCAGCGGCGGCGCGAGGCCAGCAGCCTTTCGACCTGTGCGACAGCTTCCTGGAGTTGGCCGAAGCGCGGGGTCTGGGGACGCGCGATCTGAGGCGTATTGAAGTGGTCGGCACCCCGATCAAGGACGCCGTGTACTCCTTCCGCCAACACCGCCCCAGCGGCTTTCCCGGCACCGCCTGAATTTAGACCGTTCTCCGTTGCACTTTGACGCCGCCATTCACGGTCTCCAGGTGAATCGGCGCTCCGCCTTCGCCCAGCTTCTGCTCCAGCGTTTTCGGACCTAGGCCGAAGGGGAGGCTTTTGGTGATCGTCGCCCCTGGGAAGTCGCTGCTCGCACCGCCGTTCACGGTCTGCGCCGACACGGAGGCGTTGTAGGCGTCCGGACTCTCGATCGTCACGCCACCGTTGACGGTGTGGACGCTCAACTCCGCGCCCTCCCATTTCTTGCCGAACAGCCGGACATGGACGCCGCCGTTTACCGTCTTGCCTTCGACGTGGCCTGAAACCCGGGCCAGATCGATGCCGCCATTCACCGTGTCCAGATTCATCGCGCCGCGCACGTCCTGGACATGGATTCCGCCGTTGACGCTGCGCAAGCTCAGGTCCTGCCGGGATGGCACGAACAGCTCGTAGCTGACCGACCAGCACGGACTGCTGCCGAACAGCCCCGACTCCTGCCTCGGGCCGGTGGCGCGGACAGAGGTGGTGCGTGCGTGGGGCAACGGGCGAATTCGTCGGCGCGCCCCTACGGCTGCTTCTTCGCGGGGCTCACGGGGCAATCCGCGCCGAGCCACTTCGAGGAGAACGTGGTTTCGATGGTCATCGTCTGGCCGCCCCGCGTCATGCCTATTTTAGTCTTGCCGCCGATGTGCTCGGAGTCGACGACCTCGACATGCCCGGCGCCGGTCGACGTCATCTGGCCATTCGTGCACTCGATTTTGAACTCCTGGCCGCTGGGCGAAGAAGACAGGATCGTGCGCTTGCAGGTCTTGTTGTCCTCATTGGCGCCGAATGAGTTGGCCAGGTCCTCTTTGGTGAAACAGCGCTTGGTGACACGCGTCTGCGGCGCTATGGCGGTGCTGGCTTTCATCCGCGCCTCGAACGCAGTGCGCTGCTCGGGCGTCATCTTCTCCAGCACCTCGGGCGGTATTGGCAACTGGCCGCTGCGCGCGATCGTTACGGTGGTCTCCCACTGGCCCGGTTTGACGTTCAGGGGCGCGACGTTGTCGGCGGCCCACGCGGCCGTGCAAATCGCCAGGCCGGCGCTGAGCAAAACGCTGATTCTCATAGTTGAATGCATTCCTCATCCTCCGTGAAGTTCGCTGCCGGCTCGTCGAATCCAGAGCGGCTGGTTCACGCTGCGGCCAGAATCGCACACCTGCCGGCCTGCTGTAAACAGCGGCCGCCGGGCCGCCCGTGGCGGGCTCCGGCGACGCCGCGGTGATGCCCGTTTGCGGCTCATTTCGGCGTTCTGTCACACTGGAGTTGGATGACCTTTCGCAGCGCGCTCGCAACGGCACTGATGGGGGCCGGACTCGTGACGGGCGGCACGCTGCGGGCCCAGGCCCCACTGGCTTCGAACGAGGTTCTGCACTACAGCGCGGAGTGGCGCTTCGTCAGCGCCGGCGAGATTGAGCTGCGCAGTACGGGTCTGCTCCAGACGCACATGACATTGACCAGCGCGGGCCTGGTCTCGCGCCTGTTTCGAGTCCAGGACGACTATGCCGTGACGCGCGACGAGCAGGGCTGCAGCGAGCTGCTGGACTTCAAAGTGCGCGAGGGACGCCGCAGCCGCGATATCCACTCGACCTTCGACAAGCAGAAGCGCAAGGCGACCTTTCTGGAGCGCGACGCGACCCGCGACGCGATCATCGCGCAGAAGGAGACCGACATCCCGGGCTGCGTGATGGACTTCACCGGCGCGCTCAACTCGCTCCGCGGCCGGCACCCGGCGCCCGGAACGTCGTGGGAAGTTCCGATCTCCGACGGGAAGAAGACGGCCAACATCCGAGTGGAAGCGCAGGGCAAAGAGACCGTCCGGACCCCGCTCGGACAGTTCCCGTCCACGCTCTACGAAGCCTTCGTGTTCAGCGGCGCTTTCTACGGACGCAAGGGGCGCCTGTTTGTGTGGATCACCGACGACGAGCGCCGGCTGCCGATCCAGCTCAAGATCCAGTTGCCGTTCTACGTCGGCACGATCACGCTGCAACTGGAGAAGGTGGAGCGGAATTGAGGGCGCGAACGGAAGCCGGGGAAGGAACTGAGATGAGGAGTGGTCCCATGGCCAGTTGGTGGAAGGTTGTGCTGCTGCCGCTGCTGGCGCTGCCGGCCGCGCTCGCGCAGGCGCCGCCCGATGGCGCCCATTTGAACGACGCCCAGGTGCTGAAGATGTACGAGCGCACGCTGCAGTTGATGGAGTCCGGCGGCGTGTTCGTGCCCGACCTGACGCGCGCCGGCCGGCCGATTGTCGAGACCTCGCGCCTGACGCTCGAGAGCCTGAAGTTCATGGGCTTCCGCAATCCGCCGCTCGAGTACCGCTGGCTGGCGTCGCTGCGGGCCTTCCTGCTGCTTGCCGACGCGCTGCCGAAGCCGGTGCCGTTCCCGGACGAGTCGCGCAAGCAATTGGCCGAACTGCGCGAGATCCTCCACACCACCGAGGAGTACTTCCAATCGCAGCTCGACCGGGTCCAGTCCGATCTCCGCAACCCCGATCGCGACGACATCAAGCGCTACGCCGACGATAACCTCAAGCTCGCGCCGCCGCGCGCCGCCGCGCCGCGCGTGGTGTTCCTGGGCGACTCGATTACCGACGGCTGGCGGCTGAACGAGTACTTCCCGGGCAGGGACTTCATCAACCGCGGAATCAGCGGGCAGGTCACCGGGCAGATGCTGGGCCGCTTTCTGACCGATGTCATCACGCTGCACCCGGCGGCCGTGCTGATCCTCGCGGGCACAAACGACATCGCGCACGGGGTGGACATCGTGACCGTCTCGAACAACCTGACGATGATGGCCGACCTGGCCGACCACTACCACATCAAAGTGATCCTGGCGTCGGCGCTGCCGGTGCACGACTACAACGCGGCGCTGAGCCCGGCCTACGAGCAGACCAGGAAGCGCTCGCCGCAGGTGATCAGGGCGCTGAACGACTGGATCATGGCGTTCTCGCAGAAGCGCGGCTACGTGTTCCTGAACTACTACCAGCCGCTGCTCGACGTGCGCCTCAATCTCACCCGGGAGTACTCGGACGATGGGCTGCACCCCAACCCGGGGGGCTATCGCGTCATGGCCCCGCTGGCCCTGGCGGCCATCGACAAGGCCCTGGGGCCAGGCGTTCCGGCACAACCGCAGAAGCGCCGGCTGCGTCTATTCTGATGTCATGAGAGTTTTTCTCCTCGTCCTGGTCTTCGTTGCGCTGGCCGCCGGCCAGATGTCGATGACCGTCGCGCAACTGAAGCAGTTCATCCACACCTCGGCCGAGCGGAGGTATCCCGACAAGCAGGTGGTGGTGTACCTGAAGAAGTCCAAGCTGACCGAGCGGCTGTCCGACCGGGACCTGATGGCCATGATCTCCGAAGCCGCGGGGCCGGAGACCGCCGCGGCGCTGAAGCAGATGCAGGAGCAGTCCAGGAGCCTGCCTGCGCCGCCGGAAGAGGTCAAGCCCGTGGAAACCGTCAAGCCGGTGCAGCGGCCCGCGCCGCCCGTGAAGGACCAGGAGCGCATCATCGAGGAAGCGCGCGAGGTCGCGCTGTCCTATACCAGGAAGCTGCCCGACTTCATCTGTCTGCAGTACACGCGCCGGTTGGTCGACCGGACCGGCAGCGGCGATTTCCATCAATACAGCACGCTGGCCGAGCGCCTCAGCTACTTCGAGCAGAAGGAGGAGTATAAGTTCATCTCGGAGAACGGGAATTCGGGGACGACCCCGAAGTCGCGCGAGAGTCTCGGCGGGGCGATCTCGAGCGGCGAATTCGCCTCGATGATGAGGGAAATCTTCGAGCCGGAGACGGCGGCCGAGTTCCACTTCGATCGCTGGGGCAACTGGCACGGGCACATCTGCTACGTGTACAACTACCGCGTGAGCAAGGAGAATTCGAGGTGGCTGATCGACTGGGAGCACGGCGCGGAGACGTACCGGCCGGCCTACTCCGGCCTGATCTACATCGAGCGCGACGCGCCGGTGGTGATCAGGCTGACGCTGGTGGCGGAGGACATTCCGCCGACCTTCCCGATCCATGAGGCACGGACCTCGCTGGAGTACGAGTACCAGGCGATCTCCGGCCAGCAGTTCCTGCTGCCGGCGCGGTCGGAGATGACCATGCGCGACAGCAAGGCGGTCAGCAAGAACGAGGTCGAATTCCGCAACTACCGCAAGTACAGCGCCGACGCGGTGATCAAGTTCGACACCGAAGCGGTGGCGCAGAGCGCGGCGCCGGCCGGCGGGCGAACGCCGACGAGCGTGGCGCAACTGAAGCAGTTCATCCACTCCTCGATCGAGCGGAAGGCCCCCGACAAGCAGATCGTCCAGCACCTGCAGCAGTGCAATCTGACCGAGCGGCTGACCGATCCGGACCTGATGGCGATGATCAACGACGGTGCGGGGCCGGAGACGATTGAGGCGCTGAAGCAGATGCAGGAGCAGTCCATGAACCTGCCGCTGCCTGCGCAGGCGGCCAAGTAGGCGGCGTCCCCGGCGCGGCCCCAGCCGTAGACTTCGTCCGGACGTGGCGGAGAAGGCGTCCAACAAGCTGCTGAAAAAGACTGAGCCGCGACCGTGAGGGAGCGGTCCGGTCGAGCCCCTTTGCAGCAGCCTGCTGACCCGAAACAACTAAACGGAGCGTCATAAATAATTGCGCATCCGCTCCCTGACGATCGCGGCTCAGAAACAACACGAACGACGCAAAGCATCCGCTCCTTAACAGTCGCGGCTCAGTAACAACGGTCACGGCGCAGAAATAACGGTCGCGGCTCAGCTTCGGAGCCGCGCGCGTCAGCAATCGGTTCTTGCGCAAGGAGCAATGCTGGCGTGTTTAGCGCGGTCTGAGGCGGCTCTTGACCACCTGGAACAGGACTGGCGTCAGCGAGAGGAGGATGATCAGGATCACCACCTTCTCGAAATGCGCGCGCACCAGCGGCACGCTGCCGAGGGTGTAGCCCAGCAGGGTCATCGAGAAGACCCAGCCCACGCTGCCGATGACGTTGAAGGAAAGGAAGCGAAGGTAGCCCATGCGGGCGACGCCGGCGACGAAGGCGGCGTAGGTGCGCACGATGGGCATGAACTGCGCGTAGATGAGGATCTTGCCGCCGTGGCGGGCGTAGAATTGCTGGGTTTGTTGGAGGTGTTCGCGGCGGAAGATTCTGGAATCGGGGTTTTTGAAGAGGCGCACACCAACGAAGCGGCCGAGGGTATAGCCGGAAGCATTGCCGCACAGGGCGGCGAGCATCAGGGCCGGAACGATGGCGTAGATGTTGAGCCGCCCGGCGCCGGTGACGACGCCGACGGTAAACAGCAACGAATCGCCGGGCAGGAAGAAGCCGGCCAGCAGGCCGGTCTCCGAGAAAACGATGCCGCACAACAGCAGGTAGCCCCACCAGCCGGTAAAGACGGTGGAGAGCAGATGGATCAGCCGTTCGGGGTCGGTGAGCGACTTCAGAAAATCGAGCAGGGCCATCAGCATTTAGTTAGTTTCCCGGATTGGAATTTCCTGGATTGGAACTCCGTTGAATCATTCGAAGAAACCGCTCCCTGTGGTCTCGGCCCGGTAACGGTCGCGGAGCGGCGATGGCCGCGGAGCGGAACAGTCGCGGCCGGCCATCGTCTGTGGGATGACTTATTCAACTTCAACGAATTCCTGACCTGGGACACTAGCTGCCGAAGCTGGCAAGCAGCCGCTTGATATTGTCTTCGTGAACCTTGATGATCTTGTCCCTGGTCATGGACTCGACGAGGCCGTCGACGAACAGTTCGCGGCGGTCGCCGGCGATGCGGTTCTTGACCGCGCTCAAGAGTTGCGAGCGTTGTGCCGGCAGTTGGGTCAGGTCCGCCTGGATCTTCTCGATCACCTTGACGAAGTAGGTTCCATCGGGAAGATTAAACGGGCCGGCTGACTCACCCGGCTGTTTGGAAAAAGCGGCTTCGATCTGGTTGGCGGGGCCGATGCCTTCCGCGGCGGCTTCACGCCCGAAGGCCGTGGAGGTCGATTTCAGCTCGACGCCGAGGCTTTTGGCCAACGCCGCGAAGTCCGCGCCGGACTTAAGCTGCTGTTGAATCGCCAGCGCCTTGTCGCCGATCAGGCGGCGGGTCTTCTGCTCGATCGCGCCTTCTTTCACGCGATCCTGCACTTCCGAAAGCTCGGCCGGCCGGGAGGGATAAAGGTTCAGGACCTGGATTACCGCCAATTGCGTGGGCGTCAGCGAGAAGGGAGGCGTGATGCCGCCCTTTGCCAATCCGGCGATGGCCTCGTTGAAGGCGGCGTTGCGGCCGACCTCGGGAAGGCTATCGGTAGGGCCAACCTGGTCGGCGCGCAGAGCCTTGATGCCGTTGGCCGCGGCGAGCGTTTCCGCTTCGGCGGTGGAGCGGACGAGGGCGGCGTGGAGCTGATCGCCGAGTACCTGCATTTTGTCCACGACACGCGCGCCGTTCAATTCCTTCTGGAGGTCGCCGCGGACCTCCTCGAAAGTCCGCAGGTGCGAATTTTCCTTCTGCTCAACCCGCAGGATGTGGAAGCCGTAGGTGGTCGTGATGACGTCGCTGATCTGCCCCGGCTTGAGGCTGAAGGCGGCTTTTTCGAATTCCGGCACCGTCTGGCCGCGGGTAATCCAGCCAATGTCGCCGCCCTTGACGGCCGAAACGGTATCCTCGGAGTTCTTGCGGGCCAGCGCGGCGAAATCGGCCCCGCCGCGGACCTGTTTCAGCAGGTCGTCCATGCGCTTGCGCAGGGCCGGGAGTTCCTTATCCGGCTTGCCGGTAGTCTTGAGCAGAATGTGGAGCACGCGCACCCGCTCGGGGATGCGGAAGCGATCGCGCTGCTCGTCATAGGCACGCCGCAGATCGCGTTCCGGCACTTCGGTCGCGGCGGCCACTTTCGCTTCATCGACGACGAAATAGAGCAAGTCGCGCTTTTCGGGAATCGTGAACGTCCTGCTGTTCGTCTTGAGAAAGGTCTGCATCTCCGCCTGCGATACGGCGACCTGGCCCTTAAACTTGTCGGGCGTGAGGCGGAAGTAGGAGATGCGGATCTTCTCGTTGCGCCGGAGGAACTCCTCCTCGATCTGGGCGGGCGAGACGACGACGCCATCGAGGGCCATATCCTCCAGGCGCTGCGAGAGGATCAGGTCGCGCAGATCGCTCTCGTACTCGGGGATCGTCTTGTTGATCTGCTGAAGGTAAGAGGCATAGATAGCGGCGCCGGCGAACTTGCCGCCCTCGAAGAGTTGGGGCAATTGGGCCTGGATCTCGGCCGCCAGTTGTTCTTCGGTGACGCGCATGCCCAGGCGGGTGGCCTCATAGGCGGTGGCGCGCTCGGAGATCAACTGGTGCAACAGCCGGGGGGCGTAGACCGACTCCAAGCCGTGCGGCAGGACGCCGGAGCGCGAGGCCTGGGCGAGGATCTGGCGCACCTCGGAGGTGGTGACGGCTTCGTCGCCGATTTCAGCGACGATGCCTTGGTCCACGCGGCCGCCGCGGCCCAGACCGCTATAGTTCGGGACGAGCGTGACCACCATCGAGAGGGCCACAAGACCAAGAAGAACGCCGAGCAGCCAGCGCACATTCTTCTCTCGGCTGCGGAAAAGATCAAACATGGAAGGAACAACTCCTGAGGCCTAATCAGCCTGCATTCTCCATCAATCTCCTGCCGTGGCGCGAGATCGTCCCGCGCCCGTGCGCCCGATCGCCCGCCATGCTCGCGAGAGCCGTGGCGGCGGCAGGCCCGGTTGGCAAGGGCGTCAAACTTCCTATTATACGAGGCTGGAGGGTCAGAGTCCCAGGCCGCACTCCTGGTGGACCGCCCGGACGGCCTTTTCCAGGCCCGAACGGCGGACGACGATGGCGATGGTGAGCTCGCTGGAGCCCTGGGCGATAGCGATGATATTGACCATTTGCGCCGAAATGGCGGTGAAAATGCGGCCGGCCAATCCGGCCATGCCCTTCATGCCTTCGCCGACGATGGCGAGCAGGCCGACGTCGAGATCGACGTCGATGGGATGCAGGTAGCCGTGGGCCAGTTCGAGGGCGAAGGTCTCCTCGAG
>Ga0182027_10006415_pt1 | contig 17600 bp, 12 predicted proteins | sample 712E1DmetaG_FD_121300 | JGI IMG/M metagenome (GOLD analysis project Ga0182027, IMG submission 121300) | Permafrost microbial communities from Stordalen Mire, Sweden - 712E1D metaG (Illumina Assembly) | ecosystem: Environmental > Terrestrial > Soil > Wetlands > Permafrost | place: Sweden... | reverse complement strand
TGGAGGCCACGCCCGGAATTGAACCGGGGTACACGGTTTTGCAGACCGTTGCGTCACCACTCCGCCACGTGGCCCCAGGAGCGCAACCGGCAAAGCGGTTTGCCGGAGGATTGCGCGACCAATAAGAATACCGGGCTATATCAGATCGATGCGCGTTGCGACAACCGGCCCTGCGCGGGGTGTGTGCCTCCGTCCAATTGTCAACACAGTGCTCTGTGGTTATCTGCGTCGCGACACTCCCCAAGGCGAGTCACGATGCCCGATTACGCCGCCCAGCGCGCCCATATGGTCCAGAGCCAGCTGAGCACCAACGATGTGGCTGACCCCAGGATCCGCTTGGCCATGGCCGCCATCCCCCGCGAACAGTTCGTGCCCGGCGCCAGGCGCGCCATGGCCTATTGCGACTTGCCGGTGGAAGTTGCCCCGGGGCGTTATCTGCTTGACCCACGCAGCTTGGCCAAACTCCTGGCCCTGGCAGGCGTGCGCCCGACCGATCATGTGCTCGATGTGGGCTGCGCGACGGGATACAGCACCGCAGTTCTGGCTCTGCTGGCGAAGTCCGTCGTGGCCTTGGAACAGGATGCCGATCTGGTGCGCCAAGCCACGGAAAGGCTGAGCGCCGTCGCGAACTCGACCGTCGTGCAAGGAACGCTCGCAGAGGGAGCCAAGGCACAGGCGCCCTTTGATGCGATCATCGTCGAGGGCGGAATCGAAGAAGCGCCCCAAGCACTATTAGCTCAACTGACCGAGGGCGGGCGCTTGGTGGCGGTGCTCCAGCGAGGCGCGCAAGGCCGCGCCCACATTTTCGTCCGGGAACGTGAGCGGGTCGGCTCGCGCCCGGATTTCGATGCATCCGTCCCGGTCCTCGTGGGATTTCGGAAGTCCCTTGGATTTGTCTTCTGATACCCCACATACGAACGTCTCTTGAGGGGTCTGCCATGCCGATTGCGCGCGCTGTTGCTTTCGTCGTTTTGACGTCCTTGTCGGCCGCGGCGCCGGCATTCGCTGCCGACAACCCGCCGGCGACCAGCTTTTCGATGCTGGAGGCGCTGGGAGTGGCCTACGAGACCAATCCGCAGCTCGCCGCCGCCAGGGCTGGCGTCCGGGCGAGCGACGAGGGTGTCGCCCAAGCCAACGCCAACTGGCGGCCGAGCATCGCTGCCAGCGGCACCTATGGCTTCGAGAAATATAATTTCACCGGCGCACCAGGATGGTTCGGGACCCATCCGCTGTCCGCCCAGCTAGGCGTGACGGAGACGTTGTTCCGCGGCGGGCGCACCTATGCCGAGATCGGCCAGGCGAAAGCCGTCGTGCGCGGCGCCCGCGCTCAGCTTGTTGCCGCGGAGCAGACCGTTCTTCTCGCCTCCGCCACGGCCTACATGGACGTCGTCCGCGACACGGCCATCCGCAAGCTTCGCGAGCAGAACGTTGAAGTGTTGCGTAAGCAGCGCGACATGACGGCGCTGGAGTTCAAGGCGGGTTCACTCACCCGCACCGATGTCGCCCAGTCCGAGGCCAGACTGGCCACGGCCCAGGCCGATCTGGTCGCGGCCGAAGGGCAGCTCGGGATCAGCCGGTCGAATTTCCTGCAAGTGGTCGGGCGCCCCGCCGAGACGCTCGAGGATCTTCCGGCGCTTCCTTCCATCGTTCCGGGTACTGAAGACGACGCGGTTGGTCAGGCGCGCAAGCAGAACCCGGCCCTGGTCGCGGCGCAGGAAAACGAGCGCGCCGCCAGCTATGCCGTCGACGATGCGATCGGCGCGCTGGCACCGACGGTTTCGCTGCAGGGCGGCTACGCCTATTCGCAGCAATCGTACAGCTCGACCATCGGGGCCGGTTCGGTCGTGCACGGCCTGGGCGTGATGGCGCAGGTCGATGTGCCGATCTACCAGGGCGGCGCGGAAGAGGCGACGATCCGTCAGGCCAAGGAGCTCCATGCCCAGGCCCAGTTGAACGTGAGCGCGATGGAGCTGCAGGTGCGCGATACAGTGTCGCTTGCCTGGAACACCTTCCAGGCCGCCCAGGCCAGCATCGCCTCGAATCAGGCGACGCAGAAGGCCGACGAGATCGCGTTCATGGGCGTCAGGAAGGAGCAGCAGGTCGGCGGCCGCACCGTCCTCGACGTCCTCAACGCCCAGCAGGAGCTGCTCAATGCGCAGGTCTCGGTCGTAACGTCGCAGCGCAACGCGACGGTCGCGGCGTTCCAGCTGCTGGCCGCCGCCGGGGCCCTGACCGCGCAATCCCTCGCCCTGAAGGTCAAACTCTACGATCCGCTGGCCCATTACGAGAGCGACGCGGCCCGTTGGATCGGCTTCGGGGATTAAGGATTTCGGCAGGAAGTCGGTCGATTTCTTAACTCGATCTTTGCCTTCTGCCGCCAAGTGTTTTAGGGTCGAACCTCAGCAATCTGGTCGGCCGGAGCAACCGCATGTCATCGAGCCCTCAGCATGAACCGACGATGGAGGAGATTCTCGCCTCCATCCGCAAAATCATCTCCGAGGATTCCAGCGAAGCGCAGCCCGCGATTGAGGCAAAGGTCGCCCCGGCGCCGGCCTTCACTCCGGCACCAGCCCCCGCGCCCGCTGCGGCGGACGTACTCGAGTTGACGCAGGAAGTTCCGGCAGAAGCGCCGGCCCCGGCCCCTGTCTATCGGCCAGAGCCCGCGCCACTTCCGCCGCAGAACGATGTCGTGTTTGAAACCATCGAGGAGCCCGCCGTGAGCAACGAACCCGCACTGAACATCCACGACGGAATCTTTTCGGACAAGACGCGCAAGGCGATGGACGACACCTTCACGAACATCGATTCGGCTGTCGAGGAGCCGCACCGCGCCGCCCCGGCCGCACCGGTTTCGTCGGTCGCTCCGATCGATGCACGCACCGTGGAAGCCGTTTTCGAGCGCGCGGTCAGGGAGGCTTTCGAGCCGGTCGTCAGCAAATGGCTGGGCACCAACGCCGACGCCATTGTCGAGCGCATGAAGCCGCTGATCCGCGAGTGGATGGACGAGCACTTCCCAGCGCTCCTCGAAGGGGCGGTACGCAACGAAGTGGCCCGCGTCGTTAAGGCGCGCGGCACGCCCAAGCGCTGACACCGACAAATTAGCGCGTCCGGGGCCGGCCCCCGGATGACCCCTTGACGGCATGGCATCCGGGCTGGTTCACCCATCCCGGGCGGTGCTGCTAGAGGGTTTGCCTTTCCATGCTCGACAAGACGTTCGATCCCCATGAGGTGGAACGGCGCATCTACGCCCGCTGGCTGGAATCCGGCGCCTTCCGCGCCGGGCGGCGCCCCGACGCCGAACCGTTTTGCATCGTCATTCCGCCGCCCAACGTCACCGGCCGGCTGCACATCGGCCACGCCCTCAACAACACGCTGCAGGACGCGCTCGCCCGCTTCGAACGGATGCGGGGCAAGGATGTGCTGTGGCAACCCGGCATGGACCATGCCGGCATCGCCACCCAGCTCGTGGTCGAACGCCAGCTGGCCGAGCGCCAGCAAAGCCGCATCGCGATGGGCCGCGAGAAGTTCCTGGAAGCGGTGTGGACCTGGAAAGCGGAGTCGGGCGGGGCGATCTCCGAACAGCTTCGCCGGCTGGGGGCATCGGCCGACTGGTCGCGCGAGCGCTTCACCATGGACGAGGGGCTGTCGCGGGCGGTTTTGAAAGTGTTCGTCGAGCTTTACCGCCAGAAGCTCATCTACAAGGACAAGCGGCTGGTGAACTGGGAGCCGCGGCTGCAGACCGCGGTTTCGGACCTCGAAGTCGAGAACATCGAGGTCAAGGGCCACCTTTGGCACATCAAATATCCGCTGGCGGACGATCCCGACCAATTCGTCACCGTGGCGACCACCCGGCCCGAGACCATGCTCGGCGACACCGCGGTGGCGGTCCATCCCGACGACGATCGCTACAAGACGCTGGTGGGCAAGCAGGTTCGCCTGCCGCTGACCGGGCGGCTGATCCCGATCATCGCCGACGAATACTCCGACCCCGAAAAGGGCACCGGCGCGGTGAAGATCACGCCGGGCCACGACTTCAACGATTTCGAGATCGGCCGGCGCCACAATTTGCCGCTTCTGAATATCCTGAACAAGGACGCCACGCTGAACGAGACGGTGCCCGAGGCTTATCGCGGGCTCGACCGCTTCGTGGCGCGCAAGGCGGTGGTCGCGGACCTCGAAGCGCTGGGCTTGCTCGACAAGATCGAGCCCATCGTCCACGCCGTGCCGCATGACGAGAAGACCAAGACGGTCGTGCTCGAACCCTACATGACCGAGCAATGGTATCTCGACGTCCGCACGCTCGCCGCGCGCGCGATCAAGGCGGTGGAGGACGGGCGCACCAAGTTCGTCCCGGAGAATTGGGCCAACGTCTACTTCAACTGGCTGCGGAACATTCAGCCTTGGTGCATCTCACGCCAGCTTTGGTGGGGACACCGAATTCCAGTATGGTACGGACCGCGCGTGCCGAGTGACCCACTATTCGGCCAAAGCCCAAAGGATTTTGTTGCGCTGACGGAAAAAGAGATTGTGGCTGAAGCGCAGAACTATTACGGACCTAGCGTTGCCATTACCGTCACCGATGAGGCCCTATGGGCGCATCTTGGAGCGGAAAGTCGCTCATCGGGGTTGTTGACCGAGGTCCAACTCTACCGCGACCCCGACGTTCTCGACACCTGGTTCTCCTCCGCGCTGTGGCCGTTCTCCACGCTCGGCTGGCCGGACGAGACGCCCGAGCTGAAGCGCTTCTATCCGACCTCGGTCCTGGTCACCGGATTCGACATCATCTTCTTCTGGGTCGCCCGCATGATGATGATGGGCCTGCATTTCATGGACGACGTGCCGTTCCACACCGTCTTCATCCACACCCGCGTCCTCGACGAGAAGGGCGTGAAGATGTCGAAGACCAAGGGCAACGTCGTCGATCCCCTCGAACTGATCGACGAGTACGGCGCCGACGCGCTGCGCTTCACCTTGGCGCTGGCGGCGGGGCAGGGACGCGACATGCGCATCGGGCCGTCGCGCGTCGAGACCAACCGCAATTTTGCGACCAAGCTGTGGAACGCCTCGCGCTTCTGCGAGATGAACGGCTGCGAGACGCGCACGGATTTCGATCCGGCCCGGGTTACGCACACCGTCAACAAGTGGATCGTGGCGGAGGCGGCGCGCGCATCGGCGGACGTCACCGCGGCGCTGGAAACCCTGCGCTTCAACGAGGCGGCGGGCGCGGCTTATCATTTCGTCTGGGACGTGTTCTGCGACTGGTATCTCGAATTCATCAAGCCGCTGCTCAACGGGACCGACGAAGGCGCCAAGGCCGAAGCGCGGATGACCGTCGCCTGGACGCGCGACACCATCTTCGCGCTGCTGCATCCCTTCATGCCGTTCATCACGGAAGAACTCTGGGCGCTCACCGAGAATTCGCACGCGCGTCGCCAGACCATGCTGATCGAAGCGGAGTGGCCGCGATTGTCGGCACTACCGAAAAACGCGGGCGCCTGCACCGAAATGCAATGGGTGATCGAGCTGATCGCAGGCGTGCGCTCGGTGCGCGCCGAGATGAACGTGCCGCCGTCCGCCAAGATCGCGCTGGTGCTCAAGGGCGCCAACCCCGTGACGCGCGCGCGGCTGGAACGCCATCACGGCGTCATCGTCACTTTGGCGCGGCTGTCTTCGGCCGATATTGGCGATGCGATCCCGCCAGGCTCGGCGCAATTCGTAGTGGGCGAGGCGACCGTCGCCTTGCCGCTTGGCGACGTGATCGATTTCGCCAAGGAACGCGCGCGGCTCGAAAAGGAACTGAAAAAAGTGCAGGACGAAATCGTCCGCTTCGACGCTAAGCTCGGCAACGAGCAATTTGTCTCTCGCGCTCCGGAGGAAGTCCTCAGCGAACAGCGCGAAAAGCGTGCGGATGCCGTGGCTTTGGCCGCGCGCCTCGCCGACGCGATCAAGCATTTGGGCGATTAGTCGCCTTGTAGGTCTGCCTCGCGGTTCCTATATCCGGAGCCAACGCTATCTCCAGCCGCAGGTTTTCCATGTCAACTTTGTTTGATCCCCTGACGGTGGGCACCTTGCGCCTGCCCAACCGTATCGTCATGTCTCCCTTGACGCGCTCGCGCGCCACGCCAGATACCCGCGTGCCCGTGCCGCTGATGGCCGAGTATTACACGCAGCGCGCGACGGCCGGCCTCATCATCTCCGAAGCCACGATCGTCGATCCGATGGGAGCGGGGTATGCCGCAACGCCCGGCATCTACTCGGACGAACAAGTGGAAGGCTGGAAGCTGGTCACCAAAGCGGTGCACGACGCGGGCGGGCGGATGTTCCTTCAGCTCTGGCATGTTGGGCGGATTTCCGATCCGAGTTTCCTGGGCGGCAAGCCGCCGGTTTCTGCTAGCGCCATCGCGGCGAAGGGGCACGTCAGCCTGTTGCGACCGGAGCGGCCTTATCCGGTGCCGCGCGCGCTGGAGACCGAAGAAATTCCCGGAGTCGTTGCCGTCTACAAAAAGGGCGCCGAGAACGCCAAGGCCGCGGGCTTCGACGGGGTGGAGATCCATGGCGCCAACGGCTATCTGCTCGACCAGTTCCTGCAGGACTCTTCCAATCATCGCACCGACGCTTACGGCGGCTCGCGCGAAAAGCGCGCGCGGCTGATGCTGGAAGTGGCCGATGCGGTCGCCGAGGTCTGGGGCCCCGAGCGCGTCGGCATGCATCTGGCGCCGCGCGCCGACAGCCACGGCATGGGCGACTCCGACCGGCTCGGCACTTTCAGCTATGTCGCGCACGAGCTGGGCAAGCGCAAACTCGCTTTCATCTGCGCCCGCGAGGCGCGGGGCGCGGACAGCATTGGCCCGGCGATGAAAGAAGCCTTCGGCGGCGTCTATATCGTCAACGAGGGATTCACAAAAGAATCCGCGGAAAAGGCTCTGGCGGACGGGATTGCGGACGCGGTGGCCTTCGGCAAGCTGATCATCGCCAATCCCGATCTAGTCGAGAGGTTCCGCATAGACGCGCGCCTGAACGATTGGAATATGGACACCTTCTATTCCGGCGGGCAAAAAGGCTACACGGACTATCCAGCGCTTTAGCTCTTGAAGGGTGGGCAAGAAAAGTCGAAGAAAGGGGACTGGTCCCAAAGGCTTTTCGCAATGCCCACTTTTGACAAATCGAAGCTTCCCTCCCGCCACGTGACCGAGGGTCCGGAGCGCGCGCCGCATCGCTCCTACTACTATGCCATGGGTCTGACGGAGGAGGAAATCCATCGCCCCTTCGTCGGTGTCGCCTCGTGCTGGAACGAGGCCGCGCCGTGCAACATCGCCCTGATGCGCCAGGCCCAATCGGCGAAAAAGGGCGTCAAGGAATCTGGCGGCACGCCGCGCGAATTCTGCACCATCTCGGTGACCGACGGCATCGCCATGGGCCATGAGGGGATGAAGTCCTCGCTGGTCAGCCGCGAAGTCATCGCCGACAGCGTCGAGCTTACCATGCGCGGGCATTGCTACGACGCGCTGGTCGGCATCGCGGGCTGCGACAAGTCGCTGCCCGGCATGATGATGGCGATGCTGCGGCTCAACGTGCCGAGCGTGTTTCTCTACGGCGGCTCGATCATGCCCGGCCATGTCAAGGGCAGGGACGTGACCGTGGTGGACATCTTCGAAGGCGTCGGCCAGTTCGCGGCGGGCAAGATGCCGGCCTGCGATCTCGACGAGCTCGAGCGCAACGCGTGCCCCGGCGCAGGCGCTTGCGGCGGGCAGTTCACCGCCAACACGATGGCCTGCGTCGCCGAAGCCGTCGGACTGGCGTTGCCTTATTCCTCCGGCCCGCCTGCTGAGGTGCTGGCGCGCGACGATTTCGCCTTGAAGGCTGGGCAGGCGGTGATGTCGCTGGTCGGGAAACGCCTCCGCCCGCGCGACATCGTCACCCGCGCCGCATTGGAAAACGCGGCGGCGGTGGTGGCGGCGACCGGCGGTTCGACCAACGCGTCGCTGCATCTGCCGGCGATCGCCAACGAAGCGGGTATCAAGTTCGACCTATTCGACGTGGCGGCGGTGTTCAAGCGCACGCCGTATCTCGCCTCCCTGAAACCGGGCGGGCTTTATGTCGCCAAGGACATGTGGGAGGCGGGCGGCGTGCCGATGCTGATGCGCACACTGCTCGACGGCGGCTATATCGACGGGTCGTGCGTGACGGTGACCGGCAGGACGGTCGCGGAAAACCTGCGCGACGTGAAGTTCAATCCGAACCAGAAAGTGATGCGCGACATCGGCCATGCGCTGGCGCCGACCGGCGGGCTGGCCGCGCTCAAGGGCAACCTCGCGCCGGACGGCGCCATCGTGAAAGTCGCCGGGCTGAAGCATCTGAAACATCGCGGACCGGCGCGGGTGTTCGATTGCGAAGAGGATTGCTTCGCCGCCGTGCAAAAGCGCGACTACAAGGACGGCGACGTGCTGGTCATCCGCTACGAAGGGCCGAAAGGCGGGCCGGGGATGCGCGAGATGCTCTCCACCACTGCGGCGCTCTCCGGCCAGGGCGCAGGCGAGACCATCGCGCTCATCACCGACGGGCGGTTCTCCGGCGGTACGCGCGGGCTGTGCGTTGGCCATGTCGGGCCGGAGGCGGCGGACGGCGGACCGATCGGTCTGCTGAAGGACGGCGATATCATCGTCATCGACGCGGAAAAGGGCACGATGGATGTGGAACTTACCGACGCCGAGCTTGCCGCGCGCAAGAAGGCGTGGAAACCGAAGGCGCCCGCGTTCGGCTCGGGCGCGCTATGGCGCTATTCCAAGAATGTCGGCCCGGCGCGCTATGGCGCCATCACCACGCCCGGCGCGACAAGCGAAGTGCGCTGCTACGCCGACATTTAGGGCGATAAGCGGCCCGGGGCGTGAGAACTAAAAATTAGACGCACTCGCGATTGACGCGCGACCAGCGGGTAGCGCGTCGCGCATGTCTTTGGCCGGCCGGCAGGAGCGGCTAAACTCTGTGCAGACTTCGCCTGTATGGTCTGCAGGCGAGAATTGGAAAGAGAGGAGCGCTTCCCATGCTGGCGCAGAAATGGTTTTCATCGGGCCGCGCGTTTTGGGCCGTTTTGGGCGCAGTCGCTTCGCTCGGCTTCGCCGCCGCGGCCGCCGATCTCGGCGACAGCGATCTGGTCTCGCAGCAGGTCTATTATCAGCCCACCTTGATGTCCTCGACCGACGAAGCGGTGAGCGCGCTGAACGCACTTCACACCTCCTACAGCGACTGGCGCGGCGGAGTGCCGGAGGGCCTGTTTGCGTCGCGTACGCACGTCGATATCCACACCAACATCCACGCGACTCAGCAGAACAGCCAATGGGTGCCGAGCTGGGGCGGCGTCATCGGACCGGGCGGCAGCTATACGCCTTACAGCGGCGGCTCGATGCAGACGACGCAGTCAGAGAACGACAGCCCGGCCGATATTTCGCTCGTTCCGGGCGAGATCGAGGGCATCACGCTGTGGAGCTATCCGAATCTCGAACGGGAATACAAATTCGGCTTCGCCCTTCAACTTGCGCACGGCGGCGCTCGTAGCTTCCTGTCGTTCCGCACCTCGACGATCGACGTGGCGCGCCCGCTGGCCGATGCGTTTGCGACGCTGGCGGCGGCGAATTTCACCGACGGGCGCAGATTCAGCCCGTCGCTCGGCATCAAGGCGCAAACCGAGGATCTTCCAAGCCAGTATTCCAGGTTGAATTGGGCGCAAGCGACGGGGATGATTATCGACGCCGTGACGGACGAGAGCCCGGCCGCGGCGGCGGGACTCACGCATGACGACATCGTCTATGAGGCCGATGGCAAACCCGTCACGGATGCGCCGAGCGTCAGCAAGATCGCCAGCGATTTTCTGGGAGACAAACCGGAAGGCCGTCTCGATCTGAAAGTCTTCCGCGGCGGACAAACAATTCCGGTGCAGGTCGTCATCACCAACCCGAATATCGGAATCGAGAAACTGCTACCGGTACAGGTTGCACCGGCTCCTGCGGCGCCTGTCGCGAGCGCACCTGCGCCGCTGCAACTGGGCGTATCGGCGCGCAATCTGACAGCGGCGGAAGCGAAGAAGGCGGGATTGGCGTCCGGTGTCCTGATCGTTGCCGTCGATGCCGGCTCTCTGGCGCAACAGATGGAGTTGAAATCCGGCGATTACCTGTTGGAGATCAACGGCGCGAAAATCACCGACATGGATGGGATGAAGCAAGCGCTGACCCCCGGAACGCTCGATGTCGCCAAGGTGTGGCGCAAAGGGAAGGTTCTGATCCTGAACGGCGTCAGCAAGATGTAGCGCCCGACTCGGCTTCCAAAATGCCGGCGCGAAAATAAATGCCGCTGCGGCCTGCGGAAGAACGCGGCAACAGGCGGCCGCAAAAGCGCTGATTCCCGCTGCATCAAGCATGGATAATTGCAAGGCGCCGCCCAGCTTTGCCTTGCCCCTTAGGCCCGCCTTCCGTAGACTTCGTGGGAGTCTTGCCGGGGGTAGGGGAAGCATGCGGATCGGCCATTTTGCTTGGGTCGCAGCGCTGTGCGCGGCCAGTATGGCGGCGAACGCCGGTGACGGGCCGGCGCAGATGCAGCTTGCCTGGTTCCAGACCCACAGCATCTTCCATTCCGGGCTGCGCGACGGCCACACCGTCGCGCTGACCTTCGACGACGGCCCCAACGCGAATACCGCCGCGGTGCTCGATGTGCTCAAGGCCAACAACATCAAAGGCACCTTCTTCATCGTCGGCAGGATGGCGCACAGCCATCCCGAAATGCTGGCGCGCATCGCCGCCGAAGGACATCTGCTCGCCAACCACAGCGCCAGCCATCCCCAACTGACCTCCAGCTTCGACGACGATCCCGGCACGCTGATCTACCAGCTCAAGGATGTTCACGAGCAAATCGCGCCGCTGATGAAGAAGACCGACACGCTCTACTTCCGCGCGCCTTACGGCTTTTGGCGCTCCGCGCATGCGGCGATCCTCAATGCCGATCCGGTGCTGCGCAACTATGTCGGCCCGATCTATTGGGACGAGGGCGGCGGCCTTACCATGCGCGACGGCTATGTGATGAGCTCCGCCGACTGGGCTTGCTGGAAGCACAAATTGGACGCCCATGCCTGCGCCAAGGGCTATCTGCGCGAGATCCGCCGCGATAACGGCGGCGTCGTGCTGATGCACTGCATCCATACGCAATCCGGCGATCTCGTGGCCAACGTGGTGCCGCCGCTGATCGAGGAAGGCTACACGTTCGTGCGCCTCGATCAGATGCCTGAATACAAACAGTACGAGACGCCACAGAGCGCGCCGGCCGTGGCCAGCACGGGGCCGGTTCGCCCCGCCACGCTCGTCGCTTCGATCCGAGTGAAATAAAGGGGCGGACGGCCGGACGCCAATTTGACTTGGCTCAGGACCGGTTCCATTCTTCGGCGCGACGCACATTCGATGCGGAATTCTGCCGGCGGCGGCCATGAGCGGTGGCTGGACCATCCAAACGTTAGTTCGCGAACTGGCCGGGCAGGGCGAGAGGCCTTGCCTGATCTCGATCGACGGCGAAAATGTCCGCCGGATCTCGTGTGCCAGTCTGGCGAGCCAGGTCACGGCGCTGGCGGGGGGCTTGTGCGAGAGCGGCATCAGCCCGGGCGAGACGGTCGGTTTGATTGCGCCCAATGGTCCCGAATGGGTCGTGGCAAGGCTCGCGCTCGGCTGCACCGGCGCGTTGGTTCATGCGCTGGACGATCTCTATTCCGATGCCGAATTGCGGATCGCTCTTGAGGAAGCCAAGTGCAGCACGGTGCTCACCAGCGCCGCCCACGTCGTCCAACTGCGTGAAGTCGATCCGGCCTGCAAGCTCGTGGTCCTCGACGACACGCCGGTCCCGGACGCGACCTCGTGGCGAAGACTGTTCCTTCCCAACGCCGCGCCCTTGCCGCAAATCGATCCCAATGCGCCTGCCATGCTCGTCTATACCTCCGGCACGACAGGCCGGCCGAAAGCCTTCCTGCTGACGAGTTCCCAGCTTTGGGCAAACGTCGTCGCGCTGAGAGACTCGGGACTGGTCGGACCGGACGATCGCGTTTTGCTGCCGCTGCCGCTGCACCATGTCTATCCGTTCCTGGTGGGCATCCTTACCGCTCTGACGTGCGGCGCCACAGTGGTGTTTCCGCAGGAGGTCGGGGGGCCGCAGATTCTGCGCGCGCTGGCGCTGGCGGAAGTAACCGCCATCATCGGCGTGCCGCGGCTCTACACCGCGCTGGTCAGCGGGCTCGAGGGCAAGGTCGCCGCCAGCGGCGGCCTCTCCGCCACGATGTTTCATACACTGCTTTCCTTCAGCATCTGGATGCGGCGGCGGCACGGGATCAACGCCGGCCGCTGGCTGCTGGGTTCGGTTCGCAAACGATTGGGGCCGAAGCTTCGCTTGCTGGCCTGTGGCGGCGCGCTGTTGCAGCCCGAGGTGATCTGGCCGCTGACCGGCCTCGGCTTCGACGTGCGCACCGGTTATGGCCTCGCCGAAACGGCCTCGATCTTCACCGGGAATATACCGGGCATCGATCGGCTGGGCAGCGAGGGCAAGGCCTTCGACGGAGAGCTTCGCATTGCCCCGGTGGAGGCCGCTGCCGAAGCCGGCGATGGCGAAATCCAGCTTCGCGGCCCGACCGTGTTCAGCGGCTACCGCAACAACGACGAGGCCAACCGCCAAGCCTTTACCGAGGACGGCTGGTTCCGCACCGGCGACATCGGGCATCTCGATGACGACGGCTTTCTCTATGTCACCGGCCGGATCAAGGAGATGCTGATCCTGGGCGGCGGCAAGAAGGTGCTGCCCGAGGACCTCGAGAAACACTACGCCGGCCCCTTCATCAAGGAACTGGCGATTCTGGAGCGGGATGGCGCGCTGGTGGCGTTGGTCCTTCCCAATCTCGAAGCGATCCGCGACGCCGGTTACCCACGAGTCGACGAAGTCATCCGCGTCGCGCTGTCGGAGACCGCGCTCGCTCTGCCGTCCTACCAACGCATCGCCGGCTACCGGCTGGTGCGCGAGCCGCTGCCGAAGACGCGGCTGGGCAAATACCAGCGCTTCAAGCTTCCGGCGATCTACGACGGGGCCAAAACCGCGAGAGCGAAGCCCCAGGGCGAGCTGTCCGCCGAGGACAAGGCCCTGCTCGAAAGCGAGCCGGCGCGGACGATCTTCAACCTGCTCAAGACGCGTTATGCCGAAAAGCCGGTCAACCTTGATGCCAGCCCGTTGCTCGATCTCGGAATAGACTCGCTGGAGTGGGTCGCATTGGCGCTCGTCATCGAACAGCAGGCCGGCGTGCATCTGGACGAGAGTCAGGCCGGCGAAAGCCTCACCATCCGCGATCTCCTGCATCAGGCGGCGGCCGGCGAACCGGCCGCCCCCGCGGAGTCCGAGACCGCCGTACATCGCTGGCTGAAGCCCGCCGGTCCTGTTCTGTGGGTCGTGGCAAAGCTGCTCTATCTCGCCAATTCGGCTCTCATGTCGTCGCTGTTCCGCCTGACGGTGGAGGGGCGCGAGAAGGTGCCCTCGAGCGGACCCTTCGTCCTGGTCGCCAATCACGAGAGCGATCTCGATCCGATGCTGGTGGCTGCCGCGCTCGGTTCCACCAGCAAGGTTCATTGGGGCGGCGATGCGGTGCGCTTGTTCAGCCGGCGCTGGGTTCATCCGCTGTGGCGTGCGTTGCGCGTCTTCCCCGCCAACGAGCGGCGCCCGAGCGAAACGCTTGCCATCGCGGTCGAGGTGCTCAGGCGTGGCGAGAACCTGATCTGGTTCCCGGAGTCGTGGCGCTCGCCGGATGGCAGGCTGCAGCGCTTCCTGCCCGGCATCGGACAAATACTGGCGGAAGTGCCCGCGCCGGTCGTTCCGGCCTTCATCGAAGGGGCCTTCGAGGCGATGCCGCGCACGCGCAAGCTGCCGCGCTTCCGCCTTCCCGTGACGGTTATTTTCGGGACGCCGGAAATGCCCGGCGCCGGCCCGCCCCAGGCTATCGCTGACCGGCTGCACGACGCCGTCGCCGCATTGGAGCCGCAAGCCCGGCAATAACTTCCGGCAAGACCGATTTGCACGTGAATTGGTTGGCGGGCCGCGACCGACAATGATGAGCACTACATCTACGCTATAGCACTATGAATTCGTGGCTGCCGGGGTGGCAACTTGCACCGTGGTGTTGTTTCTTCGTGCTGTCTCAGTTGGCGGCGGATTTGGGATCCCGGCCCGTAAACTGTTGACGACCGCCTTGAACGACCGTTTTCGGGAGGCAGACCTTCCCGAGCGCCATCCTACTTCCGGGTTGCGCCAGAACGCGACATTCGCGCGGCAAGCGTGTGCGGACGTTCAAAATGGCAAGCGGCGCATTGGGCAAATATCTAGATGGGACAACGGCTATGCAGTAGTCTCCATCACTCAGGTCCCAAAAGATGCCAAGCCACTCATTGGCAATGCTATTCTTGGCATATCAACTTACATCGGGGATTGTATGAACGACGCCGCACCAAGCGACCCGCGCCGAGCGGTCGAAGTGAAGCAGCCCGAGCGGCCAAAGCTGTTCGAAATCATGGGGCCCGGACTGATTACCGGTGCATCCGACGACGATCCGAGCGGCATCGCGACGTATTCCCAAGCCGGAGCGCAGTTCGGCGTCAACATGGGGTGGACCCTCTTGCTGACGTTTCCGCTGATGTGTGCCATTCAGCAGATCAGCGCGCAGATCGGGCGCGTGACAGGCTACGGGCTTAGCGGCAACTTGCGCCGTAATTATCCGTCCTGGGCGCTCTATTGCTTGGTCGGGCTCTTGGTGAGCGCCAACACGATCAATCTAGGAGCCGATCTCGGCGCTATGGGCGCGGCCCTCAAACTGTTGGTCGGCGGTCCTATCCTTCTGTATGTGGCGCTTTTTGGAATTGTTTCGGTCCTGCTTGAAGTCTTCGTCCGCTACTCGCGATACGTCTCGCTTCTGAAGTGGCTAAGTCTCTCGCTCTTCGCTTACGTGGCGACACTCTTCGCCGTCAAGCTCGATTGGCTTGATATCGGCTTCCACCTTTTCGTACCGCAAATATCCTGGACCGGCGCCTATTTCACAGTCGTCGTCGCCGTGTTTGGAACCACGATCAGCCCTTACCTGTTCTTTTGGCAGGCGGAAGAAGAGGTCGAGGAGGAAGAAGAAAAACCGCAAGCGCAGCCGTTGAAGCGCGCACCGGCGGAAGCCCCCTTCGAATTGACGCGCATCCGTCTCGATACCTGGACCGGCATGGCGTTCTCGAATCTGATTGCTCTGTGCATCGTTCTGACCACCGCCGCAACGCTGTACACGCACGGCATCACCGACATCCAAACCTCGTCCCAGGCGGCCGAAGCGTTGCGTCCCATAGCCGGCGAATTCGCGTTCTTCGTGTTCGCACTTGGAATCATTGGCACCGGCATGCTCGCGTTGCCGGTGCTTTCCGGGTCCGCCGCCTACGCTTTGGGAGAGGCTTTGCACTGGCCGGTCGGACTGGCGCGCCAGCCGCTACAAGCCAAGGCATTCTACGGCACGATAGCGGCGGCGACCCTTATCGGTGGCGCCTTGAACTTTACGCCCATCGATCCCGTCAAGGCGCTGTTCTGGAGCGCGGTCATCAATGGCGTCGTCGCCGTGCCCGTCATGGTCATGACGATGCGCATGGCGACGAGCGGCAAGATCATGGGGAAGTTCCGCGTGCGCGGCCTATTGCGCGTGCTCGGCTGGTTGGCGACCCTGACCATGGCGATTGCCTCTATCGGCATGTTTGCCACTTGGGGTGCCTGATCACGCCACATTGATGTTCAGGTCGGGCCTATAGTGCCATGGGCGCTGCCAAGCCAAAGTCTTTCCGCCCAATGCCCAATGTCCGGTTCTGACCGGCGGATTCAACGGGTCAGCACAACACCTTCTAATCTTGCGAGATGAGGAGGTGGCCCATGGTGACATTACCGATACGGTTCACGGCGCAGCAGAAGGCTGAACTTTGGGAACGCTGGAAGAACGAGCAAAGTATTTCAGCCATTTCTCGGGCGCTTGAGAGAAGGAACAAGACCGCCGCACTTCGCCCGTGGTGGTCGGTGTGCAAACTGCACACGCACGATGGTGGAAAATCGCCGCGGTTGAAGACATAGGTAAAGAAGCCTATGGTCACCGAATTCGGCGATGCGTCATGCGGGTCCGTTCTGCAAGTGGCGTAATGTTCACTGCGTCAGAACATGCTCCGTTGTGTGTCGATGACCGGCAAATGGTTTAAAAAAGGGACCGCATCTGGGAGTGGTGAACGATGGCAATGGCGCTTGGCTTTGGGTGGTTTACAGCCCTTACCTACTCGCGCATACGCGAAATCAGCGCCGACAAACGCAACCTCCCCGAGACTTTTCAGGAATGGGAGAAGCGTGCGCAAGGGCAATTTGATGGACTCAGGCAAGACGGGATCGCGGTCGAAAAGGTCCTTATTGACCCCGATGCATTGCTCAATTGGGCCGGCGATGCCCCCATCGATTCCAAGAAGCGCGCTGAATTCGCCGCGATGATCCTCATGAAGAAGCACGAAGCCGGGTATTAGGGTTTTTGGCATCTCTTGATTGGTTCGGCGCATCACTATTCCCGACCGAAATTTCAACGATTTTTCGAGCGATATTCTCAGGCGAAAGAACAAAATCCACGCAGCCACTTGCTATTGCGCTTTCGGGCATGTCGGGGTGGGCGGCGGTTTCCGGTTTTTGGGCAATAACGATGCCCCCCGACTCCCTGATGCCGCATAGCGCTGCGGCCCCGTCGCCGTCGTAGCCCGAGACAATGACGGCGATAAGTTTACCGTCCCAATGGTCGGTTAAGGAGCGCAAAAAGACCGTGATAACATCGGGCCATCCCCGGGGTTTTGATATGGGCCGCAGACGAAACTCGCCATCCAACACGTGCAGATCGCGCTGTTCCGGGATGATAAATACGTGGTTTGGGCGGATGACCAATCTGTCCACGATGAGTTCGACGGGCATTCGCGTGCAGCGCGGTAGTATTTCGTGAAGTTGCGTGGCGACTACTCTCAAATGATTGACGATGACGATCGCAACGCCCATGTCGGGCGGCAAGTTCCGCAGCAACCGTTCGTAAGCATCCAGGCCGCCTGCCGAGCCGCCGACGCAAACCACCGGAAATTCGTTAGGGCTGTTCTTTGTGTTCATCGGCAACACGTTCATTCCGTCGCGAGTTAGCGATCACAGCAATCCGTTCCTTTACATCGGCGCTATTCAGAAGTGTCATCTTGTGACAGCCTTGTTCCCACACGCGCCTGCTGAAGAAGAGACAAACGCATCGGATGCCGTCCCATGGGCCGTTATGAAGCTGTCGGTATTAGCTCCTCATCCGTAACGGAGGTGATGCGAACACTCTCGGGCGCTTCGGGACTATTGGAACGAACGATCTGGCTCATTGATACCTCTGCAAGCAGACCGAAGCACCAGGCAGCGAGGCAAAGCCGGACGGAGCTTCGAGTGATGGGCTCATGTCAGGCAGCCGACGTGGCCACATTCAATCCAACAATATTTAGAGATGAACGCCGCCGAGCGCGCCCAGTAGCCAAAGT
>Ga0182027_10006414_pt1 | contig 17605 bp, 16 predicted proteins | sample 712E1DmetaG_FD_121300 | JGI IMG/M metagenome (GOLD analysis project Ga0182027, IMG submission 121300) | Permafrost microbial communities from Stordalen Mire, Sweden - 712E1D metaG (Illumina Assembly) | ecosystem: Environmental > Terrestrial > Soil > Wetlands > Permafrost | place: Sweden... | reverse complement strand
TCCACGAGGCCACCACCGGCCCGGAGATCTGGCGCCAGACAGCTGGGCGGGTAACCCATTTCGTAGCCGGCATCGGCACCGGAGGGACCATCTGCGGGATCGGCCGGTACCTCAAGTCCCAGAACCCAGATGTACAGATCGTCGGCGCCGATCCCGAGGGCTCGGTCTACTCGGGAGGTTCGGGGAGGCCTTATCTCGTAGAGGGCATCGGGGAGGACTTCTGGCCCACGACCTACGACCCGAGCGTGGTCGATCGTGTCGTAATGGTGAGCGACACCGACTCGTTCCTCACCGCCCGCCGCCTAGCGGTCGAAGAAGGGATCCTCGCAGGAGGTTCGACGGGCACTGCGGTCTGGGCGGCGCTGCAACTCGCTCCGAAGCTGCACCGTGATGACGTCGTCGTCGTCCTCATCCCCGACTCGGGTCGTGGCTACCTGTCCAAGCTGTACAGCGACGACTGGATGGCAGATCACGGTTTCTTGCGGACGAGTGGGCACACGGTGGCTGAACTGCTCGAGCGCAAAGGAGCCCGCCTTCCAGGGATGATCCACGTGCACCCGTCCGAGACCGCCCGTCAGGCCATCTCGGTCATGGCCGAGTACGAGGTCTCGCAGATCGCCGTCATACAGGCCGAACCGCCGCTGGCGGTGGCCGAGGTTGTGGGAGCGGTGCACGAACATGATCTGATGCAACGTGCGGTCCACGACCCTGGCGTCCTCGACCGCTCGGTCGCGGAGGTAATGGGCCCGCCGCTTCCGTCGGTGGGCAGTGGCGAGACGGTGGACACCGCCCTCCAGCGCCTGGAAGAGTCACCGGCGGTGATAGTGCTCGACAATGGCCATCCTGTAGGGGTGATCACCCGGTCCGATGCCCTCGCGTTCTTGGCCCAGGCCGGGTCGGCAAGAGAGGTTCGATGAACACTTCCAACGATCTGGCCGGAACAAGTCAGGGATTCTCGACTAGGGCCATCCACGCCGGCCAGGACCCCGATCCGGCGACTGGAGCGGTCGTGACGCCGATCCATTTGGCATCGACTTTCGCCCAGGAGGCCGTGGGAAAGCACAAGGGATTCGACTACGCGCGAACGCGCAACCCGACACGGGTGTCGCTCGAGGCGACCATCGCTTCGCTCGAGGGGGCGGCGCACGGATTCGCGTTCTCGAGTGGCATGGCAGCGGTGGACGCCATGCTCCGCTTGCTCAGGCCGGGTGACCATATCCTCATTCCGAACGACGCCTACGGCGGTACCTACCGGCTCGTCTCGAGCATCTACGCCGGATCGGGTGTCACCTTCTCGCCGGTCGAGCTCCGTGACCACGATGCTGTTCAGGCCGCGTGGCGCGACGAGACACGCCTTGTCTGGTTGGAAACACCGAGCAACCCCAAGCTCAACATCATCGACATCGAGGCCGTGGCCGCGATTGCCCACGCCCATGGGGCCCCCTGCATCGTCGACAACACCTTCGCGACGCCCTACTTGCAACGGCCGCTCGAGTTGGGTGCCGACGCCGTCGTTCACTCCTCGACCAAGTACCTCGGCGGGCACTCCGACGTCGTGGGTGGCTTGGTGGTCACCAATGACGAGGAGCTTGCCGGGCACCTCGGCTTCGTCCAGAACTCGGCCGGGGCTGTGCCTGGCCCGTTCGACTGCTACCTCGTTCAACGCGGTCTCAAGACTCTCGCGGTCCGACTCGATCGCCAGTGCGCGAACGCACGGCTGCTGACGGAGCACCTGCTCGACCACCCGGCAGTGCAGGAGGTCTACTACCCGGGGCTCGCTGGGCATCCGGGCCACGAACTGGCCGCCCGCCAGATGCTCGATTTCGGTGCGATGGTCTCCTTCACGCTGCGAGGCGGCGAGGCGGCGGCACTCGAGGTCGCTGCAGGCACGCGACTGTTTGCCCTCGCGGAGTCACTCGGGGCTGTCGAGTCGCTGATAGAGCTGCCTGCCAAGATGACCCATTCCTCGGTCGCAGGCTCCGAGCTCGAAGTGGACCCCTCGCTCATCCGGTTGTCGGTGGGTCTCGAGACGGTCGAGGACCTGCTCGAGGACATCGACCGTGCGCTAGGGCGCGCCTGCCTCTGAGGGATCCTCAGCGCGTCGTCACGAGATTTCCTTGCTCGGACGGTGACCATCCCAAGTCGCGCCTCTTTACAGAGACGTTATCGAGAGTTATCTTTCGATAGTGTTCTCTCGATATAACTCTCTCTCTGGGCCGAAGCGATGACAGAACCGCAAGACACCTCGACCGCACGGCCGTCAATGGAGCCCAAGGAGGTCACCGACCCGCGCGAGCTCAGGGCGCTCACCCATCCGGTGCGGCTGTCACTTCTCGAAGTGCTCGGAACCCAGGGCCCCCTCACGGCTACCCAGGCCGGAGAGCTGATCGACGAGTCACCCACCACGTGCTCTTTCCACCTCCGCCAGCTTGCGAAGTACGGCTTTGTCGAAGAGGCCGGGGGCGGAGTCGGGCGCAACCGGCCATGGAGGCTCGTGCATCTGGGAATGCGGTTCAACGGAGGCGGTCAAGACCCCGAGACGGCGATCGCCGCCGACTCCCTCGCCGCGCTGTTCTACAGCCGGATATTCCAACGGTTCGACAATTGGCGCCGCGTGCGCTACTGCGAACCCAAGGAGTGGCAGGACGCGTGCGGTGTGACCCAGTCGATCATGTACGTGACTCTGGACGAGCTGCGTGAGCTCGAGGCACAGGTCGGCGCCCTGCTCCTCAGCTACAGCGAGCGACTGGTCGACCCGAGCCTCAGGCCGACAGGCGCGCGCTCCGTCGAGGTGTTCGCCGCGGCGTACCCGGCGGAGTTCGGTCGACCCGCCGGAGACTCGCGCAGTACCGCCTAGATGCGCGAGCTTCTCAAGAACCGCAATGCGCGCCGCTATCTCATCGGCCAGTCCTTCTCACTGTTCGGCGACACGGCGATGTTCCTCGCCATGGGCATCTGGGTCAAGGTGCTCACCGGGAGCAACGGCGATGCAGGGCTCGTGTTCTTCGCGTTCGGAGTCGCGGCCCTGCTCTCCCCACTTGCGGGCATGGTGGTCGACCGGCTGCCCAGGCGTCCCCTGTTGTTCTGGAGCAACCTCGCCGGCGCGGCAGTCGTGCTGGCACTGCTCTTGGTTCACGGCCGGGGACAGCTCTGGCTGATCTACCTGGTGGCCTTCGGCTACGGGCTCGTCTACACGTTCCTCAGTGCCGGCCAATCGGCGCTGCTCAAGCTGATGCTCCCCGACGAGCTCCTTGGAGATGCTTGGGGCATGTTGAGCACAGTGCGAGAAGGCCTGCGGCTGTTCGGCCCGTTGAGTGGCGCGGGGCTGTTCGCCCTCGCCGGCGGCGGCGTCGTGGCGATCGTCGACGCGGCCACGTTCTTGATCGCAGCGGCCAGCCTCCTCTTCGTCAGCGTCGAGGAGATCAGCGAGGTCCGCCAGGACGTCCACTGGTTCGTGGAGGTGACCGCAGGCATCCGGCACATCTGGAGATCGGTCGTACTGCGGCAGATGATCATCGCCGGTGGGATCACTCTGCTGGTCGTCGGGTTCTCAGAGTCGATCTGCTTCGCGGTGGTGAGCCAGGGGCTGCACAGGCCTCCGACCTTCCTCGGGGTGGTCATCGCGGTCCAAGGGGTGGGCGCGGTCATCGGGGGCCCGACCGCGGCGCCGATCGCGAGGCGACTCGGAGAGGGCCCGCTGATGGGCCTGGGCCTCGTGGCCGCTGCGATCGGAGCGGGACTGTTCGCCATACCCGACCTGCCCGGTGTGCTGACGGGAGCGGTCTTCTTCGGGGCAGGCCTTCCCTGGATCGTCGTCGGGGCCTATACGATGCTGCAACGCCGCACGCCCGTAGAGCTTCAGGGCAGGGTGTCGGCCGCGGCCGACACCCTGCTCTCGACGCCCCAGGTCCTGTCGATCGCCGTCGGTGCCTGGCTCGTAGGCATCGTCAACTACCGCGTCCTTTTGTTCGTGATGGCCGGGACAGTGCTGATGGCGGCCACCTACCTGTTGAGCCGCAAGGAGCAGTGGCAGAAGCTGCCGTCCCCAACGGCCGAGGCGGCTATCGAGGCTGAGCCGTCAAACCAGGGGTCTGAGTGAGGTCCCCGGCCTCTCAGTCGGCCGTTCGCCGGGGCAGGATCGCAAAGCATCTGTCTTCGAGCCTCCCCAGCGCGTAGCCGGGGTAGAGCCCCCAGAACAGCCCGCGGCACTTCTCCGACCATGCGATCGCAGCCGGCGAAGACAAGCGGCGGTGAACCTGCAAGATCCCGCCCTCAAAGACCCTGTACTCAGCCCAGCTGCCGGGGAAGTCCTTCAAGGACGCCACCTCCACATAAGGGACCCGGCCTGTCTCGGCGAACCTGCGAACGCGGTTGCGGTGAGTGTGACCGGCAAAGTAGCCGCAGATGGCGGGACGTCTCGCTATCACCTCGATGAGGTGTTCGGAGTCGTTCGGATTGATGCCGAAGTAGTCAGGGGGCCGGCTCGACGAACCCGGCTTCCACGGATGGTGGTGACCGAACACGAGAACGGGTCGGTCCGCGCGTGCACCCAGCTCGTCGAGCCATTCGATCTGCTCCGCACGGACCTGGCCGGTGTCGCGGCCCTCGATGACGGTGTCGAGCACGGCGAGGACGACACCGGGCAGCACCACCTCTTGGCAAGGCTCGCACGCGATCCGCCGGCCAGTGAAGGCGTCGTGGTTCCCGCGTACGTGCACGAGCCGGTCGCCGAAGGTACCGAGATAGCACTGCAAAAAGGCGTCGTACTCTGCGAGGAGACCAGAAGCGGTGAGATCTCCCTTGACCACGACCGCCGCCGGGTCGTATCCGATGATCTCGGTGACAGCCGCATGGCTCATCATCTCCGGATACGGCATGGTCCCTTCTGGAGACGAATACACCACAACCGGTCCCACCTGCTTAAGGAAAGCCTTGAACGTCTCCTTCGCCTCGGTGGCGTTGTGCAGGTCCATGCCCGCCGCGGTGAGATAACCGATCGTCTCGGCGTCTTCGGAGATGTTGCCGCACTCCGCCTCACCGATGTGAAGGTCGTTCACGGTGGCGAACCGGCAGAGGAGCTCGCCAGGCGGGCGTGCCAGTGTCCGAGCCTCGATGCCATGACGCAGCACAGATGTTCCGGGTCGCAGACCGGTTATGACCTCATAGCCGGGTCCCGCCCAACTGCCTGGCTCTCCGCCGGTCTCAAGAGCGTAGGGAGAGTGGAGATGGAAGACGACCTCGTCCTCGGCAACGGTCGTGAGATCCCAGACCTCGGCTACAGCCCTCACCGACCCGCCTTTTCGGCCCAGGGCCGGTCCCGGCGCTGCATCACCGGCGCGTGCCACCACCGAAGTGAGAAACGCCATGTGTTTTCGAGCTCACGCCCGGGCGCGCGTGCCGGTGCCACCGGCCGGGGCCAGCATTTCGCCACGGCTGCGGCTATCGCTTCGGCGATATCGGGAGGAGCACTCAGCGGTCGGGGCGGGATACCTCGATCCTTGGGGAGAGGGTCGTTCAAAGCGGCACGTTCCCGTGCTTGCGCTTCGGCAGCTCTTCCCTCTTGGAGGCGAGCAGCTGAAGAGCACGGACCAGAACACGGCGCGTGTCGGCGGGGTCGATCACCGCGTCGACAAACCCGCGCTCGGCGGCGACGTAGGGATTCGCGTAACGCTCGATGTAGTCCTCCACTAGCTCTGCTCGCCGTGCGGCCGGATCGGAGGAGTCCACGAGCTCTCGCCTGTATACGATCTCGACCGCGCCTTGCGGGCCCATCACAGCGAGCTCGGCCGACGGCCAGGCGTAGGCGAAATCAGCACCAATGGACTTTGAGTCCATGACCACGTAGGCGCCACCGTAGGCCTTGCGAGTTATCACCTGCATCCTCGGAACCGTCGCCTCGCAGTAGGCATAGAGCAGCTTGGCACCATGCCGAATGATTCCACCGTACTCCTGGTCTGTCCCCGGCATGAATCCGGGAACGTCGACGAAGGTGACCAGCGGGATGTTGAACGCGTCACATGTCCTCACGAACCGGGCGCCCTTCTCCGAAGAGGCGATATCGAGCACGCCCGCGAGCACGCTCGGTTCGTTGCCCACTATGCCCACGACCCGTCCCCCGATCCTGGCGAAACCGCACGTCAGGTTCATCGCCCAGTGGGGGAAGTACTCGAGGTACTCACCGTCGTCGACAACGGCCGTGATGACCCGCTTCATGTCATAAGGCTGGTTCGGGCTCTCCGGGACGATGTCGCGGAGCTCTGGCACCTGCTCATCCAGGTTCTCGGGCGCCTCGAGGTCCGGAGGTGTCTCGAGATTGTTCGAGGGAAGGAAAGACAGCAGATACCGGACGTCGTCGAGACAAGATTTCTCGTCCTGAGCCACGAAAGTCGCGACACCCGACCGAGTCGCGTGGCTCATAGCCCCGCCGAGCTGCTCGAGAGTCACGTCCTCTCCGGTGACGGTCTTCACCACGTCGGGGCCTGTGATGAACATGTGGCTCGTCTCGTGAACCATGAAGATGAAGTCGGTTATCGCTGGCGAGTAGACCGCACCGCCTGCGCACGGACCCAGAATGACGCTGATCTGGGGCACGACACCGGACGCGCGAACGTTGCGGAAGAAAATCCCGCCATAGCTGTGCAGCGCCGCCACGCCTTCTTGGATGCGGGCCCCGCCCGAATCCTCGAGACCGACTATTGGCACACCTACCGAAAGCGCCAGGTCCATGACCTTGTGGATCTTTTCTGCCTGTGCTTCACCGAGTGCTCCCCCAAAGACGGTGAAATCCTGGCTGAACACGCACACGCGGCGCCCGTCGATCGTCCCGAAGCCGGTCACGACACCGTCTGTGTACGGCCGGGACCGCTCCAGGCCCATGCCGTGCGACCGATGCCTGACGAGCAGGTCAAGCTCTTGGAACGAGCCCTCGTCAAGCAGGTAGTCGAGCCGTTCGCGGGCGGTCATCTTGCCCTTGGCCTTGTGGGCTTTAACCGAGCGTTGGGATCCTGCGTTGATCGCCTCCGTCCGCCTGGCCTCCAACGCCTTTAGGCGCGAGACCGTCGAGCGGTCGGAGGTGGGTTGCTCCGGCATGGCGCGACAGGTTACCGGTCACGCGGGCTGTCCACATCGCTTCGTCCCTGCGCGCCGCGAGACTCAGATCGGCCGCTCGACCTACGCTGCCGGCGTGAGCGACGACGACCTGGTGCGCAGACTGCGCTCGGGCGACGAGTCCGCGTTCGAAGAGGCGGTCAACACCTATCACTCGTCAATGGTGCGGCTCGCCCAGAGCTTCGTACCGAGCCGTGCCGTCGCCGAAGAGGTCGCCCAGGAAACCTGGCTGGCTGTGCTCAAAGGCATCGACAGCTTCGAGGGAAGATCGTCGCTGAGAACTTGGATCTTCCGCATCCTCGCCAATCGCGCGCGCTCGACAGGAGCAAGAGAGCAGCGCACGACTCCTGTTGACCTTTCCGACGAGGCGACTGTCGACGCCAGGCGCTTTGACGCCGGGGGCGCTTGGTCTGATCCTCCGGCTCACTGGCCCGACGAGGTCGTGGAGCGTCTGTCCGCCGGTCCCCTTGTCGCTCAAGTGCGCGCCATAGTCGCCCGTCTGCCCGAGGGCCAGCGTGCGGTTGTAACACTTCGCGACCTGGATGGACTGTCCAGCAAGGAAGCATGTGACGTGCTCGAGATCAGCGAAGCCAACCAAAGGGTGCTCCTGCACCGCGGCCGAAGTCGGATACGGGCCTTTCTCGAAGACGAGTTGGCCAAGCGATGAAGCTGCTCACGCTCGGAAGGGACATTGTCTGCAAGCAGGCGGTCGAGCTCGTCACCGATTACCTCGAAGGCACGCTGTCCCGGCGCGACACCCGACACCTCGAGGCACACCTGCGCGCTTGCGACGGTTGCGACGAATACCTGAGGCAGGTGAGCACGACAATCAAGGTCCTCGGAAGCGTACAGCCCGAAGACCTCGATCCTGAGACCCGCCAGGGCCTGCTGGATCTTTACCGGCAGTTCCGGGACGACTAGTACCGCGTCGGCGCGCTCACCAACTTAGGGAGTTCTTCGTAGTCATCGAGTTCCGTTCATCGTGTGAACGGTATGCAAACTCGACGTTGTTCGCCTCTGCCCCAGTCGCCGACTCGATCGTCGCGTTTGGTCAAAAGGTGCGGACTGAAGTTCTCGAGCGCGATGGCAATGCGCACCTTTGTGATACAAGCTGCGCAGGTGGCGGCAAACGACGAGGAAGGTGCTGCGGCCCTCCGTCTTCAGGTGGCCGTAGAGCTGGTCAGCTTCGAGATCGCAAGCGGCGAGCAGGTGCGTGACCCCTTTGCGGTCAAAAGTGACCCGGCGGCGGCGCCGTCTTGGCCCCTCCCCTGTGGTGACAGCCTTTGTTGCCATGAGGACCTACTGCTTTCCCGGCCGGGGAAACAAGTTGAGCGGTCCGAATTCGTCGTGATGGCCGAATGGCGCCGACCAGAGCTTGGCTGAGGGAGTGTCGACGCATTGCGTCCCAGTTTGTTTATCGCGCCTGGCGCGCCGTAGTGCGCGGTGAAGATGACTGCGCGGGCTCGCGGGCTCCGCGGCAAGGAGTGTCCCACCACTGCGGCCGAGTGAACTGGCTCCGGCCACCCGACCCGACGTCTTCGGAGAGCGCCTGGTTGACCTTTTAGCTCCAGCCGAGGTCCCGGGACTCCAGCATGGGAAGAACGAGCGGCAAGCGGCGCTGTCGTGATGGCGGCGCACGCGAGGACGCGCTGCAGATGCGCTCGATGAGCTTCCAGGTCACCACACCGCCAGCCAGAAGGTACACGTAAGCGCCTGCGAGATATTCGGCTCCCTGCTCAGCGGATCGACCTCGGGCTACTCCTGGACGAGCTCGATCAGGGTGCCGAACGCGCTGCGAGGATGTACAAAAGCGACCGTTGTGCCCCGCGACCCAACTCGGGGAGTCGGGTCGATCAGCTGAGCGCCGGCAGCCCGCATGGACTCGATGGCCGCGGCGCAATCGGGCACTCTGTAGCCGACATGATGTATTCCTTCGCCATTGCGCTCGAGGAAGCGCGCCACCGGGGAGCTGTCGCTGGTCGGAGTGAGGAGCTGGATGAACGACTCGGCGACTCCGAGCAGAACCTCCTCGACCTCGTCTTTCTCGACTCGTTCGCGATAGGTCACCCGCGCACCGAGGGCTGACTCATACCAGGCAATTGCGGCGTCGAGATCATGCACCGCGATGGCGACGTGATCTATCTCGGTCACTCTCGGGGGGTCTTGCGGCCGGTCGCTCACTTCGCGGCTCTTTGGAAGAGGGTGATCTTGTCCTCGCCGATCTTCTCTCGGAACGCGGGATCGTCAATCCCCAGACCTAGCTCCGGCGCCAGGCAGCGGACGCCGACTTTGCCGTCGTGCAAGTTCAGCTGGACCTGCCTGGTTGCCTCGCCCACTTCGCTCAGCGGGTAAACGACCGACAACCTCGGATGGATACGTCCCCGTTCGATCAGCTTGTTGGCCTCCCATGCCTCGGCGTAGTTGGCGAGGTGGCTCGACTTGATCGTCTTCAGCTTCATCCACAGGTGGCGGTTGTCGTACTCGATCATGTAACCGGACGTCGCAGCACAGGTGATGATCGTGCCGGCACGCTTGGCAACGAAAACCGAAGCACCCATCGTCTCGCGACCGGGATGCTCGAAGACGATGTCGGGATCATCGCCTACCAACGACCGGATGTCCTTGCCGAAGCGTCGCCACTCCGCCTCGTTCTGGGTCCCTTCGTCACTCCAGAACCCGTAAGCGGCGGCCTTCCGGTCGATCACGGCCTCACAGCCCATCGACGCGAGCAGTTTCGCTTTTGCTGGCGAGGAAACGACCCCGACAGGGATTCCTCCACCGTTCAGCACGTACTGCACGGCATAGCCACCGAGACCACCGGTCGCGCCCCATATGAGGACCACGTCGCCTTGCTTCATCTGCGCGCCGTTTCGGCTGACGAGCATCCGGTAGGCCGTGCAATTGCAAAGCCCGCTCACCGCCGCTTCTTCCCAGGAAAGATGCGCCGGCTTTCTCATCAGCTGACTCGCGCGGACCACCGCAAGATCGGCCAGGCCCCCGAAGTTGGTCTCGAATCCCCAGATTCGCTGGTTCGAGGCGAGCATCGAATCATCATGCGCCTGAGGATCCTCGGAGTCGACGTAGTTGCTGTGGAGCACGACCCTGTCGCCAGGACGCCAGCTGCGGACCGCGGAGCCGGTACGGACGACAACTCCGGACGCGTCGGAACCGACGACATGGTAGGGCAGGTCGTGGCGTTTGCCCCATAGGCCCTCGCGACCGAGTCGCCCTAGGAAGGCGAAGGTCGCGAGTGGCTCGAAGATCGAGGTCCACACGGTGTTGAAGTTGATCGCGCTGGCCATGACAGCGACGTAGCACTCGTCGGGCGCAAGCTCCGGAGTCGCGACCTCCTCGACGTGCAGGGACCGCCGCGGGTCCTTCTCGCTGGTCTGCAGGTCGGCGAACATCTCCGTCTCGTCCCGGCGCACGAACGCCGCTCGATACGACTCCGGGATCGGGATCGCAGCCAGCTCCTCCCCGGTCGCTCCACCAAGAATCGCGTCACAGAACTGCTTCATGAGCGGGCACTCTAACGGCGGGGCCGCTCGAGCCACAACGCTTTGGCGCCGGTAGTCTCGACAACCTACGGCGACCACGGTGGTCCTCGCTCCCGACGTTGCGGAGGTCTCGATGTCCGGTTCGCTGATTGTCTCCGGTTCGCGAACACCTATGGGCAAGTTCGCCGGCGCCCTTGGCGGGTTCTCGGCAATGGATCTCGGTGGTCTTGCGATCGCCGAGGCACTCGCTCGGGCGGGCGTGAGCCCCGAAGACGTCGACTACGTGGTGATGGGCCAAGTGCTCGGGGCCGGCCAGGGCCAGATAACGGCCCGTCAGGCGGCGGTCAAGGCCGGGATCCCCATGGTCACGCCCGCGACCACGATCAACAAGGTATGCCTGTCGGGACTGAACGCAATTCACATAGCCGACCTCATGATCAGAGCGGGGGAGGCCGCGATAGTGGTCGCCGGCGGGATGGAGTCGATGACCCAGGCGCCATACCTGCTTCCCGGTGCCAGGACTGGCTACCGCCTCGGTGACCGAAGGGTCGTCGACTCGATGATGTACGACGGCTTGCTCTGCGCGTTCGACCGTGTCGCCATGGGCGTGAGCACCGAAAGCTTCAGCCGTGCAATGGGGATATCCCGAGAACGCCAGGACGAGCTCGCCGCCATGTCCCACGAGCGGGCCGCGGCCGCGATCAAAGCCGGGCGTCTCGCCGAGGAGATCGTCCCGGTCGCGGTGCCCCGACGCAAGGGCGACCCGGTCATGCTCGACACCGACGAAGGCGTGCGTCCCGAGACGACCCTAGAGTCACTGGCCGAGCTGGCGCCGGTGTTCGACCCTGAAGGAACGATCACGGCCGGTAACTCGAGCCAGATCTCCGACGGCGCCGCTGCAGTGGTGGTCATGTCCGCCGAACGCGCTGATGAGCTCGGTGTCGTACCGCTTGGAGAGATCGTCGGATACGGACAGGTCGCGGGACCGGACACCTCGCTTCTCACCCAGCCGTCCCATGCAATCCGGGACGCGGTGAGGCGCGCCGGGCTCCGGATTGCCGACGTCGACCTGTTCGAGATCAGCGAGGCCTTCGCGGCCGTCAATGCGGCCTCGATCGAGGACCTAGGGGTGTCCGGTGACATCGTCAACGTGAACGGGGGTGCCATCTCGCTGGGCCACCCGATCGGCATGTCGGGAGCGAGGCTGGTCGTGACCATGCTGTACGAGCTGCGTCGCCGCGGCGGCGGTCTCGGCGCGGTCGGGCTGTGCGGTGGCGGCGGCCAAGGCGACGCCGCTGTGCTAAGAGTCGCCTAGTAGATCCACCGAGCCACCGGGCCGAAGGCAATGCCTTCCACCCGCGCGCCCTGGCGGCGTGGCCCAAGCTCAGCCGGCAACCTCCCGGCGACCCTCGAGAGCACGCCCTAACGTCAGCTCGTCGGCATACTCGAGGTCGCCGCCGACCGGCAGCCCGCTCGCAATACGCGTCACCTTTACCCCAAGGGGCAACAGCAGGCGGGCGAGGTACATCGCCGTCGCCTCTCCCTCGAGGTTGGGGTTCGTGCACAAGATGACCTCGGCCACGCTCTCGGCACCGAGTCTCATGAGGAGAGGCCTCACGCGTAGCTGCTCGGGGCCGATCCCGTCGATGGGGCTCAGCGCGCCTCCGAGCACGTGATAGGTGCCGTGGAATTCCCGTGTTCTCTCAACGGCGACGATGTCTCTCGGGTCCTCGACGACGCAGACGATGCTCTTGTCACGGCGCTGATCCGAACAGATCGTGCAGAGGTCAGTCTCCGCAACGTTGAAGCACCGGTCGCACAGGCGCATACGGTCCTTCACCTCCACGATCGCCTGCGCTAGCCGGAGGGCGTCTTGCCTTTCCGCCTCGAGCAGGTGGAACGCAATGCGCTGAGCCGAGCGTGGCCCGATACCGGGAAGGCGCCCGAGCTCGTCGACCAGCTCCTGGATGGGTGCCGCGAACACAGGCAGTTCAGGCCTCGGGCTCGTCGTCGACTTCGTCGTCGGCGTACTCGTCGTCATCCTCGTCTTCGCCGGTCTCCCCGAGCCGGGCCAGCGCGCCAAAGTCGAGGCCTATGCCAAAGTTGCCCATCAGCGACTCCAGGTCGACGCCGGCCAACAGACCTCCAAGGTCGAAGTTGCCGGCGAGCGCGCCGAGATCGATCCCGCCGGGAAGCTCGGAGTCCTCTGATGCCTGAAGCGACGACCTGAGGGCGACGATCCTTCCGAGGGCGTCGTGCAGCGCCGCGAGCACGGCATCCTCGAGAAGTGCGGGGTCGTCAGGATCGATGATCGAGGGGTCGATATGAACGGACTCCGCTTCGAGCGACCCGTTCAGCCTTATGACAACGGCACCTCCCGCTGCGTGGCCCTCGACGATGGTCGCGTCGATTGCCTCGGCTTGTGCCTCGAGTTCCGCCCGAGCCTCCCCGAGGCGCGAAACGAGGTCACCCAGTCCCCCAGTCGGAGATGAGTCGCCTTCTGCCATCTCAGACCTCCTCTGCGCCGGGGAATGCTTGCATGAGACGGTCTTGGGCCCACGAAACCGTGTCGCCGGCAACGTTTTCGCCGTTCGGATCGAGATCGTCAGGGTCGAGCATCTCGTCCTCCAGGTCGTCTGGAGAAGGAGCCGCGGATGGCTTGTGGGCTGGAGCAGCACGGCCCCGGACACTCGGAGCTGAGGTCGAACCGGCGTCTCGGCCAGCGGGCCCAGGCGCCTCGTGCCGCCTACCGGCGGCCGGTGGCGGCGTTGGGCTGTGGCGGTGCGCCTCAACGGGCGAAGCCCCGGGATCGCCGCCGGCAGCCGAGCTCGGCGAAGAGTACCCGAACCCAAGGCCTGACTCAGGCACAAGTCGCAGTTGGATGGCGCGGCCGAAATACCGGCTTAGTGCCTCGGCGACCTCTTCGCAGTCGACACCTGCCCGCTCGACATGGGCGGAATTCGGCAGAGCGAGAATCGCCGTCGAACCCTCACTAGCGAGGAACCGCCCCACTGCGAACACGGCGCGTACTCGGGGCCGCAGCTGGCTCAGAACGTGGTCGCCCCACGCGGCCACGAGCTCGTCGCGGCTCGGCGGAGGCACGTCGTCTTCGGGTGAGGCTGCCACCGCTCGCGTGCTCTCAGCTGGGGCGGCCGCAGGGGTTTCCGGCTCTGGGAAAAGCAGGGAGGATGCTCGTTGAGCCGTATCCGCGACTCCGGCACCAAAAGCTCCTAGGGCCGGCTGCGATCCCAACTCGTGAGCCCCCGAAGGCTGCTGGTCCTGTATCTCGGTCGGGGCGGTAACCGGTGGTAGTGGAGACGTCGGAGCCACCGGTCGAGGCGTCGAGGCCGGCGGGGACGGGGGCTGGGATGCCTGGACGCCGATGGCCCCTGTGAGGCTCTGGATCCGGCGTTCCAGGCGCTCGATCCTTTCGAGCAGAGCGCTCGAGTCGTCATCTACTTCCGGATGTGTAAGTCGAACAACGGCCACCTCGAGGGTGATGCGGGCATCAAGCGCCTCTCGCATGGCGACCAGTGCCGCTCCCAGGATCTCCATTGCGCGCACGCTCCTGGCAGGCCCAAGCAACAGGGCCTGGCCACCGCGCACGACTGGGGAGAGCGCTGCCGGCGGATCTCCCTCACGCGCTACGCCGGGGGCAACCGCCGCCAGAAACTGGCCACGCAACTCTTCGAGCAGCTCAGTTGCTAACCGCGGGGCGTCGCGACCTTCGACCAGCGCGCGCTCGATGATCTGAAGGGCACGCGCGGTGTCGCGCTCGGCCAGGGACACGAGCAGATCGTGCAGCAAGGGGCTGTCGTCCTCGACGACGCCGGACGCGACCACCTGGTCCAGCGCGGACAACGCGTCGCGCGCCGAACCCCGCCCCCGGCGGACAGCGGATTCCACCGCAGTGTCGGGCAGATCGAGCTGAGCGTCTCTCGCCACATCGCCGAGCAAGAGGGCCAGCACTTCGGCCTCGATCAGATGGAACTCGTAATGCTGAGTCCGGCTGCGAATCGTGGGGAGAATCTTCTGAGGATCGGTCGTGGCAAGAACGAAAACAACATGGTCCGGGGGTTCCTCCAGTGTCTTCAACAGTGCGTTCGAAGCAGGTTGAGAAAGCATGTGAACCTCGTCGACGATGTACACCTTCCATCGTCCCGGGGTGGCGAGCGACGCTCGTGCGACAAGGTCTCGCATCGCATCAACACCGTTGTTGGACGCCGCGTCGAGCTCGTGCACGTCGAAAGAGGCACCTCTTGTTATGTCCACGCACGAGTTGCAGACGCCGCACGGCTCGCCGTCGACCGGACTCTCACAGTTCAGTGCCTTCGCGAGGATCCTCGCAGTCGAGGTCTTCCCCGTCCCACGTGGCCCGGAGAAAAGGTACGCGTGCGCCACACGGTCGTCCCGCACGGCATGCCGGAGGGCGTTGACGACGTGATCTTGACCACGAACCTCCGCAAAGCGCTGCGGACGGTAGCGCCGGTAGAGAGACTGGTAGTCGACCACCGTGCGAGCCTACGACTTGTCGACCGTCACGAGCCGCGGTTGGATCGTCGTTCGCCGGCGACCATCTCCCCACCGCGGGACGTCTCAAAGCCGCGGCGCGCCAAGGCCAGGAACGAGATCTGCAATTCTCAGGCTCGCGATCACCGGCGTGCGCCGACATGTAGAAGACCGTCATGCGCGATGCGAGCAATATCTCGCGTTCCACGCCCACAAGTACACGCCAGCGAAGCGTGCCTCACCGGGCCCCGATGGCGGAGTGACTGGTTAACGGAGTCGGAATACAGGTCCGTGTCAGTTTTGGCGCTGTCGTGCGCAGCAGCCAGGTCCCCTGCGGCACACAAGCGAATCCGCTGAGAGCTGCTGCCTTCCGGCCCTGACTCGATTCACGGTCGCTCGTTGCGCAGAACCCGGCTACTGCGCACGACAGCGCCAGTAAGTGCAACGATAGCGGCTGAAGCCTGTTGGAGGAGTGCGAGAGCGGCCGAATCGGCACGATTGGAAATCGTGTGACCTGCAAGGGTCCGTGGGTTCAAATCCCACCTCCTCCGCTGTTGTCGGAATCACAACGTTCTGCCTGTTCAGACCTCGTTTCTGGTGTCCGTTTGGTAGAGCACAGGATGCTTCTCTTTCGAACCCTGCTTCCGGGGAACGGTTCTTCGAGGCAGGGCACCTTCACTAGTGGCGCTTGTGTCCTTCATACCTGCGGGATGAGCTTCGGTTCGAGTCCGCTCAGCTCCAGGTTGAGCGCTACGGCTTCGCGAACGAGGTTCGTCAGTGCCTTCTCATCGATCTTGTCATCTTCTTTGATGTCGATGGCACGCCTGAGCTTCCCGTCGAGGCTTGAGTTGAAGAGACCGGTCGGATCGTTCAGAGCAGCACCCTTGAAGAACGTCAACTTGACCACGTTCTTGTAGGTCTCGCCAGTACAGATACCCCCATTTCGCGACCAGACCGGGGTTCCAGGGTTCGTGGGTTTCACCCACTTCCACTCCTCGACGATATCGGGATCGGCCTCTCTGATGACTCTTCGGACCCTGCTGAGCGTCTTGCCGCGCCAGTCGCCCAACTCCCGGATCCTCTTGTCCATCAGTTCGGATGCGTTCGTCATGTGATTCGCCTTCCTTCTTCCCTCGATTTCACTTCGGAGCCTCCGAAGGTAGGTCAACGGTCGTGGTGTTCTTGACCTCAGTCCGGTCACTCTGGCCTATGGCATCGGTGGGTGTTACGACCCGCGTGCCGCCGCCAACATCTCTGATGGCGTCGCGCTCCGCTCGCCGTTCTGCAACTGCGCAATGCCGGCGGCGATGTCACCCGTCGCAAGCAAGCAGTAGGCCTGTTCCGGTTCACATTGGGGTCATGGCCGATCTCCACATCGTCTTCGCCACATCATGCCCATTGTTGGCGTCTTCGCCGTGGCGCGACCGGCTGGGTCTCACTTCTTCACCGGATCCAGATCGAGGACTGCCAGGGTCTCGGGCTCGGCAATCACTTCGATGTCGGCCACCCGGCCGTCGCGCACGGTGAATCCGAAGACCGCCATGGGCCGACCGCCGACCGACCACACCGCTCCGGCGAGGCCGTCGACCAGGGTGAGCCGGGCGGCTTTCGCACCGCTGGCAAAGACTCGAGCGACGGCGTCGATACCGCGCATCTCCTCATGCAGCGCCGGTGCGCCTGCACCCGCTCTCCCGGCGGCCATTTCGACAGCCACGGCGTCGGCACGCAGCACCACCTGCGGGTCCAGCAGTTGTAGCAGCCCCGCGAAGTCGCCCTGACGCGCCGCGGCGAGGAACGCGGCGACCACCTCGCGCTGGATCGCGGCGGACCCGTCGGGGACGGCTTGTTCCGACTGCACCCGGCGCCGGGCCCGGCTCGCCAGCTGCCGGGCGGCGACCGGGGTCCGTCCCACGATCGGAGCGATCTCGTCGAAAAAGACCGCGAACATGTCGTGCAGCACGAACGCCAGCCGCTCGGCCGGCTCCAAGGTGTTGAGCACCACCAGCAGCGCCAGGCCGACCGAGTCGGCGAGCAGTGCCTCGTCCTCGGGGGAGGCGACGGACATCTGCTCGGTGGTCGCGTCGGGCGGGACCTCCTGCTTGTGGGCCCGGGAGCGCAGCATGTCCAGGCACACCCGGGCCACCACTGTGGTCAGCCAGCCTCCGAGGTTCTCCACCGCTTCGGCGTCGGCCCGGCTGAGCCGCAGCCAGGCCTCCTGGACTGCGTCGTCGGCCTCGTGGCTCGACCCCAGCATCTTGAGCGCGACCGCCCGGAGGTGGTCCCGATGAGTCTCGAAGTGCTGGGCGAGCAGGTCATTCCTGAAGGAGCGCTTGTTGTCAAGTAGCGCTCCTCGAAGAGGAGCACGATTGTTGCGGCTCGCGTAGCTCTCTCGACCTGATCGCGGACGCGCGCCCTCGCCGAGGCAGGGTCAAGGCCGCCGCAGCCGCCGCAGGGAAGCCTTGACGCTGCCGACGCGCGAAGGCGCATGCTGG
>Ga0182027_10006412_pt1 | contig 17607 bp, 14 predicted proteins | sample 712E1DmetaG_FD_121300 | JGI IMG/M metagenome (GOLD analysis project Ga0182027, IMG submission 121300) | Permafrost microbial communities from Stordalen Mire, Sweden - 712E1D metaG (Illumina Assembly) | ecosystem: Environmental > Terrestrial > Soil > Wetlands > Permafrost | place: Sweden... | reverse complement strand
CTCCAGCACGGGGATTTGGAGTTGGTCGAGTTCTTCAAAGAGTTCTTCCATTTCGGGCGTGGTGATGGCCTGCGGCAACCGTTCGTTGATCTCATCAAACGTCAGGTGCCCCTTCTCCTTGCCCAGTTCGATAATGGCGTCGAAAGCGGATTTCTCACTCGCCACCATAACGCTTGGCGTACCCCCTTTTTCGTCTTTGCTCACTGGTTTTTTGTGCTTTGTCGACATTAATGGACCACCCTAAAACGCAATATTATATGCTTTGTGGGGAGGTTTGGCAAGCAATATTTACAATTCCCTTGCCTTTCCCTGCCGATAACCTCATGCGCATCAACGCCCCGAACGCGCTCGACCGCCCTTCTCAAGGCTTATCGGCGTCGGCGGAATCCAGTAAACGCGTGTGCCAGGAAATATTTTCCTGCGACAATCGGTCGATCGCTTCGAGCTGACCGGTTCCCAAGGGTTCATCGCTCAAGATCGCCTGAAGGTCCTGGCCGAGCTCACGCTTGCGGCGCTCTCTCCACTTCATCTTCAGCTTGCGGATTTGCAGTCCCAGGGCGCCATGCAAATCCCGGTCAAAACCGACGACTTCGCCGGCAAAGCGCTGAGTCGGCAATAATAATAGACGACTGAGCCAGCTTTTTTGTTCCTCATTTTCACAAATAAGAAACACATCGTGCGGCGGGTCGCCCCCTTCGCGCACGTCGCGCTGACAGTCGTAAAGCCGTTCAAAAAGCGTCCTCAGCACCTCGCTCTGGAACCACGTGGGATCAACGGACTGTAGTAAATCCCATTGCTCCCGTTTCTGCAGGAGGATATAGAGCAAATTCTGTTCCGTTCTGGGCGGTTCGCCGGAAACTGAGGATATTTTATTTACGTCTTCCTCGTCCGCCCCGGCCGGAAAGGTCTTGCGCGCGCCACGCCGCTTCAGCGCGGCCTCCAATGTCTCCAACCGCAACCCGAAACGGGTCGCCGCGCGGGCCAAATACCCCTCGCGCAAGACCGGATCCTCCAGCGCCAGCAGCAGCGGGGCCACCTGGCCCACGGCGTCGGCCTTGCCCTCGGGACGCGTCAACGTGCTCGATTGCGCGGTTTTCTCAATAAAATAATCGAGCGCCTTGGGCGACTGCGACAAAACGTCGCGCATCGCCTGCACACCGTTCGCGCCCAAATACGAATCGGGGTCGTGTTCGGCCGGCAAAACCGCCGCCCGCACCTCCAGCCCCTGGCGCAGCAGGAGTTCGGTGGCCCGGAACATCGCTTTTTGGCCGGGGGCGTCCCCGTCGTAGATCAGGGTAATCTTGCCCGTCACCCGCTTGATCAGCCGCGCCTGCTCCTCGGTCAGCGCCGTGCCCATGCCGGCCAGCACGTTGCGGATGCCGTGGCGGTGCATGGCGATCCAGTCCATGTAGCCTTCAAGCAGGATCGCGCCCCCTTCCTCCTTGATCGCCTCGCGCGCCAGGGCAAGGCCGTAAAGCAGGGAACTTTTGCGAAACAGCGGCGTTTCGGCCGAGTTGATGTACTTGGCCCCTTCCTGGTCGGCGGCGAGCAGGCGGCCGGCAAAGGCGATCACCTGGCCGGCGCGGTCGGTGATCGGAAACATGACCCGGTCGCGGAAGCGGTCGAGGAAGCCCCCCTGCTCGCGCCGGCTGGCCAGCCCGGCCTCGGCCAGCGTCTCCTCTTTCCAGCCCTTGGCCTGGGCGGCGCGGATCAGCGTCTCGTAGCCTTCCGGGGCGTAACCGAGCCGGTAGGTGGCGATCTGCGGGTCGGTCAGGCCGCGGCCGACCAGGTATTCGCGCGCCAGGCGGCCGCGCGGATGGGCCTTGAGCTGGCTGATGAAGAAGGTCTCGGCCCAGGCGCAGAGCTGGCGCAGCAGGTCGAGGTGCTTTTCATGGTCGGGCTGGCGCTCCTCTCCGGCGCGGAACGCGGGCACCTTGAGGCCGGCGCGGCGGGCGAGCAGCTCCAGCGCCATCATGAAATCGACTTTTTCGACTTCCTGGACGAATTTGATCGCGTCGCCGTGAACCCCACAGCCGAAACAGTGATAAAAACCGTTTTCGGGGTGGACGTGAAAGGAGGGGGTCTTTTCTTTATGGAAGGGGCACAGGCCCTTGAAGCTGGCGCCGGCGCGCACGAGCGAAGGGACGTATTCGGCGATGATCTGCTCGATGGCGACCTGGGCCTTGAGCGTCTGGGCGAATTCGGCGGGAGTGGTCAGCAGGGAAGTGCTCATGGAAACGCCCGAAAACGATTAACGTACAATAATATCAATATTTTACGCTCAAGCACCCATTTAGAGATCGCCAGTGATTATCGCTTGTTGACGGCGTGGTTGCAAAGAAAAACACGGGCCGCGGGGGACCCGTGTTGCAGGAAAATTAAAGTGTGGTGCCGAAGAGAGGACTTGAACCTCCATGGGGTTGCCCCCACACGGACCTGAACCGTGCGCGTCTGCCAATTCCGCCACTTCGGCCCGTGATTGAGATGACACGGCTCACTGGAGTGAAAAGCCGGTCGCCCGATCACAAAACGAAGTTTATACCGAGATCGAAGCGCCAATGCAAGAGGGTTTTTGATTTATTTTGCCGGCGGTGCAAGATCGCGGTCCTCATTTCCTGTTGTTTGTTAATTGATTGACAGCGCCGGTTTTCTGGGCCAAGAATGAATAGAGGCGCAACGGGCGTTCACACCCATCGTATTTTCAACGGTTTTGCACCAAAAGGCCTTTTAAACGAACACGGGCGGCCGGGCCTTTCAGCGCCGCCGGCCGCCGTGCCGTCAACATTCTATCCAATTGTAACCTTGAATTCATGAAGGAGGGGTAAACCATGTCGTACATCATTGACAAAGTGGACGTCTGGGCCGCGACGGTCGAGGACCGGCCGGGGACGATGGCCGAAAAACTCAAGACGCTGGCCGCCGGGGGAGTCAACCTGGAGATGATCGTGGCGCGCCGGATGCGCGACCAGCCGAGCCAGGGTCTGGTGCTCGTGGCGCCGATCGCCGGGGCCGCGCAGAGCCGCGCCGCCAAGAACGCCGGCTTCACCAAGGCCGAGCAGATGCATTCACTGCGCCTGGAAGGGGCCGATAAGCCGGGCCTGGCCGCGCGAATCAGCCAGGCGCTGGCCCAGGCCGGGATTAATCTGAAGGGCTTCTCGGGCGTGGCGATCGGCCGCAAGGCGATCGCCTATTTCTCCTTCGACAGCAAAGACGATCAGAAAAAGGCGATCGGGGCGCTGAAGAAATTGCTGAAGTAGGTCGCTTCCGGCGGAAGCGCCATGGAACGCCGCAAGCCGCCAATCCCCCCATGCGATGTCGCCGCTCCACCCGAGCTGTTGCCAAGGGGTTCTTGAAGGTTTGCCCCAATCGTCCTCGTTCTCGTCCTCGTCCTCGAATGATTGATTCTTCATCGATGACGATGACGAGCACGAGCACGAAAAATCAGGAGAAATCTTCTCGGAATCCGTCTAATATTGGATTGACCAGGCTGGTTAAGGTTTCGCCAAAAGGAGGTACGGCTCATGCTGAGGAGTTTCTTTGTGGCGTACAACGGTTCGGCCGCGGCCCGCGCGGCGCTCGAACAGTGCTGCTTTCTCGCCTCGCTCACCCACGGCAGGATTCATCTGGGCAACATCATCGAGCTCAGCTACGAGCCGGCGATCGCCACCGGGATGGCGGCCGGATCGCTCGAATACACCACGGCGGCCCCGCCGATCCAGGCGATCGACGACCTGGCGGATTTTCGCAAGGAGCGCGAGGCGCAGGCCGAAGTTTATTTTGAAGAGGGTCTGCGCCTCTGCGCGCAATGGGCCGTCGCCTGCGACACGCGCTGCCTGCTCGGATACCTGGAGGAAGAAATTCTCGGCCAGACTCGCGCCGTCGATATCCTCGCCCTGGGCCAGTCGGACCACGCGGCGGACGCGCGCAAAATCGGTCATCTGACCGAAGCCATCGTGCGCTCCTCGCCCCAACCGGTGCTCATCGCCACGGCTCCGTTCACCAAGCCGACCGACGTCCTGATCCTTGATAATGGCGGCGACCGCTCGCTGCATGCGCTGTGCGTCGGCGCGGAGATCGCCCGGCTGGCCAACCTGGCGCTGGAATTGATCACCGTCACCCCGACGCGCGAGGAGGGCGAGGCCGTCAGCCGGCGCGCCGTCCAGTACCTCGGCGACCAGGAGGTGCCGTTTCAAAGCTCGATCGTGGCCTCGCCCGACGCGCCCGATCGCGAACTGGTCACCCGGCTCAACGATCGGCCCTCGGCGCTGGTGCTGATGGGCGCCTTCGGCGAATCGCGCCTCAAGGAATGGCTGACCGGCTCCACCACGCGCATCATCATGCAGGAGACGCGCAACCCGCTGATTCTGTTTCGGCATTGAGTCATTATGCGGAGTGCGAGGGCTTGCCCTCGCTTTTCTTCAGTCTTCCCACCCGCCCGCGCGTTCTCAAGCGCAGGCAAGCCTGCGCACTCCAAGGCGGGGCGGGACAAGCCGCCGCACTCCACACGAATCTCTCAGCGATGCCCGCCGTGACTGCCGCCGCCGTGGAAGCCACCACCGCCGCCGCCGCCGTGGAAAGCGCTAAACCCACCGCCACGGGAGCCGCTCGGGGACGCGGCGCGGAAACCGCCCACGGGTCCCCTGCGGAAACTGCCCATCGAGCCGCCGCGCAAGCCCCCACGGTAAGTGCTGCCGGTCAGCGCCCCACTCCGGAAGGCGCCGCCGCGGTTCAGCGTCAGCGGCGAGCGATTAAACCGAGTGCTGGCGAACCGACGGCCGCTCAAGCCAAGTCGGGAACCGCTCAATCCACGGTTGAACCCGCCGCGCGTCATACCGCCACGGCCAAAGCCGCGGTGCGACCCCCTGAAGCTGCGCTGGCGATCGAAATCGCCAAAGCGCCGATGATCGTTGAAATCATGATGATGAAAACGATCGAAATCGCGGCCGAAGGAGAACCCGAACGGGTAGGCGTAGGGGTAGTAGGGGTAGTAGGAGTAATAATTGGGGTAGTAATAGGGGTAGTAGGGGGAAGTGTCGTAATAGGGATAGGTGTCGTAATAGGGGGTGGTGTTGTAACCGAGCATGGGGCCGGGGTACTCGTCGTAATAATCATCCGTAGTGTCCGGGGATTCCTCATCGGAGGAATCGTAGCTGGAACTCGGGGACTCGTTGACGCCGCTGTCGGGCGGCGGGGACGGGGCTTCAGCCTGGGCGACATCGCCGCCGGGCATGACCCCGGCAAAGTCCAGACCGGGGTTATCGTTCAAGTCGGCCAGATCGATATCGACCAGCCCCTCCAGAGGATCGTGGGCGCCGGCCAAATAGGAGCCGAGCTTATGGGCGCCGGCGGCCGGATCGGAGCCATCGGCCGTGGCGAAGCGTGGGGTCAAAAAGGCGCCCACGGCCATGACCGTCAAGATTGTGAGCCATCTCCACATAATGATCCTCCATCCGGAAGGAAGACGCTGAACGAACCATGGGCGCCAACAGGGTTGGAATACACGGTTTTCCTTGAACAGTCCGCATATATTTCGGATCCCGTCTTAAGGATGTCAGGTCTCCCTTCTTCGCTGTTATTCTACCATGAACCGGCCACTTGCAAGTCATAAAATTCACAGACGGTGTGAGATTTCATCTGGCGGCCCGGCCTCCCGCGCGGAAGGCGTCGTCCACCTTGTCCACTCCGTCCGCTTCGTCAAAACAATTGTGCGGCGGATGTTGACAGAAGTTCAATCGTTGCAGAATAATGGTTTCTTATTTCGCAGGGATTAAGCGATCACTCATGGCACTCTCTTCAATGGCTCTCCCGACACTCAAGGACCTGCCCGACCAGCGGGGGCATTTCGGGCGGTTTGGCGGACAATTCGTGCCCGAGACACTGATGGCGGCGCTCGAAGAGCTCGAGCATGAATACCGGCTGATCCGCGACGACGCCGCTTTTCACGAGGAACTGGCCTATTTGCTGCGCCAGTACGTCGGCCGGCCGACCCCGCTTTACGAGGCGGCCAGCCTGGCCGAGGCGTACGGCGGCAAGCAGCGCGTCTTTCTCAAGCGCGAAGACCTCTGCCACACCGGCGCGCACAAGATCAACAACACTCTGGGCCAGGCGTTGCTCGCCCGGCGGCTGGGCAAAAAGCGCGTCATCGCCGAGACCGGCGCGGGCCAGCACGGCGTCGCCACGGCCACGGCGGCGGCGCTGCTCAAGCTGGAGTGCGAGGTGTTCATGGGCGAGGAGGACATCGTCCGCCAGGAGCTCAACGTGTTCCGCATGCGGCTGCTCGGCGCGACGGTCACGCCGGTGCGTTCGGGCTCGCGCACGCTCAAGGACGCGACCAACGAGGCGATCCGCGAGTGGATGGGCACGGTCGGCGACACGCATTACATCATCGGCTCGTGCATCGGGCCGCACCCCTTCCCGATGATGGTGCGCGATTTCATGTCGGTGATCGGCCGCGAGGCGCGCCGCCAGTGCCTCGAGCAGGTCGGACGCCTGCCCGACGCGCTGCTGGCCTGCGTCGGCGGCGGCTCGAACTCGCTGGGGCTGTTCGCGCCGTTTTACGACGACCGCGAAGTGCGCTTCTTCGGCGTGGAGGCCGAGGGCGAAGGCTTTCTGAGCGGCAAGCACGCCTGCTCGATCACCTCGCGCCAGGTCGGCGTCTTCCACGGCGCCAAGATCTTCGTCCTGCAGAACCCCGACGGCCAGATCACCCCGGCGCACAGCATCTCGGCGGGGCTGGATTACCCCGGCGTGGGGCCCGAACACTGCTTCTACGCCGAGACGGGGCGGGCCGCCTACCTGAGCGTGACCGACGAGGAGGCGCTGGCCGCGACGCGCATGCTCTGCCACCGCGAGGGGATTCTGCCGGCGCTCGAGTCGGCCCACGCCGTGGCGGCGCTGCCCAAGGTGTTGCCGCTCCTGCCCGAAGGCGGCGTGGTGCTGATCAGCCTGTCGGGCCGGGGCGATAAAGACGTTTACACACTGCGCAAATATCTGGAACCCCAAACATGAACCGTATCGACCAGCTCTTCGTGGAAAAACGCGCCAAGGACGAGGCGGCGATGATCTTCTACGTCACGGCCGGATACCCCGACCTGGCGACGACCGAACAGGTGATCGACATCTTGGCCGAGGAAGGGGCCGACCTGATCGAGCTGGGCATTCCTTTCTCGGACCCCATCGCCGATGGACCGACGATCCAGGCGGCTTCGCACGTGGCGCTGGAGCGCGGGGTGACGGTCACGGCGATCCTGGAGTTGGCGGCGCGGCTGCGGGCGCGCCATCCCCGGCTGGCGCTCCTCTTTTTCACGGCCTACAACCCGGTTTTTCATCGCGGCGACGCCACGTTCGCGGCCGAGGCCGCCGCGGCGGGCGTCGACGGCCTGCTCGTCCCCGACCTGCCGCCCGAAGAAGCCGGCGCGTTGCAACAGGCGGCCGCCAAGGCCGGGCTGTGCGTCGTGTTCCTGGTCGCGCCGACGACGACGCCGGCGCGGGCCGAAAAAATCGCCGCCGCTTCGACCGGGTTCATTTACTATATTTCGCTCAAAGGAGTCACCGGCGCGCGGGCGAGCCTGCCGCCGGACCTGGAAGAAAAAGTCAACGCTCTGCGCCGGATCACCGCGAAACCGGTGGCCGTCGGTTTTGGCGTGGCCCAGCCCGAGCAGGCGCGGGCGATCGCCCGGTTTGCCGACGGGGTGATCGTGGGGAGCGCGCTGATCAAGCTGATCGGCGAGAACCCGGACGACGCGGAGCGCGAGTCGCGTCTGCGCCCCTTCGTCCGGGCGCTGGTCCAGGCGGCGGCCCGGCCCAAGGCCGCGCAAGTGGATGGTGGGTCCTAAGGTTAGGGCATGCCCTCTCCGTCCACACCGTCCACTTCGTCCACTGACGTCCATTGCACTTGGATAAAGGGATCGATCATGAACCGTCCATTACATTCCACCGCTGCGCGTATCGCCCCGATCCTCTGGATCGGACTCGTGATCGTGCTGGGGGGTGTTCTGATCGCGCCGAGCGTCCCGGCCGCCATCCGCATGGCTGAGGACGAGCCTTCGGCCTCCCCGACGGGGCACAAAAAGACCCTTGAACTGCGCAAGAAAAAAACGATCAAACCGTTGCTCAAGGATAAGCCCGCGCCGGTGGCGCCCCCGGCGGCCGAAGCGACCCCCAAGCCGGCCCTTAAATTGCTCAAGCATGCGCCCGAACCGGCGGCGACCCCGGATCAGGGTGCGAAGGGCGCGGCGCCGCTGGTGGCGACGAAGAGCGAAATCGCGCCCGCCGCCAAGCGCGCCCCCTCGACGAAGCCGCTCAAGAAAGAAGCCCGGGTCAGGCGCAAGAATAGACGCAAACCGGCGCAGGCCGCGCCGGTGGTCGAGGCCAAGGCCAAACCGATCCCTTCCGCGCCAGCGATGCCGACCAAGCCGGCCCAACAACCGACCGCGCTGGCCAACGCCGCGCCAACCCCCGCGCCCCTGGCGACACCGCTGCCGCCGGTCTTGTCCGGGCTTGAGCCGACGGCGGCGCTCGCCAAGGCTGAAGTGGCGTCCCCCGCGCCGTCCAAGCCGCGCAAAGGCAAAGTGCGGCTCGTGGAGAAACCCGTGGCGAAGCCCTCGGCCAAGCAGGAAATGGCCGCCCAAGCCAAGCCGGCCGCCCCTCAACCGGGACAAGGCGCGCCGGCGTCTGAAAAGACCAAACGGGCGCAAGAGGTCCGGGCGGCGGCGCCCGTCACCGTCGCCAGCGCGCCGGCTCAAGCCCCGGTCGCGACCCGACCGGTCGTGCTGGACGGCGCGGTGCAGTCGGCGCTCAAAGATCAGCCCTCGGCCGAGACGCTGGCCCGACTGCGCCAGCTCCTGATCGCGCGGCGCGACAACCCGGCGGCCACCCAGGTCTTGCTGCTGCGGATCGGTGAAGTCGCCCTGGCGCTCAAGAATCCCGGCGAAGCGCTGCTGGCTTACCGCAGCGCTTACAAAGACGCACCCAATCCCAGGGTGAAGCGCCAGGCGGGCGAGGCGCTGGCCCAGGCCGCGGTCAGCGCGGGCGACTACAAGCTGGCCGCCCGCCAGTGGGCCACGTTGCGCGCAACCATGCCGGAGTTGGCCAACGACCCGCGCGCCCTCAACGCCCAGGCGCTGGCGTTGGTCGCGCAAAATGATTTCGCCGGCGCCAACGCGCTTTGGAGCCAGGCGCCCACGGCGGCCTTGGCGGGCGGCGGCGCCGATCAGCAGGCCCAGGTGCTGCTCGGCCAGGCGCTGGCCTGCGAATTGCAGGGCCGCCATGAAGAGGCGCGCAAACGGCTGGTCCAAATCATCCAGGACGATTACGCCACGCCCGAGTCGGCGCTGGCGCGCAAGCGGCTGGCCGACCTGGAGGAACCGCTGACGCGGTGACGCAGAGGTCAAAGGTCCAATGCAGTATTGTTTGTTGTTTGTTGTGTGTGGTCTGTTGTGTGTTGTTGTGTTGCAAGTCGTGGGTCGAGGGTTCAGGCATCATGGAAGAATCGTTCTGGTCGATATTCAAACCACATGCAACAAACAACAAACCACAAACTCCTGACACCCATCATATGATCTTGAACATTGGACCTTTGACATTTGACCTTGGACATTTGACATTGGACATTTGACATTCAACCTTCGACCCATCCCAGAAAGCGACCGTCCCCGCGCATGCCCTATCGCATCGAATCGCATATTGACCAACAGAATCATCTGCGTTGCCACCAGCCGGAGCGCCACTATATCGACGAACTGACCCGGCGCGGCGGCGCGCTGACGCTGGACAACGTCATCGTGGACGTCGAACAGATCATTCTGCGCTCGTTCCAATGCGATACGCGCGAATGCCTGCGCACGACCGGGGTGGGCGCGGACAAGCGTTTCAAAGGGAGTTGCTGCACGGATTTGCAGATCGACCTGACGGACGTCGAGGTGGCCCGGATGCGGCAACTGGGCCGGCTGGCGAGCCAAACGCTCAAGCTGGCCGCGAGCGATCCGCTCTCCGCGATCGTGCGGCGGCTCGGCGCGGGTGATTTCACCGAAAAGAACGAACGCGGCGAACGAATGATCAAACACCTGCCCAGCGGGCGCTGCCCGGCCGGCTGGATCGACAAGGACGCAGCCCTGCGCTGCGGCCTCAACACCCTTTGCGAAAGGCTGGCGCTGCCGCTGACCCACTACAAGTCGGGGCCTTGCTTCCTTTTCCCGCTGCATACCGTCGAACACGCCCCCGGCGCGTATTTTCTGACGCTGCTCTGCAAGGCGACGTACGAGTGGGTCGGCTCGCACGTAATCGTCGCGCGCCTGCGCTGCCTGTGCAAACCGCCCCCCGGCGCGCCGCCCGCTTACATGGCGCTCAAAGACGAAATCATCCTCTGTTTTGGCGAGAATTTTTATCACGACCTGGCCTGTGAGGCCAAGGCGATTCTCAAGACGCGGGCCGAACAACAGGCCCTGGAGCCGGCCGCCCGATGAGAACCCGTCAGGAACAGCTTATCTCGGCGCTCTGCCACTTGTTCAACGCCGTGCCGCTTTGGGGGCTTCTTTTTTGCGGCTGGGTCTGGTTTGCGATGCGCGAGGAAAGCCGTGGCGTGGTGCGCCAGGCCCAGCAGGCGATGACCTTTCACGCCCTGCTGATGGGCGGGCTGTTCATCTGGATGATGCTGGAGTGGTTCGCCCGGATCATCAGCGTTCTCTCGCCGACCCTGAGCGGAATCCTGAGCCAGACCAACAGCATCATCCTGGCCCTGCTGTTGCTGGTTTACGTTTCGATCTGCCTGGTCGGTTTTGCCCATTGCCTCTCCGGTCAGCCCTTCCAATACCCCCTGTTGGGCCGCCGCCCATGATGCCTCCGCCAGAGAACCAGCCCCAACCCGAGCCGGAAGAGGAGGGGCTCATCGTTGGCCTGGACGCGGCGACGCCGGTGGGAAGCGTGGCGCTGGCCACGGCGGACGGCCGGCTGCTGGCCACCACGCGCTGGGAGGGCCGCGCCCCGGTCTCCAAGCGATTGCTGGCCGAGGTGGCGCGGCTGCTGGATCCGGGCGAGATCGACACGGGGCGCATTAAAGCCATCGCCGTGACGCACGGGCCGGGAACGTTCACCGGACTGCGGGTGGGGCTGGCCGTGGCCAAAACCCTGGCCCATGGCTGGGGCGCCGCGCTGTACGGCTATTCGACGCTGGAAATCATGGCGCGGCGCTGGCCCGTGGCCGGGGCGGTGGTTTGCGTGCTGCTTGACGCCCGGCGCGGCGAACTCTACAGTGGTGTCTACCGCTTGCGCGAGGCGGGACGGCCCGAGCTTCTGCGCGAGGACCGGGTCGAGCCGGCCGAGGCCTTGCTCGCCGACCTGGAGCGCGCGCCCTGGCCCGAGATTTATTTTAGCTTTTGCGGCGCGGGCGCGGCGTCGACTCGCGAGCGGTTCGACCAACGCCTGGGCGCGCGCGCACGCTGGATCTCGCCGCCGTGGAACGGACCGGGAGCCGAAGCGTTGGCCCTGGCCGGGGCGGCCGATTGGACGGCGGGCGTCGCGGGGATCGACCCGCTGGGCGCCCGGCCGGTCTACCTGCGCGCGAGCGACGCGGAAAAGCGCCATCCCATCACCGCCTTCTGACGGAAGGAAACTATGAATCGCTCCAGGGACTTCATCGTCGGAATCTTCGTGCTGATCGCCCTGCTCATCCTGACGGCCATCACCGTTTCGCTGCGTCACTGGAACCTGTTCAGCAATCGCACGACCTACTACGCGCAGTTCAAGCAGGTCAGCAAGCTCGACATCGGCGCCGTGGTGCTGTTCTCAGGCCTTCCGGTCGGCCAGGTCACCGAGATGGAGTATGTCGGCGGCGAGCAGCCCATCTTGATCACGATGCGGATCAAGCGCGAGGTGGTGTTCTACGCCAGCGCCAGCGTGCGCGTCGTGCCGGCGCAGGTCATTGGCGACACGACGGTCAACATCACGCCGGGCGAACCGGTCAAGGGGGCCGCGGAACCGCTCAAGCCGGGGAGCCGGATCCCGGGGGTCGAAGCGCCCGAGTTTGGCGAGGTCGTGACCAAGGTCTCCGACCAGATGATGCTGACGATGCAGGGGGTCAGCGCGATTCTCAACGACCCCCAAAACCAGGCGAATTTCCGCAAGGTCATCGACAATACGGCCATGTTGACCGAAAAGATGAACCGGACCTTCGACCTGATCAATCATGACTTCAAGCCGGTGCTCGATGATCTCAAGCGCATCGCCGCCAGCCTGAACAAGGTGCTGGTGGACGCGCAAACGATGCCCAGCCGCGTGACGAGCGAAATTGAAAAAACCGGCGCCTCGTTGCGCGCGACCGCGACGGATTACAGCGAATCGGCGCGGACGCTGACCCGCGAGATCAACGCCACCTCGCAGCATCTTCAAAGCACCATCGAGCAGGCGCAAAAAACGATCAAGGCCAACCAGAAACCCCTGAACGACACGCTCACGGAAATAGGAACGACGACGCGCGAGCTGCGCGAGATCCTGGATCGGCTCCAACGCGGCCAGGGGACGCTCGGCAAGCTGCTGACCGACCCGCGCCCTTTCGACCAACTCCAGCAGATTCTCACCGGCATCGCGGAAAAACTCACCGGCCGCGGCGAGTCGCTGTACCCGCGGATCGCCCCCCCCCCCCCGCCGGCGAGCCAGGAGCCGGCCCATCCATGAAACGAGCGCCGATCCTCTTCCTCGTCACCCTGGCCGCCTACACCCTGACCGCGGGGGGGCATCTGTATTCCCCGGATGAAGAGATCGACTTTCGGACGACCCGCGCGCTGGCGACGGGTCACGGACTGGCCATCGAGCCGATGGCCTCGGGCGAGTTCACCCGCGCGCCGCGCCCTCCGCGCTCCGATGGCCGGGTCTACGCGCAGTACGGCATCGGCCAGCCGATCCTGGCCGTCCCTTTTTACCGGGCCGGAGCGGCCCTGGGGCGCCTCGGCACGGATGCGTTCTGGCAACGCCTCTATGGCACGCCGGCAATCAACGGCAAGCTGGTCGGTTATGCGCCCAGCGCGGCTGAGCTGGCCCCGCGCTGGGCCTGTTCATGGTTCAACATCCTGCTTGGGAGCCTGATGGCGGCGCTGCTCTACCTGGTCTGTTTCGAGTTGACCCGTCACGCGACCGCCTCCACCTTCGCCGCGCTGCTTTATGCGCTGGGCTCCATGGCCTGGCCGCACAGCCGGCCCTTTTTCACCGAGTCCTGCGCCACGTTTTTCATTCTGCTCGCCTGGTACGGGGTGCTGCGCGCGCTGCGCGGGCGGATGGTCCCCTGGTGCCTGTTGGCCGGGGCGGCGGCCGGATACGGCGCGCTGGTGCGCATGGATTCGGTCCTCGCATACCCCGGCCTGGGCCTGCTGCTCGCCGTGACGCTGGTCGCGCGGGCGCGGCGGCGCGGCGCGGCGTTCTGGCCGGCGTGGGTCGCCTTCTGCATTCCGGCAAGCCTCGCCGGGGCGGTCCTGCTCGGGCTCAACGTCCACCATTTCGGTGGAATGTTTCAAACCGGTTACGCCGCTCAGCCCGAAGGGGTCAAGTTCTCCACGCCGCTGCTGGCCGGGCTGTACGGGTTTCTGTTCGGCATCGGCAAGGGGTTGTTCTTTTTTTCGCCGGCGCTGGTCCTCGGCTTCTGGGGCTGGCGGCCGCTGGCCGAGCTGACCCGCCGCCGCCAGCCGTGGCTGGTCGCGGCGCTGGCCGCGGCCATCCTCGTCCCGTTCCTGATCCAGGCCAAGTGGCAGAACTGGCCGGGCGGCTGGTGCTGGGGACCGCGTCACATCTTCATCATCCACGTTTTCCTGGCGATCCCCATCGCGGCTTTGCTGGCCCGCGCCTGGAGCGCTCCCGTGCGCATCGCGGCGCTGGTCGCCCTGATCGTCGGCATCGGCGTGCAATTGCTCGCCTGTTCGCAGGATTTCATTTATTTCTACCAACGCTTCTTCCGTTCGCCCGGCGATCGCAACGCCTTTTTCGTCACTTACGATCCCGCGGACATGGTGTTCTGGGACAACTTTTATCATCTCAGCTTCCGCTCCAGCCCGAAAGAGGAGCCGTATCACGTCCCCCTTTTCCCGCCGCGCCCGATCCAGGACTCGCTCTACCTGCCCCAGTGGAGCGTCTGGACCGGATACCCGCAGATGCTGCGCGAAGGGACGTTCGATAACTTCTGGACGCGCGCGTGGGGGCTGAGCGGCCCCATCGCGCGCCCCCCGCGGCTGCCCGATTCATGAGCCTGCGGATCATCGCCGGCGAGCGGCGCGGCGCGGCCCTCGCCACGCCCAAAGGGCTCCAGACGCGGCCGACGCTGGGGCGCGTGCGCGGGTCGCTGTTCATGATCCTGATGCCCGAGCTGCCGGGCGCGCGCGTGCTGGATTGCTTTGCGGGGTGCGGCGCGCTCGGGCTGGAGGCCCTGAGCCGCGGCGCCGCCTACGCCGTCTTTATCGAGCATTCCCGGCCGGCCCTGGAGGCCCTGCGCGCCAACATCGAAAAACTGCGCTGGGCCGGGCGGACGCGGATCGTGGCGCGCGAGGCGCTGGCCTGGCTCACGCAGGCGGCGCCGGCGGCGGAGCCCTTTGACCTGATCCTGCTCGATCCTCCGTACGGGCGCGACCTTTGCCACCGCGCCATGCAGCGGCTGGCCGATCGCCAGGCCCTCTGGCTGCATCCGCACGGCGTGGTGGTGGCCCAGCATGGCCGGGACGATCCGCTCCAGGATCAATACGGCTCGCTCCACGCCTTGCGCAACGAAGCATACGGCGAAACGCGGATTGCCTTTTATCGCCCGCACGGCTATGGTGGTTCTTGAAAGTTTTATTCCAATCGTCCTCGTTTTCGTCCTCGTCCTCGGAATGTTGGCTCCAGTCCTAAGGAGATCGTCCCCATGCGCATCATCCTCATTTGCCTGCTGGTCATCCTGATCCTATTCACCGGGCAATCGATCTATTACCGCTCGCAAGCCGACTCGATCATGGCCAGGGTGCTGCACGACATCCCCAATGCGCCGGCCGAAGCATATCGCAACTTCAAGCCTCTGCTTGAATTCAACAACCTGTTGACCCTGGGCAAGGTCGAGTCGGCCAAACAGGCGTTCCTGAAAAAGATGGAAGCCGAGATCACCCAATCGCTGGACACCGCGGTGCCGGCGGCCGATTACTATCTGCAGGCGCGCCAGGCCCTCCAGGCCCTGGCGGATTTCGAGAAAACAACCTCGATGGACACCAAGCCGGCGCGCAAGGCCATCGTGCAGCGAGCCAAGGATTCGATGACGCGGGTGCGCGATCGCGGCACGCTCGCCGCCTGGGATGGCCTGCTTGCGCTCTTTGACGATCTTAATCGCGACAGCCTGATCTCCCCCGGCGTGTTTGACGATTACGACAAATGGATTGCCGAGGTGAAGGCCGTGGACCGCCGGCCGCTGGGCCTGCGCAATGCCATCGACGGCGCCGCGGGCGCCCTGCGCGACGCGCTCAATCACCTCGGGATGATGCCCACGCCCGAGGGGGGGGCTTTCGCGGCGCCGGCGCCCCTGCCGCTCGACGACCCGCAACTCATCGCCGCCGAGAAATCATTCACCGAAGCGCTGGGGCAGTTGGATCAGTTCAAGGCTACCTTCAGGGAAACCCAACTGCCGCCCGAACTGAAATGGCTTCAGGCCAAAATCGAATATGACAAGGGGGCGATCAAGCTGGCGCACCTGCAGGAACGCGGCGCCGCCGTCAAGGCCACCGGCAGCAATTATATCGCCGAATTGATGATCGTGCCCAACACGACGGTGGTCCCCTCGACGCCCGAAATGGTCGGCGCGTTTATCAACGGGACGCAAGGGGCGTTCGAGGGGGTCGAGCAGATGTTCCCGCTCGCGACCACCGTGCCGGACGCGTCGCGGCGGGCCGGCTCCGCGCTGGCGGCCTGGGCCGACGCCCAGTTGCTGACCCAGATGGGGGGCGGCGATCCGGCCGCTGCCCGCGCACGCGCCGAGAGCTGGATCGCGGGGGTGGGCGAACCGGCGGCGGCCGTCGGCAAAGCCATGCACGACAGCCCGCGGGCGCTGATCATCACCCAGGTCCCGTGAGCGACACTAGGAAGGAAGGAACCGGCTGACAGGATGAGTTCGCGCATGTTGACGATGAGTGCTTGCCCCTCGTGCGGGCATGAAAACGAGCTGCCCTATCTTTTCTGCGGCCGCTGCGGCGCGCCTCGCCTCAAGCCCGGCCGCTGGCTGATCATTATTGATTTATGGCTGGCGATGGTCGTTTTCCTGGGGCTCTTCTGGCTGCGCAACAACCCGGTCCTGAAAGACTTCGTCCTCTGGGACTGGCCGGTTTTCCTGCTTTATGGTTTTTTTCTGTTCCAATTCAGTCTGCCGCTGGTCGCCGGCATCGGGGCGCGCGGCGCCGGGACGGTCCTCGGCTGGCTGCTCGTGGCGATGCTCGGCGCGCTGGCCTTCCTGGAAATCACCAACCGCTTTGGCGCGGGGGCGTGGTTCCAGGTTTTCACCGACCTCCCCGACCTCGCCAGGGAGGCTCCTCTGACCTTTTACGGCGCGCTGAGCGGCGTGCTGGCGGCTGTTTTCGTGCCGGCGCTCTTGCGCTGGCGCCGGGCGTTCGGCTGGATCATGGCCTACCGGCTGGTCCTGCTGGCGCTGCTGGCCTTGAGCCTGTGCGTGCCGGCGATGCTGGCCCTGACGGCGTGGCTCCACGCGCGCCACGCCCTGCCGGATCTCGATTACGTCCTGCGCCCGCTGCTCCAGGTCAGCCGTCCCAAGTACGATCACGCCCTGCTGCTCGCGGCCCTGATGATCGTCCGCATCCTGGTCCTCGAGATTTGCCTGTATGCCTCGATCAGCGGCTACGGCGCCGCGCGCCATTACGGCCAATTCGCGCCGATCGAGCTCCACGCGGAGAACGGGTTTGTCCGCTCGATGCTCATGCTGGCCCACTCGGTGCGCCGCGTCGGCCACACCCTGGAACAGATGGCCCGCGTCCTGATCGCCACCGCCCTCGAACTAAGCCGCGACCTGTTCGCCGTCGCGCGGGTCTTTGGGCGCGAGGTGCTGCTGGCCCTGCTCGCCCTCATCGCCCTCTGCGCCGCCTTGGGCGTCCTGGTGCGCCTCACGCGGGTCTACATCGACGATAACCAGCCGCTGGTCTTTGGCCGGATCCTGCTGGCCCTGGCCGGCGTGATGGCCGGCGAAATCGTCTTCATGGGCTGCAAGACCCGCCTGCGCTGGCGCCGCATCGTGGCCTTTTTTCTGCAATTGGCCGGCTGGCTGCTGCCCAACCTGCTCGTTTTCTTCCTGCTTCTATCGCTGTCGCTCTACGCCTCGAGCGCGGCGGTCAACCACTTCTGGGAACTCCCCCAGGAATTGCCGTTCAAGATCGGCTGGCTGACGTGCGCGGTCGGCGCCATCCTGGCCGGCCTGCTGGCGATCGTTTTTATACGCAAGGGATCGCTCCTCAAAGCCTCGGCCCCCGGCGCCGGACGAACGCACGGCCCGGCGCAACGGCAAGCCGCAACGCCTCAGCCGGAGCCTGAAACGAGCGCGGCGCCGAAAGCGCCGGGCGGATTTGCCCGCCTGCTGCAATGGGGACCGAAAACCGTGGAGCGCTGGCT
>Ga0182027_10006411_pt1 | contig 17611 bp, 14 predicted proteins | sample 712E1DmetaG_FD_121300 | JGI IMG/M metagenome (GOLD analysis project Ga0182027, IMG submission 121300) | Permafrost microbial communities from Stordalen Mire, Sweden - 712E1D metaG (Illumina Assembly) | ecosystem: Environmental > Terrestrial > Soil > Wetlands > Permafrost | place: Sweden... | reverse complement strand
ATGATTGTCGTGGCCATTATCGGCCTGTTGGCGGCAATCGCCATTCCCAACTTCGTGAAGGCTCGTGCCACGTCGCAGGCCAATGCCTGCATCAACAACCTGCGCCAGATTGACGGCGCCGCCCAGCAATGGGCGCTGGAACACGGCCAATCCACCGGGGCCGCCATCACCTATCCCGGTGACCTGACGCCCTACATCAAGCTGAACTCGGCCAGCAGCATTCCTCCGTGTCCGGCTGGCGGCACTTATAAGGACCCCAGTGTAGGCGCTACTCCGACTTGCTCGTTGGGCCAGACAGTTACACCGTATCACCAAATGCCGTAATCAACATCCGGCTTGATTCAAAGGCTCGAGGCGAAAGCTTCGGGCCTTTTTTATTGGGATTGGAGGCGACGCATTAGATTGGCAGGTTGTGTTGCGGCAAAGCCAGCGGTCACGCCGCTGTGATCCCGATGGAATGTCCTGGTTCAAAGTCTCATCTCAAAATAAGCCTTGCTGACGGCACATCATTTGCTATATTGCCAATAGTTTGCAATACAAGAAGTGTCAAATAAATCGCCGGATGCGACAACGTTTTTATGCCGCAACGGCAATTGTGTCACTTGCGATCTGGTTGTTCATGGCCGCCGCTGAGACGTGGACACCCCTTCATGCGTGGTTGCATAACGGATCAATTCCCGACAACGACGAAGATTGTGCCATTGTCGTTCTCATTCATGGAAAAATCGAAACCACACCGTGCACCGTTCCGGTTGTCGTGCCGGCGACATTTGTTGAAACCACTCCGATCGTAGTATTTTCCTTTTTCAGCCCGGCCATAGAAAATCTTCCCCCCGGTCGCGCTCCTCCCTCTTTCTGCACCGCTTCCTAATGCCAGTCGGCTTCGGACAAGGATGAGTCGTCTTGTCTGAAGGCGTTTATCTTAAAACCAAATCTTTGCGCCTGCCGTGTGGCAGTTCACAAAGTGCGAATCCTCAAAGTATTCGCCGGTCGGTTTGAAATTTAACGGATTCAGGCTTATGAAAAATTTTGCAGAAAAAAAATATGAAAATCGCAGAATGTATTTGGCAGTAATTTCGTCGGTGGCGTTGTCCTGCACCGGTACGGCACTGGCGCAGACAAACAGCGCAGTCCCGGCAAATGTCGTGTCCTCAGGAAGCCCGACAAACGTCGTGGCTTCAGAAAGTCCCACAAATGTTGTAGCTTCGGGAAGCTCAACGAATGTCACCCAACTGGGCAATGTCACCGTCGTTGGCAAATTGAACCAAGCCCGCAATCAAATAGTGCCGGATTTGGGCGCGACGGCTTTCTCGATCAACAAAGATCAAATCGCGGACCTGTCGCAGGGTGGCAACGCGCCGATGAATCAGGTGGTCTTGCGCGCACCGGGTGTGGCGGAGGATTCGGCGGCGAACGGGGATTTGCACGTCCGGGGCGAGCATGCCAATTTGCAATATCGCATCAACGACGTGCTGTTGCCGGAAGGCATCACCGGCTTTGGTTTGGAACTCGATCCGCGCTTCGTGGAAAGCATGCAACTCATCACAGGCTCGCTGCCCGCGCAATACGGCTTTCGCACGGCGGGCGTGGTGGACATTCAGACCAAGAGCGGGGCCTTTGAAAACGGCGGGGAAGTCGGAGTCTATGGCGGCAGTTATGACACCGTGCGGCCCAGCTTCGAATACGGCGGTACACAAGGGAAATGGGAATATTTCGTGGATGGCAGTTATGACCACAACGACCTCGGCATCGAAAATCCCACTCCCAGCCATGACGCCATCCATGACCAGACCGACCAGTACAAGACGTTCATCTATGCCTCACGCATTTTGAGCGACACGAGCCGCATCAGCCTGATGGGCAGCGCGTCCTATAGTAATTTTCAAGTTCCCAACACGCCGGGGCAGGCTCCTGGAGCCGCGCCGAGCGGAACGAATTACTGGTATCAATACATGTCGAATCCGAACACCAATTCAGCGGATTTGAATGAAAATCAAAACGAGCAAAATTATTATGGCGTCGCTGCCTACCAGAAATCGGCGGGTGATTTGAATCTTCAAGTGGCCGCCTATGGCCGGGTCAGCAGCGTACATTTCATGCCCGATCCAAACGGCGACCTGGTTTTTAATGGCGTGGCCAGCGACGTGGACCGGATTCTTTACTCCGGCGGTCTGCAAGCCGACGCGAGTTACAACTTAGGCGACAAGCACACGATCCGCGGCGGCGTGATGCTGCTGGAAGAATACTTGTCCGCCGACACGACAACGACAGTTTTTAACGTGGACATCAATGGCGTTCCGACGAGCGGACCGTATCCGATCATAGACAACAGCGTTTCACACGCCCTGTTTGCCGGTGTTTATTTACAGGACGAGTGGAAGCTCATGCCCGAATTGACGCTGAACTACGGCGCGCGGTTTGACGAGTATTATTCCTCCTTCGACCATGAAAACCAGCCCAGCCCGCGCGTCAATCTCATCTATCAACCCACGGACAAAACGACGTTGCATGCCGGTTACGCGCGTTACTTCACGCCGCCGCCGCTGGAAAACGTGTCGGCGAGCACGGTGGCGCTTTTCAACGGCACATCGAATCAATCCGCAGTGCAGCAGGATGACCCGGCCAAGGCCGAGCGCGCAAATTATTTCGACGCCGGCATCATCCAGAAACTGGCGCCGGGATTGCAGGTGGGCTTGGACGGTTATTACAAGGAAGCCCGGAACCAGCTCGACGACGGCTTGTTCGGGCAATCGCTCATCCTCTCGGCATTCAACTATGGCAAAGGCCGGGTTTATGGGGTGGAATTCACCGGCAGTTACACGGCCGGCGGTTTCTCGACTTATGCCAACGTCGCATATTCGGTAGCGCAAGGCGAAGATTGGAATTCAGCGCAATTTTTGTTCGATCCGGCTGATTTGGCTTATGTCAAAAATCACTGGATTTATCTTGATCACGATCAGCGAGTCACCGGTTCCTTCGGCACGTCGTATCTTTTTAACGAGTCGCAAAGAACCAGCACGCGAGTTTATGTGGACGCGCTTTACGGCAGTGGCTTGAGGCAGGACTCAACGGACAGTTTGGGCAACAACATTCCCAATGGCGGAAACGTTCCGGCCTACTTTTTGGTGAACGTTGGAGTGGAACAGGATTTCAAGCTCAACCGGAAACAAATGTTGAAAGCCCGGCTCGATGTCGTGAACGTGACGGACAACAGTTATGAACTCCGTAGCGGCACCGGCGTCGGCGTCAACGCCGCGCAATATGGCGAGCATCTGGGTTTCTTCGGCTCGGTGAGTTACGTGTTTTGATATGTTCCTCCGATGAACAACACGGATGCAAATCGAATAATGCCCGGTTACGAGTTGAAAGACGAGTTGGCCCGGTTTTGCCTGCCGGCGGCAAACCAAGACTCCAATCTCAAACTCGCCTGGGTAAATTCGATTTGCATCCTCTTTCTCTTCATCGGGATTCTCGGAGCGCGGCGCGGCGTCATAGCTATCAAACCGGTCCCGCCTATCCGGGAAGAAGTTTCCGTCGTCGTCCAGCCAACGGTGTTGCCGCCGCAAGCAATCGCTCAAAAGTCGGAGCAAGCGGAACAAAACAATCTGCCGCGCGTCCTCGTCGCCCTGCCGAACGCGCCGAACGTCAATTTTGGCGTTCCGACCGTTGGTACGCTCGTCGTGCCTGCCGCGCTCGCCTCCCCGCCGCCGCCGCAGGTGGCCCCCGTACGCATTGGTTCACTCTTCAACACCGGCACGGGCGGCGAACGGCCTGAACCGCCTTATCCTCCAATCGCCCTGCAAACGGGCGAGCAAGGCACGGTGGTTCTGTTGCTCACCAGCGATGAAGCGGGCAATGTCGTTTCCGTGGACGTGAAGGAATCATCAGGCTTTCCCGTTCTCGACCACGCCACAGTGGACTACATCAAACATCACTGGCGGCTTCCCGCCGGCGCCGGCAACCGGCTTTTCCAGACCAGCATCACATACAAACTGCAATTGAACTGAAACTAAACAAAATTATGCTTGCAAATATCGTTCTCCAATTCTTCCTCAAAGGCGGTCCCGTCATGTGGCCGATCCTCGTCTGCGCCATCGTCGCCGTCGCCGTCGTCGGTGAACGCGCCTTCTGGTGGTGGCGCGAAAGCCAGAAGCGCGACCCGCAAAAAATGGAAAAGCTTCTGGCCGCGCTGGAAAATTCCGACGTGACTGCCGCCAGGCAAATCGCCGCCAGCTCGGACGACCCCATCATCCGCGTGATTCATCACGGCCTCAACCACGTCGGCCATGCTTACGGCTCGTTGCTCGGTGCGTTGCAACTGGCAGCGGGTGTTGAGTTGAAACGCGCCGGGCGTTTTCTCACGGTCATGGACACGCTCGTCACACTCGCGCCGCTGCTGGGGCTGCTTGGCACCGTGACTGGCCTGATGCGCGCCTTTCTCAACATCGGCAGTGCGGAACTGTCCGTCACAGCGGTCACCGGCGGCATCGGTGAGGCATTAATCGCCACGGCCTGTGGCCTGGGCATCGCCATTTTCTCGCTGATTCCCTTCAACTTTTTTTCAGCAAAGGTGACACAACTGCAATTCGAACTGGAAACGGCGGCAACCAATGTCGAAGTGATGATTGGCGGCGGCGTGAAATCGGGTGACCCCGCCCATCTGACCCGGACCACGCCATCCAGCCAGACCACCGGCCATTGAAATATTGCCGATGAAACTGCCCTCACCAGTCCGGTCCCGAAAGTCGCGAATTGTCATCATTCCACTGATTGACATCATGTTCTTCCTGCTGGCGTCATTCATGATGGTCAGTTTGCAAATGAGCCGGACCGAAAACATCAAGGTCAACCTGCCTTCCGCCACACAATCGCGGCAGGATTTCCGGCCCGACATGGTCAACATTGCCGTGGACAAATCCGGCGCTGTCTGGCTGGAGAAAAAGGAGATTTCGCTGGCCGATCTCGGCCTCGTATTAAGCAACCGCTTCCACGCCAACCCCGACCTGCCGATTTATATCAGCGGCGACCGCGACACGTTGCACGGCGACATGGTGAAGGTGTATCAAACCGTCCGCGCAGTCGGCATTCAAAAGGTCTCATTCATGACCGACAGCCGGCAAAGCCCGAAGACACCATGAAAATCCGCACCCCCATCCCGGAAAAAAAATCGCGGCTGGAAATTATTCCGCTGATTGACATCATGTTCTTCCTGCTCGCGTCGTTCATGATGGTCAGCTTGCAGATGCAGATTGTCCGCACGGTCAAATCCAATCTGCCCACCGCCACACTTGCCACTCCCACAAGCAAGCCCGACATCGTGAATCTCACCGTGAACCAGGACGGCCAGGTTTCCGCGGACGACAAACCTATCGCCTTCCCCCAATTGTTCACAATGCTTACGAACCGTTACAACCTGAATACGAACCTGCCGGTTTACATCACCGGCGCGCAGGATGCCACGCACGGCGCGGTGGTGTTCGTGCTCGATCTGGTGAAACGCGCCGGCATCCAGCGCGTCGCCATCGCCGTCAATGCAGCCTCTGATCATCCAACCCCATGAAAAATTTCCAAGTGAACCTGTTCATCGTTCTCGCCATCGGCCTCTGCAGTCTTTGCGTCTGGCAATGGTATGAACAAACCGTCCAGCGCACCGAAATCCAGACCCTCAACCGGATCGTCTATGACCGCAACGCCGCCATTCAGGGCTACACCAATTCCATCGCCACGCTGAATCATCAGGTGAATCAAATGGACACGCGCATCACCGAAATCAAGGCCGTCGTCGCGACCAATGAACAACTGGTCATTTCACAAAAGGCTGAAATCGTGCAATTGAAATTCGCAAACGAAACTGCCACCAACGAAATCGCGCAATACAAGGCAGCCGTGGACGCGCTGGAAGCGAAGCTGAAGGAAGCCTATGCCGGCATTGACGAGCAGAACGGAGCCCTCTCCAACCTCGTCGCCCAGCGCAACGACCTCGTGCAGAAATACAACGACGAAGTGAAAGACCGGAACGACGTTGTTGCCAAATATAATGACCTGGTGAAACAAGTCCAATCCAGCGGCAAAAAACAGCCCGACAAATAACGGCCGATGAGAAACTGGCACGGCTGTTAAAACAGAAGAAAGAATGACCAGCTGTGCCTCGTGCCGGAGCCGTCATCCCAGAATTGTGAGCACGATGCCCACGAGAATACCAATGACGGCGGGCAATTTTTGCCGTCCGTTTTTTTCGCCAAACAGGAGCAGTCCGCCGGCGAAACCCACCAACGTGCTGCCACGGCGCAGGCTCATCACCACCGCCACGAGCGATTTGGGATCGCTCAGCGCGCTGAAATAAATGTAATCGGCCGCCAGCAGCAAGATGGCAATGAACGGAATGCTCCAGCGCCAGTGGAATTCGTGGCGCGGCCACCAGCGTCGCTTCCAGCCAATGGCGAACGGCGTGAAGAGGACCACCAGGTAAACCGAGAACCACGCCTGCACCGTCGGCACCGAGAAATGCAACCGGCCGAGCAGGTATTTGTCGTAGAGCGAACTCACCGCGCCCAACAGTGTACCGGCAATGAGGAAACCCACCCATTTGTTGCGGTGGAAATGCACGCCTTCCAGCTGCCCGGCAAACGAAAGCCCCACAAATGAAGCCAGCGTCGTCAGCACGCCAACTGTTTCCAGCCAGGTCGGACGCTCGCCCAAAATCAGAATTGCGCCAAACAACGTCCACAGCGGACTGGTGGCGCGAATGGGCGAACCCAGCGACAGCGGCAAGTGTTTGAGCGCAAAATACGTGAAAACCCAAGATGCCGCGACAATGGCCGATTTGAGCACCAGTTGCAGGTATTGCACCGGCGTTAACGGATCCGTGACCAACGACGCCGGCAGCGTGCCCGGATGAAGCATCTGCACCAGTAACAAGCCAGCCCACACCGCCGCGCCGGTCAGGGTGCTGAAAAACAACACCGGCACAACGGCGTTGTCCCGCACGGCGTGCTTGGTGCAAAGCTCATACACGCCAAGGAACAACGCTGATACCAAGCTGGCAGCGATCCAGTGCATAAAAGCGCAGGGCAGGCTTCCAGCCTGCCCATTGATATTTTTCAGAATGAGACAGGCAAGATGCCTGTCCTACTCTACATGTGCGAGATGATGTTGCTGCCAAACTCGCTGCATTTGATTTCCGTCGCACCTTCCATCAGGCGTGCGAAGTCGTAGGTGACGCGCTTGCTCCCAATCGCGCCATTCAGGCCTTTCAAAATCAAGTCTGCGGCGTCCGTCCAGCCCAGGTAACGGAACATCATTTCGCCGCTCAACACAACACTGCCGGGGTTGACCACGTCCTTGCCCGCGTATTTCGGTGCGGTGCCGTGCGTGGCCTCGAAAATCGCATGGCCGGAGACATAATTGATGTTGCCGCCGGGGGCGATGCCAATGCCACCGACTTGCGCCGCCAGCGCGTCGCTCAGGTAATCGCCATTCAGATTCAGCGTGGCGATGACATCAAAATCCGCCGGGCGCGTGAGCACCTGCTGGAGCGTGATGTCGGCGATGGCGTCCTTGATGACAAGGCCCGCGCCGGGTTTGCCCTCCGGAATTTTGCACCACGGGCCGCCATCCATCTCCACCGCGACGAATTCAGTCTTCGCCAGTTCATAACTCCAGTCGCGGAACGCGCCTTCGGTGTATTTCATGATGTTGCCCTTGTGGACAATCGTCACCGACTTCTTCTTCTCCGCGATGGCATATTGAATTGCCGAACGCACCAAACGCTGGGTGCCGGTCTTCGACACAGGCTTGATGCCGACCCCGACGAGTTCGGGTGTTTCGCCGAAACGGATTTTTTTGAAATCCTTGGGAAAGTTAGTCTTGAGAAATTCAATCGTCTTGAGCGCCTGTTCCTTGCCCGCCTCAAAATCAATTCCCGCGTAAATATCCTCGGTGTTTTCGCGGAAGATGACCATGTTGACCTTCTCCGGATGTTTCACAGGTGAAGGAACGCCGGTAAACCATTGCACGGGACGCAGGCAGACGTAGAGGTCGAGCATCTGGCGCAACGCGACGTTGAGCGAGCGGATGCCGCCGCCGACGGGCGTGGTGAGCGGGCCTTTAATGCCAACGAGATAGTCCTTGAATGCCGCAACGGTGTCGTCCGGCAGCCAGTTGTCGAACTTGTTTTTGGCAGCTTCACCGGCAAACACTTCAAACCAGGAGATTTTACGTTTGCCGCCGTAGGCTTTTTGCACCGCTGCGTCAAACACGCGCACGCTCGCCGCCCAAATGTCCGGGCCGGTGCCGTCGCCGCGAATGAACGGGAGAATGGGATTGTCCGGCACGTTGAGTTTGCCGTTCTGGATTGCAATTTTTCCACCCGCGGGCGGGATGACGTCTTTATAGGCCATGATGCGATTTTGGATTTACGTTTTCAATCCTACGTGCCATCAGAGTTAAGTTCAAACGGCAGGAAATCAAGGAAAGAAAGCTGGTTGGATCAAATGGGTTTCGGTTGACGCCGGGTTTTTGCTTTTGCGGACTGCGGGTATCAATTAGGTTTTGGCCATCGCTCGCATGCTTGACGAATGAAGAAACGCCAACCGTCATCTGGGCCAAAGCCACGGGACGACCGGCAGTCCGCAATCGGGCTTTTCAACTGGTTGTGCCGGCCTTTCTGGGTTTGTGTTCTGCTTGCGGTCATTACGGCGGTCGTTTACTGGCCCGCTATCAGCTTCGATTACGTCAATTATGACGATCCGCAGATTGTCTATGAGAATCCGCATGTCCTGGGAGGATTGACGTGGGAGAATGTCCGGTGGGCCTTTGGCACGACGTTGGACGGCAACTGGATTCCGTTGACGTGGCTGTCGATCATGCTGGATGTGGAATGGTCCGGACCAACGGCAGCGGGATTGCACCTGACGAACATCTTGTTGCACTCGGCAAACACGGTTCTGATCTTTCTGGCTTTCCGGCGGCTCACTGGAGCGCACTGGCAAAGCGCCGTTCTCGCCGGTCTGTTTGGCTTGCACCCCCTGCATGTGGAATCCGTGGCCTGGGTGGCGGAACGGAAGGATGTCTTGAGCACCCTGTTCTGGTCGCTGGCGATCTGGATGTATGCCGGATATGCCAAAAGACGTGCCGCCCACGCCGGCAAACCGAAGAAAAATCCCGGCCCGGCCCCATCCGTGATCCCCTCACCCTCCGGGGTTCCAACCGGACGGCCCGCCGGTCCGATGTCCCGGTCCAGAGAGTATTTTGCGGCCCTGGCTTTTTTTGCGCTGGGTTTGATGAGTAAACCCATGTTGGTGACCCTGCCATTCGCACTGCTGCTGCTGGACTATTGGCCGCTGCGGCGCATCGAACCGGAGGACTTTTTCACCTGCCGCGCGGCGCTGTTCCGGTTGATGCGCGAGAAAATCCCGTTCTTCCTGCTCGCCACCATCGCTGCGGTGTTGAACTTTTCCACTCAACTTCACAGCCACACCATGCAATCGCTGGCCGACCGACCGCTGGGCGCAAGAATCGCAAATGCCCTGGTTTCCTACACGCGTTATCTGGCGAAAACCTTCTGGCCGTCCGAACTTGTCATCCCCTATCCGCTTCCCCGGCACTGGCCATGGGATCAAATTTTCACGGCGACCGTGCTGCTGGTCGGGCTGTCCATTCTGGCGATTGAAACAGTACGGCGGCGACCGTATGGTTTGGTGGGATGGCTGTGGTTTTTGGGAACGATGGTTCCCGTAATTGGGTTGACCCAGGCTGGAGACCAAGCCATGGCGGATCGCTACACTTACGTCCCCCTGCTGGGTGTGTTTTGGATTGGAGTATGGGCGGCCGCCGAACTGATCGCGCGCTGGCGGCTGCCCGACCTGACTGTTGCGTTCGCTGTCTTGCTGATTCTGGGAGCTTGTGCGACGCGAACGCGCGCGCAACTGGACTATTGGCGGGATGGTGAAACACTTTTTCGCCACGCCATTGACCTCACGACAAACAATTACGTCGCCTTGGACGGTGTTGGCCGGGCCTGTTTGGATAAACAACGGGTGGACGAAGCGGTAAATTATTTGCTCCAATCCCTTGATGTTAAACCCCGTTACAAACGTGCGCTCAACGATCTGGACGAGGCGCTGGCCCACATCGATGCGGCCAATGCGGCCACCAACAACCCGCACGCGCTGGCGCGGCGAACCGGGGCCGATTACGCCAACGCTCACAACACCCTCGGCTTGGGGCTGGCCATGAACGGAAAACCGGACGCCGCAATATGGCACTTTCGGAAGGCCCTGTTTTACGATTCGGACAACGTGAATGCCCGTGACAACCTGGCTTACGCCCTGTTTTTGCAGGGCCGGCTGGAAGAAGCCGTCGGGCAATGCAAACAGATCCTACAGCGGTTCCCTGACAATCCAAAGGCCCACGGCATTCTTGGCCTGGTCCTCATGAAACAGGGGAAACTGGACCAGGCGGTGACGCACCTGCGCGAAGCGATGCAATACCAGCCGGACAATGCGAAAGCCCACATCAACCTCGGACAGGCGCTGGCTGCGCTGGGCCAACGTGACGAGGCCATTGCGCAATTCAAGGAAGCCCTGCGGCTCAACCCGAATGAACGCGAGGCGCGGGAGCAATTGAACAAACTGGCCGGCCCACCCCCATAAATCTCCGGCCGGACGCCCCGGAACTTCGGACAAAGCCTCAAGCCACCTCAATCAGCTTTGAGGTCATGGGCGCCGTAGCTTCGGCAAACTGCGCTTTTACCCGGGCCACGGCGTTCTCGACCGTCAGGCCATATTTCTGGCGCAGTTCGTCCTGGGTCGTGGCGTGTTCGATAAATTGGTCGGGCCAGCCGATGCGCACAACGGGCGTTGTGATGGCTTTCTCGCTGAACAATTCCAGCACCGCGGAGCCGTAACCACCCATCAGCACGTGGTCTTCCAGTGTCACGACGACTTCCGCTGCATGCCCAAAAAATTCATGCACCCCGTCGTCGAGTGGCTTGGTGAAGCGCGGGTTGATGACCGCCACGTCGAACCCTTCCGCCGCAAGTTGCACCGCCGCCTTGCGTGCAATTGCGCACATCGGGCCGAGGCCGAACAGCGCAACTTTGCGCTTGCCGTTGCTGGAAAAGTTCTGGATGACTTCCGCCTTGCCGATTTCGAACAGCCTGGGCTGGTCCTTGATCGGCACGCCTTCCGCCGCGCCGCGGGGATACCGGATGAACGTGGGATGATTTTGGCGCGTCGCGGTGAACATCATGTCCACGAGTTCGTCCTCGTCTTTCGGCGCCATGGCAATGACGTTCGGCAGGCAGCGCAAATAGGAAATGTCGAACAGGCCGTGATGCGTTGGGCCGTCGTTCGCCGAAAGACCGGCGCGGTCCATGCAGAAAATCACCGGCAAATCCTGCAAACAAACGTCGTGTTGAATGCAGTCGTAGGCGCGTTGCAGGAAGGTGGAATAAATCGCCACCACTGGATGAAACCCCATCGTTGCCATGCCGGCGGCAAAAATGACGGCGTGTTCCTCGGCAATGCCCACGTCGTAGTAACGGTCCGGCATCGCCTTTTCCAGGTGTTTCAAGCCCGTGCCGCTGGGCATCGCGGCGGTGATGCCGACGAGCGTGTTGTCTTTCTGGCAGAGTTTCACCATCGTCTGTCCCATCACGTCCTGATAATTCGGCGGCGTGCCGGCCAGGACGGGCATCGAATCGCCGGTCTTCACGTCGTAAGGCCCGGTGCCGTGGAATTTTTCCGGAAATTTCAACGCAGCCTCAAAGCCTTTCCCCTTTTGCGTGAGAACATGAATGACGATGGGATGGTCGCACGTCCTGGCAAATTCCAGCGTGCTGATGAGCAACGGCAAATCGTGTCCATCAATCGGGCCAAGGTAGCGCAGCCCCATTTCCTCGAAGAAAATCGGGCTGCCGTAGCCGCCGCGACCGTCCGCATCCACCAAGCTGCCGGTTTGCTGCAGCCCGACGTCGGTAATGGCGCCCTTGAAACCTTCCTCCGCCTTGTGCGCGAGCTTCAACGCCAGTTCGCCCTTGGGCAGGCGGCGCACAAAATGTTCAAAGTCCTTCGCCAGCTTGTTGTAACGCGGATGCGTGATGAGCTTGTTGAGATAGTTGGAAATCGCGCCGACGTTTTTGGCGATGCTCCATTCGTTGTCGTTGAGAATGCTGATGAACCGTTTTGTTGTGTGGCCGATATTGTTGAGTGCCTCGAACGAAATGCCGTTCGTCAGCGCCGCGTCGCCAAAAATGCAAACGACGTTTTCGTCGGTGCCATTTTTGTCACGCGCCACTGCCATGCCAAGCGCGGCGGAAAGCGCCGTGCCCGCGTGACCCGCACCGTAGCAATCGTGCGGACTTTCCGTACGCAAAGCGAAGCCGTTCAGACCATCCGTCTGCCGGACGGTGCGGAAGCGATTCTTGCGGTCCGTGAGAATTTTGTGGACATAGACCTGATGGCTCACGTCCCAGACAAATTTGTCCTTCGGCGTGTTGAAAACGCGATGCAATGCGATGGTCAGCTCCACCACTCCGAGATTTGGGCCGAGATGCCCGCCACTTTTGGCAAGACCGGCAATCAATTCCTCCCGAATCTCCCCGGCCAGTTCCTGAAGCTGTGACAACGTGAGCTTTTTCACGTGCGCCGGCCCGTCCACCATCTCGAGATAGCTGCTCATAAATCATTCTTCGGACAAATCCGGCGACAGCGGCTTCAATTTCATTTCGCCCGCCGCATTCTTCTCCAATTGCTGGATTTTCAACTCCGCCTCGGCGAGTTTTTCCTGGCAGATTTTTACCAGCTTCGTCCCTTCCTCATATTTGGACAAAAGCGTTTCCAGCGGCAGGTCGTCGGATTCCATGGCCTCGACGATGCCCTCGAGCTTTTTCAAAACCTCCTCAAACGGCGGACTGTTCCTGGCCGCATCATTGGCCTTGGCTGATTTTGACATGTGAAAATGCTAAATAAAAACATCGCATCCGTCCAGCTTGGAGTCATTCGGAGCGAGGCGACTGCCCTCGTGAAGCGAGTGACTGAATTTAGCACTCACGCGATCCTGGAAACATTCAGGCGCGAGGCGATCCGCAACCCATGAATGCGCGGAGAAGTCAGCCGGTCAGGAACCCGGAATGATCTCAATCCCGTTGATCTCGGGACTCTGAATATTGGTCGTGAAAGTAACGTCCAGCTTGCCGTTGGTAATGTCCACGTTGACAGTTTCGATGTAGGCGCGCTTGGCACCACCGGCCTTTGCCCAGACATCAAAATCCTTGAACTCATGACCCGCGACGTTAAAGGAGAAAACGCGCTGTCCCGCCCCAGTGATGTCCTCGTAAGTTTCGGCAAAATGAAGTTTCACAATGTATTTGCCGTTGGGCAGCTTGTACGAAAAGGAACTCATGCCGTATCGCTCGGTGCGATAGATGGCCTGATCCTGTGTATTGGCGATTTGCATGTCGCTGCCCCGATCAACGGTGTCGCCATCCACAAAACCCTGGTCAGGCAGCCAGACGTTGCCTTTGGAATCGGTATAAGGGGCGGTGTTGCCGGCTTTAATGCGAACCGCTGCCGTGGGCATGGCAGGTACAGTCACGGTGGGTACAGTCACGGCAGGCACGGTCACGGCAGGCGCGGTTACGACCGGCGCGGTTACGACCGGCGCGGTTACGACCGGCGCGGTTATGGCCGGCGCGGGCTGAATGAGTGATATTTTGACACCAGATTGATCGTCCGACTGGCAACCAGCCAGCAGCACTACAGCCGCTGAAATGAACGGGACGCATGACCATTGCACCAAACTTTTTACATTTTGCATATATTTCTCGCTTTGTCTTGGGGTTAACGGCCAATAATCTAGTAATTCTCCGAAAAACCGCAAGCTGGATTTTTCTGCCGGTTTATTACGTTTCGCTGAACAGGTTCTGTGGCCGCGGCTGCCATCACTCTTCAACCTTGCTCAAAACCTCACCCGCTTTCAAACGCGTTTTCAAATGCTGGCCCACTTTTACATCTTTGGCCGCCCGCAAGACTTTTCCCGTTGCCGCGTCCATCGTGATGGAATAGCCGCGCGATAACACCTGTGCCGGCCCCAGCAAACGCAGTCGCGCTTCCATCACCTCAAAACGATTTCTCCCGTTGCGCAAATGAACGTGCGCCGATTCGCGCAAACGCCGTTGATTCAGCACCAACGATTCGCGCCGCTGCCTCAACAATTGCGCCGGACGGACGCGCAACAGCCGCGTCGCTAAATTCTGCCAGTCCACCTGCCGTTCCTTCGTCCCCTGCCTCGTGCAACGCAGCAAACCAGCCTGCAAATCGTCCAATCGTTGCAAAAGCTCGTTCAGGCGCCGGCGTGGATGCGCTCGCGCCATACGCTGCGTCAAATCCGCCACGAACTGCCGGCTGGCGAAAACCCCTTCGGTGATGATTTCCGCCGCCGCGCTCGGCGTCGCCGCGCGCATGTCCGCGACGAAATCGCTAATCGTAAAATCAATCTCGTGTCCGACCGCCGAAACCACTGGAATCGCTGATTCAAAAATCGCCCGCGCCACAGCTTCCTCGTTGAACGCCCACAGATCTTCCAGGCTGCCCCCGCCGCGCGTCACGAGGATCAAATCAATATGGCACAGGCTTCCAGCATGTGAATCTTTCTCTCTCAGGCCGGAGGCCTGAGCCACATTAAATTCATTGAGCAGCCGGATGGCCGCCGCGATTTCCTCCGCCGCGCCTTCGCCCTGCACGCGGCACGGCGCGAGGATGATTTCCAAGCCCGGATTGCGCCGTTGCACGACGTGCAACACGTCGCGAATCGCCGCGCCGGTGGGCGACGTGACCAAGCCAATGCGTTGCGGATATTTGGGCAGCGGACGTTTCCGTTCCGGCGCGAACAGCCCTTCCGCCGCGAGCTTCTGTTTGAGCTTCTCGAAGGCGATTTGCAGCGCGCCGACGCCCTGCAACTCCACCGCGCGCACGATGAGTTGATACTGCCCCCGCGCCTCATAGACCGTCACGTCGCCTTGCAGCAGCACTTTCCGGCCGTCCGCCAGCAACTCGCGATGTGAAACTTTCTCGCGGCTGAACAAAACGCAGCTCAACTGGGCCGCGGCGTCCTTGAGTGTGAAATACATGTGGCCGGAAGATTGGGCGCGCAGGTTCGTGACCTCGCCCGTCACCCAGACCTGGCCGACCGATTTTTCCAGCAACCGCTTGACCTGCGCCGTCAGTTCACTGACTGACAAAACGCGCCTTCCCGCACTGCGGGACTCCGTCGGGAACGGTTCGCCGAAGTCCCATTGCGATTTGGTTGGTTTGGCCATCGCAGCCAGTTAGCCACAAATTGCGCGCCCGGCAAACAAGGAATTTAACGTCCAGGAAAAATCCGGGAACCCTCAGGGTTGCGGAACCGGAGTGCCAGGTTGTTTTGCTTCAATGACAGTCAACGTGCCGTACCCGGTAACCAGTGGCACAACCCCGGCAGCACGCGCGCACCAAGCCTCCAACTGCGGACGCAACGGTGAATTTGTTTCAATGACGAATACCAGCGACCGGCTCTGGTCGGGTTTGGACCCCGACGAAGCCTCCAGATAGACGCGGTGATTCCAGCCAAAAATCGTGCCGGAAACAGCCAGTTTCTCTTCGGTTTCAAACAGCAAAGGGTAGATAAACGGAACGGTTGTCCACACCGAAACGATCCGGTTTTGATGCAAATGACGTTCCACCGCTTCGATATCCCTTCCCGGGATGCGCGTCAGGTGCAATCCATTTCCAGAGTCACTCAAGATCAGTGTTTCAATTTGATTCTGTCCTTCCACGACCATCACGGCGGCAACCCCACCCAAGAGGATGACAGACAAGAGAGTTGTTCCCAAAATGCGTGGAAGGATTGCCGGGACAGCGAAGCAGCGCGCCAGCAAACGTCCCGTGAGCACCGACAGAAAAAAACAACCGCCCAGAAAGTAACCCGGCACCCGGATCGGCACTGTCAAATAGGGGATAAAACAGGCCGCCATCAGCACGAGCATTAAAAGGTCCTTCCCCGCATCGTTGCCCTGAAGATCTCCCCGCAACACCTGAAGAATTTTTGAGGGTGTCCGAAAAAACGGGAGCACGGCGACAACCACCGATATCCATGCAATCACATAGAAGACAACTCCGATTACGGGCGTGGCCTGATAATACCAAAGAACGGTGTCCACGCCGAAAAATTTTGGCATTTCCCGGAGAAAAATGTCGCCCAGGGTTGAAAAACGAAAGAGCGCCGGCAATCCTCCGCTATTGGCTTTGTCCAAGAAGGCGGATTGCCAGTTGCTGAAATGGTGTGTGAGGTTGAAAACAATGACCGGCGCATAACCGATGACGACTCCGGCCATCCCGATGGCCGCGTTTCGCAGAGACAGTTTCCGCCGGAGAGCCAGCCATAGCCACAGCGCGGCGGCCAGTGGGAGCACCAGTTCCAGGCACCAGATGCTCAGACCCGATACCAATCCAAAAAGAAGTATTTTTTTTGCCTTGGGAGAAACATCCGATGCGATTGCGGCAAAAAGAACGACCAGGATGGGAATTGACAGAAAATAAAGGGAATAGCCTCTGACCTGAAAATGCCACTTGAGCAACGATGGCGAAAGCGCGAACACCAGGGCCGCCAAGGCTGCCGTTCGCTGGTCATACAGGTGCAGCGCCATCCGGTAAAAGAGGCCGAGACACACCAGTGACAGCACAACGATGCAACCTTTCAATGGAACGACTCCGACACCGAAGATGGCGAACGAAATGGTGGCCAGATAAGCCTCCCAGGCCGCACACGCATTGTAAGGCTGGCCATACATGTAAAAGGGGTAATAACGTTCCTCCAAAATGTGCTTTCCCATCAAACCAATGATGGCCTCGTCATTATGCACATGCGTTTGTGCCTGGAACAAAATGGCAAAGCGTGCCACAGCCATCAGGGTCAAAATCCCGATAAAGAAAATGTGTTTGCGCATTACGGTCGCCTTATTAGAAATTCCGCGGCCCGCAAAGTCAACCCCACCCATTTCGAAGCTCAGGCGTTTTCAATCCCCATCGGGCAATAATCGCCGCCCATCACCGTTTGCCGGAGGCCGGCGCCCGCAGCGAATTGGCCACGCGGCGGAAATGGTAGCCCAGAATGGCGAGTTCGATGGCGTGCGGGAACTGGCGCGGACGCCGGATGAGCGTGCCCCAAAACAGCCGCCAATATCCCACGCGTCCCCGATGCCACACGCCCAGCACCCAGAAGGATTTCAGAAAGGCGATGCAATCCGCCCGCGACAGGTGCAGGCGCGGACCGGCGGGGCGATGGCTCTTGAGTAACGTCCGGATGCGCTGGTAGTAGTTCCGCGGCTCGTAAAGCTTCTTCATCAGTTCGCGGTAGCCGGATTGCAGGAATTCACGGTTTAATTTGGGTTTGAAGTTCAGCGCAGCGTCGGTGTTGTTCCCGGTGCTTTCGATTTCGAGTCGTCCCTCGCGTTTCAACCGCTGCCACAATCGCGTCTGCGGCAGCGCGTTCAGCAATCCCACCATCGCCGTCGCCACGCCGGAGCGCTGGATGAATTCAAACTGCCGCTTGAAGATGTCGCTCTTGTCGCTGT
>Ga0182027_10006410_pt1 | contig 17611 bp, 21 predicted proteins | sample 712E1DmetaG_FD_121300 | JGI IMG/M metagenome (GOLD analysis project Ga0182027, IMG submission 121300) | Permafrost microbial communities from Stordalen Mire, Sweden - 712E1D metaG (Illumina Assembly) | ecosystem: Environmental > Terrestrial > Soil > Wetlands > Permafrost | place: Sweden... | reverse complement strand
TTGCCCGCCGGTTTCAACGCCAAACGCGCTTCGGCGTCGTCCTCGATTTTTTTGAGCAAATCCTGCACGGCATTAAGGATGTCGCGCCAGGTTCGCAAAGGGAATTAAAATTTGATTTCACCTTCGCCTGATACGCGCTCTTCGCGTGGAATTTTTGCTTCCTTCAGGCTCGCCAGTGAAACCTTTTCGTGCGGACGGCGTCTGTTACACTCTACGTGCGCAATGCCAATTCCACCCGATCCTGATGCCGCCTTGATGCTCCGTGTCAAACGGGGTGACCGCGCGGCGTTCGCGGAGTTGGTGGAAAAATACAGGCAGCCGGTGATGAACCTTGTTTATCGCACATTGCGCGACGAGACCGAAGCCGAGGATCTCGCGCAAAATGTCTTTCTCCAGGTCTACAAATCCCGGGGTCGCTACAAACGGACGGCAAAATTTTCCACGTGGCTGTTCACCATCGCGCGCAACCTTTGCCTGAATGAACTCCGCCGCCGTTCGCGCCATCCCGCCGAATCCCTCGACGAAACCCGCGGTGAACGCGAAGACCGGCCACAGCGGCAATACGAGGACAAAAAGAATTTCCTGCCAACAGAAACCTTGTTGCACGGCGAGCTGGCGCAAAAAATCGAGGAAGCGCTGGCTGAATTGCCGGAAAACCAGCGCACCGCCATCCTGCTCTGCCGGCAGGAGGATTTGAGCTACGAGGAAATCGCCAAAATTTTGGACTGCTCGCTTTCCGCCACGAAATCACTCATCCATCGTGGTCGTGAAGTGCTGAAACAGAAGCTTAAACCCTATTTGCGCACCGGCGATTGGCAGGGGCCAAAGTAAAAGAGTGTGTATGAAACACGCGTTCACCCTCATTGAACTGTTGGTGGTGATGGCCATCATCGCCATTCTCGCGGCCCTGCTTTTGCCGGTATTGAGTCGGGCCAAGGCGTCCGCGAAAAGAGTTACCTGCGTTAGCAACACCCGTCAAATCAATATGGCTGTTCGCCTGTATGCCGACGAACATGAAGATGCCATTGCCTACTACACCAATAGTATTTATCTGGATTACAAGAAAAACATCCTGCCTTACTTGGGGCACTCGGATAGTTCGTCATCCAACGACATGATATTTGTCTGTCCCGCTGACGATTTCGATCTGGACGGTCCGATTGGCTCGTGGTTTGGGGGTTGGGACATGCACGGCCGTGGGTTTTGTCACCAGTCGCAGACGCAATTTTCCAGTTACTGGTTCAACGGCGTCGCGCGCGGCACCAACAACACCGACTTCGGTATGGCACAAAAACCGTTCGCGTCGGTCCAGAGCCCGGCCAAAACCGAACTGATTGGGGAAGACTCCGGTGGCATCGGTTTGAGCGCCCACGACCGCGTGCAGCCGTTCCAGTTTCCGGATGCCCGCAATGTGATGAGTTTCGTGGACGGCCACGCGGACTACATCAAAATCTACTGGAACGGAGTCGAAGGCAGTGACGGTTTTCCCGCCCTTTACGAACCACCCGGTGGATACGAATACAAATGGACGGGAAATTAATCCGGATATGAAATGTTCAATTTTCCCCGTTAAATTTTCTTTTTCATCCGTGTTCATCTGTGGTGGAAATGAAAGCCATCATTCTGGCCGTCGGCAAGGATGCGCCTGTCAGCGGGTTCGATTTAGTTTGGATTTAAGATTTATAGTGCGTCAGAAAATTCTTCCGGCGACACGCCTGCCATTTTGAGCGCACTCCGCAGCGTGCCCGGCGCGACTTCCTTGTGCATCGGGATGACGCAGCCGCGTTCACCTTCGGTTGTAACTTTCTTCATCACCACATGACTGCCGCGCTGGCGGTCAACGAAGAAGCCCAACCGTTGCAGGGCCTTTACGATTTTCGCACCCGAGACGAGGGGCAGTTTAGGCATGGGCCAGTTCGAAGCTGCGAACGGCAGCGGATTTCTTCAAAGTTTGGGGAAAGGATTCGAGGTAAAGTGCTGTGGCTTCACGCAAATTGGCGAGCGCTTCCGCCTCGGTTTTGCCCTGGCTGGCGGTGCCGATTTCAGGACATTCCGCAACAAGCCAATCAGTCTCCGAATCGGGATAAATGACAGCAGTCAATTTCATGCTGGCAATGTGCCAGTCTTTTCAAGGAAATGCAACTATGCGGCGTCCGGGTTAAAATTTTCTTTTTCATCCGTGCCCATCCCGCCTTCGTTTCCGTCTTCGCTTTGCTCCGACGCGACAAGCACTTCGTCGTGGCAAGCTGTGCTCATCTGTGGTTAAAATCTCCGTAGATGAAAGCCGTCATTCTGGCCGCCGGCAGGGGCACGCGCATGGGGGAACTCACCAATGAGTTGCCCAAGCCAATGCTTCGCCACCAGAGCAAACCCATTCTCGAACACATCGTCGCCGGCATTCTGGCGGCGGGCATCCGGGATATTTTCATCGTCACCGGCTGGCATGCCGAGGTCATTGAAAATCATTTCGGCGATGGCTCGAAATGGAACGCGCGCATCGTGTTCGGCCGGCAGGTTGTGCAGGATGGCACCGGCAAGGCACCGGAAGCGGCTAAGGATTTCATTGGTGATTCCCCGTTTCTGTTGACTTATGGCGACATTCTGGCTCCGCCCGAAACGTATCCGCAAATGCTCCGGCGCTTCGGCGAAGGCGATTTTGCCGGAGTCATCACCGTCACACGCGGCGAGGACGTGACCAAAGGCGGGCTGAATTTCTTTGACGAACAATTTTGTCTGAAGCGGCTCGTAGAAAAACCGTCACGCGAACAGTTGGAGCAATTGCGTCGCGACGGCTGGCTCAAACCGAACGAGTCGGTCTGGTATAACGCGGGCATTTATATTTTCCGCCCGTCGCTTTTTGATTTCACGGCCAGGCTGCAAAAATCGCCGCGCGGCGAATATGAATTGACCGACGCCATCAGCGCGATGATTACCGCCGGACAAAAGCTGGCGGGACTGGAAATCCCGGGCCGCTGGGTGGACGTGCGCGACCCGGAAACGCTGGCCAAGTTGGGAAATAAAATTTAACCGCAGACCCTGGCTTCGCTGGAGGCCCGCTTCGCCGAATCAGCGAGGCGAGCTACGCTGAGGCGAGGGCGCAAAGACGCAGAGTGGGAGGGACGGCGTGCCGCCGTCCCTAAATCAGGGTCGGCAACATGCTTTCGTTCGTTTCGCATCTTTCGTGTTCCGCGCTCGTAATACGTTTGGATTCAGTCATAATCATGGGGAAAGCGTTCACGGGATGCGGGATGAATTTATGGACGAGCAAATTTTGAAATTACTTGGCCGGCGGGATTATGTGCCGGCCAATGTGCCGGAACTGCTCCGGCACCTGCGGCTGTCGCCCAATCGCCAGCAGGAATTGCAGCGGGTCCTGCGCGGGCTGGAACAATCCGGCCGGATTGCCCGCGCGAAGGGGAACCGTTACATCCAGTCGCGCGAGGCGGATCTCATCCCGGGCCGGATTCGAATCAATCGCCAGGGGAAAGGTTTTTTGCAGCCGGACGATCCTGAATTGAAGGAGATTATGATTCCGGAAGGCGCGACGTCCACCGCGCTCCACGAAGATCGCGTGCTCGTGCGGCGTGATGTCAAAGCGAAGGGATTGCGTCCCGGGCGCCTCGAGCAGGAAACGGGCGCGGTGATCCGCATCCTGGAACGGAAACGGACACAAATTGTCGGCACATTGCAGCGGGGTCGCGAGTTTCTTTACGTGATTCCCGATGACCCGCGCATGCCGCATGACATTTATGTGCTGCCGCCGCGTGACGTTGGCCGGTCCGCGAACGTCGGCGACAAGGTCGTGGTCGAGCTGCACGAATGGGAATCGCGTCATACCAACCCGGAAGGTGAAATTGTCGAGGTCCTCGGTTCGCCGGACGACGAGGGCGTGGATATGCTGTCGGTGCTGCGGCAATACAACCTGCCGCTGCACTTTCCGAGGAATGTTTTACAGGAGGCCCGCGCCATCAGAACGAGCATTCAGCCGCACGAACTGGCCGGGCGCGAGGATTGCCGGCAGCATCAGGTCATCACCATTGATCCGGACGACGCGAAGGATTTTGACGACGCGATCTGTTTGCAGCGGGTTTCGCCCGACCAATGGAAGCTGTGGGTTCACATCGCGGACGTGTCGCACTACGTGAAGCCGGGCACGGCTCTCGACGATGAGGCGCGCAGGCGCGGTAACTCAACCTATCTGGTGGATCGCGTGATCCCGATGTTGCCGGAGGCATTGAGCAACGAACTGTGCTCATTGAAACCGAACGCGGATCGCCTGACCAAATGCGTGGAGTTTCTGGTGTCGGATGAGGGCCGGGTGCTGAAGACGAAATTTTATCCGGCGGTAATTCATTCCAAGCGTCGATTTGCTTACAAGGAGGTGCTGGCGATTTTACAACGGAAGCCGGATGACCGGATTGAGCAGATGTTGTATGACGCGAATGTGCTGGCGCAGCGGATCCGGAGCCTGCGTTTCAAGGCCGGTTCGCTCGACCTGGATTTTCCCGAGATGAAAATCCGCCTGGATGAGCGCGGTCGCATATCGGGCATTGAGCGGGTGGAAAATGATATTTCGCACCAGTTGATCGAGGAATTCATGTTGCTGGCCAACGAGGCGGTGGCGGGCCGGTTGATGAGCCAGAATGTGCTGGCGATTTACCGGGTGCATGAAGAACCGGACGAACGACGGTTGCAAGAGTATCGCGAGGAGGTGCTCAGCCATCACGTGCCTTGCGGCAATTTGATCAAGTGGCAGGAAGTTCAAAAGCTTCTACACAAACTCGGCACCATTCCTATCGGCGCAGCGCTCAAGATTGGTTTTCTCCGGTCGCTCATGCGCGCCCGCTACGCGGTGGAACCGCTCGGCCATTACGGTCTGGCCAAGGCCAAATACGCGCATTTCACGTCGCCCATCCGCCGCTATGCCGACTTGGTGGTGCATCGCGCGTTGTTTCAAAAGAGCCACGGCCCAGTCCATTCGCTCAAGCAGACAGCCGAGCATATTTCCGATACCGAACGCAATTCCGCCGACGCCGAGCGGGACAGCAAGGATGTGAAGCTGTATGCCTTCCTGAAGGCGCAGCTCAAGTCACCGAAGCCGACGCCCTATCCGGCGCTGGTGATAGACGTGCGCAACTTTGGTTTCTTTGTCGATGTGCCGGGTCTTGCCATGAGCGGGCTGGTGCATCTTTCCAGCCTGGAGGACGATTTTTATGTGTTCGATATGGAACGCAACCAACTGATTGGCCGGCGTGGCAGAAGGATGATTCGGTTGGGCGATAAAGTGCAGGTGCAAGTGGCCAAAGTGGATGGTTTCAAGAAACAGGTGGATTTCCAACTGGCCAGGGAGGGCAGGGGCGTACCGGGACGTTTTGCGAGGGGCCACGAATCAGTTCGGGGACGTGGACAGAAGCCCGATGCGCGGACGCGTCGGAATTGGCGATAGAATGAAACGCGGCTTGCGGCGCGTTGAAACAGCTTGAGTCTGGTTTTGCCATCCGCACAATGGCCGCGTGTTCAAACCGGCGATAATCATTTTTGGTGCGGCGATTTTTTTTGCAAGTTGCTCGACAATACCAAGACAATCCGCCAACGAGCCGTTGAATTGGGCTGAAACCAACGCCGTGCAAAGACCGTTCACTCTGCGCCCCCCCGGATCGGTCGCAAAATTGAGCCGGTCGCCTGCCTCTGCTCACAATTGGCCACCTGCCGTCGCTCCGAAACCTGCGTCTTCGGCACCGGTGACGACGTGGACTTCCCTGGACAGTTGGGCCGCGCAGCGCGGCATCGGCAGACCGCACTTGCTGTCGGATTTGCCCGTCACCACGTATGCGATTGGTTCTTCCAACGGCGTGATGCTTTTGGAAATAGGCAGCCGCGACGCGACCTGGAACGGCATCCAAATCGATCTCGGCTTCGAACCGCAGATCATTGACGATCAGATTTTTGTGCATGGGCTGGACTTGCAAAAAAATCTGGAGCCGTTGTTGTGCGAACCGCCGTTGGCGCCGCCTCAAAACGACCGTGTCATTGTCATTGACCCCGGCCATGGCGGAATCAACAGCGGCACGCACAGCGTTCTTGACGGACGGCTTGAAAAGGAATTTACGCTCGATTGGGCCCGGCGGCTCGCGCCATTGCTTGAACAGGAAGGCTGGAGGGTTTTTCTCACGCGCACGAATGACGTGGATGTTCCATTGCTAGATCGTGTCATGTTTGCCGAGGCGCATCATGCGGATTTGTTCATCAGCCTGCATTTCAATTCCCTCGCGCCGGATAAAAAACCCGTTGGGCTTGAGACCTATTGCCTCACTCCAACGGGAATGCCCTCAACCTTGTCGCGCAATTATCCTGACATCTGGACGGAAAATTTCCCCAACAACGCCTACGACGCCCAGAATTTGGAACTCGCCGTCCGCCTGCACGCCACGTTGCTGCGCGCGACCGGTCTGGAGGATCACGGCGTGAACCGGGCGCGATTCATCGGCGTGCTGCACAAACAATCCCGTCCGGCTGTGCTCATCGAGGCCGGTTTCTTGTCGAATCCATCCGATGCAAAGCTGATTGAAACTCCTTTGTTCCGGCAAAAACTCGCCGAGGCGATTGCCGCCGCGCTTAAATGAATCGCACCCGGTTCACTGCAGGCTGATGCCTTCGAGCGCAAGCAGTTTAAGTTTCCAATTCAATCCGCAGGAAAAGCCGCCCGTTTTTTTGTTCGCCGCGAGCACGCGATGGCAGGGTGCAAAAATCGGAATTGGATTTGCGCCGCAGGCGCCGCCGACGGCGCGAATGGCCTTCGGTTTGCCGATTCGCCGCGCGATTTCGCCGTAGCTGCATGTTTTGCCGCGGGAGATTTTTCGCAACGCGCGCCAGACGTTTTGTTGAAACATCGTGCCGCCGGACAAATCGAGCGGCGGAAAATTTTTCGGTTCGCGCCCGGCGAGAACATTTTTCAACGCGGTTGTGGTCGTGCGATGCCAGCGGAGAATTGTGGCAGGGACGCCTCGTCCACCCTCTGCAGTACTGCTACGGAGGACGGGCCGGGGCTTCCGGTCGGCTCGGCGAGCCGACCCTACCTTTGGAAAACTCAACCCGGCCAAACCTTTTTCCGAATAGCGCGCGCTGAATTTTCCGTCGCGCGTGGAAATGGACAGTTCGGCGGATTGCGTTTTCACCAGCGGTTCACTCAGTGATTTCGGAAATACACCAAAAGGGTGCCGAGCAGCAGCAGAAACAAAAAAATGGTGAATGCGATGAACCGGTTGCGGGCGACGCGCTTTTCGTAGCGCAATGGGCGCAAGCCTTGAACGCCTCCGGCGGCAAGATACTTGACGAGCCGGGGATTCAAAGTTGTCGGGCGGTGGAAGATCTGTTGAATGCGATTGATGAGTCCGGGCAAATCGTATTTGCGCACGCCAAGTTCGTTGAATTGATCCGGCGTGGCGGTTTCATCGTCAGTTTGAAGCGATTTTACTTCTTCAAAAACCGGATCGTGCGCGGCTGGAACGGGAGCAGGCGGTTCTGGAGCGCGGACAACCGTCGAGCCGTGCGGCATGGCGGTGGAGCGCAGGCGAGGCGGCGGGGGCGCGCGTTGAATTTGCACATCGAGCCTTTTAATTTCGGCTTCGAGCGAGTTGATTTGTTCATTCAACACGCGGGTGCGCTCGGAAATTGGATCCGTTTTTTTAACCTTTTTCTTCCCGGACGTCATACGTCCTCAACGACATTAATGCCGTAATAGCAAAATGGCCACGAACACGCCGAGGGCAGCCAACGTTACAAGCACCAGCGGCCAGGTCATTGCCAGGCCGAATTTGCACAATTGACCGAAACTGGCGTTGGCTAGAGGCGAAGCAGCGGGCAGGGAAGCATTTTCGGCCTCCGATGTTCCCTTTGATTCACCGGCCAGAACGGGAAGTTTGAGCCGCGCGGCGTTCCATTCCATGCGCGCATTTTCAATGGTGGTGAGCGCACGGGTGAGTTCAATGCCGAAATTGTCTTTTACCCATGTTTCATCGTGGATGGCCTGGATTTTGCCAATCGCGTCGTGGAAGTCGTTGATCGTTTTGGCCATCTGCTCGGCGTCGCGGCGGGTGTTGAACTCGGCTTCTTCGAGCAGGCCGAGGCCGCGCGTGAGATTGTGAATCATTTCCTGACGACCGGTCTGAAATTCCGTCTGGCGGCGGCGTAATTCCTCCAGTGCGGCGCGTTCGCGTTCCAACTCCTCCTGCGCGCGTTTCAACTCGGCGAGTTTTTGCTGCGCCTCGACGACCTTCCGGTCCACATCCTCGCGAGTCAGCGCGCGGTGCGGGTCGCCGGCGGGCGCGGGTGCCCCGGAAGGTGATTTTTGGGCCAGAAGATCGGCGTCTACGAATTCCGTTAGATCGTATTCAGAAGCCATGGCTTGACTCTAATCCTGCGGCGCGAAAGTGTAAAGGGGTTTGAGCTTGTCGCTGCCGGACTGCTTTTCTACGCTTCCACTGTGCCTTCATTCGACATTGTTTCACAGGTCAACTCGATGGAAATCGAGAACGCCGTCAACCAGGCCAAAAAGGAACTGGCCAACCGTTTCGATTTCAAAAGCAGCAAATGGGAAATCGTGCTTGAGAAAACCGAGATCAAGCTCACTGCCGACAACGAGTTCAAAGTTAGCACGCTGAATGAAATCGTCATCGGCAAGCTCGCCAAGCGCGGCATCAGCTTGAAAAGCGTGGAGCAGTGCGAGCCGGACATTTCGCCGCTCGGCCACGCGCGGCAGAGCATCAAGGTCAAACAGGGCATCGAAACCACCGTCGCCAAGCAGATCACCAGCTTCATCCGCGACGGCAAGTTCAAGGTGACGACGCAGATTCAGGGTGACGCCGTGCGCGTGACCGGCAAGAGTCGGGACGAATTGCAGGCCGTCATCGGCGCCGTGCGCGCAAAAGAACTTCCCGTGGCCGTGCAGTTTGTGAATTTCAGGGAGTGAAATCGCCACCACCTGTTTGCATTCCGGCGTGATTTTATTTCTTTGCTTTGTGTCTTGGCGTCTTGGTGGTTGAACTTTTCCCCGGTTTCACCCGCGCGGCATCGCCCCAAAGACCTTCCAAATCGTAACGCTCACGCGCGTCCTGCCGCATGACGTGCGCAATCACATCGAAATAATCCAGCACCACCCACGAGCCGTGCACCGTGCCGTCCACCGCGTGCGGTCGCAGGCCATGATCGTTGCGCAGTTGGTCGGTGATTTCGCCCACGATCGCGCGCAGGTGGGGTGCGCTCGTACCGGACGCAATCACAAAATAATCCGTCACCGACGACAATTTGCGCACGTCGAGGATGACGATGTTTTCCGCCTTTTTGTTATCCGCGAATTCGCGGCAAAGCCGGGCGAGTTTTCTGGAATCCATAGTTGCTGGAAGGATTTAACCACGAATGAACACGAATGAACACGAAGAAAATTCGGGGCAGACACGAATTGCACGGATTAACACGAATTTAATTTGTTGTTTCCGCCTCATCAATAATCCGTGAAATCCGTGTCAAAGAATTCAGGTGTAAAGTTTCGCCGCGCGGATTGCCTCGGCCACGGGTGGCGGCACGAGGTGTTCAATTGGCAAGCCGGTCTTCACCCGTGCGCGGATTTGTGAAGAGGAAATGTCGCATGGAAAGCCTTTTAACATTCGCCCGCGAAACGGCGGCGGGAAATTTAACGGCGCCTGGCCGGGACGCGGAATCGCCACAAACTGTGCCAGCCGCGCCAATTCATTTGCTTCGCGCCATTCCTGGAGCTTTGCCGCACTGTCCGCGCCAATGAGATGGAACAATTCCGCTTTCGGAAAACGTCGCGCGTAATCACGCAAGGTTTCAATCGTGTAGGAAATTCCGCCGCGCCGGAGTTCCTGTTCATCAATTTCACAATTCGTTTTGCCCGCAAGCGCCAGCCGGAGCAAACGCACCCGCTCTGTCGGGGCTGTGGGTTTGGTTTCCGGCTTGAACGGCGATTGCGCGGCGGGAATAAAAAACAGCCGGTCCAACCCCAGTTCTTCAATCGCCGCCTGCGCGGCGAGCAAATGACCGAGGTGAACCGGGTCGAACGAACCGCCAAATAAACCAATGCGTTGCACGTGGGGATTTTAGATTCGCGATTGACGATTGGCGACTGAAATTCCATGGCGACGAAGGTAGTAGGTTCATTAGGTGGGGCGAGCGTTCCCGCCAAAAGGTAGGGACGTTTCGCCGAAACGTCCGCACAAATGAACGGACGCATGAGTCCATGCGTCCCTACCAAAGATTCGGCTCGCGAGGACGCTCGCCCCACCGGTTTCCGCCAAACTGACCCACTACCGCGCCCAAACATTCAGGATTTGTGACTATTCAATTCACAGGCGGCTGACTAACATTCGCGCATGAAAGTCAGCGGCTTTACGTTCGTTCGCAACGGCAACTCTCTTGATTATCCGTTTGTGCCGGCGATTTGTTCCCTCCTGCCGCTCTGTGACGAAATCATTGTGAATGTCCCGCGTTCCACCGACGACACGCTGGCTGCGGTCAAGGCCATTGGCAGTCCCAAAATCAAAATCATCGAAACGGAGTGGGACGACAACGCTCGAACCGGTGGACTGGCGCTGTCTCACCACACCAATCTGGCTCTTAAACAATGCACGGGCGACTGGTGCGTTTACATCCAGGCGGATGAAGTTTTGCACGAGGAAACGGTCCCCTTGATGCGCCAAACCATGGAACGCGAATGGAAAAATCCCGCCGTGCAGGGACTCATTGTTGATTATACGCATTTTTACGGGAGCTATTGGACGCAGACCTGCGGCTTCGGCTGGTATCCGCAGGAAGTCCGGGTGGTGCGGCAGGACAAAACAATCCGCTCGAACAGCGACGCGCAAAGCTTTCGAACCGTTGACGGCGAAAAGCTCAACGTGAAAAAATCGGGGGGCCATTATTTCCACTACGGCCACGCGCGGCATCCGAAGATGGCGGCGCAACGGCTGCGCGAAGCCGCCCGTCTCTGGCATGACGATGCCACGGTTGAAAAGATGTGCGACCGTCCGGCGGGTTTTTACGAGGACGACCAAAAAGTAAAACCATTCATCGGGACACACCCGGCGGTGATGCGGGACATCGTTGCCGCAGCCGACTGGACCTACCATTCGCGCAACCCCTTGCTCCGGCTGAACCGGCGCTATTTTTGGAAGGATGTCGCGCTGTTGGTGAAAAAAATCACCGGCACCGAAATCGGCGTGCATCGGAATTTCCGGCTGATCCGCTGAAACTTTTTACCGGCACGCATCCGAAAGTCATTCAACCGTGGCTGCCAAAAGAGGAAGGCTTGCTTCAAGCCGACCCGAACCATCAACTTACTTCGCGTGAAAAAAAAGCACCGGCGAATGTTGTGGCTGGAAAAAACCTTCAGACTGAAATTCAACAAAAAGCACTACACGCTGATCCGGTGATTTTTGCGGCTTGAAAACCGCGGTCAGGACTTGGCTGGTTTTTGGTAGAGCTGGGGATTGAGATTGGCGTCGTTATACATTTTGAACTGGCGGTAGAGCTTAAACCGTCGTGTGCCTTTCTGAAAATCCATCAGCAGAATTTCGAGGCAGCTTTTCAAGTCGCCGTGCTGTTCCTCCAGCACCACGCATTTGCTGGAGCATTTGCGACGGTGTTCCCCGGTGGCGGATTCCCGCGCCGCTTCAATCCGCATGTGATAGAGCTTGAGTGAAAGAATCGAGAGGCGATCAATGATCATGCCGGGCGTTTCGGAATGGAGCGGGGCATTGGGGCGGGCGGACGGAAGCTGGCCCAACAGCCAGACATCAAACTGTTCAATGGCGTCGTTGCGCGACTGGTTGCAGCGGTCAATCGTGCGTTTGGCGTCGCGCACGTCGGCGGGGCCGAGGTCATCGCGCCGCGCCACGTCTTCCGCGTGCCATAAATCGAAATTCATCCGGTGGTTGCGTTCAATCGCGGCCCAAGGCTCGACGATCTTTGGCGGCGTCGGCGCTTCATGCCAACGTTGCGTCCACTCCATTTGCAGTTGCACGATTTCCTCCGCGTTGACGGGTGGGTTTTTCATTTCAATTTTTAGGGACGTCAGCAGCCAGCGCTGCGCCGACGGCATCAATCACTGTTTCCGGCGCGACATCCGCGAGCGGCGAGCCGGTTTTTGGGGCGATGACCCATTCAGGATGCCTGAACGGCACGGCGCTGCCCGGCCCCTGCAAATTCATCAGCATGACCACACGTTTTTCCAGCGCGACCGCCAGATGCATGAACCCGGTGTCGCCGCCCACGATCAAGGTTGAAAGTTTCATCAGCCCTGCATCGGTCAGTCTCGGCCGGTCGGCGGGAACGGCGAAGCCCAGGCTCCGCGCCCGATCCAGCAGCGGTCGGTCCGCCGGGCCGCCGGCGATGATAACCTGCACGCCGCGCGCGCGCCAATATTTTGCGAGCGCGAGATAATTTTCAAACGGCCAGTTCTTATGCGGCGAACTGGTGAACGGCTGGATAAACAAAGTCGGTTTTGCAAAATCCAGCTTGTGTTCGGAAAAGATTTTTTTTGCGGCGGCCAGGGCGTCATCCGGCAGGATAAATTGATTTTTGATGGCGCCAATCTTCAGTCCGCACTCGCGCAGCAGGAAAAGATTCCACTCCGCCGGATGCAAATCTTCCTTTCGCTTCACGCCACGCGTGTAGGCCCATTTGCGGCCGGTGCTGTAAACGCTGCCCCAGCGTTCGTGCGCGCCGGTGAGCCGCGTGAGCCAGGCGGTCTCGCCGTAGCCTTGAAAGTCCACGACCAGTGAAAATCCTCCGGTGCGCAGCCGTCGCAGGAGGCTGAAGAACTCGCCGGTCATTTTGAGCGGATTGCCGCTGCGCAACGCCGCGCGGTCAATCGCGATGACTTCATTCACATCACGAAAACCACGCAGTAATGAGGCATTTTCTTTCGAGACAAGAAAGGTGATTTTGGCGGACGGAAAATTTTCCCGGACCATGTGAACGGCGGGCAGCGTGAACAAGATGTCGCCGATGGACTTGAGGCGAATCAGCAGAATGTTTGGATTTGCGTCCATCCGAATCAAGAACGCGGGCTGCTTGAGTCTTTGGCCTGATCAGGCTGCGCTTCACGGACTTTGGCATAGCGCAGAAAGGTTTCAAACGCGACCATGCGCGCGATGACGTAGCCCTGCCAGCCGTCGAGAAAACCGAGCCGCAACACATAGCCGCGCACAAACCGCCACCACGGACGAAACCCCATTGCCAGCACGCTGGCGCCTTGGCCGCTTTCCACCCGCCGTTGCGCAAAAAGATCGCTGTAATTGACGGCCTTGCGAACGCGATGGTTGAGGTTATCCATGCTGTAATGCAGCAGATCATTTTTGCATTTTCCGATGGCTCCCTGCACCACCGCGGTTTCGTGCACATTTTGTCCGCGCCATTCCGCGCACCCGCGCCGCCACAGCCGCACCTTCCGGTCGGGATACCAATCCCCGTGGCGAATCCATCGCCCGCAATAAAACGTGCAACGCGGAAAACTGTAAGCGGCGAGCTGTGAATCCCCTGGGGGACGGGTGAAGACTTTGATGATTTCGTCGCGCAATGCCGGTGAAACCACTTCATCTGCATCGAGACCCAGCAACCATGGTTGGGTGGCCTTTTCAGAAGCAGAATTTTTTTGCGCGACGTAGCCTTTCCATGGCTCGCGAAAAACCCTTGCGCCGAATTTCACAGCGATTTTGTCCGTGCCGTCAGCCACGTCATCATTGATGACAACGATGATTTCGGCGACCCAGCCCGAAACGCTATCGAGCGCGCGGCGGATGCGTTGCGCCTCGTTGCCGGCGATGATGCAGACGGAAATGGGCAGTTGTTGTTCCCCGGTCATGGTTTCGGATCAAAATGAGCTTCGCCGTTTCGCGCGGCGCGGAACCCGAGCGCATCCTATGCGGCGTCGCGTGGTTCGCAAAGAGATTTGTGCCGGCACCATGGTCAACGCCGGATGTCCCGGCTGACGCGTCCGGCCCGCGGCGTGAACAGGAAATTGTTGCAGTAACCGGGCGCATCCCAAAACCGCTCCCTCTCCTGCTTCTGGTGAACCTGCGGGTCAAATTCGCCCAACGGCCGCAAACCTTCCGGCGAGAAAAAGGCGCCCTCGTAGCCGAACCCTTGGAGGAAGGCAAAGACATCCTGCATGGTGTGTCGCTGCAGGTGGCGGGCTTCACATTCGAATAGAAGGACGGGCGCGTGATGGGAAAGGGTTTCCCCCGCTCCCCGGAAGACCTGCAATTCGTGCCCTTCGACGTCAACCTTCAGCACCGCGACGCGGTCGGTGCCTTGTATCTGGTGGTCCAGCGTATCCACCTCACATTCATAGCTGCGGCAAGGCGTTGCATCCGCGACCGACGGTTCGAGCGACGCTCCGGGAGAATCGCCCGGGCCGGGAACATTGAGCACCCGAACTCCAGGCGAATCGGACAAGGCGCAGCCGCGAACGAAAACGTTGTTCCATTTCATCGCCGCACAAACAGATCGAAGGTATACGGCAAGCGAAGGTTGTGGTTCATAAGCAAAAACCCCGCCCTCCGCGCCGACCGCCCTCCGCAACCAGTATAAATAAGCTCCCTTGTTGGCGCCGATGTCAACCGCCACGTCTCCGGGGTGAAGTGCCGAAAGCACCGCCGAAATTTCGGCCCGCTGATCCCGGTAACGGGCTTTATATGCCCGGTATAAAAAGCGCAGTTTCATGTTCAAATAGTTCCAAGGCCCGGGTCGAGCGCGCGGCGGATGCGCGCGGCTTCATTGCCGGCGATGATGCAGACGGAAATCGGAAGGGGTTGATTCGCGGTCATTAAATTGAACAATTGTTGCCTGCTTCAGATTGCCAATGATAAGCTCGCGGGCGTTTATGTCCAGAAGCGATCACTTTGCCGCGACCGCCGCCGTTGAAAATCATCACGCCGCGCGCCCGCGTTTTTCGTTCATCATCGTTTCCTACAACACGCTGGCACTGACGCGCGCCGCCGTTTCTTCCATTGCCCGGCACGCGGTGAATTTTTCGCACGAAATGATTTTGGTGGATAACCATTCAACCGACAATAGCGTTCCAAGTTTGCGGCAGGAATTTCCCCAATTGAAAATCATCGCGCTTGAAGAAAACCGTGGTTTTGCCGCCGCCAACAACGCCGGCGCAAAAATCGCCAGGGGCGAGTGGCTGATTTTGATGAACTCGGATGTGGAGTTATTTGCGGACACGATGTCGTCGGTGGATGATTTGCTTTGCCGTCATCCGGAACTGGATGTGCTGGGCGGGCAATTATTGAATCCCGATGGCTCCTTGCAAACGTCCGTTCTTCTGAATTATCACCGTGTCCGGGATGAACAGCGGGAACTTGTCGAAGTCTCCGGCATTGTTGGTGCCTTCATGGTGGTGCGCCGCGAACTGTGGCTAAAATTAGGCGGCATGGACGAGGGGTTTTTTTTCTACGGTGAAGATGGAGATTTTTGCGATCGTGCCATAAAAGCGGGCGCTGTGCTTCGATGGAGTCCCCGTTTCCGCGTCATACACCACCGCAGCGGTAGCAGCAAAAAAGTCAATCAGCGCGCAAATGTGGAACTTTGGGAAAGCCAGCATTATTCATGGCGCAAAGAAATGTCGGAACAGGAATATTGTTCCAATATTCGGCGATGGGGCTTCCGTTTCTTTTTCCGGGTCGTCTGGTATCTTTCGCTCTCGCTGTTGACAGTTTTTTTGCTCCCATCATTTACCGTCCGCTTGCGCAAATATTTTCATCTGTTGAAATGGCATTTGCGCGGATGCCCGGCAGGTTGGGGATTGAGACCGTCGGCTTTAGAAAAGCGGCCTGAAAAAATTACCTGATAAACACTTCATTAAATTTTTGCATTACTTTTTCAGGCGTGCAGTCGCGATACGCGCCACCATCTTCCGGCGAAAATTCTTTTGACATAACCATTTCCAGACAATGTTTTAATTCTGCCAAGTCGTTGTAAAGCATTGGATGGCGCAACATTTCGAGGTGCGACCGCGCGTGTGGTTGGGCATAAGTCAGCACCGGCTTGCCACAAACGGCAAATTCGCCGACCGCGATTCCGAATGTTTCCCCCTGTTCACTCGCGTGCAACATGGCGTCGCAAGTGTTGATAAATCTTCGCTTCTGCACCGGGTCGTATAGCGTTGGCAGGTCAATGATCCGTTCGTGATGCATTTTCACGTCTGTATTGGCAAACAGGAAATAAACATTTTCCCAGCGTTTCAATGAATCAGCGATGGCTTCCCGCACCCACGGAATGTCAAAGCTGCCACGTGCGCCGAAACGTCCGAACACGACGGCGTGCGGCGGTATGTTCAATTCCCGCCGCATGTCTTGAAAATCATCGGCCACCTCGATGATGTGGGGGACAAACGGCGCGCCGTGTTCACGCCCGAGCCATTGGCTGACGGCGGCATAACGGTCGCCGTGTGGTTGCGAGGCATCAAAAACGGCATGAACCCAATAGCGCGTCACCTGCGGGCGAAAGCCGTCGTTTTTGCCGAATTTTAGGTGATATATTGCATCCAAATGGCTGAAGTCCGCATCCAAACGTGTCTCAATTATCTCGATGCCGTCCCGCATAATTCTGTCCGCCATTTTTTGATTGTAAGGTGTTTCTGCCTCCGCCTTCCGCTTGGCGGAAAAATGAGTCATCCATGAACGGGTCACGCGAGTCCATTTTGAATGGTCGAACATGTATCTGCTGCTTGGGTAGAGCATCACGCATGAATGTCCAAACATGCTTTGCGCATATTTGGCATAAAGATACGCCTGCCAGGTTGACCCGCGTTCATCAATGTGATTGTTTAGAAAACCGATTCTCATTTGAAATATCTGATGCTGCGCGCCCGATGGTCGTAAACTTCCATTTGCATCTCCATCTTTATTTTAGTCTCATTCACGGCACAGATGTCGAACGGAATTCTTTACCTTTGCCACAGCGGCGTTGATTACCTGCAAGACGGGCTTTATCACGGACTCGTGTCGCTGTTGGGAAAAGACAGAGTTGTGGATTGGCCGCGTCAAGCGCGCTTCCATGAACCGGTTGCCACAACCGTTCCCAATCTTGGATTTTTTTCACAAGCCGAGCCAGCCCGTCCCCGCACAAACTGGGGCTTGCGCCGGCAATTGCGCGGCGGACGTTTTGGAATCGTCGTCGTTGCCGCCGGCCGCAAAAAGGCATTTGCCGTTTGGCGTGATGTGATGGAGGCGTGCCGTCATCTTCCCGCAGTGTTCGTGGACGGCGGCGACCACGTCGAGCTTGCCGGACAATTGGCGTGGGAACGCAAAGTCAGATTGCGAAAAGCCGTTCTGTCACGGCGCAGTTTTGATTTGGTATTCAAGCGCGAACATCGCGGACCGGAAACCAACAATCCAAAAATACTGCCCATCTCTTTTTGTCTGCCGGAAAATTATTTCCAGATGAAACAGCCGCAACCCAAGACGCGCGAAGTGGCCTTCTGGGGCGGTAGTTCATCCGCTTCGCGCGCGGTGGCTATCGGCAAATTGAGAGGTATCCGCGATTTCGAGTGCAACAGCAGTCTTCAATTTCATGACCGCGATTATTT
>Ga0182027_10006409_pt1 | contig 17613 bp, 13 predicted proteins | sample 712E1DmetaG_FD_121300 | JGI IMG/M metagenome (GOLD analysis project Ga0182027, IMG submission 121300) | Permafrost microbial communities from Stordalen Mire, Sweden - 712E1D metaG (Illumina Assembly) | ecosystem: Environmental > Terrestrial > Soil > Wetlands > Permafrost | place: Sweden... | reverse complement strand
CGGTTCGTGGTCGAGCATCGTACTTGACAAGTAACTCTCTTTTATGGTGGCTGTAGTTCAATTGGTTAGAGCCCTGGATTGTGGTTCCAGGTGTTGCGGGTTCGAGCCCCGTCAGCCACCCCAATAAAACAATCGTTCATTCCCCGGTTTTCGAGGGAAAAGGCTTGACAGAGAAAAATGTCGGGCCTTTTTTTATAATAGCAAAGATTTTAATTGAATCTGGTGGGGGAGGTATCCCCCTCGCTTCAGCCTCCTCGGCCTCCGGCCTGCGGTGTCTTCCGCTACCCCCTCCTGGGTGCGGCCGGGTACCGATACTTGCAAGCTTCACACATCCGATGGGCGCACCCGCGGACGGTAGCTAAAACAAAGGTTTGGAACTTTCGTTGCTGGCTAATTATCTTTCTTGACGCATGAAAGCGCGGGGTTTAGATTGATAATAAAGAGTTCAATAAAAAAACCGAAAGTATCTGTTAAATGTTAAAAAGGGCACGATATCTATTGCTTGTTCAGTTCACTCCGGCCATACTCTTCGCCAATGAGGTGGGGCTTGGCGGTAAAATTGGTTTTACCGACGGGTAGGGTTATGATCAGGACAGGTATATTGGATTATTAAATCCGGGCTTTACTGGCGGAGTTTTTATTAATTTGAAGTTGTGGAGTTTTTTTTCGCTATCAATTACCGACGACCCAATATTGCGAAAATTATATATCCCTAGCAATGCTATTAATAAAAGTACTGTAAAAGATAATAACATTGCTAACGCGGTCATATAATGGTTGTTCTTGTGAAATGGGTTTATGTCAATATTCATAATCTCCTTCTCTAACATTAAGTTTTAACCATCTGCTACATCATCTTTCCAAAATATAATTGTACCACCCTCTATTTCCAAATTCACCCTTCTTTTCTGTCATGGAAGCAGGATAAGTAACCTGGCATTTCCCCCTTTCCAAGGGAGTGGCGGTATTTGCCGCCGGGGGTTATTACAACAAGCATTTTCATTACCGGGTTTTAGGGCCGGTGAGGCCCTACCAGCTTTATATTGTCTTTATTTTTTATTAAATAATGAAGCAATATTTAGAGCTTCGTAATCAGTTTTTTAAAATCTCATGGAACTTTTTAAATTTCTTCCTGTCTATACCTGTATAAAGTCGACGAAAACAAACAAACCAATCACTTTATCCAGGAGGTCATATGTTCAAGCGTCTTGTTCTCTGCGGAATCTGTGCAGCGGTCCTGTCTTCGGCAGATGCGGCAACCACACGTTTTCATGGCTACAATTTCGACTCAAGAATAATTTCAAACGGTTACAATAGTTTTCCGGAGATCAGAAAAAATGGCAAACCGTACCTGCAGGTACAGGAAGGTGCTGAATATTCAATCATAGTGACCAATCCGCTTCCGGTGCGGGTGGCTGTTGCAATATCCATAGACGGCCTTAACAGTATAGACGGCAAACGGACATCGCCCGAAGATGCGCAGAAATGGATCATCGAAGCTCATGGCTCGCTCACGCTCCGCGGATGGCAGACCGATCGCTCGTTTTTGCGGCGTTTTGTATTTACCAGCCAGGATGAGTCGTATGCGCAGTGGAAAGGCGAGAAGGACAGGAAAAAGTATACAAAGAACCTCGGCGTGATTGGCGTGGCCTATTTCTGGAACCGGGCCGAACTCGACGCAGTGCTTCATCCGCCGGTTCCGTTTGCGCGAAAGTATGAAGAGTGCGAAAAGGACAAGGCGCTTTCCGGCGCAGCGGCGCCGCAGTCATCCGCGCCGGCGGCGCGCGCATCCGCTGACGAAATGGAACAGAAAAAATCAAGGGCAGGCACGGGCATGGGCAATAAGGAAACCAATAATGTTGTCAGTGTGGAATTCAATTATGACACGGGCATGTACCATATCGCCGATGTCCTGACCATCTATTACGAATTCGCGTCCGTAGCTCCCAGGCCGATGCCATTTATTGACAACGATCGTGATGATTTCGCCCCGGAAATGTAAGCTGGTTTTTTCCTGCCTTTTCAGGTTCTGCCGGATGCCGGCAGGACCTTTTTCGCCTCATCCCGGCTTTCAGCCACCCCTCTCTATAACTATCTTTTCACCATACAGACAGCGGAGGTCGACGACATTCGCCTGTTTGAGAACCTTTTATTCCCATTCCCGATATACAGCATTCGCGGTCCTGAGAGATCGACTTGCGGGTTGCGCTGCCTGGTCGTGAAATCCGGCTTGGTTTGATGTCCGGTAGCCCATAGCCAACGGTCCGGTTATTGCTCATATAGTCTTGATTGGATCACAGTTTGGTACAAAGAACAGGGAGGGAATGTTATGTTTAAAGGATTGATCGGATTGGTTTTTGCAGGCGCGCTGGTCTTCAGCGCTTTTGGGGGCGACCTTGTGGTTCGCATCGCGCCACCCCGTGCCGTATTCGAGCACCGGGACCCGCGGCCCAGTCGTGACCATGTGTGGATTTCCGGGTACCATCGTTACGAAAACAACGTATACGTCTGGACCCCAGGAAGGTGGGAACAGCCTCCACGTCCGCATGTCCGCTGGGTAGCGAACCGCTGGCATCACAATAGGGACGGCTGGGTTTTTGTTGAGGGGCGCTGGCGCTAGGCGCCGGGTCCGCTTCACAAGCAGACTCCAGATGCCGGTAGTCGCGGCTACCGGCATCTGGCCTTCTATGGCGGCCACCGCTTTATTGAAGGAGTGCTTCCAGTTTTTGGACCGATTTTTATTACAAATATTAAAATATCTTCGTTAAAAAAACAGACTATAGCAATGATATAATGTTATTAAACGAGGTGCGGATCTAATAAGGAAATTAAATTGCAGCTGTAAAGAAAATCAGAGAGCATTAGTATATTTATCGGAATATGAATCTTCTTATAAGTCGGAACTCTCCAGCGCGTCCATCACAAACCCCACCTGCTCCCTCAAATCGTTTATTTCCCTCTGCCAGAACGTGTCGCTTCCCCAGTCGGGAAAATTTCGTTTGAACTGAAAATCGCCGACTTGCCTGCTGCACCATGCAAGGAAGTAGATCATGCGCATGGCGCGCAGGGGCTCTATGCAGCGGAGGCCGGCCCGGTCGAACTTCCTGAACCGTTCGTAGCCGGTAATGAACAGATTTATTTCATGGGTGGATTTCATCGCACGGTCGGGGAGGAGGAGCCAGAGGTCCTGCACGGACGGGCCCATTGCCATGTCGTCGAAGTCGATAAGGAGCAGTCCCTGTTCCAGCCTGTCAAGAATATTGCCCCGGTGGCAATCGCCGTGGATGCGAATGCGCTCGATCCCGTCAAAGAGCGGCGTGCTTGCCTCGATGAACTGCATGGCCGCGCTTTTGTAACCGGCGCGGGATTTTTCAGGAATTACAGTGCCGCACAGGTGCTCGACATCGGCCAGCGTTGACATGCGGGGATGGATGGTTATGCGGCCCGGCGCGCCGCGTTTTTCGCCGCACAGGTGCATGCGGGCCACGAGCGAGCCGAGCCGCACCCAGTCCTCGTCGTTATTTATCTCAAACTGCCTGCCTGCGCGCCTGGGATATACCGCGAACAAAATGCCGTCGCGCTCGCCTATGGTGGAGCCGTTGGTGAGCGTCTGGGCTGGAACAACCGGAAGCTCAGCTTCCTGGCAGTCGAGCACGAACCGGTGTTCGTCTTCGATGGCCTGCCTGGTCCAGCGCCCGGGCCGGTAAAATTTGACAATGAGTTTTGCGCCGTCCGTGGCGCGGAGTTCGTATACGCGGTTGATATAACTGGGAAGGGCGATGGTAAGGCCCGTGAGTTTATTTTCGCAGGCCTTTTCAACAGAAGAAAGTATCACGTCCGGCGTGAGCTGTTCAAAAGACATTATCCGACTCCTAAACCGGATCATTCCTAAGATTTAATAACGTCGGCAGGTGTTGTTAAAAATAGTTACCGGTTCCAGGTTACAAGTTAAAGGTTTACAGGATAAATGTCCATTCCGTAAATTTGTAATCTGGAACCTGCAACCTTGAACTTTTTTTAGGCGAATCTCACCTTGCGGTAATACTGTCTTTTTCTTTTAAAGAAAGGCTCCGCCTGCATTGCCGGCTCCGCTTCAACCCGGCCGGGAACCGTAAATCCCGGGTACCGTTTGAGGTCGCAGCGCTTGCCGGTGAAATGCTCTATCTTTTTAAGATAACTCTGTTCCTCGCCGGAAACAAAGGTGAGCGCGATGCCGGACGCTTCGGCGCGGCCGGTTCTGCCGATGCGGTGGACATAGTCTTCGGCGAACGCCGGCGTGTCGTAGTTGACAACGTGCGAAATGCCGTCGACGTCTATGCCGCGCGCGGCAAGGTCGGTGGCCACCAGCACCTTGAACTCCCTCCGCTTGAACCCGTCGAGCGCGCGCTTGCGCTGGCTCTGCGAACGGTTAGAATGGATCGCCGCGCACCGAACGCCGCTGTGTTCGAGGCGCCTGGATATCCTGTCCGCACCGTGCTTGGTGCGCGAAAACACCAGCATGGGCCCGGTGGTTTCGTTGGCCAGGATGTGCATGAGCAGGTCCATCTTGGTGGGCTGGGGAACGGAATAAAAATGCTGCTCCACGGTCTCCACAGGTGCGCCGGGCGACCCCACTTCGATATACAAAGGGTCAACAAGGATTTCCGCGACCAGCCGCCGGATTTCCCTCGACATTGTGGCGGAAAAGAGCAGGGTCTGTCTGTGCTTCGGGACTTTGGCGATAATGGTCCGCACCGCTTGGATGAATCCCATGTCGTACATCCTGTCCGCTTCGTCAAGGACGAGGATTTCGACGTGCGTGAGGTCGATGCTGCGGCGCTCGCAATGGTCGAGCAGCCGGCCCGGTGTGGCCACGGCTATGTCGGCGCCCTGGCGCAGACCGCGAAACTGGCGTTCGATGTCGACCCCACCGTAAATGGAGACCGGCCGGAACTTCGTGTTTTTACCGTAGGTGAGAATGGACTCCTCGATCTGCTGGCAAAGTTCGCGTGTGGGCGTGAGGATAAGCGCCCGTATAAAACGGCCGTTGTTTCCTGTTCTGGCCGGTTGTTCCAGCCTCTGGAGAATGGGAAGCACGAACGCGGCGGTCTTGCCTGTGCCAGTGGGCGCACAACCGATGATGTCCTTGCCCGCGATGGCGGGAGGGATCGCTTTCCTCTGGATTTCCGTTGGCGTGGTGTATCCGGATGTGGAAACACTTCGCTGCATTGCATCGGATAAACCGATAGTTGTAAAACTCATAACCTTCCTTTTGGGGGAATATAATGTGGTGACGCGCTATTTCTGATGGAGACGAGCAGGAGGTAGATGGGAGAGTGTCGGTATCTCGAAAAAACCTTTGCCGGAAATCATCGGAGTGCGGGTCTGGTATACCGTTTCCTGTTGTAAATACAGGCAAACGGGTTCTGCATTCGCAGATGTATAAAGAATATAATTGCATGCGCAGGGCATGTGTTAGTACTTTGTCAAATCTTCCAAAAGTGTGTTATTACGAGTGAAATACTTTAGATCGGTCGGTCCCCTGCATGCCGGCCCGGAACGTCCAGGGGTCCATTGGCGACAATTTTCTCCCGAGGCGGGAGGGGAAAAGAGGGAAGTGGCGCGTATTGTCAAGGGCTTTGCCGACAAGAGCAATGGCTCCGTCGTTTACCATCCATCCCTTTTTGTCGAGCCTTTTAAGATCGAGCGGCGCAGAATAACCGCGCAGGGTCCGCTGCCGTTTCAGGTTGTAATAGAACTCAAAATAGGACATCACGACTTCGCGAACCGTGCGGTACACCGGCTGCCGCGAGCGCAGTCCGGGGAAAACTGACTTTGCCACGGCGCCCCAAGCCCTGTTTTTTTCATACACCGCCAGAATGTGGTCGTCGTCGTTTTCGGAAGTCAATTCCACGATGAGCGATGGAAACCCAAGCCTGCGCAAAGCGACGGCGGCGAAAAGTGCGCCTTCAAAACAGCCGCCGCGATTTTTATTTATAAGCGTGAGCGGGCAGAAATAGGTGTCGGAATCGGAATACCTGACGCTGTCTAAAAACCGCTGGATTTTTCCAGGCGAGGTGAGTCCACGAAAAAACCTCCGCTGTTTTGGAGAAAGTGCCTTTTCGAATTCTCTAAGCCAGCCTGTGTTTCTGTCCATGGTATCAGTAAAATAATCACTGGCGGCTTTGTGTTGGAATACCCGTACAACGGTGTACCTCGGGTAGTTTCTTTAGTATTTGGCTTTTTAGGTGATAAACCTTATTTTTCTGTTCACCCTTTTTCTGGAATGATTTTCATGCCGCGTTGTAGTGATGGCCGCATTGCAAGAAACTTTCTGCTGATATTCATGCTGACCGCGGCGCCGTGCACCTGGGCGCAGGGCGGGGAATCCATTTCGCTTTTTGTAAAAACCACGGTATACCCGTTTGATTCCACCCAGCCGTCCGGCCACGGCAAGGTTGAAGCCACCCTGCGCTACTCGAAAGGAGCACCCATCCCGGGCCAGGTGATTGAGCTGAACTCCGCGGTCGGGACATTTTCCTGCAAACTTCCGGACATTTTAAACGAGGTTGACTCCTCCTCATCCGATAATGCCTGTTTTACAACGGGAAAGGATGGAAAAATTATTGTCTACCTTATTAATATTCCTTTTAACTCACAGGGAACGGTGACGGCATCATGCGAATTTAACGGCATTGCCGTGAAAGCATCGAGCACATTCTGGGTCAAAAAGATGGTGGTAAAAAAATATAAGGCTAAAAAAAACCCACGCAATAAAATTCTGCCCGGTTGAGCCTTGAAAAATATCCCTGTTTTCCGCGCACCTGCATGCCATATGCCGCCGTTTGTCGTTGAAAAGTTTCGATTTCCACAGTATAATGTTCATGTGATTCGTAGGCCGGACAAATAGCTCGCGGGGAAAATTTGCTTCTAGGGCAATCAACAGACGGTCTTACATTGGTCCACAAATCCAATTTCATCAGCTTTCGTTTTTTCTGCCTTACCGAGATGATTTTATTGTGTTTGGCTTTCCATGCAGTTGCGTCCGGGAACAATGGCCGGTATAATTTCGGTAAATCAAGCTATACCGTGGATGCGTCGTTTACCATACTTTGTCCCAAGGACTCGGTGCTGGCTGTGTGTTACAGGTTTTTCCACATCAACCGCTATTTGAAACGGTTCAATCTGGTGATTACTCCGCTTGTGGAGGGCGAAAACTGGAACACATACCGGTACGTGTACACTTATATCATATATTCATGCAGTCTCACCATCCATCGCGACCTTTTGCCCGACAGCGGACTGCTACGGTTCCATCTTCAGGAAGCGCACAGCACATTGTCGCTTCTTCCCACGGTGAGCCATACCGGAGGTTTTTACCGTGTGGATTCCATCCCGGGAACCGACAGTGTACGGCTGACCTATCAGCAGGAGACCGTGCTCACCAAGCCACTGAATATTCTTTATCGAGCAGGAATTCAGTTCGAGACCAACGGATTTTTAAACCACCTCATTAATTACCTCGTGCAATACGACACCAGGGAGCGACCCGTTGGTGCAAGGCAGGAGGCTAAGAATTAATGAGGGATGTATAGCTCGACCCCAATTTTTCATATTTATTTTGCCACTACGTGCAATTATTCCAATATCTCCTCAATCTTTTTTAATTTTTTCTTTTAACCCGAAGGAAATTATTATTTATGATATCACATAACATATTGTAATTAAATGTGATATGTAATAAATTATCCATCTTCTTATTAGCTTAACCCTTTTTTAGAAAATCTTTAAATAATTTAAAAAAACAATAATATCCACGGCAAGTTGATCGTATTTTAAATAGTTAATTATGTTAATCATATAAGTAATAATTAAAACTTGTATTACATCATTTTTTCGCTGATATTTGGAGGTTCAGCTATAAGCTTATGATTCAATAGCTCAGGAAGTTCACGATGCAGGTGTTTATATAATTTTTCTTCATCTGAAAAGAGTCCAAGGGGAGAAAAATCTTCATTTACTTCACCATTTTTTTTCCAAGGGGGCAAAATCTATGAAAAAGAAATCTTCAGAAAGCAGGAGGAACTTCTTGAAGGCGTCTGCTGTCGGTGCAGCCGGATTGGCCATTCTTGGCCCTAGTTCAAAAAAAGCTTCGGCTGTCCCAATACCAGCCAAACTTATTCCATTGCCTGTAACACCAATAAATCAGGACATCGAAAATCTGAGGGTTGCCTATATAACCGACCCGTTGTGCATGAATGCCAACCATCACTGGCCGGGCTGGGACGGATTCAATAACCCGACCCCCCCGGCGAACACGACTAACGCGGTCGTTTCGTATTCCGCTGTCGCAGCCGATATGGACAAGCTGGCATGCGCCCTTGCTAATAAAAATGTCCCCGCAGACGCGTGGAATACCATATTCAAAATACCATCTTCAAAAACCTGGGCAACTGCGAAAGCCGCAATGAAGGTGAATACCTTCTCCGGTCTTTTTCCATCTGCTGCCATTGTTGCGAAACTATGCAATGTCCTGATAGGAAAAGGCATGCTCCCGGCAAATATCTGCATCTATGATCAGGGTAATGCGGGTCCATTCGCAAATTACGTCGGTGCAGGCAAACCCATTCCTGCCGGCGTGGTTCTCGGGCCAGGAACAGACGGCACGCCGACACAAGTTACTCTCCCGACAATACCGGCAACACCTCCGGCGTTTGCAGCCCCAACCACCTGGACGTGGGATGCGACTTCGAGTATTAACGGCGTTGATATTTTCATAAATTGCGCAGTCAACAAGGGCCACGATCGATATTGGGAGTACAGCGGCGTGACCATGTGCCAGAAAAACAACAAGCGGACCATCGATTTCGGGCACCTGGGTGGTGAAAACAACGGTTCGGGCGACGCACAGGGTATCTACGGGTTGGTATATGTCAATTCGTCCGATTATGTTGTCGGAAACATTCCCGCTTCCTACCCTGCAAAGACGCAGCTGTGCATCGTTGACTGCATGTGGGCGGGCAATCCCGGAGAATGGCAAGGCGGGGTGAGCGACGGAGCTGACCAGCGTTCAATTGTGATGGGTACCTTTGCCGGCGCTGTTGACCATGTGGCAACAAAGAAAATCAGGGACCAGAAGTATCACTCCGGTGCCGGGTTTCCCGCCTGGAACGCCAGTATCGTTGACAAATTCATAACCGGTTACGGGTATTCGGCCGCGGATATAACGACGCTCATGACTCCCCAAACCGGCGCAGGAAAAGGCATTGTTGATGCCGGGAATTTTGCCGTTTCCGTGGTCCCGCAGGAGAACCCGCACCTTTCCCGCCAGGGTATCGTACAGGTCACTGTTTCGGGCAGTGGAATCAGGCCGGTTGTGGCGAATTTTAATCTTGCTAAAGGCGAAACCGTCCAGTCGGCGGAAATCTATAACCTCCTGGGCAGGAAAGTCCGGACGCTCGCGATTAATCCCGGCAGCAACCACATCGTGTGGGATGGAACGTCGGAAAATGGCAGATCTGTGAACTCCGGGCATTATGTTATCAGGTTGCGCGGCCTGAAGGTTGAGACAGCAGGAGATTTGCTGGTAAGCAGGTAAAAGAGTGCGTTCAGTCGGGGTTGGTAAATAGAAAAACCTTCTTCGCAAGAAGAGGGTTTTTCTATTTACCCGGTTGTTTCGCTGAAGAGGGCAGCCCTTACATACTCCCGTGCGGAGATGGCGGGCTAATTCGCTTCATTTCTTCGACGAATTCAGCAGGCCCGTAATGGCTCCAGCCCCTGTCGATTTGAACAGTGATAGGCATCCTTGTCTCAACGTGATACATATAAATAAGGTTCAAAACAACCGAATCGATTTTCGTGCCTCTCTCAGTTACCTTGAGGTAGGGCAGTTTCTTATCGGGCCCCCACGATTCCCAGGTTACTATGACATTCGATTTGTCGGGACGAAACCAGACCGGAAGAATATCGTCTGTCAACCATACGCACTCGAACCTTTTACACGGCTCCTGGGGCCGGTCAGGGTAAATTGAGCAGCCACCAAGTTTCATAAAATAACAGGGCCGTCCAAGGTAGAAATGATACCCATGAGCCCAGCCTTCCAGATGCCCTTCACAGCAGGCAGTACATTCACCACAGGTCCGCGGGGGTTTTTTAGCATTGCTTGCAGCTGCAGCTGGAGGCTGAGCGGACATCTTTGAGTTTTGCTTCATTGGATTTCTACTCCTCTACGGCTAATGTTGATTACGACGAAAGGAATTGAAAATGCGCCACGAAGGTCCGATGTCAGGAAAACTATGCAAAAGACCGGCAGCGCCGGTACTCCATAGGTAAAATACTGTTTCACCCTTCGCGGTTTGCAGAAATTCTGACCTGTGCGGGCCTTTTGAAAGATTATTGCATTGCCCGCACCGTATTGACTAATTTATTATCATAACATTCATTCGAACATTCTCAAGGAGGAAGCAGCATGGAAAATGATTTAAACAGGCGAGATTTTATGAAGACAGCTGTTGGCGCTGGAGCTGCGATGGCACTCGCATCGTCACAGAGCGACTTGTTCGCTCAAACCGCACAGCCTGCGGCCAAACCTGCCAAGGAAGTAACGATGGTGAAACTGCCCTATGCCGAAAACGCCCTGGAGCCTTCGATTTCCGCTCGCACCGTGGCCATCCATTATCAGAAACATCATCAGGCGTATTTTACCATGCTCAAGGGATACATCAGCGCCCATCCCGGTTTTGACAACCAGACGCTTGACGAGCTTATTCTTAAAAATAAAGACGGCGTGCGGTTTGAAGAGGCGGTTTTCCTGTACTCCATTTTGGTCAACAACCACAATTGGTACTGGATGAGCCTCAAACCGAAAACAGGCGGCGTACCCAGGGGGAAAATCGCAAGAATGGTTGATTCGTCGTACGGTTCTTATGATGCATTCCGCAAAACATTCATCGACGAGGCGATGAGGCTCGGCACAGGCTGGGTGGGGGTGGTTCAGGACGGAGACAAAGTAAAGGTATACCGTTCCGAATACCATGACACGCCGATCCTTCAGGGATACCAGCCGCTGCTGATGGTTGATGTATGGGAACATGCCTATTATCTCGATTACCAGAACGAGCGGCAGAAATATGTTGAGGCGGTACTCAATAATTTATTGAATTGGGAATACGCGGAAGCAAATCTGGTACAGAAAAAGAAATAAGTGTTGGTAATAGCATAATCTGTAACCTATGGTGGGGGAGGCATCCCCCTGCCTTCAGCCCGCGCAGACGCACGGTCTTCCGTCACCCCCTCCTGGGTGCGGCCGGGTGCCACCAGTTGCAAGATTCACTCATCTGCTGGGCGCACCCGCGAGTGTCAGTCAAAACCTAGATATGGAATCATGTAAATGTTTAAATGTAGAAAAATAGTTTATTTGATATACATAGCAGCGGCGATAACGGTGATAATTCCCTTCCTGCTTGACGTCCGGCAAAATACTTCGGACTCCTCTCCATGGACTGAGGGTGTCGTGTGGGCCGGCGGCGACGACCTGTTCGCGATGACTCCCCAGGAGATAGCTTCAAGTCTTGAGGGCTATTTTAAAAAGGCCGGAGAAGCCGTTGCCGGAAACGAGATCCGGAAGGCGCGCGACCAGCTGTCATTAATAGCGTTTAAAATAGAGAAATACAAAAAGTCCCTTTCCAGGGAGGAAAAAAAAGGATACGACCTCCGGGTAACAGCGCTTAACGGCGCGATAAAACAGAAAGTGGATTCGCTTGTCAAGGTGAACCTGGCGATCGTGGGAAAAAGCGGCCGCACCGCGGGAAACGAATTCAGGCAGGATCTTGCCGTTCGCTACGGGCTTTCGGAGGCGGAGCTTGCGCCGGTGGATGAGGCCATCATCGAAAGCGCGGCTCCCGAGGAGGAACCCGGAGAAAAACCGATGGCGGCTGCACAGATACCCCCGGCGCCGCCGGCCATGTCTGCCGCACAGCCTCAAAAGACTATTCCGGAAACGCCCCCGCCAGAGCAGCCGGCGCCGCCACCCGCCCCTGCCGCGCTTCCGGCCCGGCCCGAGCCTCCAGCACCTCCTGATGTTACACAGCCGGCGCCGGTAATCCCTTCAAGACCCCGGGAAATTATACCTATGCCGCAACAGCGCGATACCGTGCCTGCTGCTGTGCCTTTGCCGCAGGAGCGCGCCGAACCGGTGAGCAGGAACAATGCAAAAGCCATTCTCATGGCCGCCAAGGTGCGGGAGCTGCTTGACGGAGGCAAAACCGAGGAAGCCAGGACGGTCTTCCAGATTTACCAGGAGAGCATGCTCAGGTCTCTGGACCGGCCTGCGTATGATAATTTGAAATCCGCCGTTGAAGCGGCCTCCATGGAGGAGAAGAACCAGCGCACCCGTGCGTCTGAGCAGGCGCAGAAGATAGAAAGCCTGCTGAACCGGGAAAAAATATCCGAGGCCAACGAGGAGCTTGGCAGGGCGAGGCCGGATCTGCAGCGCTTCCTGGACAGGGAAGACCTGAGAAGCCTTGAGGAAAGGACGCAACAGGCAATCGCCGATCTCAGCCGGAGTCAGGCCGAAGCAAATAAGTTAATGCAGGAGGTGCAGGCGGACATCGTCGGCAATAAAATCGAAGACGCATATGTGCTTTTTGAAAAATCCCTTTCTGGGCTGGAGCGCGGACTTACCAAAGAGGAATTTGACGGCCTGAAAAAGAAGGTAGCGGACGCCTACAGCGCGCTGCAGGACAAAAAGAAGCTGTGCGAGCTGTGCCGCCGGGACATCATGTCGCTTGTCAAGGCCGGCATGGGCGCTGCGGCATATGCGCGCTTCGCCGAGAACCGGCCCCTGCTTGCCCAGTATCTGGACGCCAGGAGCTTCGCGTCGCTGGAGTCTTCGGCACAGCGCGCAAACAGGGATTTTACCTTCGGCCAGGACAGGGCGCGCGGCGTTGTCGCCAGGATTGATTCGCTCGTTGGCGGCGGAAAGGCCGAAGAAGCCCACCAGCTTTTTGAGGAAACAAAAGACAGGGTACGGCGCGACCTGGCCGACGACAAGCGTTTCCTTGAGTGCAGGGACCGCCAGGAAAAAGCGTATGAGGTATTTCTCGCAAGCAAACGACAGGCGGACCAGACCTCCCACACCATTGAGTATCTCATCGCGCGCCGGGAAGGGCGAAAAGCGCACATGCTCTTTCAGCAGGAGGCGGCGCAGCTCGAAAAATATCTTGGTGCAAGCGCGGCCGCGAAAATCGGCCGCGACGCGGGCACGGCAAACAGCGCCTACGAATCGGGAAGGACGGCCGCGCGTTCGGCGATGACCGCGATTGAAGGGCTTCTTGCCCAGGATAAAATCGAGCGCGCCTATGCCGCCTACGCGCATGCCCAGGATGACATAGACTTCTACTGTGCGGATGACCCGAGGGCGGACACCTTGGGAAAAAGAGTAAATGAGGCGCATGCGGCGTTGCGGGAGCACAACGGATGGGCCACTTCCACGGTGCGCCAGATCCGCGGACTCGTCGATCAAAACAAGGGGAACCTGGCCAGGGAACAGTACCAGAATGCACGCACCGAACTCAGAAAATACGTTGACATGAAGACAATCGTGTCCCTCGATTCCAGCGTGGCCCTGGCAGACAAGAAGTATGCAGCGGCAAAGGCGCACGCGGAGCGGCATGCTTCGACCATACGCGAGATGATCGTGCAGAAACGGATTGAAGACGCTTATGCCGCTTTTGACACGTTGGAAAACGAACTGCGGTTCTACCTTGAGGCCAATGAGTTCGCCGCGATCAAGACGCTGGTTGAAAAATTCAACGACCAGCTGCAGAACAAAAGGGGAGATGCTCTGCGCATCGCCGGAACAATCAACCACTTCATAGAACAGAACCAGGGTGATTCGGCCTATGGCCTGTTTATGCGGAGAGACAAGTACCTCGCCGAGTTCCTCAGCGCCAAGAGCTACAAAGCGGTGGCATCCCGGGCGGCTCGCGCAAAAGCGGATTGCGAACAGTCGGGCGCACAGGCGCAAACGCTCGCACAGAAGCTGCGCGGCTTGGAAAAGGAAGGGCGGGTGGAGGCTGCGTATGCCGCATTCGACGACAAACGGGATTTTTTGCGGCGCTATCTCGACAAGGTGGATTTTTCCCGGCTTGATAGCGACGTGCGCGTGCCGTATGAGACCTTTTTGCAGAAACGTAAAGAGGCGCGGACCATTGTTTCAATAATCAAGCGTATGCTGTGGCAGAACAAGAGCGTTGAAGCACGCGCCGAATATGTAAAGAACGATGCCGCTCTTTCGCGTTTTCTGCCGCGCGAAGAATATACCGAAGTGAAAACCAAAGTCGAGCATGCCTACAATGCCGCGATTGCCGGAAGGCGCGAGGCACAGGCAAGGGCTGCGGGTATCCGCCAACTGATGGGAAAAGGGAGGCTGGCGGATGCGTACCGGGGGTTTCAGGATTCCAGACAGACGCTGGAAATGTATCTTTCCGAAGCGGAATTTTCCCGCCTGCAGACCGAAGTTGTGTCCGCTTACGACGAGCAGGAGGACAAAAGGAAGCAGGTAAAGGAATATGCGAAAAAACTCAGGCAGTATGTGACGAAAAACAAGCTGTGGGACGCCTACAAGGGCTTCAAGCTGAACCGCGTCGCATTAAGGGAATACCTGGATTCGGAATCTTATGCCGATCTCGAAAACACGGTCGTAAGCGCTTATAATAAAGCCCATGAAAGGGCCCAGAAAAAGTAGCGGAACTTTTCCGCATTCCGTATACAAACTGAATACAATTTATTTAAATTGTTAAATTTTTTCAAGGCAATTTTATAAATATATTGTAAATTGTATTATAGATTGATGATATAGTAGTAGGTTTAAAGGTTCTTTGGACCGTGTTAGAGGAATTTTATTTTGTTTTACCGGTTAAGTGTTTAAATAGTGAGGCATAAAGCTGAGAGAAATTAAGGGAAAAAGCCCGAGTTGATTTTATTAATTAAGAGGCGGCTTTCACTGGAGGGGAAGATGGGGAAAATTTTTTATATACTGCTGCTTCTTGCTTTTTTTTCAGGATCGGTATTTTCTCAGGACGCTACAGGCTGGCCGCACAAAAATGCCGCGGGTCAGACGGTTCGGCACCTCATCATCATGAATCATATGAATACCTCTTTTACATTTCAAATGTCCGGATATGCAAACAGGATGATGAATCCCGGCGATAGTTTCGTGGTCGAACACGCCGATGGCTATACCGGTGCGCGGTGCTCAGGATATTATCCCGGCACACCGAACATGGGATCGCTCTCGCTTGCCGAATGGACCATGGGCAACCATGACGACTGGTATGATGTGAGTCTTGTTGACGGATACAACCTTCCTGTTCGGATGTTTCCGGTAACGGGTACCTTCACCACGACGACAACTCCTTATATGTGCGATACGGTGGGTTGCACCAGAGACCTTCTTCCCAACTGCCCGCCTGAATTGCAGATGAAGAACGCCCAGGGAACTCTCGTGCAATGCCTGAGCGCGTGTGCAAAATTTCATGCGGACTCATTCTGTTGCGCCGGGTATTACAACGTACCGCAAACATGCCACGCCACATCGTACTCAAAACTGTTCAAGGATGCATGTCCATGGGCATACAGCTATGCATACGACGACAATGCAAGCCTTGACCAATGCACATATTCGGGAGCCATCGGGCCCGATTATGTCATTGAATTCGGCTATTTCAACGACAAGGGGAGCTCGGTGGCATGGAAACCATCCGTAACCATCTCCAGCATCGGGTCCGATGCGATGACCAATGTAAAAGGCAAAGTCCTGAAGTATTCCGTTACCGGCACACATTCTAGTCGTGTGTGGCTCGGGCTGTATAGTTGTTCAGGACAGTTGATTGCTCAATCGGAAGTTACGGGTTCTTCGGGCACCATGAGTCTTGCAGCAGTGACAAAAGGGGCTTATGTCGCAGTCCTCAAGAGCGGCAGGGAATTTCTGGCACAAAGAACGGTTGCGGTAAAATAGCAATAAAGTGTAGCGTTATCCTTTATTATTCACCTATTCGGGGAGCATAGGAGGTTAGAATGAAGAAGGTACTTGCAAGTTGCTTATTGATTGCGGTTTTCGCGGGAATGAGTTTTGCCCAGGTCAACCTTTGCGGAACGGTGACCGATAACAATGGAACCCCCCTGGGCCACACGGTGGTCAGGCTGGGCCAGACAACCTATGACAACGGGTTCGGGCAAGCCCCGTACCTCGTCGAAACCGACAACAGCGGCAAATACCAGCTGGGAACTGGAACCTGCTCACCAATCGATATCAGATTCGGAACAAATGTGAACTATGAGAGCAAGTTTGTAAAGGGAGATGGGTTTTCACGCCCGATGTACGTGAACGGAAAAGTGTGGTTCCAGGTGCCTCAGGATCAGGCTTTGGTGAAAATGAGCGTGTATGACCTGTCCGGCCGGTTCGTGAAAGATGTGATGAATAGTATGCAATCCAGGGGAATTTACTCCGTGTCGGTTGACACGCGCGGCATTTCGTCGCAGTTCTACCTGCTTCGGGTGACCATCAACGGCGCGTCCACAGTCATGAAGCTGCAGCCCCTGTTGCACGGTTCTATTGGCGCTGTTGCTCAAAGCGCTCCCGAATTCCAGGCAAGTCTGGAAAAGCGCACGGCTGTCGTGGACACGATGCATGCAACCGCGCCCGGCTATGGCATCGGCGTGACAATGATAACCGGCCTCACCGGAACATGTGATTTCGTGTTGACAAAAAACACCACCTGGAACGGCGACACGAATGCCTTCTGGGGGAGCGGGTACCCGGTGGCGACTGGCGGCGTTACGTACGTTGTTCTGAACAGGACCAATGGCGCCTGGCCGGACAGCCAGATCTATTGGGCCCTAAGCCAAAATGGAGCAAAAACAAGGCTTGACAAACAACGCACCGTCACGGTTAGCGGCGGAGGGAGGTTCTACATCTTTATCGCCCCCAACGACTCCAACTCAAGATACATGGAGTGGGTCGAAGAAGCAGTCGGGAACGGTACTATTAACGGCAACAACCTGACCCGGGTAGACGGATGGAGACTTCCGATAATGTTTAGAATCCATTTTGCCACAGGCAAAAATACGGATCGTGGTGACTTGTACGAGATGTTTTTCCAACCGCGTAAGGCGAAGTTTGATGAGTTTGTAAACGAGGTGCCTAAGGAATTCACGAAGCTCGCCATGGCAGACTACGCCAATATTTATGCGCCCCACATGATAGAACGGAAAGGTCCCACCCTTTTTAACACTGGTGGACCCTACGTGAGCTATTTCGACCGTTATCAGGACTCGTGTATTGCTCATAATACGGGTGTGCCTGCCAAAACGACCGCTTGGAACATTTTTGCGTGTGCAGGATCTTATGGCAACAGCGCAACCTGGGGCGGCAACATGAACAGGCATGTCGGCACTCTTGCCTCGACGCAATGGTGTGACTCATCAAATTTTTACCAGAATGCTCCATGCAACTACTTTTCCAAGTGGGTCCATTTGCGGTCCGAGCAAGGTATGGAATATGGATTCCCCTATGATGACGATTGTAACAAGTACTCGGGAATTGTGGGCGGCGTCAGCGGCGTCCAGTGGTTT
>Ga0182027_10006407_pt1 | contig 17616 bp, 18 predicted proteins | sample 712E1DmetaG_FD_121300 | JGI IMG/M metagenome (GOLD analysis project Ga0182027, IMG submission 121300) | Permafrost microbial communities from Stordalen Mire, Sweden - 712E1D metaG (Illumina Assembly) | ecosystem: Environmental > Terrestrial > Soil > Wetlands > Permafrost | place: Sweden... | reverse complement strand
TTTATCAAGGCCAATACATAAAACCCTGGCGCTATTTTTTTGATTGAGTTTATAATTTTGTTTTTATTCATAACCGTACCTCCTTTATTAAACTTGAATTCGGCAGCAGACGAATATTTAATAATATAGATTCATTAAGAATCGAATTTTTTCCGCAGCTTGCCGTGGAAAACTTCAATTTTTTTCCTGGATTCAGTCAGTTAATTCATCGTTATCGTTTTTATAAATGCGTTTCGGAATTTAGTCTTTGCTTCCTTTGAGTCATGCTGAACCCGACAAATATTTCAACGAATCCAGGGAATAATTATCGGAGTTTTTTCTTTATAGTCAGTATAATTCTTGCCGAAACGCTTCATCAATTCCGGTTCTTCAATATATTTAAATTCAAGAATGCTCATGAAGACAAATAACGGCGTTATTAAGAATGTAAGTGTCACCGAGCCGAATAAAATGCCAATCCCGGCCATTATCATAAAAAGACCCGTCATCATCGGGTTTCTTGAATAAGCGTAAGGACCATCAGTAACCAATTTTGGCGGAGGATTTATTGGCACAGGAGTTCCTTTTGTTTTAAAAAATTTCCCTGCACACCATAACCATAAGCAGGAACCTAAAATCAGGAAGGGCATGGAAATCGTTATTTCCAAAGGCTTGGAAATGAATTCCGCAAATCCAAAAAACCGATCCAGAAAAAAAGAGACAAGTATCAAAAGCGATATTATACAGAAAAAGATAAAGCCGACCAGTGGGGTAAGAAGTATTCGAATTCTTTTGGTGCTCGTCGCTCCCTTATATATAATATTTACAATCGATTCTCTGAACGCTTTCATATGGACAAGACCCTTTTTAAAATATAAGGCATTATACGAAACAGGGGTGTTCTTGTCATTAGAAATTTTCTTACGTTTGGTCTGCTCTAAAAACTCGGAGGTTTGACATGAAAACAATCGCCACTCATCCCTCTTTAATAAAGAGGGGGAAAACTGGATACCGGCCTGCGCCGGTATGACAAAAGGAATACTAACCTACCACTTTGCTGTTTCTTGTTGAACGATAGCGTCCAGTTGGCTTGTAGCATCTTCCTCTGATCCGGTATTTAATATATACGCATCGGCTAGGGCAATGGGAATGGCCGTGCCATAAGCAATTTCGCGCTTATCCCGATCATCAAAAGCTTGAGGAGAATCATCTTCCCTGCCTCTGGAAACAATGCGTTCGCGTCGCAAGTTTCTTGGTGTAACGAAAGCGACCACCACGCTATCGGCCTTTTCACGAATCAGTTCAATTTCCGGCCATGACCGCATGCCTTCCAGAAAACCCACGGTAACGCCGGATTTAAGAACTTCTGCCAAAGCTAATCTGGTAACGCCCATGCCATCTTCACCCCGAAGTTGATCGGACACCTCGGAAGAATTAACGGCGTCTGCTTCCAGACCGCGCCCCTTGACTTCAGCCCGGACAATATCGCCTGTAGCGTAATAGACCATATCCTGAGATTCAGCATAGAGACGGGCGATATTCTTGCCCGCAGCGGGCATGCCCACGATAACAAATATTTTCATTTAGTCTCCCGTATAACAAATAGTTGTATATTTATAGTTCTGATTGCCACTGATCGTCCAGCATTATTTTAGCATGATACCCGCTTTTTTTTGGCTAACTTTGTTGTCATCGTCGTCTGCTTCCTCAAGTATTAGAATACGGAAGTGTATCCCCACAATATAAATAGATCATTCCATTACCGGTTAGCTACTCCATAATGGCGTGACTCATATATTCCCCAGCATCCTTTAAAACGAAACTGCATGAAATTCATCTCAGATTTATTTTCTTTGCCTGATTTTTGTGCCTTCGCGGTGAACAGATTTTTAAATCAGTATGTGTAACTCACGGCGGCGCCGGCGGAAAACCTGTCTGAAAATTGTCCTTCAATATTCAGATGAAATCCTTTGATAAGCGGTATATCCAGTCCAGTAAATCCGCCAAGCATTGTCTTGTTCTTAATTGAAACATCTCCTGCCGAATATTCTAGGCCGGGAATATTGGATGCCAAGGAAATCTCTGCTTCCGAATAATAAATATATGGACCCGCGTATAACTTGATGCCGTGTGGGATGGTGACCTGAAGCCCCGCTCCAAAATTCACGTCCCAGAGATTTTTCACCTTAAGGTCGGTTGTAAAAGGCGTGCCGCTGATTGTTCCCACAACATCATCCGTAAAGTTGCTGAAATAAGATGTTCCCTGTATAAAGGCGCCTACTCCGAATACGTTGTTTATCGGATAAAAACCCTTTGCCCCCAGAGTGCCGAAAAATTTCCAGTTTTCCTCAAAATCATTCTTGTTTGTCGTGGTGGAAGCATCTGTGGAATTGAAAATATCAAAAATTTTTAGATCAGATATCCCTATTCGCGCGTATATTTCCCAGATATTTTTTGCGCCGTATGCTGCCTGCGAATAAATCTCATTCTGTCTTACTGTATGATTCGTATCATTTTGGTATGTATCCTCATGATACCAATAACCGATAGCGGTGTTTAATCCGCCATCTTGTCGGGAAACGGTTTGCAATGGACCGAATAATCCGGACGCCGTGACTGTCTGGCCAATCGAAAGAATTAATAATACCGTTAAAGCGATAACCGGAAAACTTTTTATAGTCCGTTTTCTTTTCATTTAATTTTCCTTTTCCGGTAATGCCATATTGGTCGATAGAGCTTTCTCTTTGGGCGGAGTGGATAATGTAAGTTTGGCTTTTCTGGCTTTAACTTTATTCAACCTATATTGGATGTAGGCATCGCGAAACGCCACGTAAGGATCAATCGCCGCGTCTTTCAGCGCTTCATAATCGCCGATTCTCAGAGATGTAGCATTAACTTCCTCATAAGTCCTCACTCCCAACCAGGCATACCACGGGGAAATGTAAGAGACAGGAGACAGAAAATAATCGCCTACGATACTAATGGTGTCGCGCGGACTGGAAGGCCCCAGTATCGGCCAGACGATGTAAAAACCCTGCCCCACGCCATAGACGCCTAGTGTTTGCCCCAGATCTGTGTCTTGATTCTGTAGATCCAACTCTTTGCCGGAAGAAGGATCAAGAAATCCACCGATACCCCAGATAGTATTTATCGTAAAACGGCCTGCTTCCGTGCCCGCGCCATTGAAATCCGCCTGAAGCAGGCAACTTAGAAAACGGGCAGGAAATCCAAGATTGGAAAAGAAATTTCTCACCCCGATGCGCGCAGGTTCGGGAACAACTGTTTTGTATCCCTGCGCGACAGGTTTGAGCGCCCAGAAATAAAGCTTATCGTTAAACTGATGCATTGCTCTGTTCACGGGCTCCAGGGGATCGGCAATTTCTACTCTTTCTTCTTTGAATTTATCGTTGGCGGAATCGAGATCATCTTCGTCTTTATATTCATCCTTGATTGCGTCAACTGATTTGCCCGAAGCTTTTACCGTAATCTCACCGGAGTTGGAAACCGGCAAAACAGGAACGGAAGAAGATGCTGCTTGCGGCACAACGACGGAAGACTGTTGTGATCCGTAAGCATAACCTGCCGCGAGAAAAAAGCACAAGAAAATCAAAGACAAAAAAGATTCTATATGATGAAACTTTTTCATACTCACCATATCAATTCCAAATCCAAGCGATATCTTTGTCGGCAAAGCAATACCGTTTTTATGCTTGTGGCATTGTCAACTTGCCCAACTTATGTAAAAAAGAGACTCTCCCCTGACGCCTCAATATCACTTTTGATGTGGAAATTGTTCCTTTGCCGTTACTACACAACTTTGAATGTTGAGACGTTCTTTTCCCGCTGTCGATTCGTTTTTGATTAAAATATTTACCACCGGTTTTTTCTAAGGCTTACTTACCTTTTTTCGCAGAGTTTCCAGTAACTGCTCCGGCGTATTCTTGGACAGTATATCATTGAACTGCGTGCGGTAATTTTGAACAAGGCTTACATTCTCCACGACAACGTCATATACTTTCCATTTCCCGTCTTTCAAAATCATCCGGTAAAATATGGGAATTTCCTTGGATGCTGTGATAATTTTTGTCTGAACCTCGGCCTGAGTATCTGATTTCATCTCATCTTTAGTGAATTCAACTTTTTCGTTCGTATAGTCCAGAATTTTATCCGCGTACGATTTTTCCAGCACCTGCTCAAAAAGTTTTACAAATTCCGCTTGTTCGGCGGGATTGAGCTTACTCCAGTTGCGTGACAGGGTGCGCCTGGAAAATTCATTCTCATCAAACATCATCTTGTAAATTATCCGGAGTTTTTCCTTTTTAATCTCTTTGGCCGATTCGGCTTTAAGTTTGGGATTACGCAATACATCCAGAACATTGTTCACATTTACTTTAACCGTATCCAGCGGGGCACCGGCATATACCGGAATAGCAAATACAAAAAACGTAAGTATAATTATTAATCCCGCGAGTTGTTTTTTCATTTCTTAATCCTCCTGAAGTCTTATTATATCACTTTTACTGTTTCTTTACATCGCCAAATGCGTATTTGCCAATGAGTCCTAATATGTCCACGGGAGCCTGAGTTTCCGTGATCGTTCCGTGAGGCCCCAAAAGCGTGCCGGATCCTCCCGGATCAATACTTATATATTGATCGCCCATCAAGCCCTCTGTTTTAATGGAAGCGATGGCATCATCATAAATCTTTACGCCTTTTTTGATCTTTATTTCCACAACCGCTTTCTGATGTTCCTGATCCATTGTGATTTTTTCCACTCTGCCGACCTCTATACCCATAATATCCACCGGATTGTCTTCTCTCAGGCCGGTAACTGCAATGAATTTGGCAGTTATGGGATAAAATTCATCCTGGAAAAAAGAAACTTTGCCTAGTTTCACGGTCATGTACCCGATACAGAGCAGTCCCAGAAAAACAAAGATGCCCACTATGGTTTCTACTTTGTATTTTTTCATTTGTTTACTCCTTGGCGGCGCATTGCAAACGCCCGATTTCTTTTTGTCGAGATTTGGCCGAGTCGATAATGGAATCTATTTCGGCAACAGGTTGTCCTTCGGCAATGCCCGCCCGGATGGCGAAATCAACGCATTTATCCGAAGGCGCACTCCTTTGAGCTTCCGCCCAGATATCGCTGATTCCACGTTTGTGGAAATCATCAACAAATTCATTCATAATTTTTTCAGCTTCCGTCATATCTGAATAAGGAAGCATCGTAACAAATTCATTGGCTTTATTGCGGGTGGAAAAACCGCCTATGGCGCCAAAATGTTTATCAATATACAATCCCATCGCGTGAATTATTTCCTGCGCCGTGTCGTGTCCGAGGCCGGCAACGACTGCATCCATATCCGAAAGTGTAAAAACCGCGACGCAGTAATTATCGTCCGCCTGTCCATGCTTTAGCTGAGCATGATTCAAAACTTTAAACTTTCTTCGGGAATAAAGGCCCGTCAGTTCTTTCTGCAAACCTTCCAGGCTATTGATAACTTCATCGGTGAAGGGATGCTTAAAATTGCCGAGTTCCTCGGGAGTGCCCTGAAAAACGATGGATTTATCATAAAGAGCAAGAATCCGGTTGGATATAAAATAAACATCCGGGATTTCGTGACTGACCATGATCGCCGTAAAATTAAATTTTCTCTGGTACTGGGCAATCATGCTCAAAATAGCGTTTTTCCGGACGGGGTCCTGGCCAGTCGTGGGTTCGTCAAACAAAACTATTTGCGGATCGGTGATCAGCGCGCGCGCCAGCGCCGCTCTTTTCTGCATTCCTCCGGACAGTTCTGATGGATATCTGTAAATAGCCTCGGTAAGCTCCGTCTGTTCGACTCTGGCCATAACCCTGCGGTTAATATCCTCTTTTTTCAAATTTGTCGTTTCTTTCAGGGGCAGGGCGATGTTATCATAAACCGTCAGGGAATCGAACAGAGCATTGCCCTGAAACATGTAACTTATTTGACGCAGAGAAGATGATACTTCGGATTTCTTCATTTCGGATAAAGCCTTACCGCGAAAGAGAATCGTTCCTTCATCGGGATGAAGCAGACCGATGATATGCTTAAGGAGAACGCTTTTTCCCGAACCGGAGAGACCAATAATAGTGGTAACCTGCCCTTCGTATATTTGTAAATTCACGTTCTCCAGAACCGTGTGCGATCCGAAGCGCTTGGTGATATTTTTAAATTCAATCAGAGGCGTATTCATAATTTTCTCTATATTAAAAGCAGTGACGTCACCACATAATCCGAAACAAGAATCAATACGCAGGAGGTCACAACAGCCGAAGTCGTCGCGAGACCCACAGCCTTGGCGCCGTGGCTATCCTTGCGCATGTGCACAAAATATCCCTGATAACAGCAGACGGTGGCAACAATGACCGCAAATACTATCGCCTTAATAAAACCGTCGGTGAGGTCATTCATATCCACGTTGGCTTTAATACTGTGGGAATAAACTCCGGCATTTAATCCCAATAACATGACGCCGGTAATATAACCTCCTATAATGCCAATAAAGTCAAATACCGCCGTGAGCAGAGGAAAGCTGATAATCGAAGCAGTAATTCTCGGGCTGATGAGATAGCGAAACGGATCAATACGCATGGTATGCAGGGCGTCAATCTGTTCCGAAATGCGCTGAATGCCTACTTCCGCCGTGATGGCGGATCCCGCTCTGGCTGTAATCATAATGGCCGTAAGAACAGGCCCTAATTCCCTGATCAGGGAAAGGGACACCAGCGCGCCAAGACCGCCCACCGCACCGAACTTACTCAGAGCATGGTATGATTGCAGACCCAAAACCATGCCGGTAAACAGGCCAACCAGAATGATGATCGTTGTGGAGCTGGCTCCAATATAATAGATTTGCACTATGACCTTGGAAAACTGTTTGGGCCGAAATGTTTTCCAGAGCGCTACGACAAGGAAAATAGTTGCCGTGCCCAAAACGTTAATCCAGCCGATAACCTTTTCTCCAATAAAGGTGAACGGCTGTGTCAGGAACATTTTCGGCAGATATTTCCCGTTGTTTTCCAGGCTCTGCTGATTATTTTCGTTCTCAGCCATCAAACAAAATCCCCTTGTTGATTTTTACTAGATCACTTCCTGTGGAAAGTTTACATATTTATCGGAATTCGTCAATTGTTTACTAAGTTATTCCCGTCAAAAATTCTTTTATGATTTTAGCAACTTCTTGCGGTTTCTGCATTGGAATTAAGTGTCCGGCGTCAGGAACCGACTTGTATCTTCCATCGCTTAACAAAGATACGGCTTTTGGCAAATCAACAAATTCTTTGTTGGAACTTTTTTCTCCTTCAACGACAAGCACAGGACAGGTTAATTGTTTAATCAGCGGCCAGGGATTCGTGCTCTTGCCGCCCATAAACATTGCGGCTTCATTTCTCGGAGAGCAGGCAAGTTTTAACTCTCCTTCCTGTTGTTTCTCCATACCGTATTTCAGATAAAATTGCAGAATCTGTTCGTCCCATCCGGCAAAAAGTGATTTTGATTTCAAATATTCCAGGGCTGCATTTTCATCTTTCCAGCTGTTTTTTCTTTTTATGGACTGCGAAGCGAGAGGATGATCTTTCAGCTTGATATCCATCGAGTAAAATTCTTCCGGAAGAAAAATTGGCTCGATCAGAATCATGGCGCGCGGCTGCATGCCCATCGAAGCGGCGGCAATGGTGAGCACTGTTGCTCCCATAGAATGCCCGACGGCCAGATGATTTTTAATGTTCTGCGCACTGCATAAAACAGATAAATCTTTGGCGATAATATCCCAGGCAAGACCGCCTTTTTCCGGATCGCAATCGCGATAATTGCAAATATAAGGCACCCATGCCTGGTTGGGCGGCGTCAAATCTTCTATTATCGGATGCCAGAGCCATGGCAGGAAACCGGTGGCATGAGCAAAAAGAATTTGTGGAGTTCCTCCTTCGTAATAAAGGTACGGTAATTCCGCACCGCCAACATCCTGCATCTTTAAAGACGGGATTTTTCTTTTGACGGTATTTTGATTAAGATATTGCGACATAATGGATAAACCGTATCCAGGGAGAGGCCTGTCGGCTGAATTCCCGGTAAATATATTTTTTTATAGCAAAAAAATCATTTCAAAAAATAAATACAGCCACAGCAATAACCGTGGTGAATTTATTATCTTTACAAATCGTGGATTGAGTCACATTAAGAGTTCGGACTATTTTGCCGCTGATTTTAAAAATTTCCTTTTTCTCATCCCAGCTTTCATCTACATCGAAATCGATGCCCAAAGTGGAGGCCAGCATGGCCGCAGCCAGATCTTCCGCGTAATCGCCCGCCTGCTTTTCGTTCTGGCCATAAGCATGATGTTCGCTGATGTAGCCATAAGATGATTTGTCGGCAGGAATGGCGCAGCCAACCGATGCCGCCATAAGTCTTTTTGGTTCGTTGGTGCAACAACGGCTCATCACACAATAGGTAATGGCACCGGGCGTTAACTGCTTCAGCCCGTGTGTTTTGGAAATCATTTTACAGCGCGGCGGGAATATGCTGGACACCTGCACCAGATTGCATTTTTCTATTCCGGCATCACGTAAGGCACGCTCAAAAGAATGCAATTCATCTTTGTGCGTGCCCACACCTTTGGTAAAAAATATTTTTTTGGGCACAAAGCTATCCATTTTTTATCTCCTTATTTTTTCGTGAAGAGCAAAAGGTTTTATTTTTTTAGCCGGTTCCCGACCTGTTATTCAATTCCGCAAGAACCTCCATAAACAATAGATACTTTCCTGTGGCACACTCTGTGTAGAGTCAACTGGGTTTACCGTATATTTTTATATGGTCAGCCATATTTTTCCTCTGAATTAGCGTTTAAATAAATTAATTTATTTTCATACTAACCTGATTTTTAACTTATATCAGTGTTCAACTTCTTATGCCACAAAATTATTTATAAAATACTTAAGCAAATATTAATCGTTTAATCTTGCCCTAAATATAAAAAAAGACTATAAAAGGCCATAAATTCAAATTAAGGCATTTTCCATGAAAATAAAAATTTTTTATTTTATTTTAATACCCTTACTGTTCTGGGGGTGTTTGCAGACACCGGACACAATAAAAGACGTAAGAGATTTACCTCAGGATCACACAGCCTATTTAATAAACAATACTACCCAAAAGGAAAAGTTTCTTCTTCCCGTGGAATTTCAGGTTAAGATGAATGAAGATTACGATAAAACTTACTTTTCGGTCTGGCATAATCTTCAGCCTGCCCATGCCTCATCAGAAAAATTATCTTTGATTTTTAAAAAATTCGCCGCTAATCCCGGCTACGGCGAAAACAAAAAAAAGCATTCAGCAGCATGGTTAAAAAAGCTTCAGCAAAACGCGTCTTTAGAGAATTATCCCAACACTCTGCAACCCGCTATTACAACGAGAAATACAAGTCTTCGAATGCTTCCAACGCAAGGCCCTCACTTTTACAGTTCTGAAGGAGACATCGCCGGTTGGCCTTTTGATAATCTGCAAATATCTTCTGTGACCTCAAACACTCCTATTATTATATTTCATCTCAGTGCGGATAAATCATGGGCGTTGGTGGAAACCAGTTTTGCTTTTGGGTGGATGCCTGTTGAGGATTACGCGCGTGTGGATGACAATTTCATTAAAACTTGGGAGTCCGGCCGTTATGCCGTCATTATCAAGGACAAAGTTTCTATTGTTGATGCCGATGGCAATTTCAGTCTCAGAACATCCATCGGACAAACATTTCCTTTAGTCAATGAGATGGCAGATAAACTGGAAATACTTATCACCACGACGGATAAAAACAATGACGCGGTAATTAAGCGCGGCTTCGTCTCGCGTCAGGTGATCGCGCCTAAACCCCTGCCTTTCACATACGTCAATGCGATGAAGATCGCCAACGAATTAATTGACGAACCATATGGCTGGGGCGGGCTTTATGGAAATCGTGATTGTTCCGCAATGACCAGAGATTTTTTCGCTCCTTTTGGCATATGGTTGCCAAGACACTCCGAAGATCAGGCAAAAAAAGTTGGAATTTATACAAATTTACAGAATCTTGATCCCGAGCAGAAGGAAAAAATCATCCTGGAGCGGGGAATTCCCTACTTGAGTCTCCTTTGGCGCAAAGGCCATATCATGCTCTATATTGGCGAACAAAACGGCCGGGCGCTTATTTTTCATAATGTCTGGGGTCTGAAAACAATAGATTTTACCGGCAAGGAAGGCAGAAAAATCATCGGTAAGGCTGTCATCACAACACTATATCCCGGAGCTGAATTATATAGCCTTGATCCGCAGGAAGGCTTATTAATGAAGACCATTTCAGGAATGACTATACTGATGCCTGAAAAACTAAATTAACAAAGACGGCAAAATGATTTGATTTCTCAGGCAAACGGCAATTAGAAAAGATGCCTGTTGTATCAACGATACGTTATAGACTTCTTTGTTTAAGGCTGTTATGCATAAATATAAAATTATTCTCGAATACGATGGAACCAATTACCGCGGATGGCAAACACAAAAAAACGCTAAAAGCATTCAAGATACTTTGATAACAGCGGCGCAAAAATTTTTAGGCGTACCTGTAAAAGTTCAAGGTGCCGGAAGAACTGACGCCGGAGTGCATGCTTTGGCGCAAACCGCGCATCTGGAATCTTCCAGAAATGTTCATCCGGAAGCTCTGCGCATCGGGATCAATGATAACTTACCGTCAAGCATTAATATATTACATGTGGAAAACGCTTTGCCGCTTTTCCACGCCCGCCATCACGCTCTTAGCCGAAGTTATCTATATCTGATTTCAAAAAGGCGCTCCGCTTTCGGCAAACGGTATGTCTGGTGGATAAAAGATAAACTTGATTGCAAAAAAATGAAGCAAACGCTCGACATTTTTCAAGGCTTCCACGATTTTGTTTCCTTTGCAGATAAAAGAATGGACAAAGAAGCTTCAACAAAAGTTAACATTGAAGGATTGTGGTTACAGGAATTTGACGATATCATTGCCATACGCATAGTCGGCTCTCATTTCCTCTGGAAAATGGTGCGCCGCATTGTGGGGGTTACGGCGGAGGTTGGCCGCGGAAACTTAACCAGACACGATATCGAAAAAATGCTGAATTCTTATTCGGAAATGCCGGCACGATTCACCGCCCCGCCTTCCGGTCTTTTTCTGGAAAAGGTATTGTATGAAGGCGACAAACTGCCGGAAATCAAACCGTTAATTTCTTTGTCTTAACAAATAAATTTAAAAGAAAAATACATATCAGTCGCGCAAATATCCGAATATTAGCCTTCACACGGTTCAATGTGAATAGTAATGTAGCTTGCGGGAAATTTTTTTTTGATATTCTGTTCCAATATTTTGGTAATATTATGAGAATCAAGAACTGTCATTTGTTGGGCGACTGTAATATGAAATTCTATAAAACGAACATTACCTGCTTTGCGCGTCCGCAATTGGTGAAAGCCATTAATTGCCGGTTGATGATTGATTATATCGCGGATATAATCCTCTTCTTCCGGCGGCAGTTTAGCATCTATTAAGTCGCGGATAGAATTAACAGTCAGATGATAAGCGGCGCGCAAAATAAGAGAGGCGACAAACATGGCGGCCACGGGATCAATCCAATTAATGTTGTGTACGGGAAAAAACTCATGTCCAATCCAGATTATTCCCAGACCTGCCATAACACCAGCCGAAGTATAAACATCCGTGCGCAAATGCCAGGCGTCAGCCTGAAGGGCAATGGAATCAGTTTCTTTGCCTGTCTCGAAAAGCTTTCGCGAAACAATGTAATTAACAACTGAGGAAAATAACATGACCATAACGCCCCAACCGGCGTTTTCTATGACCTGTGAGGAAAGTAATTTCTGCAAAGCTTCAAATAAGATCCAGAACGCCCCGATAAAAATAAGCAAAGCTTCCACAAAACCGGATATGTTTTCTATTTTCCCGTGGCCGAATGGATGACGGTCATCAGCAGGAACGTTGGATGTTTTCACACAAAACATGGCAATAACTGCCGCCAGCAAATCCATTCCCGAATGAATCGCTTCCGATATTATCGAAACAGACCCGGTGAGAATACCGACAATGATTTTGAATAAAACCAAAAAAGAATTGGAAGCAACTGATAACATTGCCACTCTTTCTTTGCGCCGTTGCATATTCGTCACTTCAGTTCTCCAAATTTCTTGTTTATTTTTTATACTATATCGCAAAGGATCAACCTCGGTAACGAGGAGGCTCCGAAGCACACTACTGATACGTCCAGGAAGCCGACGACGCAACCGACAAAGTTAGCCAATGATCGTAAGCGCGTCCCGTAAAAAAGCGCATAACAAATAAAGTTTTTACCTTACCGACAATTATCACCTGCAAGATAGCAACTTACATTCGACTTGGTTTGTTTATATATCATAGACATTGCATTATTTAAACTCTTTAAAGATTATTGATTCCCTTTGCAATCAGATAAATTTGTGATAGGAAACACATCTTGATTTTGTTTGTAAATAATTAAATATATGAATAAAAATAAATTTCTTTCCTATTTTAACAATACTTCGGCAAAAGATTGGCATGACTGGCGCTGGCAATTTAAAAACCGCGTGACCCGAATAAAAACACTGGAACATATTCTTGGAAAAACGGATTTATATAAGGATAAGTTAAAAGAAGTAATATCTGTTTATCCTCTGGCGATAACTCCTTATTATTTATCGCTTATGCAAAACAATAATATAAACGATCCGATCCTCGCTCAATGCGTTCCCGATTTGCAGGAAATCTCCTGTCCGGAAACGGCAACACAAGATCCCCTGGAAGAAGATTCCCACATGCCGGTACCCAAGCTGGTGCATCGCTACCCGGATCGCTGTCTGGTCATGGTTACTGAAACCTGCGCTACTTACTGCCGGCACTGTAACCGCAAGCGTCTCTGGTCAAAGCCTAATCATATAAGTTTAAAAACACTGTTTCAGAAAATGATTCAATATCTTGCCCTGTCGTCGCAAATCAGGGAAGTGATTATTTCCGGCGGTGATCCACTGATTTTCGATGATCATATTTTAGAAAATCTCTTGTCTTCGTTGCGAGCCATTCCGCATATTGAAGTTTTGCGTATTGGCAGCCGCATTCCTGTTGTTATGCCTATGCGTATTACCCCAGAACTTTGTAGAATACTCAAACGCTACCGGCCTTTATGGTTTAATACTCAATTTAATCACCCCGCAGAAATCACGCCCGAATCCAGGCGCGCCTGTAATATGCTGCAGGAAGCGGGAATTCCCGTCTCCAACCAATCGGTTTTACTGAAAGACGTTAATAATTCTCCGGAGGTAATGAGAACCTTACTCTACGGTCTGCAAAAGATATCTGTCCGTCCGTATTATCTTTTTCACTGCGATCCTGCCAAGGGTTGTGTACACTTTCGCACTGATCCGAAAGCGAGCATTGCCCTGATGGAAACAATATGGCAGCAATGTTCCGGACTTTGTCTGCCGCAATATGTTCTGGACGTACCCGGAAGCTCGGGCAAGATACCTTTAAATGTGATGTCTGGAGCAATAAAAAATGATTTTAAAAAACATCAACATTTTTTTGACAAGTTCAAATAAATAGAATAGAGAAACCAAAGAGCAAAACACTCAATTTTGTTACATTAAGCAAGTAAGGAGATATTTTTATGATAATACCAGCCAGTGAGTTAAGAAAAGGAATAAGGCTGAAAATTGATAACGAACCGTATGTTATCACTGAATTTAATTTTGTCAAACCGGGCAAGGGACAGGCTCTGTATCGCACCAAGCTTAAAAACATGGTCACCGGCAGCCAGTTTGAGCGGTCATTCCGTTCAGTTGATACTTTTGAAACCGCTGATTTGCGTGAAAAGAAAATGCAGTATCTCTACAAAGAAGGGGATAAATACTGCTTCATGGACAATGAAAACTACGAGCAGATATATTTAACTGAAGCTCAAGTCGGTGACGCCGTGCATTTCCTGATCGACAACATTGAAGTGGAAATTCTTCTATTTGAGGACAACCCTATTGGCATAAGCCTGCCTAATTTTGTCGAACTGATCGTGACGGAAGCCGAACCGTGGGCTAAAGGAGACACCGCCGCCGGCTCAACAAAACCCGTTAAAGTGCAAACCGGCTATACGATTCTGGTGCCAACCTTTGTTACCGAAGGTGAAAAAATAAGGATAGACACTCGCACGGGAGAATACCTGACCAGAGTTAAAGGTTGAAAGTTTTCCAAAATGCTCTTGTGCTGCGTTACGTTTCAGTTTGTTCCAGCATTGGTCGAGACAAACTGATGGCGATCAACGGTGATTGACCCCACTCCTTATACTTCGCGCGCCTTGCCTCTGAAACATTTTAAGAAGCTGTAGAAAAATATGAGCGAATTCCATCAAGACAATCATTTCTATCTGGCACGCAAGTCTCAGACTCTGCAGGCACGCGCCAGACTAATTCAAAACATTCGTCTCTTTTTTACCCGTTATGGATTTTTGGAAGTAGAAACTCCTCTGAGAATCCCATCGCCCGCGCCGGAGGAAAATATTGAAGCGTTGCCTTCGGGAAACTGGTTTTTACAGACATCACCGGAAATTTGCATGAAGCGGCTGCTGGCCGCGGGTTATAATCGCATTTTTCAAATCAGTAAATGTTTCCGCGCCGCCGAAAGAGGCGATAAACACCTGCCGGAATTCACCATGCTGGAATGGTATGTCGCGCAATACGACTATCATCAATTAATGGATCAATGCGAGGAGATGATTAAGGCTATAGCCGGGGATATGGGTATTGTCCGGGAATTTATGTGGCAAAACAAAAAAATAAATCTGGCCCTACCCTGGGAGAGAATCTCCGTCGCGAACGCCTTTTTAAAATACGCGCCTGTTACTCTGGAAGAAGCGCTGGCTCAAAATGAATTTGATGAAATATTGGTTGATTACATAGAACCCCACCTGGGCATAAACAGGCCGGTATTTCTTTATGACTATCCGGCAAAGCTTGCATCCCTGGCAAAATTAAAAGAAAATAATCCGGCCATCAGCGAACGATTTGAGCTTTATATAGCCGGGCTGGAAATAGCCAATGGCTTTTCGGAACTGATCGACGCGCGTGAACAGAAACAACGCTTTGAAGAGGCTTTGAGAACGCGCGCCGCGAAAAACTTGGCGCGCTACACAATGCCGGAAAAATTCCTCCTTTCACTTGATGCCCTGCCACCATGCGCCGGCATTGCTCTGGGTATTGACCGGCTGCTTATGATCTTTGCAGGCAAAGAAAAGATAGATGATGTGGTCGCCTTTACGCCGGAAACCCTCTGATGAACTACTCCAATTTTTAATCAAAGCACTATCTTTGTTCACCGTATCACTACTCAATCATATGAGTAGATGTAGATATCCAGCATGAAATCAAGAATGCCCCGGTTGGTGGGAAGAAGTATTCTTCACCTTCTCTCTATCCGTCTCAAGCCGTCTCAGGGTGCAATAAAAGATGCCTCTGCATAAGAGGTACCATTAGCGCAGTAGCTGGTACCTCTTACTTGTACATAGAAATAATAGGTGTCTCCTGATGTAAGAACAGCAGCACCGCTATAATCAATAGCATTGTATGTTGTTTCAAGTGATTCCCATATTAGATTGTAACTACTGTCCTTTAATTGCACGACATAATCTGACGCATCAGTGACCCCTGTCCAATAAAAGGTCAGAGTCTTTGTCAGGGCCACCCATCCATAATGGAGGTCTGTAGGCCAATTTACAAAGCAAGACTTCTCGTCCCATGTCCACGTGGTTGTTATTCCTGAAACAGTTTCAGGTTCAGTCACAGTAAACATGTAGGTATAGGGCGACGAAGGAGATGGACCGATATCTATACTGGTTATACTACCGGTCGTACTCCACATACTCCATTCGCCATGATTGTAAGTAAGAGAAAGAGGAGTCGATGTCGATATCCCCGTACCGGTTACGCTTACGGAAGTTGCCTCGTGTTTCGGATCCTGATAACTAAGCCAGACGTTATAATCGCCGGAAATGATCTCTGACCACGTATAGGCGCAGGCGACAATATTCTCGACCAGCGAAATCGAACCGCTGGTAGCGTCTGTAGCCGTAAATGTAGCCGTATATTTATTTCCTGCTTGATCATATGCCGTCCACACTCCTGCGGGATCGTTTGCTGTCGCACTTGTCCTCGTCCATATCATCATACCCAGCCATGCAATCCCATCCGGCCATGTAATTGTATTGGGCCATGTCATGGTGGTGTTTGTTATAGTCACAGACGATTCAGCATCCGTGCGGGCTTGCGGCCAGTTACAGGGAACGGTTTCCGGTGTCCATGTTATGGTTAGCTCACCACCCGTCGGCGTCGTGGGATCCCATGTATAAGTACCTGTTGCGGAACCCGCTGTGTAGGCAGCAGAAGACACGAAATCTATACCCGTAACACTCGCGTTATCCATAGATACGGAATGATTGTAGGGGTTAAACTTATAGCCTGCAAGATAGGGTTTTACGATATAGGTGCTGTTACCAATCTCAGTACTTCTGAGAGTATATTTTCCATCAGAGTCTGTTGTGGTTGTCGTTGAATCGGGAACGTTCAGCAATGTGAGTGTTACATTAGCTGCTACAACGCCGGTGACCGTCCCGGAAATACCGTAACCAGAGTGTGTTGATGTAAAGTCGATTCCTGTGACACTTGCTCCGCTGACAGCAACGTCCTTACTGGTCGGGCTAAACGTATAGCCATCAAGGTAGGGCGTTATGGTGTAGTTTCCGTTTTCCTGATTCGTAAAGCTAAAGTTTCCGTTTGAATCGGTCGTTGTAGAAGATGTTGCGGCGCCTGTCAGGTTAATCGTTATACCTTCTTTCAAATCCCCAGATACCGTTCCGGAGATAACGGAGGTGGCCGGCTTTTTGTCACAACCAATAACCGTCATAAACATGATGATAAGAAAACTTAATAAAACCGGAGTTGAAATTCTCCCTATATTCATGTTTAATCCCCTTTCGTTTAAAATGAAGCTAAAATAATTGTATGGTTTTAAACCTGCCTTAAAAAAATGAATGGATATCATCAAGGCGTCCAGCAAGAGTCTGACGAAAGTGCTTTACGACAATATACTGGATAAAATTAATCTTATAAGTTAACGTTAACCTGTAAGATTAAAATTGTCAATCCCTCAAAAGAGCCGTAAAACTGATCATAAAATTTTTATTTATTAATGGATATCACTCTGGAAATTGACTGTTTGTTTATGATTATCACGGATAAAAATATTATCGATAAAGTGATTGCCTTCACGAGGGGATTTTTTTGATCGCTTACCCCGCATCCATGTTTACAGACATCAATAAAGTCAATAATTTTTTTAACTAAAAGATATATTGACAAGGCCGCTTTTTTCCTTTAGTTTACGCTACAAATTTAATTCCCTTTTGGAGATCAAAAAGTGAAAGACATTAGCTCTTTAGATTTAAGCGGCAGTTTTAACGGCAGTCTTTTAAGCATGGTACTGGATGCCGGAGTAGTGGTTAAATTTGTTTTGCTGGTGCTATTTATTTTTTCCGTTGTT
>Ga0182027_10006406_pt1 | contig 17616 bp, 18 predicted proteins | sample 712E1DmetaG_FD_121300 | JGI IMG/M metagenome (GOLD analysis project Ga0182027, IMG submission 121300) | Permafrost microbial communities from Stordalen Mire, Sweden - 712E1D metaG (Illumina Assembly) | ecosystem: Environmental > Terrestrial > Soil > Wetlands > Permafrost | place: Sweden... | reverse complement strand
GGGGAATCGCCGCTCGCCATCAAAGTCGGAAAAATTCGCGGGGGCGAATCCCACGGCATGTTGTGCTCGCCCGGCGAACTGGGACTCCCCGGCCCATCGGACGGCCTGTTGATCCTGCACGCCAATGCCAGAGTGGGACAGCCCTTCGCCGAGTATCTCGGACGCGCCCCCGGCGACGTCGTTTATGATCTGGAAGTCACGCCCAACCGCCCGGATTGGAACAGCGTCGTCGGCATCGCGCGGGAAGTCAGCGCGCTGACGGGCAATCCCCTGCGCCTGCCGGAAGTCCAGTTTCCTCCCGCGCAAGTCAGCGCCGAACCCATCGCCAATTTGCTCAACGTGCGGATTGACGACCCGGACCTCTGTCCGCGTTACAACGCCCGCCTGCTGCGCGGCGTGAAAATCGGCCCCAGCCCGGACTGGATGCGCTCCCTCCTGGAGAAAGCCGGCCTGCGCAGCATCAGCAACGTCGTGGACGTCACCAATTTCGTCATGCTCGAAATCGGCCAGCCGCTCCACGCCTTTGATTTCCGGCTCATCACCGCCCGGCCCGGCGCCCGGCCCGCCATTGTCGTCCATCGCGCCGCCGCCGGACAGGAATTCACCACGCTGGACGGCAAGAAACACATCCTCAACGATCAAACCCTGCTCATTGCTGACGAAACCAAACCGCTCGCCCTGGCCGGAGTCATGGGCGGACGGAACAGCGAAATCAACCCCGCCACGGTGGATGTCCTGATTGAAGCCGCCTGTTTCAAACCGCAGAACATTCGCGCCACCTCCAAGAAGCTGGACCTGCGCACCGACTCCTCCTACCGCTTCGAGCGCGGGGCGGACATCGGAATTTGCGAATGGGCCGGGCGCCGCGCCGCCCAGTTGATCCTCCAAACCGCCGGCGGCATGGTGCTCGATCCGGCCCTGGACGCATGGCCCCATCCGGCCCCACCCCGGCAAATCCCTTTGCGCTTCGCCAAATGCGATCAACTCCTGGGCGCGGCCATCCCCCCGGGGGACCAGGTTGTTTTTCTGGAACGCCTCCAGCTCGCCGCCGTCGCGCGCGAACCGTCCCGCGCCGTTTTTGAGGTTCCCAGTTTTCGTGTTGACTTGAAGCGCGAGGCCGATTTGATCGAGGAAATCGCCCGCCTTTACGGAGTGGACAAGATTCCCGCCACCCCGCCCCGCGGCGCCATCGGCGCCAGCGCCTTCGACGCGGTGCATGACCAAATCGCCGAAGCCCGGCGCCTGCTGACCGGCCTGGGCCTGAACGAGGCGCAAGGCCAGACCCTCATCTCCGAGGCCGCCGCCAGTCTGGCCGCCGGCCCCGGCTCATCCCCGGCCACTTTGCGCCATCCCTTGAGCGCCGACATGAACACCCTGCGCCCGAGCCTGTTGCCGGGTTTGCTTGACTCATTGCGCTACAACATCAGCCACAAGAACAACGACGCGGCCATTTTTGAAATCGGCCGAGTTTTTTCCATCCGCCCCGACAAGACCGTGCGGGAACAACGCCGCCTGGCCCTGGCCATCACCGGCGCGCGCTGGCCGGTCTTTTGGGATGGCGCGGATCGCGACGCCCGGTGCGACCTTTTTGATTTGAAAGGCGCGCTGGAGGAATTCCTCGAACAATTCGGCCTGCGCGGCGTCACCTGGGCGCGGCGCGACGATAACCGCCCTCTCTTTTCGGAGTCCGCCTCCATTCAACTGGGCAAACTGACCCTGGGCGAAATCGGCCCGCTTTCCCCCGCCCTCGCCCGGCAATACGATCTGCGCGACGCCGTCCTGCTCGCTGAACTGGATTTTGACGAACTCCTCGCGCGCCGCGTTCCGGCCAGGTCCTTTAAACCGCTGCCGCAGTTCCCCGCCATCCGCCGCGACGTGGCGATGCTCGTGCCCGAAGCCGTCGCCTACGAAGCGGTGACCGGCGTCGTCAAACAGGCCAAGCCGGCGAACCTTGAAAAAGTGGAGTTATTCGACGTCTTCCGCGGCAAGAACATAGCCCCCGGCCAAAAGAGCCTGGCCTGCGCCTTCACCTACCGCCATCCCGACCGCACCCTGACCGACGCCGAAGTGAACGCCGCCCACGAAAAGCTGGTGGAACAATTCAAGCAAACCCTGCGCGCCACCATCCGCGAAGGCTGAGAACCGTTGGCTTGATTCGGTGTAGAGCGGCAGTCATGGATGGTAGGGCGACACCTGATCCGTGACTTCTTCCCAACCCGGGCGAGACTCGGCCTACGGAGGGACAGGCATCCTCCTTCGCTGAAGCTACAGAGGACAAGGCGGGGAAAGGCTGCATTCCGATTCGCCGCGGCCCTTCGATAATCGCTTGATATGTGGATTTGGCTGTGGCAATTTATCTTCACTGAGGAGCCTGGCTGAATTGAAAATAATGTGATGGCTTTGCCGGAAAGCGAGCGCCATGATTTCATGGTCTGGCTGAACCGCCTGGATTACGGAGACATCCCCGGTGAAGCTCTGGCCGAACTGGCCGCCGAAGTCTGGGATCAGGACGACCGCCATGCGCCCCTACAGGCCAAGCCAGTTGCGCACACCTGCTTCAACCAAGGCCAATTGCTGGGTTGTCAATCGTCCGAGGAATCGCTCCGCTTTCACCGCCGAAATCGTAATGGGATTTTGAACCAGAAAGGCTCCGGGCTGGAGAAAGGGGACATTGAATCGAATTTCGAGATCGGAACCGCGCAATGAGGTGGTGTGGGGAATCACCGTGATCAGCGCACGGTCTTGGTCTTTGAAGGAGCGATTGAGAATCAGCGCAGGCCGAACCTTCTGAATCATTCCCAAATCCACCAGCCAAACTTCACCGCGACTGGGCACCGCTTTCCTCCTGGTCAAGCAACGCAAAGGTTTCAGCGGCGATTGAGGTTAGATCCTCATCCGACAACGGCCCATAGTCCACAGGCGTCACCTTGCGGGCAATCGCTTCATAGACGGCCAATTGCTCGACCTGCGGCAAGCGGTTGAATTCCTGGATGACGGCCTGGGCTTTGCTGCTCATGCATTGAAGATTAAATGACGTTCGATGGAATTGCAAGCCGGGTTCAAATTGCGTTGAAATTCGCGGAAGTTCCGTTTCCAGACGCACAGAACGGTTTGAGGAGGTGTCCTATCATCAGGCAATCCCAAAGGGATTGAATCTATCAGCCCTGGGTTGCGACTTGCCGCGCCGCAGCGCAGCGAAGGCGGGGGAAGGAGCTACCCAGGGGGACAAGACAAAGAAATCACATACCCTGAAAGGGTTATATCTCCTCCGTAAGTCATTGATATGAAACCCCTTCAGGGTTTTACGTTTCCTGCTGGCAACCCGGCGTAGGCCCTCTCTGCATCGGGCCAACGCTGGGCTGAAGGATGCAATCCCTTTGGGATTGAAGAACAGGCCGTTGCACCGGGTTGGAAGCCCATGTCCATTATTCCACCGAAAACAGCAAAGAACGGTGACAAGGAGTGCCGCCCCCGCCAACCCCGACCTGATGCATTCACCTTGTTGAATTCCGCGACAAAACTTGCCATCGTCAAAGCAAGCGAGAGCCTGAGCCGTATTCGGCCTGAGCAAAAAACAGCCGGAAATGCGCAAAAAATGTCAAAAAAACCTTGACGAACCCCCGCCAACGGCTATATTTGCCGGAAGTGAACCCGTGGAGCCGTCTGCTCCTTGACGGACGAAAGCAGTTTGAAAAGTCTCGTGCAACTACTCATAAATTGTTTTAAATGAGCCAAAGGAAAACCATGAGTCGTCTGCCAGTTTGGCCCTGCCTGGCGGGAGTGATGATTTTCGCGTCGCAAAGCCCGCGCGCGCGCGCCGCGGACCCGGCGGGCGTGGCGCAATTCCACCAGAGCGTCCAGCCGGTCCTGGAGGAGTTTTGTTACGAGTGTCACGGCGACGGGATGAGCAACGGCGGCGTGGCGTTCGATCAGTTGAAATCCAGCGACGCCATCCTCAACCACGACCTTTGGAGCAAGGTCATGAAGAACCTGCGCACCGGCATCATGCCGCCGCAGAAAGCGCCGCATCCCGGCCCCGCGGAACGAAAAGCCATCGAGGACTGGGTCAAGTACCAGGCGTTCGGGATTGATCCCAAGAATCCGGATCCCGGCCGGGTCACTCTGCGCCGGCTTAACCGGGTGGAGTATCACAATACCATACAGGATTTGATGGGGGTGGATTTCAACGCGGACGTGGAGTTTCCGCCGGACGACACGGGCTACGGGTTTGACAATATCGGCGATGTTCTCTCGGTTTCGCCCATGCTGCTGGAAAAATACATGAAAGCGGCGACGGCCATTGTGGACGAAGCGGTGCCGACGATTGCGAGTGTCATTCCGCAAACCACGCTGGCCGGCAGCCGGTTCCGCCCTGCGGGGACCAATTCGGACAGTGGCAGCCGGGGCGGCGGTCGCGGCGGCAACCGGGGCGCGAACCGCGGCGGCAACCGGGGCGACACGCTGCTTTCCTTGTCGTATTACGAGCCGGCGGCGGTATCCGCTTCGTTCACCGCGGAGCACGAGGGGACTTACCAGTTGGCTTTGGAGTTGTCCGTCCACGGCGCCTTCGAGTTTGATCCTGGCAAGTGCCATGTCATTTTCCAGGTGGATGGGCGGGAGTTGCTCAACCGGGAGTTTGCCTGGGAGGACAACAAGACGTTTCCACCGTTTAACTTCGACGAGAAATGGCAGCCGGGCGCGCATCGGTTGAGCTTTAAGTTGGAACCTCTCACGCCGTCGGATCAGAAGGTCAACTCCCTGGAATTGCGGATTAACTCCGTCATCATCCGAGGCCCGATGGAGGAGAAGTACTGGAGCCGGCCAAAAAATTACGACCGGTTCTTTGCCGGCGATGCGCCCCCGGACGCTTCCGGCCGCCGGCAATATGCGCGGGAAGTGCTGGCCCGATTCGCGCTCAAAGCCTTCCGCCGCCCGGTGGACGACCGCGCTCTGGATCGCCTGGTCGCGCTGGCCGGGGATGTGTACGATCAGCCGGGAAAGACCTTCGAGGCGGGTGTGGCGCACGCCATGGTGGCGGTGCTCTCCTCGCCGCGGTTTCTCTTCCAGAGCGAGGCAGCCGAACCGGCTTCATCCAATGAAACCTACCCGTTGGTGGATGAATACTCGCTGGCTTCGCGGTTGTCCTACTTCTTGTGGTCCTCGATGCCGGACGAGGAGTTGTTCAGTCTGGCCGCGCAGGGAGAATTGCGCAAGAACCTTCCGGCCCAGGTCCAGCGCATGCTGGCGGACCCGCGCTCCGAAGCGATGGTGAATAATTTCACCGGCCAATGGCTGCAGGCGCGCGACGTGGAGGGGATCACCATTGACGCGCGGGCCGTGGCGGCGCGGGACAAGGGCGAAGAGAAACAACTCAAAGAACTCATCGCGAGCTTTGGCCTGAACAAACCTGAGCCGGCCCCCCAGGCCCCGGCAGTCAAATCCCCGGCCAGCCCCAGTGATCTGGCGCAAGCCGGGTCCCCCGCAAAAACCGAGGCATTGGGCCAACCCGCCCCGGCGGCCCCGGCCCCCGCCCCAAAGCCCGCCAACCCCAACAACTTCAACGCCAGATTCGCCCGGCCCCCCATCGAGTTGAATGCCGAGTTGCGGCACGACATGGAACGCGAGACGGAAATGGTCTTTTCGACCATCATGCACGAAGACCGCAGCGTCTCCGAATTGATTGAAAGCGACTACACGTTCCTCAACGAGAAACTCGCCACGGTCTATGGACTGACCAACCTAGGTGTGACCGGGACCCAAATGCGCCGCGTCACTCTGCCGCCGGACAGTCCCCGCGGCGGTGTGCTGACGGAGGGCACGGTGCTGGTGGTCACGTCCAACCCGGATCGAACCTCGCCGGTCAAGCGCGGGCTGTTTGTCCTCAACAACATTTTGGGTTCCGCCCCCCCGCCCCCGCCGCCGAACGTCCCGGCGCTGGAAGCGGCGGAGAAGGATTTTCACGACCACGAGCCGACCTTGCGGGAGACGCTGACGGCGCATCGGGACAAACCCGAGTGCGCCTCGTGCCACTCGCGGCTGGACCCGGTTGGACTGGCGTTCGAGAATTTCAACGCCCTGGGTTTGTGGCGCGAGCAGGAGCGCAGCCAGCCGATTGAGGCGGCGGGCCGTTTGATCAGCGGCGAATCTTTCCAGAACGTCCGCGAGTTGAAGCACATCCTGGCCACCAGCCATCGGATCGAGTTCTACCGTTGCCTGACCGAGAAGATGCTCACCTATGCCACGGGCCGCGGGATGGAGTACTACGACACCGAAACGGTGGATCAGATCGTCCAGCAGTTGGAGGCCGGCGATGGCCGGTTTTCCGCGCTCCTGACGGGCGTGATCCAGTCCGCTCCTTTCCAAAGGGAGCGGCGCCAGGCCAACGCAATCCTTTCCGACGCGTCCGAACCTTCCAGAAATGTCACTGTCAACCAGAGCAACCTGAACCAGTCCACACCATGAACACACATGTATCGAACCATCAAAACGCCGCCGCCGAACGCCGCCTGGGCCTGAGCCGCCGCCGGTTTCTGCGCGGGCTGGGCATTTGCGTTGCCCTGCCGGCATTTGAGTCCCTCAGCCCTTTGAGCCTTCTGGCCAGCCCGATGGATGCGCCGGTCCCGGGAGGCGCGGGCAAGGCAGCCGCCCCGGTCCGGATGGCCTTTCTTTATGTGCCCAACGGGATTATCCTGGCGGGTTGGTGGCCGGAGAGCGACGGGGGAGCCGATTTCCAACTGTCCCCCACGCTGCAGCCCCTGGAAAAGGTCAGAAAAGAGGTGCAGGTCATCTCCGGCTTGGAAGACCTGAGCGCCAATGCCGGAATGGACGGCGGTGGCGACCATGCGCGCGCTGGCGGCACTTTCCTGACCGGAGTGCGGATCAAGAAGACAGCGGGATCGGACATTTATGCGGGCGTTTCCTTCGACCAGGTGATCGCCCAGCGCATCGGCCGCCAGACGCGCTTTCCGTCCCTGGAACTGACCTGCGACGCCGTTCGCAAGGCGGGGGATTGCGATTCGGGGTATTCCTGCGCCTACGAGTATAATTTGGCCTGGCGCTCGCCCACTCAACCGGTGATGCCCGATCCCAATCCGCGCCAGGTTTTCGAGCGATTGTTCGGCGACGGCCCCCCAGCGCAGCGCACCGCCAACCTGCAACGGCGCCAACAACAGCAGCAATCCATTCTGGACTATGTCCTGACCGACACGATGGCGATGGAGGGAAACATGAACGGACGCGACCGGGCGAAACTGGACCAATACCTGACCAGCGTGCGCGAGATCGAGCAGCGCATCCAGAGGACGGAGAGCATGCCCGTGGCCAACCCGGACATGGATGCCCCGCCTGGCATTCCGCCGGACTTTGGCGAGCACATCCAGTTGATGTTCGACATGCTCCTGCTGGCCTTCCAGACCGATTCCACCCGCGTGGCCACCCTGCTGATCGCCGGCGAAGGCAGCAACCGCTCGTTTTCACAAATCGGGATTTCCGAAGGCCACCACAACCTCACCCACCACCGAAACCAGCCGGACATCATCGCCAAGGTCAAGCAGATTGATTTGTGGTACGCGCAGCAGCTTGGCAAATTCCTGGAAAAAATGGACCAGACCCAGGACGTGGACGGCCATTCCCTGCTGCACAATTCCATGATTCTCTACGGCTCAGGCAATGCCGATGGCAACCGTCATACGCACGTCAACCTGCCCATCCTGGTTGCCGGCTCCGCCGGGGGCAGCCTCAAGACGGGCCGCTACCTTAAAACCGGGCCAACGCCCCTGACCAACCTGTTCCTGAGCATGGCCGACAAGATGGGCATCGAGGGAATCCAAAGCCACGGTGATTCCACCGGCCGCCTGTCGTGTATTTGACTTGAAATGGGCAAGGTAGGGCGGGCAGTCCTCTGCCCGCCGCGGCGCGCCGCCCGCTCAACTTCGGGGATTGAAAGAGGACGCGGCGGCCAATTGTTGCCACAGTGCTTTTTCGCGCTCGGTGATGTCCTTGGGCATCTGAACGCGGGCGACCACGAAAAGATCCCCGCGCTCGGCGCTGCGCCCCGGCAGGCCGCGCCCCTTGACGCGAAGACGCTGGCCGTTTTGGGTGGCGGGCGGGATTTTGATGCTGATCGCGCCGTCGAGCGCGGGGACGGAAACGCTCGCGCCCAGGGCGGCTTCCCAGGGGGCCAGGTCCGCGTCGTAATATAAATCGCCGCCCTCGACGCGAAAATCAGGATGGCCGGCCATGCGGACGCGCAAGTAAAGGTCCCCCGCCGGGCCGCCGCCTTCACCGGGTTCGCCCTGGCCGGGGACGCGCAGGCGCTGGCCGTCGCGGACGCCGGCGGGGATTTTGACCTTGTGATTTTGGGTGATGGAAACCTGGCCCGCGCCGCGGCAGTTGGGACAGACGCTCCGGCCTTTGGCCCCGGCGCCGTGACATTCAGGACAGAGGCCGTTGCGCCGCAAGCTGATGGGACGAACAGAGCCGTTCATCGCCTCCTCCAGCGTCACCATCAGGACCGCTTCGATGTCCTGGCCGCGGTCGGCCTCCGTTTGGTCAAAGCCGCCGCCCCGGGGCGCGCCGCGGCCGCCGCCGAAGAACTGCTCGAAGAAATCGCTGAAGCCGGTGCCGCCGAATTCAAAACTTTCGCGCCCGTCCGCCGCGCCGGGCCGGCCGCCATAGGCGCGATAGGACGGGCCGCCGGGCGGGGGCCGGAACTGGGCGCCTTCCTTCCAATCGGCGCCCAGCTCGTCGTACTTCTTGCGTTTCTCCGGGTCGCTCAGGACTTCGTAGGCCTCGTTGATCGTCTTGAATTTCTCCTCGGCGGCCTTTTTGTTTTTGTCCTTGGCGACATCCGGGTGGTATTGGCGGGCGAGGGTGCGGAAGGCCTTGTGAATCTGGTCGGAGTCGGCGGAGCGCGGGACGCCGAGAGTCTGGTAATAGTCTTTAAATTCAACCGGCATAATGTGGCGGACAGGGTTACCACGCTTTGAGGCGGAATGCGACTTTTATTGTGCCGCGGAAAGCCGGCGGCGGCGCCTTGGTTTATGACTTCCGATTACGGTTGAATCCAATCCCGGCGAACATCCTTCAAGACGGCATCCAAATTCGGGGATTCAAAACTGACCCCCGGCGCGGGCACGCGATGGTCGCGGAGGTTTGGGGGGATGTGCTTGTGATGCGGAAACGTGGAGCTTAACGACGGGATTTCGGGATGTGCCCACGGGTCGTACCAACAAACTTGTTCGCCGCCTCGATATACTTCATAGCTGTAGGTCCGAATTCGTTGCGCTGCGAAGTCAATCAATTCCCAAACCTCAATACGAATTCCGCCCGGACATTCGACGCGCCCTTCCAACTTGGCGAGAGTGGCGCCGATGGGAGCGAGCGCCAGAATGGAGTTGGTGACAAACGGATGCCGTTCCGACAGCGCATAAACGAAGGCGCTATAGCTGGCGATGTCATCCAGGGGCGCGCTCATGCGCCCGCTGGATTGAGGGCCAAAGTGCCGAGACCCGACCGCCGGCGCAACTCCCGAAAGTGCTCATAGATGAGCTCGCGGTAGGACGCTTCCCTGTCCTGTTTCGCCTCGTAGAAGCCCGCCCAGCGGATGAAATCACGCGTTTGCTCTAATTCTCCGGCCCGATAAAAATGGTAGAAGTCGGCGGAGAGCAGGCCATACTGCTCCTCCAAAGCCGCCAGTTCAGCCTCCAGCCCATGAATGTCCCGAATGATGTCTTCGCGTTTCATGGCGTCAACATACCTCATGGCTTGCCGCACAACAAGCCCGCAGAACTGGCATGGCTGATGGCGCCAGCCAGGCCGGGCTGCCAAAACCTCCGTTTTCAGCAAAACGGCAGAAGTCCGAAATCGCAGGTTTCAAGAGAGGATTTAAAGAACCTTGCCGGCGCCAATGAACGCGGCGGGCATCACCGGAAGCGGTTCCTCAGGGCGCATTATGCAGATAATTTGAAACCACACAGAGGGTGACGATGAGGACGATCAGCAAAAACCCCGCTATTCCCAGCCGCGCGCAGATGATGCCCCATCGCAGCCGGCGCTGCGCGGGATTCCAGCCGCCGGCCTGGCTGGATTTGACGCTATAATAATGGCGAAGCGCCGGGACGGCCATGAGTATTCCAATCACGGGCAGCAAGCTCAACAACCCCCACTGAAAACAACTCATCGAACGCTCAATCATTTCCACTTTGGTCAACGGCGTTTTCATTTTTGATTTGCGAATGGTCAAGGGTGATTGGTGGGACTCCTGCGGCGTCAGTTTGCGGAAGGCTGGTTGGTGGCGCTTTGGGTGGGGCGCATCGGGGGTTGTGAAGTTGGATCCAAGCGCTGGATTTGATGTTTCTCCATGCCCTTGACTTCCTGGTGCAGCCGGTTCAAGGCGGCGGTGTTGGCCATGACGAGCATGACCATGACCGTGAGCAACGCCAGCAGGATCACAATGGCGGTGAAACCCGGCCGGCGGCGCGAAGGGCGGATTTTGAAAAGACGGGTTTTCATCGGGGGTTCGCGGGGCCGGCCACGGTTTCAAAGGTGAAAAGCGGGCGGACCCTGGCGTCCTTTCGCGTGGGTTTGAGTTCCAGTTCCCAGGTCCACGCCGTCACGCGCTGGCGCGGATTGGATTGCATCTGCGAGGATTGGATGTTGGAGAGCAGGAGATTGGTGGCGGCGGGGGAACTGGTTTGGCGGCGGAGTTCTCCCCTGGCAAAGGTGTAAATAATCGGGCCGCCGGCGGAGGGGATGAGGAGTTGTTCCGCGCCGTCGGGCTGGGTCAACTGCAACGGCCCCTTTGCGGCGCGAACGTCCTCCCGCCATTGCTCGCCCGCGTGCAGGACGAGGATGATGTCATCGGCATTGTGGCGGAGCGCCTTGCTGTTGTCCCAGCAATGATAGAATCCGCGCATGGTGACGACGAGCACCACCGCCAGCACGGCCATGTAAGCCAGACATTCAAGGAGCAGGAAACCGCGCGGGCCGGACGAGGTAGGGCGGGCAGTCCTCTGCCCGCCGTGGCGCGCGCGCCCTGCCACTAACCCGCATATTTCATATCGCTGGCGGAACATGCCACACCCTGAACGGTAGGGCGGCGCTGCCGCGCCGCCCTGAATTAGGGCGAAGCAGCAGCTTCGCCCTACCAGCCTATGAAATATGCGGGTAGTTGCCAGGCGGGTTTTCATGGGACGGTCACCTCCCGGACGACAACGCCGATGCCGCGCATTTCGGCGGAGGACCATTGCAGGCGAAGATGGTTCCCGGCGCGGGTGAATTGGAATTGTCCCGGCGGCAGATTGGCGGCGGCTTTGGCGCGGACGATGTAAGGTTGCGAACCTTCGGGAAAGGCGCGCCATTCCCCGGCGGCGAGGATTTCCATTTCGCCGTCCACAATTTCCAGGGCGACGGCCCGCTCATAATTGGCGCGAAAACGCTTGGCGGTGGAACCAGCCGCGTAAGCGAGAGGCAGAAGGGCGATGGCGAGAATGGCCATGGCGACGACCAGTTCGATGAGCAATATGCCGCGCGGTTGTCTATGTCTGTGTGCGCGGGTTACCATAGAACGGCGGAATTGGTGAGCGATGTCAGGAACATGAAAACCGAAATGGCGACGGCGGCAACAAATAGTCCGCTCCAGAACACCAGGGCGCTGGTGACCCCGTGCGCGGCGGCTTGTTCCTGCTGAAAAGCTTTAGCGTCAAGGGATTCGTGCCAGCCGGTCAGAGCTTGGAGAAAACCGGTCTGGCCATGGACCGCGTTGGCGAGACGCCAGGCGAATTCGCCCGAATCATCCAGCGACTGGACGGCATCGGTCAGTTTCACGCCCCGCCGCATACTCTCCACCGCCCGGGCGGCGCGCCGGCGAAAAAAGGCGTTGGCCGTGCCGTCGGCGGCGAGGGTGACGGCTTCGGGTTCCGGCACGCCCGAATCCAGCAGGATGGCGAGCAGGGTGGAGAAATCGCGTTGCATGCGCTTTCTGCGCCACGGCAAGCGGAAATATAGCCGGTCCAAAACAGGAAACCAGCCGGCAACGCGCGGCCCGGCAATGTAAAGGAACACGGCCAGCCAGAGCAAAAGCAGCAAACCGCATTGGAGCACGAGCAACGCTACGGTATGGTTGAGTAGAAAGTTAATTCCAGCCATGCTGCCGTGAACAGGGTCGCCGATACTTGAGCCTTCAAAAATGTTCAAGAGAAACCCAATTCCAGAGCCGCTGCCGTGGCGCGTTTCCTGGCTGATCCCCCCCGCGGCGAGTTCTCGAAACTCTGGCATGACGTTCACATCAATGCAGCCGAACACCCAAATGCCCAGGGGCGTGATGACAAAAGTCAGGATGACCAGGTAATTGATGGCGCTGCGAGTTTGCGAAACGGCGTCTTTCAATAATTGACGGCACGCCGGCAACACTTTTCTCAAATCGCCGATCTTCTGGCCGGCCAACAACATGGCGGTGACTTGCGGCGGCAAGAATCGCGGCACTTTGGCCAGCGCGTCGCTGAAGCGCAGGTTTTGTTCCATCCACGCGGCCAGCAAGTGAAAATACGCGCCCAGGGAGTCATCACGGCTATTGGAAGCGGAAATCAAGGTTTCCTCCAGCGGCCGGCCCTGTTGCAGAGTCGTATCGAGCAAGTCGAGAAACATCCGCGCCCGTTCCGCCCGGCGCATCGGCAGCGTCAAGAGGAAATGGACGAGGTATAGAACGCCGCCTACAAGAGCCATGTAGATGCCCAGCAGAAGAACCGCCAGCGCCTGTGTGAGCATTATGTTGGGTTCCATATTCATGACGCGAATCGTTTTACAGCGCAAATCATCCATCGCCCACATTCCACAGAAGGCCCATGTACTCGACAAAGACGGCGAGCACCGGCTGGAGTTGAGTGATGATCACCGCCCCCAAGGCCAGCACTGAGCATGGCAGCGCCGAGTAAAGGAGCAACTCGGTGCGGTAGGAGGCGCGGGCCTGATAAATTTCCGAAGCGCGCTGAAAACCGGCGGCCATATCCTCGTGCGATTGCGCCACCGTCCAGACAAAAAGCGGCGGGAAGATCTTTCCTCCGGACGCCATCTCGTCAAACTTGCCCAGGCCGGAGGCGAGCCGCTCCCGCCAGCGGCTGATTGCTTTGCCGGCGGGCGTGCCCTGTTCCAGTTGTTGCATGAGAGCGAGGGCCTTGTCCAGCGGCACGCCGCTCCTGAGCATGAGAGCCAGGGCTGACGCGACTTGGGCCAGGCTGGCCTCTCTGAAGGCCGGAAGCCGCCAGCGCAAAACGCATCTCATGCCGGGCATGGCAACGGCAGCGCAAGCGATCACCGCCGCCAATCCGATGAGGACAGGCGCCGACCATAGGGCTATATAAGTGATCGGAGCACTAGCAATGTACGGTCCTTGCATCCCAAACGGCAATTGAAAGGAGTAGGATATCTTGCTCAAAAGGAAGGCCAACAACCACGACAACAAAAATGATCCGACAAGCACAATCACCGGATAGACCATCAAACCCTTGAGCCGCGTCCAGACGACGTGGCGGCGCTGGTAATGATCGGCCAGCATCGTCAGGACGGCGGGGAGATTGTTGCTTTGCGCGCCGACTTCGAGCATTTGACGGTAGAGATACGGCAGTTGCCGGGCGGCGGCCGCCTCGCGCAAAGGTGCGCCCCGGGCCAGATCGGCCTCGAGCTTTTCCAACTCGGCGCGCAACGGGCTGCGCCGTATGTCGGCGCACAGCCGGCGCAAGGCGGTTTCCAGCGGGATGCCGTCGCGCACCATGGCGGCAAGCTGCTGGTTGAAGAAGGAAAATTCGTCGTTTTTCATAAGCCGAAAATTCGCCGCAGTTCGGATTGGTTGGTAACGCCCTGTTGCAAGAGCAGCCGCGCGGATTCCTCCAGCGCGCGTTGCGGCGCGACCGTTTGCAACTGGTGGGAGCGGATGCGGGTGCGCAAGTCGTCGTTGATTTGCAGCCATTCCACCACCGGGACGCGCCCCTGGCAGCCGGTTTGCAAACAGGCCGCGCAGCCGGCCCCGCGGCACTCGCGGCAAAGCCGGCGCATGAGGCGCTGATTCAAAACCAGTTCCACCGCCGCGGCGATGGCCGAGCGGTCGGCGCACAAAACAAGCAGTCTTTCCAGCACGCCCTGGCAGGAGCCGGCGTGCAAGGTGGAAATGACCAAATGCCCGGTGAGCGCGGCGCGCACGGCGATGTTGGCGGTTTCTTCGTCGCGGATTTCACCGATGACCAGCGCCTGCGGGTCCTGCCGCAGCAAATGGCGCGCCGCCTTGGCGAAATCCAGCCCCCGCGCTTCGCTCACCTCGGTCTGCATCACGCCCGGCACGATTTGTTCCACCGGGTCTTCGATGGTGATGATGTGGCGTCCGCCTGGTTCGGCCAGGGCGCGGAGGCAGGCGTAAATGGTGGTGGTCTTGCCGCTGCCGGCCGGGCCGGTCAGCAGCATCATGCCGGAAGGCTGGCGGAGGAAATGATGCAATTCCGCAACCGCTTCGGCGGGAAAATCCAGCTCCGCAACGCCTTTGGCGGCGGCGGGATTAAACAGGCGCAGGACGATTTTTTCCCCGGTCACCGTCGGATAGGTGGCCACGCGGATGTCGCACAGCCCCTGCACATCGCCTTTGTCAATACGACCGTCCTGGGGCATCGTCTCCTGGTAAGTCTTCAGGCGCGCGAGAAACTTGATGCGGCCAAAGACGCGCTCGGCGATGTCGGCGGAAAGGCGGCCCGCCGGAGCCATCAGGCCGTCGAGGCGGAAGGAAACCGCGGCGCCGTTGTGATCCCGGTGCAGATGAATGTCGCTGGCGTGGACGCGCTCGGCCTGGCGGAGCAGGTCCTCGACGATTTTGGGCGCGGAAGCTTCCGGGTTTTCCGCCGCCGGAACCGGCTCCTTTTCCACGACAATTCTCTTGGGAGCGCGGGCGTCTCGCCCGCCGCTTTCGGCCTCTGGCCGAAAGCACTCTCCTCCGAATGCAGCCGGCGGGACGCCGGCTGCCGCGACCGGGACGGTCGCGCTCCCCGATGCAAAACGACGGTTTGCGTTCATGGCGGGTCCTGGATCAGGTAGTGCAGGCCGTGTTCATCGCGCATGAGCGTGTCGAGGCGCGCGGGAAATTGGGCGAGGGTCTGGCGCATCTCCCGCTCATCCTGCAACAAGGCGCGGGAAATGGCCTGCGGCATCTGGCTTTGCCAGAGGCAAAGGCCCAGGACCAGGCAGGCCACGGCGAACGGCGAACTGAGAATGGCGAAGAGGCAATGGCGGCGCGGGGCAGGCTGGCGTTCGGGGGCGGCTTGCGCCCTGGCCAGAACGCGTTGCGGCAGGTCCTGCCAGAATTGGGCGTCGCGTTCGGGCACGCGCACGGATTTTATTTTTGACTCCAAATCGAAGTGATTCATTTTCGGGTTCCTTCTCCGGCGGCGGCGAGCCAGCGTTGCAATTTTCTCCGGGCGGCGAACAGCCGCCACGAAACGGTGGTCTCCGAGCAACCCAGCGCTTCCGCCGCCTCGGCGTGGTTGAGGCCGTCGTAAACGGTCAGCATGATGGCGGCGCGCTGTTTGGCCGGCAGCTTGAGCAGGGCGGCGTGGACGCTGCGGCCCGTTTCGTTGCGGGCCAGGGTGGTTTGCCCGGCCAGCTCCGGCGCGCCGTTGGTCTCGGCCCAGCCGGCCTGGACTTGCGCGCGCAGGGTTTCCCGCTCGCGCCAGTTCAAACAGGCGTTGATGGCGATGCGATAAAGCCAGGTGGAAAACTTGGAGGCGGCCCGGTAGGAGCCGATCTGCCGCCAGGCGCGGAGGAACGTCTCCTGCGTCAGGTCCTCCGCGTCGGCCAGGGAGCCGGTCATGCGATAGGTCAGCGAATAAATCATGTGTTGGTGCTGGCGGATGAGCGCTTCAAAGGCCGCGGGGTCGCCCTGGCGGGTTCGCAACACCAACGTCTCGTCGTTCGGGTCGGCCATGCTCCTTTCTTTCAATCCATCAGACCAGCGGGACGGGAAAATCCTTTGAAATGTTTTGCGGGCCGGAACGCCGGGATCCATCGTCAGATCCCCGTCAACCCAGGCTGGGGCGGCGGCTCTCATAATGTGCGCGGATGGCTCATGTATCTTTCCTTCCCCCGATCAGACCGCCAGGCCGGCGAAATCCTTTGAATTATTTTCCGCCGGATCAGGGCAAGAATTTGTCAATAAAAGTCAGGTAGCCCTGCCGGCCGCCCATCAAGGTGTGGCGCTCGACCGATCTGGCCAGTTCCCGGAGGCAATTGACCAATTTGTCCAATGGAACCGGCGGAACCCCGGCCAGTTCCTCCCCCGGCCCGGCCCTGCGGCCGAGGCGGATTTCGCATATCGCCGTCACGGCCTCGAAGGCCGCGGCGTCCAGTCCGGTCAGCGCGGGCGGCTTGGCGGTGTGCCCGCGCGCTTGATCCCGATAGAGCTTGAAGGCCGCCTCGTAGGCGCGCAGCGCGGCATAATCGGTCATCTCCGGATGGGCGCGCCAAACCTGCGCGACGCTGAATTCCAGGTTCTGCAATACATCCAGATTTTCGTCGCTCCATTTCATATTTCGGCCAGATGGTTTTGAATCTACCACGGATCCAGCCATCGGCAAGCCTTGCCAGGAAGCCTTGCCAGGAAACCGGGGCGTCTCACAGATCGGGCCGGGAATTGGCCTGATTGGTGCCAAAGCGCCAATCCACCGCGGCCACATGGCTGTCAGCAAAGCCAACGTCGGCCTTGCCCCCATGCCGCATCGTCAGATAGTCGCTGCTCCCGCTGTTGCCGGGCAGCCATCGGCCATCTTGAATGGGCAGTTCGTTGCTCCCAGGGGGATTGTCCGCCCCGTTGTAGGTATTGGGTTCTTCGGCGAACATGATTTTGCGGGCCGGATTTCGCACGCTCGCCGACCGGAATGGATAAACGGTGGGGTTGTTAATATCACCCATGAAGACGGAGGACATACCGTAATTATTGCTGCCGTTAAGGCCGTAGCCGGTGAAGCTGTAGCTGAAAAGATAGGGACCATCGGAGGGGTATGGGACGGACAGCCGCGCGGAGTTGTCAAAGTCGGCGGGGCAGCGCAACATAGACGAGAGGGTGGTGTTCATGGACCGGAGAATCGGACTTTTCTCGACCGGCGGATATAGCGCGGTGTTTGTCCGCCAATAAATCCAGTCCTGCGGCTGAAAACCGTTCATACGCGACGCAAGACCCGGGAAAACGTCGTCGTAGTCGCCCAGATACAAACTCATCGCCAAAGTCATTTGCTTTTGATTGTTGATGCACTGGGTTTGGCGCGCCTTGGCCTTGGCGCCGCTGAGGGCGGGCAGCAACAACGCCGCCAGGATGGCGATGATGGCGATAACCACCAGCAGCTCAATCAAAGTGAAACCGCCTCGACGGGCCTTTTGGCAAGTCAACATAAACTCGAACGGTTTCTGACCGTCCTCGCCCAAAAGGTTGCCGCCGCCAACACCCGTGAGCAAGCCTTTAATGCGATTCACGGCCAATTCACGAAGCGGTTTTAAAGCTTGGGATGCGGGCATGGATGGCGCGGATGGCATAACGATGATGTTCGGCATTCATGGCGGTGAAGAAATCAGTGGTGGTTTTGTGGCGGG
>Ga0182027_10006405_pt1 | contig 17617 bp, 15 predicted proteins | sample 712E1DmetaG_FD_121300 | JGI IMG/M metagenome (GOLD analysis project Ga0182027, IMG submission 121300) | Permafrost microbial communities from Stordalen Mire, Sweden - 712E1D metaG (Illumina Assembly) | ecosystem: Environmental > Terrestrial > Soil > Wetlands > Permafrost | place: Sweden... | reverse complement strand
TTCCTGATTCGTGGCCACAAATGGACGCGTCTGCCGCAGCTTGATGGTGTCACGTATTTCGGCATCGCCTTTGTCCCGCACGGTGAGCGCGTTTATAGCTTTTTTGAACGACTCAATCACAGTTTTGGTGGCAACCAGTTCTGATAGGTTGCGGAGGGTGTTGGGACTTTCCAGATCTACCGGCTGGTCGAATAGCTCGTCCCGCACAAAGGCTTTGACCTTGCCGTATAGCACGTCATAACCACTGATCAGTCTCAGGTCCCTCATTATGGTCTGGGCAAAGTAGCTGATGACGTTGCGGTAGTCAGCAATTCCGGTCGTATCAAGGATGGTTGTATGAGTGATTTTGCCCGTAGTGAGGTCTTTGAAGACGATTTCGCGCTGTTGCTCTTCGGTGAATGATAGATATGCAACTTTGGTGTTACCTAGAGCCTCCACATCCAGATCGGCCAGGTTTTTATAATCCCGGTATATGCGTGGCGTCAGAACAGGAATTTCAATATCCAGAGCATCGATATCCTTCTTGACATTCTCCTTGTCAACCTCCACCACCAGCGGAGTTTTTGCCCCAGTGCCTTCTCCCATTGGTTTACGTTCCAGCACCACACCTTCGGCCTGGATGGATTCCACAAAATCCATAAAGGCATTCGTGCCGACCACGCTGACGTATTCTTCTAAGCCTCCTGGGTACATTTTACGCAGACCCCGCCCCAATGTCTGTTCCGGTAGGATGTTGCTTTTGGCCGAGTAGGCACGCAGCCCGACGATAGTGGTAACATTGCGCACGTCCCATCCTTCGGTGAGCATCATCACTGAAACTATGGCTTTGTAAGGGCTATCCCAACTGTCAATTTCATTTGCTTGCTGGCGTAATTTATCCAGTTCTTCTTTGTCTTTGCCCGATCTTGCTTCGGAAATCTCGCCGTTATTCTTGGTATGAATGACCAACACCGCGCCCTGCAAGTCAGGATAGATGTCCTCTAGGTAATGGGCAACATCATCGCAGTTGCGGGTATCGTCGGTCATAACGAATAGGATGGCTTTCTTGCCCACCTTTTCGTGCTCTTCATAGGCTTTGTGCCACTCGATCACTCCCAGGTGAATGTAGTCGGCATATTTTTCAGTGAACTTGGCGCTCTGGCGTTCCACCAGTTTGGCGCGGCTGGCGGCATCTGGCAAGACGGGATGTTTGACGACATTTTGCGAGATGGCTTCAACCAACGGATAATCGGCCACTGTCTGCACAAAGATGGCACCATTGCGGTGTTTGGGCGTAGCGGTCGTGTCTATTTGCAGGGAAAGGGCCGAGTCTTTTAGCTTAAGCCGGTTGTGGATATCATCGATTGATTTGAACCAGGCCAGTCGTGGATCATGGATGTGGTGCGCCTCGTCGTTTAGGATCATCAGTTCGTCGATATCACGCACAATCATGCCCAGGTCCACTTTGGAATCGGTAGTGGCGCCAGTGGGTCGTTTGCCCAGGAAATAATCCATCGTGTCTTCGTCGTCCGGAGACGTAGGGATATCGTCACCAGCATAGACACGATGGATATTGGTCAGGAAGATGTTGCCCGTGGGACGAATATTGCGCACTTCGTCCTGCACATGCAGAGTAAGTTGAAAATCGTCACGCCAGTTGTGACCGCCCACGCCATCGTCGGGGAGTACAGGATCATCAACGAGGAAGATTCTTAAGCCCTCAAAATCCTTTTTAATGCGATCCAGAACGATAATATTGGGAGTGATTACCAGAAAATTGCGGGAAAGCGTAGATCCAGGTTCGTACAGTTTGTGGTAGAAGCTCCAAGCCAGCACCAGGCTCAAAACCTTGGTCTTTCCTGAGCCGGTTGCCATTTTCACGACGAAGCGTCGCCAGGTCTCATCGAACATGCCGGAAGTGACCAAACCGGAGCTGTCGAAGCGCATCAGGTCGTATTTGTCCTGCACGCCCGCCACGTCGTAGAGGTAGATGATCGTCTCCACGGCCTCGCGTTGAGCGAAGTAGTACTGAAACTCGGCCATTGTGCCGTCAGCCTTGGGCAACAGATGCCGGGTGTTGAACCACCAGTTTAACAGACTCTTGCTAGTGTCAGTTGCACCCACGTAGCCGCTGTTCCGCCATTCCTTCACCTTTTTACGAAGGTCTGATACCAACGGCGGTATGAGCTTGTCCATGCTGGTCTCACGCAGAGCTTCGTCGGCTGGGAACCAGCGGACAGCCGGATCGAGGATAACATAGGGTGATTCGGGAAAGTTGGGATGGAGTGCCATTACTTTTTCTCTCCTACGTTGACATCGACTATGGTCATGGTGTCGTTACCGAAGATGTCCACTACCTTGACGGCAAGTTTGCGCCGTCCGGGCTTGCATTCGTGAAATACGCTTGTCAGCTCCAAGGAGCGGTCTTTCTTGGTGCGGAAGGATTGCCACTCGTTTTCGAAGATGTAGTCGCCAGTCCAGACCTCTTCCCATTCACCGCGGTCTTCATTTTGCACGCGCACGATCTCGCGCTTGCTCTCGAAGTTGAAGTCCACCGCCCAGTAATCGATCCAGTCGGTCCAGTGCTGAGTGAGCACTTCGCGGCTGACGATGCCGTCCTTGTCCTTGCTCACTTTGACGATCTGGCCGCGCTCGACGACAATCTTGCTTGTTTTGTCCTTAAGCACGGCTTCTGCGGAGGCTATCGAATCCTGTGAATAGAAGACGGAAAAATCGGTCAGCTCCACAGCCACTCTGTTATTCTTGAATAGAGGCTTGACCTCGATCGCTGCCACGTCGTGGAAAACGACCTGGTTCTTTTCCACCGCACGTTTGTCAAATACCTCGGCAGGGATGTACTTGGGAGCGATGTCGATCCCCTTCGCCCGAGCCTCGTCTAGCACATTCGGAAATAGGCCCATCTCAAATTCGAATCCGAGGATGTCAACGCGAGAGATGTGCTTTTTGCGGCAGTCCAGGATAACCTCCTCGACGAAGAGGCGTGTTACTGGCATGTTGATCGGTCCCACAGACACCATTCGCCCGGCTTTCTTGCCGTGGAAGGTGGCGAAGCCCTCGGTCTTCTCCGCCCGATAGGCCCGCAAGATCAGGTCAACGAAGGCGGATTCCTTCTCTTCAAGCTGCTTTTGCTGTTCGGCTTCACGCAAGTTGGGGTTGACACCGATGTAGTGCTGGCGTTCGTACTTGCCCAAATTGAGAATTTCAAAAGCTCTGTAGTCTTTGCCCTCCGTTTTAAGCAGACGCTGCACGCCGATCATGCGCTTGCGTGTGGTGTGGATGGCGAACTTGCCAAGATCTGCGACGATCCATTTGCGCCCCAGCTTCTCAGCCACGGCGGCAGTAGTGCCGGAGCCGCAGAAGACGTCGACGACAAGATCCCCTTCTCTCGATAGCCAATCGACGAGAACGGACAATAATTGTTCGTTTTTCTCTGTTGAATATTGAGTAACTGTGCCTCGCGTGCGGATTTCACTCCAAAGTGTGCTTGCCAACTTGTAGTCTCTAGGCGGCACAAAGTACTGCACAGTGTTGCTTGGCCCGAGTCGGACAAAGTCGAGATCATTGCCATTCTCAAGATGATTCGAATAATATTCGTCAAGATGTTCATCGCTATTGTATTGCTGCAAGAATTCTTCGTAGTTTCGTTTTGCCTGCTCCGCCCTTTCTCGACTCCAACGCCATTGACCACGGTTTGGCTCGATTTCAAAAAGTCTGTAGCGCATAGTAGGTCGGTCTGTCCCTCGCCAAAAAGTATCCCATTTACCCACAGCTTTGTCAGTACCAGGCAGCGAAAGCTTTTTCACGCGGCTCTTAGCGTTTTTCGAAAAGAAAATAAGAACATCATGTCCAACAGACAGACCCTTTATATCCTCGAATTGTGATTGAACGTTCTTTATTCCACGAGGGATGATAATTGTATTGCGATAGTTAATTTCGCCGAATACTTCATCTGCAACCAGTTTCACAAGTGCGGAAACCTTGTCACCCATATGAATGACGATAAATCCATCTTCCGCCAACAAATCGCGCATCAGAACCAGTCGCTCGTAAATCATAGCGAGGAAGGAGTCTTCTCCTTTGCCCAGGTGTCACGGTAGGCTATTTCTTCTAGAATGTTGGGTTTTTTGATGAATGTGTCGCCGCCGATCTCGATGTCCATCGAGAAATCCGCGCCAACGTCGAAGGGCGGATCAATGTAGATCAGCTTGATCCCGCCCTGCGCCTCGATCTCTTCACGAAGCGGGCCGTTCTTTAGAGAGGATAGAATGAGCTTGTTGTCGCCCCAGATCAGCTTGTTCGTCCAGCCCTTAAGCTGGCGACCACGGTTGTCCAAGTCGAAGAGCGTCTTCTGAAAACTAGTGTCCTTCTCGGCTCGTGGCTCGTCCACCTGCTCGATCACCTGAAAAGGCAGCACGATGTTGCAGACTTCATTCGTCTTGCCGTTCCAAACCAGCTCTACCTCACGCTTATCCTCAAAGAGCAGAAAGCGGTACTTATCTGGCAAGGGCTTATCGGCTTCGATGTAGCGGATTATCTCCTGTTGTACTTTTTCGGTCAGGCGTGACATGAGCATCCCCTTTCTCTATCCATAACTACCTCGACAAAATGTCGATTGCCTTGATGGTTGCTGCGCTTGTCGATGTCACTAACTAACGAAAAATGTTTCGGTGTTGGCGCCCTTGTCCACGAGTTTTACGGGCTGACTGAAGAAGAGATCAGGCTTATTGGTGGAACCTGATCCTACCAAAGCTATTCTAGCTTCTCGATGCCTACCTTCTTTACATTTGGCTTCCAGATCTTGTCCGGCATCCAGGCTGGTGCGCCCTTAGGCTTGTCCACCTGCACCCTCTCGCCTGTGAATACGTGCACCTTCTTGGTACCGCGTTCACGCAACTTGATATCGGTGTAGTCTCTATTAGCGGCCTTGAGAGCGGCCTGCCTGGGGGATTTTCCTGTGAAGACTCCAATCTCATCCCCCTGGGCGTTCCTCAAAGCGAAGTTTCTCATCTCTTTCTCTGCCATAATGCTTCTCCTACACAAAGATCGATACGCTCCGATGTTTCTGGTTGTATAAATCGATTTCCCGTACCTTGCTACCTATCCACAAGTGCCAGATATAGGCCACGGATGAGCAGATTGACGCCCTAGTCTACGAGCTTTACGGGCTGACTGAAGAGGAGATCAGGATTGTTGAGAGGACATAGGTTCGACGTAGAACGTCCCGGGCAAAGGTTGAAGGCATTAGTCTGGCGTCTTATATCTCCTGGTGAACTTGCACAGCGGCCCGAATCAGACATATGTAGTTTTTGATCAAGATTTTGAGTGAGAAGCGGAAGCTATTACTGCAACAGCCACTACCAAAGAGGGCCAGGCCAGAGAAATTCGGGCAAGCGAGTTAGGGAGGGAAAATTGGCTAAGAAAGCGAAGCACAGTGATGCCGTCATGACTGGCATTCTTGTTACAAAGTTCAAGATGGGCCAGATCGATGTAGAGGACCTGGAGCATATGGCGGCGGATACTACCAGGGCGGAGAGGTGCTCGGCGGCGAAGAAGGTTTTGGAAGCGATAGAAGATTCTGCCTGATCGTGCCGCAGACGAATGCGTGACATCCTCCTTCCGGCTCTCTTGAAGATCGAGGGATCAGAGATCAAAGATAGTTGACAGTTTCACGCGCTCCGCCCGGCTATTTTTTTGCAGTACCAAAGGGTTTTTCGTGTAATTCGGCCTTCTGAAAACCGAGGAAGGACTGGATGAAACCACTCGGACGAATGGAAAAAATATCAAACCTTCATGAGGCATGGGGAAGCGAGGCAGGAGATTTCACACCCTGGTTGGCAAGAGAAGAAAATCTGGCGCTACTGGGAGATACCATCGGAATTGATCTTGAATTGAAAGCCCAAGAACAGAATGTTGGTCCATTTAGAGCGGATATATTATGCAAGAATACTGAAACAAATAATTGGGTTCTTATAGAAAACCAGATCGAAAAAACAGATCATACTCATTTGGGTCAGATATTGACATATGGGGCGGGCCTCGAAGCAACTACAATTGTATGGATCGCAAAGAGTTTCACTGAGGAACACCGAGCCACCCTAGACTGGCTAAACGAAATAACTAGTGATAAATTCAATTTCTTCGGATTGGAGATCGAATTATGGCGCATAGGCGACTCTCCGATAGCACCCAAGTTTAATGTTGTGAGTAAGCCCAATGAATGGGTGCACGACGTAGGAGAAATTCAAAACATTTCGCCAGAAGGAAAACTTCGACTAGATTATTGGACCACCTTTATAGATTATTTACACAAACGTGATAGTACCATAAAGACGAGCAAGCCTCATTCGTGGCACTACTTACCCATTCCCATAGGTCGTTCTTATGTTGGTCTCAGTGCCATTGTATATACACACAAAAGAAAAATCGCCATTCAACTCTATTTCTCTGGGCCATATACTAATAGCTATTTCGAACAGATTCGGCAAGAAAAGGAAGTAATCGAGAGAGAAATTGGGACCGAATTGTTTTGGGATGACACTAGGCCAACCACAAGAGCGATTTATCTATTCAAGGATGACGAAGACATTAAAAATACCAAGGAATGGCCTGAACAACATAAATGGCTTTACGAGACGCTTGTGGCTTTTTATAAGGTATTTGCGAAAAGAGTCAAAAATCTGTCTACAGATTATCAGCATGAAGATGCAGAGGAAGACCATAATGAAAACGCTGAGTGCTCCGAGATAACCTTTCCCACTCAGCTCACAAGTGGAATTCGGCCCGAGCCGTAACCCTCGAAGTGCGTATAACCTGCAAGAATCCATCCCTCTTTTTGCCATCCACTTAACAAGCCCTATTTTCGCTTCTGGTAAAGTCCTTATTCCAAAGTCTATGGAATCAATTATCGACAATTGCCAGCTATCGAAAAAGCAGCATCTGCTAGAACCAAATTACGGCCCACAATCCGGAGCGCAACATCAGACCTTACAAGGTCGAAAGCATATTTATAAAAATATGCTGGCCACTTATACTGGTCTGAATGGTTGGATATTCAAGTACGTACAACTTGCGTACTCAAATTCACAAAGATAGGTCAAAAAAAGAGATGAATGTACGCTATGGGAAAAATGTCCTGTTTGTTGATATCGATTTTCAACCTTACAAAAACACTCACATCCTAAAAAGTTTACTACGCTACGGATTTCCTCCTCAGGTTATCCCTTAGAAAAAAATAAAATGCTAACTGTAACTATTTCTGGATTTCGAATGCATTGCTATCATTTGCACTCCTTTTTATTTCCAGCCCCTTTTGGAAAGCATTATCAAAATTGGCTCGCATGCGATCGATTATATCTTGTTGGAGGTAGACTGTACTGATATATGACAAATCGCTATTGAAGTTAAGCAACTTTTTCCCGTCGATTGCCATATTATCGTATATCATTCTTCTTGATGTTCCATAAGAGACCGGTGTAGCTTTGAGTTGAATATGGTCCAAGTATTTTTCTTTTAATTTCATTATATTATTGATACCTTGATTTGCTTCTGGAGTTACTGGGTCACAGATAATTCTAGTGATTAATTGAGAGGTTAGCATATTTTCGTAATATTTGATATAAGGTTCTTTAAACGATCCTAATGTACCAAGTAGCATCCGAATACTTTCATTATTTTGTATGTTGTATCCTAAATGGTATAATAACCATTGACTACTGTGAAACACAGTAATCGAGCCGTCTTCTATCTTGATGCCATATCTTCCAAAATTCTTTTTATATATATCATAAAGTTCCTTGACCAAATCATGTCTATGCTCGATCCCTTCTGGACTAATTACTTCCCCTAATTTTTTTATATTATCTTGCCAAATTAGCTCTGGTGAAATTGGCAGAAACGCCTCTCGATCAAGATCTATCGCTTCATCATGAACTGGCAGTACTTCTGCAATAAAACCATGCTCTAGTAAGTCCTGCCTACCTGTTCGCAATTTATTTGTGTTTATAGCAGTTCCCATCGCGTCTCGTGCATCTTGGCTAATAGTTTTAAAAGAGGTAGGAGATCCTTTTAGTAGTAATGTGTAGTATGCCGTAGCACCCAATGGACTCTTAAATTGGCTAATCCGTGAAAACAGCGCAGTAAGTCCCTGAATAAACTCTAAGTCCGTAGCCATATTGCGTAAATGATATATCAGAAATTTAAAACTTCTGGTTTTGAGTATATATCAATTAAGATTAGTCTAAAAATTGAACTAAATCCTGGTTTGTAGAGAGTGTTTTCGCGAATGACGATCAAAAATCCGGTTGCTTTAGAGACTAAGCTAACTACTATATATCCGACAATCGGATAATCTGATTAATCTTAAATATTAGGATGCCCTCACATATGTTATGATGAATGTGGAATCTGTTAGTCTAACTCTATGGGTATTTCGACTCATCTTATTGCTAGTTAGCTTGGCAGATTTCAGTGCTTCAGGACATAGAACAATGCAGTTAATACTAATATTAGAAATAATTTCATTTACGATTAGTATTTTAGTAGAATGGAATTAAAAAATGAAATTTTTAAAGAAATTAATGAATTATTGGAGCGTTATACGCACTACTAAATATATCCTTGCTATCCATATGCCCAAGTAAATCCTGAACGCGATCTATTGCTTTTAATAATACGATACAGTAACCAGTAAGGTGATATTTTCTTTCTCCCTTTTTCTCACCTTCCATGATAACTAAGTTTATCTGCTTCATGTCATAAAGCGCGTGGTTCAGGTCATTTACAATAAGTCCTGTGGACATCTGAATCTCAGCAAAGGTTTTACCTCCATTACATAAAGCCTTAATAACGGTCATTACATTTTCATTTGAAAGCTTTCGGATTGTTCTCCATAATATATCCATGTCTATGGGCTTTTCACCAGAACCTAGTAAGCTACTCCCTGGAGGGAATACCAGCGCATAGTTATTCTCGATAATTATCACGCCCATCTACCGTTTTATTGAGTATAATAGGGTATATGCATTCATCGCCTTGGATTCTATCTGCTGAATTTTGGGTTTAATGCCTGATATCATAAACATCCTCCTGCATTGAGTCTAACTGATGGATTGCAGCAAGTTATCTCTCTTATCAACTTAATGCATAATAGAAATAACGTGTTATAGGTATTTATAATTGTCGGATTGTCGGATATAAAGTAGGATTATATATGATTAGTTACTATCATACGTTATGGATTGCGTCTTGATAGTGTTCCATCTAAGACCGCTGTCCCGGAGCTAGAGTAAGAAGGAGGCAAAACATGCGTTCAAGGAATTTGTGGGGGGTGAAGGATCAATACGTTTGGATTTTTTGTGATAAAAATCAGCGAGATATGGACTGCCATCCAGGCATATATTTTATATTGCTGACGTTTGCCACAGAAAATCCTGGTATCTGCCCTAAGCGATCTAATGTAGATAACGATGTCGACGATCTATCTGACTTCGTTGCTACCCAAATAATCGGTGTGAGGAGCATGGAAGAAGTAATGCAAATCGCCAATAAAATAGAGGAGCTTAATTCAAAGCTAGACTATATAAGAGGATCGTTATATCTATGGGGGACATGGGTACCGGATTTCCCAAATTCTCCTTAGATTTGTGTCGATGTCGAATGCTGAACATAGATTATGGAGGTGCCTAGTTCAAAGCTGGACTATATGGAAAGTTATGCCTATAAAAAAGACGTGGGAAATAAGCATCATCCCATGTTCTTTTTATAAGAAACTGGTACCGAAATAAATATATCTCGGGCCTTAAATTCTTCGTTAGGTGCCATAATTTTCACAACTCCAAAAGACCCGAGCTTGGGACTTCGCACTAACCTTAATTATTATCCACACATTTTTTTCAAATACTTTCTACCTCTCCCATCGACATGTTGCGCTCCAAGTTCCACATTTGCGGAATCGGTAGCAGTAAAATTGATCGATCAATAGCAGCAACCACTCAGTTTTACTTGATATCATTCTTATAAAATATGGATTGAGGACTTTGCCAGAAGAGGATTTAGGCCAATTGGGAAGATTGTAGAAGATACTATGAATAACTTGCCGATTCTGAGTCCTCAATACATATTGATTTACGTAGTTACTTGACCTTGATTGAGGTTCTGACTTACAGCTTCTCTTAATCCCTGGTCATTAGGCTGGGGGAAACACTGGGAGGTAGACTACTAAAGGGACTTTTCAAGGCGGCAAATAAAGCCCCCCCCGGAGAGGGGATGGGGGGGAGCGGTCGCGACCTGAGCGACGCCCCGTAACCACAGCGCGGGCGCATCAGCGCCTCGCGGAAGCCCAGAAAGAAGAAGTGAATGAGTAAAACAGTCTTTTTAAAGATATAAAAACCAGTTCTTGATTGCACTTGTTTGAAGTACTCCCGGCATGGAAATCAAGTCAAACGAACAATTACGCTTATGGTCCTCCGTTATAGATAGATGATTTTAGAATTATGCTATTTTGTGATTATGCAATTTTAGAAGTATTAAATTTAAAGCTATCTTCGATTTGGAATATGCAAAAAGAGGGAACTTTTATAAATCATATCCCTATAACATATTGACAGGAAAACGGTTAATCAGCGAATCAGCTAACGTATTGAACCCGCGACATTACGCAAAACAAATGCGAATCACAAAGATCAAGCTGAAATAATCAAGCATTTATCCCATCGGAGATGATAGCAATGGCGATTAAGCAACGTGGCGGGGCAATGAGGATAAAAAGGGGAAAAGCCCGCGGTTTTCCAGAGAAGAAAGAGCATATGCTAGTCACCCGCGATGGCAATGTAATAAAGGGCCCTAGATTCGAGAAAATGATTCAAACCTTGATACATTAAGGCCGAATTATGCCTTTTTCGTATGAGGATTTCTTTTCTTTTTATAGAACAGAGTTTTTACCTGCATATACTATCGTTTATGACTGGATTGATTATGAGACGGTAGATATAAATGCAAAGGTCGTTGAAATCCTCACAAGTGTAGCGAATAGCTTCAATTCGGGTTCGGATGGTGATGAAAAGGAGAGACACAAGCATAATGCCGATCAAGATTTACGTGACCTTACAGTATTATGCTACTATTTCTATAGTATAAGCTTCAAAAGCTACTTTATTGATCCTATTGTAGCTCACCCAACAACGGCAAAATATTGCATCTCGGTTGGATTTGATTTATTTCAAACTAAGGTCGATGAATTTAATGAACTGCTGGAGAAAGTGCAAGAAACAACGTTAAAAGGCGAAGACCCGCTGAGAAGTGATACAATCGCCGTTTACAGGGAAATAAATGATTTGAGCTTAATAATAAAAAGGTATATCCGCGAATCTGAACTCGATAGATGGAAGAGCAGATGGAAAAAAGAAGGAACCCAAGAAATCCAAAAGACCTTAATAGATGCCATAGTAGATGAATTTAGTCACGCAAATCCTAAGAACTTTACCCAAAACCACCCATATTTTTATTCCTTAATTCTGCTAATTATAGGATATGCTATAAATCATTATATCGGACCCCAAATATCGAATGCAATTTCAAATAGCACCGTAAACACGTCCCTGCATCCCTAATCAGTAATTAACATATTTTGCCCATGCTTCGAAGGGCACGATTCGTTTACCAGTAAGGGTTAATAACGAATTTGTCGCTAGCGATGTTTACGTGCGGGGGATGAGACTCCCGCACACGTGTCGATAAATATTTTGCCACAAAGTTTTTCGCTAATTATGCGGATAGCACCTGCCGCAGGAGAAAGATCTGATGCGTTTGCGAACCCACTTTGCAGCAGCCAATGAAGAACTTATTATGCTAGTAAACGAGGGATATGATGCTATTTCCACTATGGTGGCCGATTATCAACGTAGGAAGGAAATAGGAACCTATGATGACAAGAAGGATGTCGAAGAGCTTGTAGCTCCGGTTAACTCTTGGGCGGACAAGGTAGTAGAGTCGCTTGAGCGGATTTTTCCTACACAACTTGAGATTAGCCTGTTCCTTGATCCAGAGATACCATTTGGTGCTGTTAGCGGCGATTACCAATACGCAAGCACGCTTATGAGATGCAGACATTTCGTTCGCGGTCTGAATAAAATCAGACTTCAAAGCCTTCCAGAGTACACCGACTTGCCACTGGACGCTCGGCTATATGTCGAAGATATCGATAGTCTCCGCAAAGTTCGTGATGTTAACTCTGCAACTGTGATGGATGTACTAGAAGATGGATATCTTGACCGATCAGAAGACTCGATACAGGTCGCGTTAGAGCGGATTCTCAATGTTCCATTCCATAAAAAGGATTGGGGTGGCGAAATAAACGACCTCTACACCGCTAACGTTATCATAAACGGCGCGCGTTGCGAGACTGCTTTTCTTTTAAAAGGAAATGGACTTCGAAAGAAAACTATGGAGATTAGGGATTGTGGTTCTAATGGAGATCAGATCCTTCGACTCTGTGAATCTCCTGCTAAACTCTTCGTGATCCAGTTCGTTGGCCGAATTTCGGAGGCTGTCATTTCGGACATTGACGGCAAGGTGCGGCAAATGCGTTCTCAAGGAAGAGATGCTTGGTACTGCATTATGGACGGTCAAGACACAGCGAGAGTTCTTCGTGCTTATGGTGAATAGTAGCGATTGCTATCGAATAACGCTTTCCCGTGGATGCGGGCAAACTCATTCATTCAAAGATACCCGAAGACCCTGTAAGTATATACAACCTGCATGCATCTCATTCTCTTTTTGCATTCCTCTCGCCTTGCAGAAGTTATTATAAATATGCTTTCGATGCCAATCCCTCTGCCTTTGCGCGCCAAGTTCTGCATTTTCGGAATCGATAGCAGTAAAATCAATTGATCGATAGCAGCAACCACTCAAGAAAACTTGATTATCATTCTTATAACATATGGAATGAGGACTTTGCCAGAAGGGGATTTGGGCCGATTTGGGAAATCAGCAAAAGCAGTATGGATAACTTGAAGTTAGCGGGCAAAAGTTCTGTGACATTATTTCGATCTTTGCATTAAATGACATAGAACTTTCCGAGCACAAAAGAGAGATCCTCGATTTTGTATAACAATCGGCCTTTGCTCTTCATGCCCTCAAATGATAACCTGGTTTAAAAGAAAATATTTATATATGGCTAATATATCTATAAAGAACGAGGGATTATAATAAAGCAAACTTCCGTCAAAGAGCTGGACGAAACCGATCTGGAATTCGTAGAAGCATTGCGAAGTATAAATGTGCCAAGAAATGTGGCCACCATGATAACTTATCTCGCAAACACGGATGAGGTAACCTCCCGGGAGATCGAAATGGGAACAAACCTGCAGCAGCCGGAAGTTAGCATAGGAATGCGAACACTACGCGAAAACAACTGGGTCAATGAACGTGATGTCAAGGTCGGAGGAAAAGGACGGCCCATGAAGGTCTACAAGCTCGGCGTACCCATTGGAGAGATCATAAAGCACTATGAAGATGTGAAAAACAACGAGGCTGCTAAGACTATGCAAGCCATCCAGAGGCTGAAGGATATAGCAGCTACGTGATCAGAAGGCAACTTCCCCGTCTACTATTTTGCACCCAAGTCCACAGCTTCCTCGACCGCCGCTAAGTCCTTCATCAGGAATATCCTCTCGTTCGCAGTCTCCCTGAAGGCCACGGAGTTCTTCAAGATCTGGGCATACCCTGATTTAGGGAGCTTCGACCACGTAGCTCTTCAGTTCCTCCACTTGGTCGTAGTCGAAGCCATTTGCGCACCAGGAGTTTGAGGGCGTTGTTCCTCGCGCCAGTCGATTTGAACTCGAAACGGTATAGGTCTTTGTTGTAAAATCCAGCAACGCATTGAAGACCACTCTGTTATCGAAAAACCGCATGAAGCTCCAAAGCCTTGCCGAGTTTGAAAAATATGATATGCTTGCGTTTAGGAATTCATCGAAAAGTTCCGACTATAACATCCCATGATCTATGTTAGCATAATGTTTAATATTATTGGCTGCATCATGCAAATCTAATTGAAATAGAAAAATTGGTTCCGGCCAGGGCACTCGCAATGCCCTGACAGGGAGAACACCGTCGCAGGTGATAACTGTATGTCAGAAGTAGTCAATACTAGAATAAAAGCTTTTGGGACATCGCCCAAAGCCGATTTTGCACCGCCTGACGATCCTATTCTTGAAATTCCTCTTTCCGAGTTCCAGGGTCTTTTAGAGGAGATGGTTCTCACACACAACCAAATAGCTGAAATGATCCGAGACACCGGCATATTGCGGGGAAGGGAGCTCTCCAAGATGGTCACCAGGGCTTCAGATAGCCTCAAGGCCACAAGGTCACCCATGGAGAAGCTACAATTGCTCAATGCCTATATTCGCCAGTTTTTAACAAAAATTCGCGAAGCTTTGAAGAATCGGCCTGAGGAAGGGGGAAAAGTTATCCAGGTCCTCAGCAAAATTCAGGCCAGAGCGATCCAGATTGTAGATTACATCAAGACCACCATCCAGGATGATCCTCTACGAAGGAAGGAGATTGCTCTAGACTCTCAACAGGCCAGGATCCTTTTCTCTGGCGCCGGTGGTGAGCCTGTGAGTCGCAAGGAGACCATCAGAGCCATGAGGAGAGCTGAAGCCCTTTGGCCTGCTCTGAGGTGCGGCCACAGACCCGGAGATGGCAGGCAGACCGCCAGGTTAACTGCAAAGGTCGAAGAGCTGAAGGATGTGCCAATAATCGGCTATCGTGACCTTTGGCAACGGTCGGATAGAAGAGTAGCCTTGAGCCTGTAAGTTGGTGTTTATAAGGTAGTTCTCATCAATTCTATAGATCCAAGAAGGATAATAATTGTTTGATGCTTGCTTTAGTTGATCTACTACTATCGTTTCGGTCTCGTTTCTATTATAATAGTATGTGAATATTATTATTTGGTCAGATAGATATTCTCTTCGGACCGTTGCCAAATGAAACGATGGTGGCACAACATAAAAGACTTGCACTTTCGGTTTCTTTCGGGCCCATTGGTTCATCTTCGTGCCATGACATACAATCTCCACGACCTAAAGCTATCTCATTAGAAAAGATTAAATATAATGACATACATTATAGTTTTTGTGAGTGATTATTTTAAATCAAGTTGGTAATCTTCCCACCGTGCTGGAGAGCTAGGGTCCTCCTCCCGTAATCTCCAGCTATTTTATTCAATGCCCGCTTTGGTCCATATCCAATCCTACCTTCTCTGAGCCTCCAGATGAATGGGACTCAAGATGGCATATCTCATCTTTGCGCTTCTCCTCAGTAATGCTTCGCTTCATCTTTTTGCCGCTAATAGCCTTTATCAACAGAATACGACCACGGAGGATCGAATCATATGCTTCATCTTCCGAACCCGCCTCGATAGTCTGGAGTATAAGCTTGCCGGAAGATGTTGCTGTACTGGACTAGGCTATTTTCATCGCTTTTCATTTTTCAATCCCTAAAAAAAATTAGTTTTTTATCATTCGCTAAGCGATAGCGACTGATATAGTGCATTGGATAATTCATTTTGAGATTTATCCTCTTGCTATCCCTTAATTTGTTTTTAAAAAATGATTTATATCTATGAATCGGATGAGTCATCTTCTAGAGTTCGACTTGATCTGTATCATTGCAATATATTCGCGCAGCGAAGTTCTGCTATCATAGCTATATAAAATACAGTATAACTGTCATCGCTTGCATGAAACTAGATCGATCAAACTCGTAGGTTGAAATAACTAATGCCGCAAGCTCCTCTTTTTATTAGTTCTATGTCATCATAAAAACTATAAAGAATGCTATAGAACTTTTTTGAGCACAAACGAAGATCACCAATACCGATAAATATCCTTGCTCTTCCAAATGTTTTTACGATAACCTAAATTAAAACAAATTATTTATATGATAGTGATAGTAGTCAAAGCACAGGAGGGACGCATCATTAAAGACATCACTATTAGAATCGCTGATGAAATGGATTTTGAATTCATACAAGGCCTGCAGAACTTGGGCATGAACAGGAACGTGGCCAGCGTGGTAACATATCTCAAGGACGTGACGGAAGGATCATCCAGAGACATTGAGATAGCTACTGGTATGAGGCAGCCGGAGGTCAGCATTGCCATGCAAACTATGAGGGCTATGAATTGGGTTGCTGAGCATGAGGTCAAGGGCGACGGAAAAGGCAGACCCATGAAGTACTATGCGTTGCGATCGACCATTGATGAGATCATAGGGTACTATGAAGCGAAGAAAAGCCAGGAAACAGCCCAAACCATGGAGGCCATCCAGAGGCTGAAAGAGTTAAGCTTTGCATAAGCTCAGAAGGAGACCGTTCCTTCATGGATTTTCGCGCCTAGGCCCGCCGCTTCCTCGACCGTCGCCAGATCCTTCATCAAGAATATCCTCTCGTTCGCAGTTTCCTTGAAGGCCACTGAGTTTTTCAGGATCTGCGCAGATTTCACTTAGGAGCTCGATCACTTAGCCTTTCATGTCCTCCACCTGGTCGTATCGAAGCCATTGCGCTCCAGGAGCTTGAGGGCGTTGTTCCTCGCGCCGGTAGATTTGAAATCGAAGCGGTAAAGTTTTTTTTATTGTAATTAGTTCCGCGACGCATTGAATGGCTCATGGTTTTTGGAGAACTATTTGAATGCCTGTGCTTGCCAAGCTTGAAAAATGTGATTCGCTGCGTCTCCTATCACGTCGAAGGTATTAGCCTGAAAATCGCGTTTGATCTCCTCTCGTTCGACATAAATTTCTATCATTAGCTGAAAGCTACCAGCTGTTGAACTGGAGGGCAGATTGTGATCAAGACAGAGAAGGAGTTATTGAGGCTAATCTGGAAAGAAATGGGACTAGGAGGGCATAACTCAGACATGAAGAAAAGGATCGCGATCGCGAAAGAGGTCCACAAGGCGGTAGAATTTGGATTGAAGGACTGCCCTCCAGGGAAGCACGGAGAGATGCTTGATGCAATCGCGGAATTGTTTCTATCACGTATTGTTGGCATGAAGGAAGAAACGTTCACCAAGGCACTCTACACGAATTTGTTGTCAAGCTACGTCAGCAAAGATAACCTGAGACACATGCCACCATGAAACGGCAGCAATCTCAGTTTTGCGTGCCGCCGGGTCTCCAGGGAAGTGGTGTGTTGGGGAGGGAGGAACCCTCGGGGGCTTCCACCGAGCCGGTCCATCCTGCCGTGGGCCTGCTCGCGGACTTCGCGTCGATGTATGAGCTATGGCTTAGACCTATTTAAGAAACGAAGCGCCACAAATCTTAAAAATATATCCGAGATTATATGAAGAAAAGCCAGCATGAAAAGTGCAACCATGAGAGACGGCTACCTCCTTCCTGTGATAATAGCAAGGTAAGCTGCGAGCTAAAATAGCTTGTTTCGAGGGTAGTGTTTTCGTGTAACTCTTTTACTTTATTGTGTTATCATATCATAGTTTTACGCTTCTAGGAGTAGTATAGATAGTCATATCAATGGAAAGTTATTAATATTCTTATTACAACTGTATTAATATGAAAGAGATGAAATGTCCCAAATGTCACTATGGATGGAAAACGAGGGTGAACA
>Ga0182027_10006404_pt1 | contig 17619 bp, 14 predicted proteins | sample 712E1DmetaG_FD_121300 | JGI IMG/M metagenome (GOLD analysis project Ga0182027, IMG submission 121300) | Permafrost microbial communities from Stordalen Mire, Sweden - 712E1D metaG (Illumina Assembly) | ecosystem: Environmental > Terrestrial > Soil > Wetlands > Permafrost | place: Sweden... | reverse complement strand
GGCGGCGGAGCCCATCATGGTCCCCTTCGCCGCCCGGACGGCGCGGCTTCTGCTTACGGCGTACTTCCTGTTCCTGCTGCTGCGCGTGGCCCGCCTCTGGGTGGCCTGGGTGCGGACCGTCCGCATCCGGCGCGCGGCCCGGCGGTGCGGCGTCCCGCAAGCGGTGGCGAGCGCCTGGGCGCGTTGCCAGCGCACCTTCGGCGTGGAGCGCGTGGAACTGCTGGCGTCGCCCGCGGTACCGGGTCCGCTGATGGCGGGCGCGTGGCGGCGCGCGGTCATTGTTCCCGATTCGCTGCTGGCGGAGACCTCCGAGGACGTCCTGACCACCGCCCTCGGCCACGAGATGGCGCACGCCAAGCGCCACGACTTCTTCGTCAACCTGCTCTGCGAGCTGCTGTACATTCCGATTTCCTTCAATCCGGTGGCGTGGATCCTGCGCCGCGGCATCGAGCGCACCCGCGAGATGGCCTGCGACGAAATGGTGACCGCGCGCCTGCTGGACCGCGGCGTCTACGCCCGCTCCATCCTCAGCCTGGCCGCTGCCATGGCCAGCCCCGCACATCCGGGCTATACGCTCGGCGTTTTCGACGGCGGCATCCTCGAGGAGCGCCTCCGCCGGCTGCTGGACGGCCGTGCCGCCAACGTGAGGCAGGCGCGCCTGCTGCTGATCGGCTGCCTCTCCGCGCTGGCGGTGTGCGCGGTGGCGGCATCGGGACTCGCCCTTTCAGCGCGCGCGCAAGGCGGCGCCCGGCCGGAATTGACCGCCGGCGCCGAGGCTTTCAACCATAGAGACCTGGCCGCCGCTATCCGGCACTTCGACGCGGCCGTGCACCTCGAGCCGGCCAATCTGCTGGCCAAACTGCACCTGGCCAACGCCTACGCCGTTGCCAACGATCGGCAGAACGCCCGGCGGCAATATGAGGACGTGCTCGCGCTCGATCCCGCCAACCGGAGCGCGATCCTGGGTCTGGTTTCGGTTTCCGGGGGGCAGGACGAATCGCCGCGCTCGCGCGAGCTGCTCCGGAAGCTGCTCGAAGCCAATCCCGGGGATGCGGCGGCTTACACCTTCAAAGCGATCCAGAACTGGGAATATGCCTACCCGCGAGTTCAACAGGCCTTGAAGGCCGCTGGAATCCCGCCCGCCCAGGCCGTTCCGTTCCTGCCCGACCCAGCGGCGCGCAAGGAGTTGCAGGACCAGGTGAAGCCGCAACTCGAGGAGGGAGTGGCGATGGCGCGAAAGGCCCTACATCTCGACCCCTACTTCACGGAACCTCTGGCGTACCTCAACCTGCTGTACCGCTCCATGGCCGCGATCGCCGACGACCCAACGCAGGCGCAGGACTTCATCGCGACTGCCGACGGCCTGGCCGCGCAGGCCATCGCCGCCCTGCGAGTGGCGGGCGCAGCGACCGCCCCGATGCAGACCGTCGACGTGGATTCGCCGCCGCCTTTGCCGCATTCGATGGTGCTGGCGCCACCTCCGCCTCCGCCTCCGCCTCCGCCCGGTTATCAAGGGCCGCCAGGCGTGCCGAGGCCTGCCACGTCCGATCCCGGATCCTACTGGGAAGTTGCGACCCGGGAGCCGAACGCCCCGCTCCAGACTGCGCAGGCCGTGATCGACCGGCTCAATGGACTGGGGTTCCGCGTGGTCGAAATGCGCCGCGGCGAGGACACCCTGTACCACATCGTGGTCGGCCCATACAAAGATGACGCTCTGCTCCGCGAGGCCAAGGCCAAACTCGAGGCGCTGGGGTTCCAGCCCAAGCTTCGATGACGCGGCCAGAGTGGTGAGGACGCCGGGGCATCGGCCGCGGAGCAGTGTCCCGCCATGCCACTAAATGCCCGCTTGCGTCCCAGCCAGGCTGCCGGATCGACTGCATCTCCGAGGTTGCCAGCGTCTATGAAACCGCTCCTAAAAAGGAAGAACCGCTACGCGCGTGCGGTTTTCCGTCCAACCGATCCGATCTCCACCTCTATGATCGCCGCGCGCCCCGCGATCCCCGCCGCCGGAACTCGGCCCACCGCGCGTAACCCGCTGCCGCACGCAGACTCCACCTACGCAGGGCCGGTCATCGGGTGCTTACCCGCGTAGAGGACCCAGCCAACGCGGTGCCGGTCCCCGGTCTGCGGTAGCGTGTCCGATAATGTAAGGACAGAATATGACGGTCGAGATCGATGGCGTTACCCTGCACCTCGCCCATCCGGACGAACTCGCCGTCCAATGGGTGGGGCAGGACGAGCTGATGCGGCAACTGCTGGCGGCCTGGATGGTGGTCAACGAACAGGACCTGCCGATGAACCCGCGGCTCCTGGGCAAGCCCGGCGTCGGCAAGACCACCCTGGCCTACGCCGCGGCGCGGCGCATGGGGCGCGAAGCCTACATCCTCCAGGCCACCCTCGACACCCGTCCCGAAGACCTGCTGGTGACGCCGGTGATCGAGGGCGAAGGCAGCCTGCGGTACGTCGCCTCGCCGCTGGTCACCGCCATGTTGCGCGGCGGGATTGCCATCGTGGACGAGGGGAACCGAATGAGCGAGAAGAGTTGGGCCAGCCTGGCGCCGCTGCTCGACAACCGGCGCTACGTGGAGTCGATCGTGGCGGGCATCAAGATCAAGGCACATCCCAACTTCCGTATGGTCGCCACCATGAACGACGATGCGTCCACCTTCGAGCTGCCGGAGTACATCCATTCCCGCCTGCAGCCGCAGATCTTCATCGATTTTCCCGAGCGCGACGAGGAGCTCCACATCCTTAAGGAGAACCTCCCGTTTGCCGAGGAGCGCATCCTGAACTACGTTACGGACTTTCTCCAGATGGCGCATGCGGCGGACGAGCGGTACACCGTGCGCGATGGGATCAACGTGGCGCGGTATGCCATCAAGTTGAAGAGCCTGGCCACCGCGCGGACGCACGAGACCGAGGCCCTCGAGATTTCGATTGCGCAGATTCTGGGAGAGGAAGCACTGCGGTATGGGCGGCGAAACCGATCCTCCGATTCCTGATCCGGGAAGCCTGAAACGCGGAAGGTTCACGTACTTTCCGGTGGCGCCGGGCCGTATCGAGTTCGCCCTCGAGTTGCGGCGGGCGCTGCTGCGGGAGCGCCCCCAGGTGGTGGCGCTGGAACTGCCGGTTTCGCTCGAAGACGCGTGGATCGGCACCGTCCGCCGCCTGCCCGCCATGTCGCTGATCTTCTATCCCGACGATTCCGTGGATGGCGACCTGGCGGTCTACGTGGCGGTGGAACCCGGCGATCCGTTCACCGAGGCCATCCGCACCGCGCTCGAGATCGGCTCCGAAATCGTCTTCGCCGACCCCGACGCCGGCCAGCGGCCGCACCTGCCGGACGCCTACCCGGACACGGCGGCGGTGCGGCACATCGGCCTGGCCCGTTACCTGGAGGCCTACCGCGTGTATCCCCAGCCGCGTTCCGCGGATTTGGCGCGGCACGCCGCCGGCATTGCCTGGAAACTGCAGGGCGTCGATCCGCTGGCTGGAGTGTTCGTGGTGGTTTCGCTCAACCTGCTGGACCCGGTGCTCGACGCCATGGAGGAGCCGCAGGCGCAACCTATGTCCAGGGTGCGGCGCGAGGGCGTCGAGGTGCTTAACCCGCATCCCCAGTCGCTGGCCGAGATCACCGTGGAGTATCCACTCCTGGCCTGGCGCTATGAGTGCTACCGGCAGCTCATGACGGACGCCAACCTGGTGGACCGGCGGCACGCCCAGTTGGCGGTCTTCCGCGAAGCCGAGAAGCACTACGAGGCCTCCACCGGCGAGCGCATGGCCCACTGGCAGCGGCGGCTGCTGGCGCGCTACGCGCGCAACCTGGCGCTCGAGGGTGGCGCGCTCGCGGCCGGCATCTTCGATCTCACGGTGGCGGCGCGCGGGATCGCCGACGACAACTTTGCCTGGGACGTCTGGGAGGCGGCCGGACAGTATCCGCCGCAAAAAGCCGAGTCGGACCTGCCGACGGTGCGGATTTCGGGTGAGGAGATGTGGCGCGACACGCGCCGCATCCGCTTGCGCCGCCGCTTGCCCAGCCCCAAGCGGCGGCTGCGTCCGTTCGGTTTGAAGCCGCGCAAGAAGGAGAAATTCCCCGGCGAGTGGGCCAGTCAGGTGAATGGCTCGGGAATCTGCTCCTACCCGCCCGAGGACCTGGTGATCGAAGACTACGGCCGTTTTCTGAAGAAGAAGGGCAAGAGCATCCTCTCGGAGGAACGGGTGCGTGTCGAGCCGTTCACCACGTCTATTCTGGACGGCATCGACCTGCGCGAGACCATCCGGAAGTGGTATGAGGGGCGGATCTACGTGCGCCAGTTCCAGAAGATCCACGGCGAGGTAGGTTCGGTGGTGGTGATTTTCGACGAGGATCGCGACAATCGCTATTCCTACATGACCACCTGGCTGGGGGAGAATCAGAACGAATCGGACATGGCGTTTTACTCCACGTTCCCGTTCGACAACCTGGCGGGTCCGGGAATCGGGCGGGGGGAGTACGGCGGCTTCCTCATGACCCTTCCGCCGCGGCGCATGTACGACGTCTGGCAGGATCCGGACTACCAGTTCGCGGAGTCGAAATCGGAGCGGCTGCTGCTGGCGGCGTTGGACTACTCCCAGCAGCGGTACGTGGTTTACGTGGCCGCCCGGCCGCCGCGGTCGATCTTCAAGACCATAGCATCACGCACCGGCCGCACCATTATCTACATTCCGATTGGCCAGCTTTCGCCGGTTTCGCTGAAGAAGATCCGAGTGGTTCACGTCCTGGACGGGTACGACAAGCGGCCGATCGCGAAGGATTACATCTGGTAGGAAGTTGCCCGGTGCGGGCCGCGACCGGCGCGCGGCGCGGAGGCTGGCAACCGGCCGGCCAGTCAGTTGCACGCCGATTCCGGCTCCAGGTTGCGGACCTTGGCGGCAAGGGTGGTCCGCTTGAGACGGAGCATTTCGGCGGCGGCCTTTTTGTTGCCGCCGGTTTTGCGCAGGGCCTGCTCGAGGATGCTGCGTTCGATGACGGCGACGGTTTGCTCGAAGTCCAAGCCTTGGTCGGGCACCGATACGAGCGGCGTCTCGAGACACGAGGGGCCGCTTGCCGGGAGGGGGAAATCGTCGGCGGTGAGGACGGTGCGTGCGCCGCTAAGGGCGACGGCCATCTCCACGGCATTTTCGAGTTGACGGACGTTTCCCGGCCAGGAGTGCTCCGCCAGCCGATCCAGGGCGTCCTGGCTCAGGGATTTCAGGGCAATGTCCTCCAGGGCGCAGATTTTCCCGGCGAAGTGCCGGGCCAGTAAGGGGATGTCCTCAGGGCGCTGGCGCAGGGAGGGCATCTGCAAAGGGACAACGTTGAGCCGATAGTACAGATCTTCCCGAAACCGGCCGCGTTCCACGTGTTGCAGGAGGTCCCGGTTGGAGGCGGCTACAATTCGGATGTCGGCGCGGATGGTCTCCGAACTGCCCAGCCTTTGAAACTCCCGCTCCTGGAGAACCCGCAGGAGTTTGGCCTGGAGTTCCAGCGGGAGTTCGCCGATTTCATCGAAGAACAAGGTGCCTCCCTGGGCCTGTTCGAAGCGGCCGATGCGGCTTTGGATGGCTCCGGTGAAGGCGCCACGGACATGGCCGAAGAGTTCGGCTTCCAGAAGGTTATCGGGCAGGGCGCTGCAATTGACGGCCACCCAAGGGGCATGGCGCCTGGGGCCGGCCTGGTGCAGGGCGCGAGCGGCAATCTCCTTGCCAGTGCCGGTCTCCCCGGTGATGAGGACCGTCGCGCGGCGGGCGCCCACCATACGGATCATGTGGCAGACGTGACGGATCTGCGGGCTGATCCCGACCAGAAGACGTTCCCAATCTTCCGGATACATGGTTCCGGCCAGCCTGAGAGTCCCCTGGCGGGCCCGGTCCTCGACAGCGGATTGAATCCGGGCGAAGGCGGCGTCGTCGCCGGGCGGCAGGATGAGGAGCCCCGGGCGGTTGAATCTGTCGGCCTCCGCGGCCCCTTCGACGCCTCGGACAAAGACTGGGGTTTCTCCCGTAAGCGATTGAATTTGTTGGATGACATGGTCCGGATCGAAGACTCGCTCGAAACCGTCCATAACCACGGCGTCGTAGGCCGAATGGCGGAGCCGGTCGAGGGCGCCGGTGGGCGGTTGGGAGTCCAGGCTCCAGCGAGCGGGGTCGGGGGGCCGCAAGGGAGGCCGGGGAGACCCGCAAATCCAAAGCAATCGCGTGGCTTGCATCACGGTTCCTGAGCAGCAATCGACACAGTTCCAGGAAACTTTAGAAAGAACCGGCTGTTTTTTCTTTCCAAGGGGCTAAAGACATCCAGCCAGGAGGCCGATATGTCATTCAGCCATAGGTTGGCGAGTTTGTATGAGAATCGATGATCGAAATCTGACGAGTGTGCCGGCAGAGTCCGGGCGCACGCAGGAAACCCAGCGGCCGGGCGGGGAGGACGGGCTCCGGTCAAGCTCCGGGACGGCGGGCGGCGGCGGTGACCAGGTAGAGCTTTCGAGCACGCTGGGGAGCCTTTCGAGGGCTATGGCGGCGTACGGAACCGGCCGCCAGAGCCAGGTGGCTGCGCTGGCGGCGCAATACCAAAGCGGGAAATACCAGCCCAATTCCTTGGCCACCAGCCGCGGGATGATATCCGAGGCGCTGGCGGAGGGAACCAAATAGGGATGGCTGGAGTTGCGGAGCGGCTGGCATCAGCCCGTTCAGCCGTAGAGCAGTCCTGCCAGCTACTGCTGAACCCGTCCCCCGAGATTCTGGACCGATGCTTCCAGGTTTTGTCCGTGGCCATTGAGGAACTGGCCGCTGGCCGGGACCTGATGACGCCGTTCAAAGGCGATTCGGGAGTCTTGGTTGAGGTTCGCGAGATCCGGGCCAAAGTGCTTCTGGCTGGCCATCTATTGGAAAATGCGGCAGCTTACCATGCGAAATGGAACCGGATCCTGGGGTCCATGCTGCAGGGCTACACGGCGCGCGGGGATCCACCCACGGTGGCGCGGCCCGGACGCCTGAGGGTAGAGGGATAGTGCCATGTCCAGCATAGTTGGGGCGTTGCATGTGGCTGCTTCGACGCTCAGTGCCTACGACCAGGCACTGGTGGTAACCGAGAACAACGTAGCCAACTCCTCCACTCCGGGATATGTCGAGCAATCCCAAACGTTCTATGCGATGCCGTTCCAGGACGGGCATGGGGCGTTGGGAGGGGTGCGGGCGGGCGAGGTTGTGAGTGCGCGGGACCAGTACGCTGAGCAGGCGGTATGGCAGCAGAATACCTCTCTCGGGCAGGCAACCCAGGATGTAAGCGGTTTGACCAGCTTGCAGAACAACTTCCCGATCTCGGGAGATTCCGGAATCGCGGCGGCCCTCAATAGTCTGTATCAGAGCTTCTCGGCGTGGGGCCAGACTCCCGACGACAACAATGCGCGGCAAGACGTTCTGAACCAGGCCGGAGATGTGGCGGAAGCCTTTCAGCAAACCGCCAACGGTCTGGCGAATCTCGCGCAGAGCACCGAAGCGCAGTTGCAGCAGACGGTCTCGCAGGTCAACCAACTGGTAGGGCAACTGAAGGGCTACAATTCGCAGATCCTGAACGGCGACCGGAACGATGCCGGTTTGGACGCTCAAGTCTACTCCACGCTCGAGCAACTCTCCCAGTACGTCGGCATCAGTGCCACGCAACAGGCGGACGGGTCGGTGACGGTTATGGCGGCGGGACAGACTCCGCTGCTGATGGGCGCCACGCAGTTTCAGCTCAGTTACCAAATGGAGCAGCCGGCGGATCCTCCGCCGACCTACTCCAACGGACCGCCTACCGCGCATATTCTATCCGCCGAAGGCACCGACATCACCAGCACCATCACCACGGGGCAACTGGGGTCCCTGCTGAACCTGCGCAACAACGTCCTGCCGAGCTACATTGGAGACGCTTATCAACAAGGCAGTCTCAACATTCTGGCGCAGCAGTTCGCCGACCGCGTCAATGGGTTGCTGACATCCGGGAACGTTTCCGACGCCGTGGCAAACGGTCCGAACGGGACTGGCGGGTCGCCCGCCGTGCCCGGCGTGGCCTTGTTCACCTACGACACCAACGACGACGGTACCCCCAACGCCACCGACGTCGCGCAATCGCTGGCGGTCAATCCCAGCATCACAGCCTCGCAACTGGCGGCCATCGACCCGGGCCCGCCCGAAGTGTCGAACGGAATTGCGCTGGCGCTGGCGAGCATGGCTACTCCCACCGACTCGTCCGACGAGATCGACGGCGCCAGCTACACCCAGTACTACGGCAACATGGCGTCGCAGGTGGGCTCCGAACTGAATGCCGCCACCGACCAGCAACAGGTGTCGAAATCGGCGCTGGCCCAGGCGCAGAGTCTCCGGCAGCAACTGACCGGGGTCAACCTGGACGAGGAAGCCGTGAACCTGGTGGCGTTTCAACGGTCCTACGAGGCCAACTCCAAACTCGTCTCGGTCCTCGACCAGATCACGCTGGACACCATCAACATGATGACGCCATCGACATAAGGATAGGGCACGGTTATGATCACCAATCTGACCCCAACTTCGGCGATCTTCCTGGCGAACGTCAACCGCCTCGAACAGAGTCTGGCGGACGCCAACAGCGAGGTTTCCTCCGGAAAGAAGGTCAACGTCGCCTCCGACGATCCCGGCCAGATCCAGGCGCTGCTGCAACTGCGCACCGACGAACAACAGAATACCCAGATTCAATCCAATCTCAACTCGGCAACGGCCGATGCCGACAGCGCCGACAGCGCACTGGGCTCCGCCATCCAGCTCATGGACAACGCGGTAAGTCTGGCCACTCAGGGCGCCAGTGCCACCACCACTGCCTCGTCGCGGCAAGACATCGCGCAGGAGATCGCGGGCATTCAGGCGGAAATGGTCTCGATCAGCCAGACCCAGGTGCAAGGCCGGTATATCTTCAGCGGCGACCGGGAGAACAGCCCTACCTATCAGCTCGATTTGACGGCCACCACGGGTGTGGACCTGCTGTCGAATGCTCCTGCCACGCGCCAGGTTCAGGACCCGGAGGGCGGCACGTTCACGGCGTCGGAAACTGCCTATCAGATCTTCGACGCTCCCGGCGCCAGCGTGTTCGCCGCGCTGAACTCGCTGCGGCTCAATCTACTCGGCAACAATCAGACCGGCATCACCAACGCCCTGGCCGCGTTGCAAACCGCCTCCAGCCACCTGAACACTATGGAGGCGTTTTACGGCAACGTGGAAGACCGTATAGACAACTCAAACACCTTCGCCAATCAATACGACACTCAGTTGAAGACCGCGATCAGCAATATCCAGGACGCCGACGCCGCCAGCGCCGCGCTCCAGTTGACCCAGTCGAACACGGCCTTGCAGGCGGCGTTTCAGGCGGAAGGGAAGATGCCGACCACGTCTCTGTTCAATTACCTGGGCTGAGCGCCGCCATCCGCCGCGCCCGTGACAAGGCCCGCGCTACTTTACGATAATGGTCGATTCCGCGCGGAAACGCTTATAGCCGGAGTAAGCGATCCGCAGACGTTCGCGCTGCGGGCCAGAGCGGAATTGCAGCGTGTCATCGGCGTACGTAAACACCGGAAACCAATGCGTCCCATCGATGGGCTTGCGGATGGTGGTGAAGCGCGGGAACAGGTTCTCGGTCCTGGTGGTGCGAATCTGCGGGACGGCCTGGCCTTCCATGCGCACGATGTTGTAGTCCTTCTTGTCCACCCATAACAGGCCGTCGAAGAACCGCTGCCCGTCCAGAATCTGGCGGGGGCGAGCCTGAAGCACCCAACAATCCACGTCATCCACGGCTTCTTCTCCCCGGAACCGGGTTTCATAGTTCCACAGGCGGTCTTCGGTCAGAACCAGCGGCTGAATCTCGCGCACGTCGCGAAAATCCTCGTCGGTCATCGCCAGCCGCTTCAGTCCGTTGTTCGGGGTGCCGACCAATTCCTCGGTGCGCTCGTGCTTTGGGGAAAAAATGATGTCGCGCACTTCGCGATAGGCGCCGCGCGCCGCGCCACTGGTATCGAGTTCCTCGATAGTCACGGTCTGCCGGTACATGTACTCGTTGCGCTCGGTTTCGGTTTCGCTCTCGCGATGGGCCACGAGTTTGGCCAGATTGGCGGGCGCGTCCGGAGCGCCTTGCGGCCGCGCCTGGGGAGCCGCAAGCGCGAATGCTAGAATGAGGCCAATGGCCAAACTGCCCGGTGGCTTCCTGGCGGCGCTGCTGATCGCCTGGATGGCGCTGGCTGCGGCGGGCGTTCTGTATGCGCACGGGCGGGGCATTTCCACCTCGGCGGCGGCGCCGGTGATTGCCGCCTTCCTCGTCGAAACTCCATTTTATCTGGTTATCGGGTTTCCCGCCTTGCGGCGTCGAATCGGCGCGCTGCGCCCGCCGGCTGGCCTTCCTGCCTACCTCGCCGTCTCGGCGCTGCTCCCTTACCTGGTCTGCTGTTGCGGCGCGCTTCCGTTTCAATGGACCGCGCTGGCGCGGCTGTTGGCGATGGCGCTGGCGATCGCCCTGTGGTACGTGGTTCTGCCGGCGATGGCGCTCGCCGATCTCGGGTTCCTGGCGCTGACCGGGGCGCTCATCCTGACCGGCTACCTGGCGCCGGTGTACCCCGACTATCTCAAGCAGCATCTGATCATCCTGGGCCACGTCACGGTGATTCAGATGACCGTGATGGTCCTCATACTGCAACGCCGCGTACCGGAAACCGGTCTCGGCTTCTGGCCCAGCGGGCGGGAGTGGCGCGTCGGAGTCCTCCACTTCCTCTACTTCATGGCCATCGCATTCCCACTGAACGTGCTGCTGGGGGCCACTCACCTGCTCCGCGGGGTCACCGGCACCTTGGCTCCCAGACCGTTCTGGGCGGTTGCGGCTGCGTTCCTAGGCTGCTTGTGGGTGTTGCCGGCGCTTTCCGAGGAGTTCTACTTTCGCGGAGTCTTGCAACCCTGGGTGGAAGTCTGGACTCACAATCGCACTACGGCGCTGGCGGTCACTTCGGCGGTTTTCGGACTCATCCACTATTGGTTTCGCGGCTGGAAGTGGGTGATCCTGACCGCGGTGCTGGGCTGGCTGTGCGGGCGGGCGCGCAACCAGACGGGCGGCATCCGGGCCGGGGTGGTTACGCACTCGCTGGTCGTGGCCACGTGGCGGGCGTTCTTCTGGTAGAGGTACAATCCATACTCTATGGCGAAACTCGGATTTCTGGGGCTGGGGTTGATGGGTTACCCCATGGCCCGCAACCTGTTGCGCGCCGGCCACGAGGTGGCGCTGTGGTCTCACACCGCCGACAAGGCGGACAAACTGGCGGAGGAGGCGGGCGGGCGCGCGGTGGAGTCGCCCAAGCAGGTGGCCGAGGCCGCCGACGTCGTGTTCCTCTGTGTGGGCGATACCGAGATGGCGACGCAAGTGCTTCTCGGGCCCAACGGGGTCATCGAGGGAGCACGTCCCGGAACCGCAGTGGCGGATGCCAGCACGATCAGCCCAAAGCAAAGCCGGAAGATCGGCAAAGCACTGAAAACACGTGGTGTGGACTTCCTGGATGCCCCTTGCACGGGGTCCACTCCAGGAGCCCAGGGCGGTACCCTGACGTTCATGGTGGGTGGCGACCCGGTGGTGTTCGAGAAGGTGAAGCCCTTCTTCGAGCCGATGGGCAAGCGGATCTACTATTGCGGCAAAGCGGGCCTGGGTCTGCAGGCCAAGTTGACGCAGAACCTGATTCTTTGCAACTTGATGGCGGCATTTAACGAGGGCATGGTGCTGGCCGTCAAAGGGGGCATGGATCCGCAGTTGATGCTGGAGATCCTGGACAACAGTGCCGCCAAGTCGGGGCTGATCTCCTACAAGGCTCCCTTCGTGCTTCGCCGGGATTTCAGCGCCAATTTCTCGACGAAGTGGATGCACAAGGACATCGGACTGATGCTGGAATCAGGGAAAGACCTGGGAGTGCCGCTGTTTCTGACCGGTTTGACCCAGCAGCTTTTTCAGGCGGCCATCGCCGCCGGCCATGGAGATGACGATTTCTGCTCTACAATCAATGTGTTAGAGCAACTTGTGGGGATCACCACAAAATTCCAATAAGAAGATCCATTTTTTTGTTGCTTCCAAAATCGGAATCTACTATTATTGGAAGTAAGCCGGGGAGGCAACTCCCACCAAAGCGAGACTAACCTCTAAATTAAGACCCCTGAAGCAACCCTCCCCGGCGCCCGAAAGGGTCAGAGGTCTTCAAGAAACAAAAGAAACCCAGGCGAGCGACTTGTGTCATCCGGTGAGACCGTATCGGGTGAATCCCGGATATCCCGCGTTTCCGGAGCATCCGGAGCGTTGCGTGATACCATGGGAAATACGCTGTTTGGGGCACCGCCATGAAGATTCTTACCATTCTGGGGTCCACCGGGTCTATCGGAACGAATACCCTCGACGTGCTGCGCCGCAATCGCGACCTGTACCAGGTATATGCCCTTGCCGCTGGGCACAACGTGGAGGTGCTGGCGTCCCAGATTGTGGAGTTCCGCCCTCGGGTCGCGGTGGTTGCGACCGCCGACGGCCGGGAGCGTCTAATCAGGAGTCTGGAGTCCGCGGGATTGCCGCGGGCGGATTGGCCGCAACTGGAGTGGGGCAATGACGCCCGCGTGCGGATCTCGACGGCCCCCGAAGTGGATACGGTGATTTCGGCGATGGTTGGGGTGGTTGGACTGGAAGCCACGTACGAGGCGGTTTGCCGCGGCAAGCGGGTCGGGTTGGCAAACAAGGAAGTGCTGGTTTCGAGCGGCAAGCTGGTGATGGAGGCCGTGCGGGAACACGGAGCTGAGTTGGTGCCGGTGGATAGCGAACATAACGGGGCGCACCAGTGCTTGCGGGCGGGCAACCGCGCAGCCGTGACGAAGCTGATCCTCACGGCATCGGGTGGGCCGTTTCGCAACACCCCCCGTGAAGCCCTGGCGTCGGTGACGCCGGAGCAGGCGCTCAACCATCCCACCTGGCGCATGGGGAACCGCATCACCATCGATTGCGCCACCTTGATGAACAAAGGCTTCGAAGTGATTGAGGCGTGTTGGCTATTCGATTTCCAGCCGTCGCAGGTGGGTGTGGTGATTCATCCCCAATCCACCGTGCATGCCATGATCGAATACAGCGATGGCAGCGTGCTTGCACAGATATCGGCTACGGACATGCGGATGCCGATCCAATACGCGCTGACCTATCCGGACCGGTCGGAGGCGCCGGTGCCCAAGATCGACTGGGCCCAAGCGCGCCGGTGGGAGTTTCTGCCGCCGGATTTCGACAAGTTCCCTCTTCTCAAACTGGCCTATCGATGCCAGGAGGCGGGCGGGTCGGCCACGTGCACGCTGAACGCTGCCGACGAGATGGCCGTCGAGGCGTTTCTGCAAGGCAAGATCGGGTTCCCGGAGATTGCCGAGATCGTCGAAGAGACGCTCTCCCGGATTCCGATGCGCTGGCCGGGCACGGTGGCTGAAGTTTTGGAGATCGATCGCGAATCGCGCGTGGCGGCGGGCGAGTTGGTGATGGCCCGAACGGCGGGAGTAGTGGCCAGGTGACTCTATATGCCTGATTGGATTTGGTACATTTTCTCCTTGCTCGTGCTGATCGGCGTCATGATCATGATCCACGAGTTCGGGCATTTTTGGGCAGCGCGCCATTTCGACGTCAAAGTGGAGGCGTTCAGCTTCGGGTTCGGCCCGCGCCTGTTCGGTTTCCGCCGCGGGGAAACGGACTACCGCGTGTCGGCGATTCTCTTCGGCGGTTACGTCAAAATGGCCGGCGAACAGGTGACCGACGAGAACCTCGACGACCCGCGCAGTTTTCTGGCGAAGCCCCGTTGGCAGCGTCTGATCATTGCCTTTGCCGGGCCGTTCATGAACGTCGTGCTGGCCGTGAGTCTGCTCACGGGCCTGTACATGGTGAAGTTCGAGAAGTTGTCGGACGCCGACATGGAACCCGTGATCGGCCACGTGGCGGGGGACTCTCCGGCGGCCAAGGCGGGCATTCAGGATGGCGACCTCATCGTCAAGCTGGAAGACAAGAACAAGCCAACGTGGGAAGACGTAATCGACAAGGAAATCTCCGGCGCCACACGGCCCATGCACCTCGCCATCAAACGTAACGGGACCACGTTTTCCACCACGGTGACGCCCATTCTGAGCGAGAGCCTGGGCGTGGGCTATGCCGGATGGGACAGTCGCGGCGAGATTCAACTGGGGATGGTCGAGCGGGGGTTTCCGGCCGAAAAGGCTGGCCTGAAGAAGGGTGACCTGATCCTCGCAATCAACGGCGAGCCCATTCATTCGCGGCTGCGATTTCAGGAGATCACCAAGGCGAGCGGCGGTAAGCCGGTTCAAGTAGAATACCAGCGCGGCGGCCGGAAGGCGACTTTGGCGGTGGAGCCGGTGTGGTCCAACCGGGACGGACCGGCGCGCTGGATGATCGGCGTGCAACCGGAGCCGAAGCTGGACATCCTGGTTTCCAGGCTGTCTCTGCCGGCCGCGTTTCGCGAATCGCTGCACGAGAACTCCAGGAACGGGATGCTGATTGTCCAGGTTCTGGAACGCATGGTGCAACGGCGCATGTCGCCCAAGAACCTGGCGGGGCCGATTGGCCTCGCCGAGATGTCGGGAACGGCGGCCAAGCAGGGCCTCTCGCCGTTCCTGATGCTGATGGCGATGGTGAGCCTCAACCTGGCGATCTTCAACCTTCTGCCGATCCCCATCCTGGACGGCGGCACAATCCTGATGCTCCTGGTGGAGATGACCATGCAGCGCGACCTGAGCCTGACCGTCAAGGAAAACGTGTTCAAGGCCGGCTTCGTCTTCATCATGGTGCTGATGGCCTTCGTCATCTTCAACGACATCTCGCGGTATATCCCGGCGGGGTAACATCCGCCGAATCCCGCGCGACGCGCCCATCATCTGGTAAGCTGATCCACGGGCATGCACTGCACCTCGGTCCGCCATACCGAACTCCCCGGCATCTCGCAGTTGTTCGCGGACGTGCTCGATCATCCCGCGCGGACGGGAGCCTTTTACCGGCATCCGCTGCGGGACGTGGAATCGTTCCAGGCGGCCGCGAGCGAAATTCAGTTCTCCAGCGTGCAGCGCGCGGCCCTGATAGCGGCGCTGCGCCAGCAGAATCCGGACGGCCCATCGCTGGAACGCCTAGCCCAGCCCGGCACGGTGGTGGTAGCCACGGGACAGCAGGTGGGGCTGTTCTCCGGCCCGGCCTACGCGGTTTATAAGGCGCTGCATGCGGCCAGGCTGGCCGAGTGGCTGACCGCGAACGGAATCCCCGCGGTTCCGGTGTTCTGGCTGGCGACCGAGGACCACGACTTCGCCGAGGTGGATCACGTCTGGGTCTTCGACTCGGAGTACCAGCCGCGGCGTCTGGAAATGCGGCGGCCGGCGAGCGCGCAACCGGCTGGAGACGTGACGCTGGTGGCGCCGCCAACCGGCGAACTGCGGGATATTGTCGGCGGGCTGCCGTTCGGAGAAGAGGTCGCCGCGATGGTCGAGGAGACCTATCGCCCCGGCGCCACCATGGGCCAGGCGTTCGGCGATCTGCTGCGGCGCCTGCTGCCGGACCGCGGCATCCTGCAGGTGGACCCCATGCTGCCGGCGTTCCGCGAACTGGCGGCGCCCGCGATGCGCACCGCCGTCGAGCGCGCCGAGGACCTGACTGCCGCGGTGCTGGAGCGCAACCGGCAACTGGCGGCCGCCGGGTACCACGCGCAGGTGCACGTGGAGGCGGCGACCTCGCTGGTCTTCCTGATAGAGAACGGCAAGCGCCTGGCGCTGCGCCGCAGCGGACGGGAATACCTGCTGAGCGGACGGCGGATCGGCGCCGAGGAGCTGGCCGCCAAGGCGCGCTGGCTATCGCCGAATGCGCTGCTGCGGCCGGTGGTGCAGGATTCCATGCTGCCCACCGCGGCCATCGTGGGCGGCCCGGCCGAGGTGGCGTATTTCGCGCAGTCGGAGACGATCTACCGCTCGATCCTGGGGCGCATGCCGGTGGCCGTGCCGCGCGCCGGGTTCACGGTGCTGGACGCGCGCAGCCAGAAGCGCATGGAGCGCTATGGCCTGAAGCCGGCGGATTTCTTTGCCGGCGAGGAGGCGGTTCGCCGGCGGATCGCTTCCACGCTGGCGCCGCCGGAAGTGAGCGCGGTGATGAGCCAGGCGGCCGCGACGGTGGATGGCGCGGTGGAGCAACTTCGCGCGGCGCTGACCGGCTTCGACCCCACGCTCGCCAAGGCACTCAATCTGAGCGCGCGTAAGATCCACCACCAACTGAGCCGGATCGAAGGCAAGGTGGGCCGCGAGGCCCTGCGCCGCAACGAGCGTGCGGCGCGCGACGCCCGGTCGCTGAGCGGGCTGATCTATCCCGAGCGGCACTTGCAGGAGCGGATCTACTCGTTCCTTCCGCTGCTGGCGAAACACGGGGCGGGGCTGACGGGCCAGGTCTACGAAGTCATCGAGCCGTGCGGCGGGGAGCATTGCGTGATGGCGGTGTGAGGGGGGGCGAGGTGCGGATGCGGTTGCGCCTCTTGGAATTGGCACTCGGGCTGGCAGCGCCTTGGCTGGAATGTGAATTGCTTCGCCATGGCGCCGGAAGGTGGCCATCTAACTCAGTCAATGTCACTACTCGGAAGCTGAATGATTCTGACAGACTCCCGAAACTCCCGACAAAGGTCGTCATAGCGGCGCACGAAGGGCGTCCTTTCCAGGACGGCCAATTGCTTCGTGCTGAGGTCCAGCAATGGCTCTCCAGTCGGCGCATCCACGACCGAAAACTGCTTCAGCGAAGACCTTGTGTTGACAGCCGCATCGAATATGGCGTTTTTGAACACCTGTGGTTCGAGCCCCAGGTCCAGTTTGCATGCCTCATCCAGGTGCTCGTCGATCACCCTCAGAGCCTCCCTCAGTCGTGGAGCCCGTTCGGAAACGGCGTTCTTCGGGTCGGTCGCCAACAGTGCGGCCAACTGCTGTGCCTGACCATAGAGGGCAGCCATCGCCTGGGACTCGGCAATGCTGCGCAGCAGGGGGTCCAGGCTCGCAACGCCGCTGGCGATTCTCTGCGCGTTGGCATCGTCTTGCCGGAGGTCCCGGTGGGCTTTCGCGTATAGGTAAAGACTCAGCCCCACCACAAAGAACATCACGGTGGTCCAGAGGAACGTGATCGCGCTGGAGTCGAGCAGGTCCTTTCGAGCGCCCTCCATACGCGCTATCGCCTCATGGATACCCTCCAGCACGTTGGACGCCGGAGCGTTCTTGACTGCGCGATACGTCGCTGTAGATACAGCGTTGGCGTAGCCGAGCGCCCAACTGTGAATTGCCAGCGCCCAAGACAGCGCCACAAAGATACAGAGGACTGTAATCCAAGGTATGACCTGGATGGCAGAGTCGACGGTGAACACGCGGCGTCTCGCGGCAGCAGGCGCAATCACGAGGCACCTCCGGAGCGCGATGAGGCGGAACTTGTCAATGACTTTGAGACACCTGCCCGCATAAATTAGTGTTGCTCCTGCTCGCTCGCCGCCCCCGCGGGAGGCTGCGGGTTGATCCAGACCGCCGTGGGCTTCTCCGGCGGTCTGG
>Ga0182027_10006403_pt1 | contig 17620 bp, 13 predicted proteins | sample 712E1DmetaG_FD_121300 | JGI IMG/M metagenome (GOLD analysis project Ga0182027, IMG submission 121300) | Permafrost microbial communities from Stordalen Mire, Sweden - 712E1D metaG (Illumina Assembly) | ecosystem: Environmental > Terrestrial > Soil > Wetlands > Permafrost | place: Sweden... | reverse complement strand
GGCCCCACCACACGCGCCGTCTGCGGGCCTGGGATGATCGGCTTCTGCAGGCGCGGCATGCGGAAGGGCCTGTCGCTATCGATCGCGGATACGCTCGCATAGCTGGCCTCTCCGAGTTGTCCGTGGCCGTTCTGGAAATCCGGATTTCTAAACGTGACGTCTGTGCCGATGATAAGAAATTGGCGACTGGCCAAGGCTGGCACGTTCGAGATGTTGAACAAGGATCCGACTTGCAGATTGCGGGCTGTTCCTTCCCCCTGATACCCCGACGCCCGGCTCTGCTTCTCCTCCAGGCGCACGTTCGCCAGTCGCACACCCTCGGCAAGGCTTGCCCGGGAATCCGCATCAACCCGATTTTCATGTAGCGTAAAGATCCCTGGGTATTCGTATCTGTTCAGCGCGCCCTGCCCCTGAGCGTCCGGGGTTTCCTTCTGACCGTCGAGCGCGCCCGAGCTGTTTCGCAAACGAAAATCGCGGTCTCTGAGGGTGACCCCGTTGGTCGCCAGCTCGGAGCTTTCTTGCCACCATCTCAGGCGGTCGGGGATGCTCCCGCGCCCTGCCGAGCCTTTGAGCAGCGGCACTGAGTCCCATCCCGCCCGCGCGTGGTGGGAACTGACCGAATCGGCCAGAACCATTTGCGGACCATCTTCCAGATGGTCGAAGTAGAAGTAGATGCCCTCAAGCGCCAGGATGCGCCTGATGAAGTCCATGTCCGATTCCCGGTATTGGGTCAGGTAGTCCCATGTGCGGTACCGGTCGAACAGTGCCTCCCGGCACGGCCGCAGATGATGAAGGGCCGCGATCTGCTTCACGACGTCGACCACCGTGACATTCTGGAAGATGCGGCAGTCATGACTGAAGCTGAGCAACTCATGCTCGGGGCTGAGCGTGACGTAGTAGAGTGTGTGGTCGAACTCGCGCTCGCCCCGTCTGATCCCGGAGATGACGCCGCCGAAATGGCGAAACTCTTTGTTTCCCAGCGGCATGTGAACGGTCAGGGCTTTCCCAAGCAGGGACACGAGGTCCACATCGTGCGACTCGCTCGCCAGTTTGAGCTGGTACTGATAGAGCGTACCCAGGTGTTCACTGCCCGAAATCGATTGCAGCCGAAAGACACCCGGGGCTGCCGCGCAGGTTAGGGTTATGGGCGTATTCGGAAGGTCGGGCATGGCTGGTTCCTACGGCTTTCGCGAGGTGTTCCCTTGAGGCAAATGGCTCGCCTGGCGACACACGTCTTGCTCCCTTCCCTGATTGGTCAGAACGACCACGCAATCATTGGCACGTGCGACGGCCACCGCCGTGCCGGATTGCACCGGCACGGACCACAGCCGACGCCCGGTCGTGATCTGAAAGGCCATGATTGATGTGTCCGCGACCAGAAACTCATCCTCGCCCCCACAAGCAACGACAGAGTCTCTCGCCGTCTTCACCGACGCGATCTTGATGCCGTCGGCGATGCGCCGAACAATCGTGCGGTTGTGGTGGTGAGGCAAGTAGTAGTCGCGGGATCCGGAAATCTCGGGTTCGAGAAGAAAGTTGCCGCAGCCCACAGGAGGCTTGCTCCATCTCCCGAACTCGTCCCAGCCCACCTGGTCGCGTCGATAGCAATAGGCGTAGTGGCAGGGCCCGTCGTGGTGACATTGTTGTGAGACGCAGTAGACTTTCTCCCCTTTTGGGCCCAGGTAGAGATGGAACCACTCTGGCACGATGGGTTGCTCGGCTAAGCTGTGGTCAGGACCATACCCGTATCGCACCACGGTCGGAGTCTCTGGACCTTTTCCGATGCGCCCACTGGGAAGTAGCTCGAAGGTCTGCCGAAGTCCGGTGGCGAAGCGTTGACCCTTCCACGCCACGAGTGAATATATGCATTCATCGGGAAGTTCCCAGGTTTCCCGGATCTGGCCATCGACTCCAACCAGGAAGATCATTGCCACGTAGGGAGGGGAACCTGGTTGGTCGCCGGACACCAGGACGCCTGAGTCGTCGCTCGCGCTTTCGATGACATAGTCAAGCGGAAGCCTTACGGCTTCCGACCACTTGCCCGCCGGCGAGCGAAACTGGAGCTTGTCCCCGGCTATCAATGCCAGTGAGCCATCGGTCAGGGTGAGCAGCCGGCCATCGTGCTGGTCGTGCAGGAAGAGAGCGGGCTTTGCCGCTGAACGACCGTCATCGGATCGCGCGGCGAAAAAGGTGGCGAAAAGTGCAATTAGTTGCCAGTGCATCGGCTCTCGCTCTCCTGTGTGCCGGCGAAGTGTTCATCGTAGCGAAAAACGATGAGGGTCATCCCCGGCCGAAACGCCCCTGCTTCGAGGAAGGCATCTCGGTCAATGGGCTTGATGTGGATGCACCCGTGCGATGGGACGAGCTCCACTTTGCTAGCATCCTCCGGGTATCTGGTCCACTGGGCCTCGTTGGAGGGAGTCGTGTGGATCATCTGGCCCATTAGCGGTTCGCTCGCGTCGCGTTGGCGATTGGCGTTTCGATCGCGGTAGTACCTGACGGCGATGGGTCCAAAGTCATTGAATATCCATCGATCGGGAAACGCCCGGTACCCATATAGATCTCTGTGGGCCTCCTTGATATCCGCTACGCTCCACCCAAAATCGCGAGTGAGCGAGGCCCATTTGCCGGACGATAGCTCGTATTCCGCATGCCCGGATCGGCGCTGGCTCATGCGGATGCGCGTGCCCCAGCGAACTTTCGACCAATCCCAAGTTGAAGTCCTGTACGACTCGATGTGGTCGATGATGAACGTCCCCGACGAAGTCGGTCCCGCCGCAATCGACTCGCCAGGCAGCCGGGGCTTTCGCTTGGAAGGACCGCCGCATGCCTCAGCCCGCAGGACGATCTTGTCGTTCACATAGTAGAGAAGCAACTTGTCACCTGGATAGAAATGCACCTCTTCACGCTTGCTAGAGGCGTCGTCTGAAGATGGGTTGGGCTTGGGGCCAGGGGAAGACATGAGCGGGAACGGCGCACGGAAGTTCTAGTCCTCGGCGAACACCTGCAAGACATCGGCCAGCGAGGCGTCGCTGGCGGCCAGCACCCGCCGCTGGGCTGGCGATAGTTTCTCCCGCGCTTTCACGAGCGCACTCGGGTCAGGGGTGCGCAGCGGCCAGCGGCGCGAGCCTGCATGTTCGGGATTTGCCAGATACGCCAGGATCAGGCTGGGAGCCGGGCCGAGCATCACGAGCAGCCGGTCGCGCGTCCAGAAAAGCGACGGCACCTGCGTGTGCAGGTGGCGGCTCACCAGCTCCAACCAGAATGTCCGCAGCTCGTCGCTGGGGGCTGGACAATCAAGAACCAGCGCGCGAGCAGACGAGCCCGCGGCTTCGGCTTTAGAGCAGGCCGCTCTGAGCGTGATCAGGGCATAGGCCGCTGCCACGGGCTGTCCGCCCAAAGCCGCGCCAAGGTCAGCGCAGCGCGACCGATCCAGGATCGCGCTGATGTCCAGCGCCTGGACAGCCGGTCGGAGACCGGACGCCAAAGCGTCGATCTCGGCCAGCAATTGTGCCGTGGCCAAAGCGTGCGCGGCCGTGGCCAGTCGGGCACTCACCTCGAAGAAGGATGCGAGCCGCAAGGGAAGCAGCGAAAGATCCGCACGCCGCGGCTGATCCAGCGCCGCAAAAATCACCACTGGGAAGGCGCGGCCAAGCGCGTCTGCGCCGGGCGCAAGAACCCCGACGAACGGCTGTGTGCCAGCGGCAAGAGACAGCAGGAAGCACGCGGGCTGCGCAGGCAGCGGGGCACGCTGCAGGTGTTCGACCGCCTCTTGGAACCAGCGGTCCAGACCGGCCTGCAGAAACCTACCGGCGTTGATCCGGACGAAGTCGCGTTCGACAGGGATCTTGCCGTAGAACCCCACGCCACAGGGCACGGCCAGCGCTATTTGCGACACGCGGCAGCCCCAGGCGTGATGCTGCTTGGGAGCGCAAAGCGCGCAAACAGGTCACGCACGGTATCGGGCTTGAATTCGACTTGTACTCTCCCCGAACCGAACGCGGAAGCAAACCAGAGCGAAAGCACGTCCCCGTTTCTGCCGGGACTTGTGCCTTGGCCCAGCAGGCGAAACAAAGCCCAATCGCCGTCTTCGCGTGGGCCGATGGCTTCTACCTGATCGGCCTTGACGTACAGGCGCAAGAGAGCGCGCCGGGATGGCCACAGGATCTCATCCCAGCGCTCAACCGCGTTGAGTCCCACGACCTTCTTGCCGCCGGCGTCGAGCACGATCTTCGAATACTGTGCCGACGGGCGAATACGGATCTCGACCGGCATGCCGAGTTTGCCTGGATTTTTGGCAAAAAGGTGGCTCGATACGTCTTGGGCGCGCGACAAGAATTTTAGGAAATCGTCCTTGTATCTGACCGAGGCTCCTTCCTTGACCCGGAAGATGGAGCCAGCGCGTTCGATGTCGGCCTGCAACGCCTCGGCGAAGTACTGCCAGAGAATGCCGTTGGCCGGCTGGAAGAACTTCTCCACATCGGCCAGGCGTGCCTCGCCGGCTGCCTTGTCACTGGCAAAGGGGAACTTCCCTGCCAAGAGATCGTCAAAAGCCACCACCACGGTTTCGCACCACTTGCGATTGGCCAGCTCCGCGCTCGCTCCCAGTACCGCCGTCTCGGCTCCGCGCAAAGGTGGCATCAAGATGCGTTCCAGCAGGCCTTGCTCCCATCCCTGGTCGTTGTAGCGAGCAATCAGACTGGACAGGTTGGTTCGCTGGGTCTTCAGCACCGCCTGGAACGCCTTGGCCTCCGGCATGCCCTGCTCGCCCATGGCGGACGCGATTTCAAGCAGGATTTCGTTGTAGTGCTCGAATCCAGTCGGCTTCACCGATCCGAAGCGGAGCAGGCCCTCGAATTCGCGCGCCACCTGCGTCGCTCCTGGATCCTCGTTGCCCAACCCGTCGACGTGAGAAGCAGACTTCCCGTACTCCACTGCGCCCATCAGCCCAAGGGTCTTGCCCGCCGACGCTTCGTCTTTGAGATACAGATTCTCGCCCAGATTGCGCCAGTTAGTTTCAAAGGGCTTGGCATTCGCGAGCTGCTTCAGAAGCGCGCGGGTCTGCTCCAAGGTGGCCGGCTCGCGCACCGCCAGACTCAGGAGAAACGCCTTCCAGGCCGCCACATATTGAGCGAAGTAGTCCGTCTTGATGCGCGCAATCGCCTTGGCATCCTTGGCCTTGCGTTCCTTGCCGAGAATCCAGGCGTCCTCGTCAGCGTTGCTGGCTTTCTCCATCTGCTCCAAACGCTGCTTGACCACGCGATAGCCGGCAGGGGTGAAGGCTCCCCGCACCGCGATGGCTGGCCGCTTCTGTCCTTGCTCGACCTGAAAGAAGATCACCGCACTGCCCAACACGTCGACCAACTTCAGGTCACGCGGCATGGCCGGGTCATTGATCATCTCGGCCAGCGGATCCTCGCCAGCCCCAATGAGCGCAGCCCGCGCGGTGCTCACGAACTTCCGGTCACGGTCGATGAGGTCGGCGGGGTCCTGGATTCCCGCCGCATAGAAGCGCACCAAACTCTCCACCACGCGCGGAGCACGCGAGGCTGCCATTGACCCGGTCAGGCTCTCCCAGCGCGCCGCCGCTTTCTGTCCCGCACGCTGGGCCGCCTTGGCCCAGCTAGTCGTGCGCGGCGTGGGCTCGTCGGGTTGCTTAGCCTCGGTGAGCAGGAGGTGCAGCACCAGAGCATCCATCAGCTCAGTGGACGCGAGCCCGCCCGCCACCTCCGCCTTGGCCACATCGGCGCGCAGAATGGGACGCACGACCAGGCGTTCGATGGTTGCTCGCAGACTTTGATTGACGGCAGATCGGGGAAAGAGAACCGACCCCTCGCTGTCGTCTTCCAGGATCTTGGCCATGCCATCGACCGATTCCAGCGTAGCGGCCGATGGCAAGGAGGCCGACTCCCGGCCCTGCCGGCCCGCCGCCAGTTTGTCGACGAAGCGACGTGCCTCGTGGATGAAATCCCGGCTGGTTTGGTACGACCGGATGGGGAGAAGAAGGAACCCAGCCGCTCCCGCCAGTGCGCAGGCGGCGAGGGCCAACCGTTTGATTCGCTGTCGCACCAAAATCCGGGTGCTGCGGATGGCGACGTCCTTGTCGGCGAAAACCACTTCCGTGAACAGGTCGCGCAGAAAGTAGCTTTTGGGCTTGGTGACGGCCACGGCCGCTGCCCGTGCGGAAACGCCGAAAGCGTCGGCCATCGACTTCATGATTCGGTCAATGGGACGGCCCTCCTGCGTGCCGCTGGTGAAGTACACTCCGCGCATGATGGGAGCGTCCTGGTAAACGTTCTCCGCGAAGAGGTCGGTCACCAGATCGGTCAGGCTCTGCCTCAGGGTGGCGAACTGTCGCGGGAACTCGACGATGGAGAAGCGAGCCTCCGCCCGCCTTTCATCATGCACGCGGTTCGCGGCCCTCTGGTCGAGAACCTTACACAGCTCGTCGAGGTGATCACCGAACATCTCGACTCGTTCATCCACAGTGGCCAAGAGCGGCAGGGTGAATCCCCAGATCTGGCCGCGCTCCTTGTCGCGCAGATCGCCGAACATCTCCACAAATCCGGCGACCAGGTCGCACTTTGTGATCAAGAGGTACACCGGCAGCACCATGTCCAAACGCCCCATCACCTCGTCGATGCGTTCGCGTAGGGTCTTGGCCAAGCTCGCAATTTCGTCGGCGCCGCCTTGCAGATCCATTACGCTTGCCGCGACCAGAATTCCGTTCACCGGCTTTTTGGGCCGGCTCTGGCGAAGCAGGCTGAGGAACGCGAGCCATTCTTCGCGGTCATCTTCCTGTGTGGCCCAACGGCCGGCCGTGTCCAAGATGACGGCGTCGTTGCTCAGCCACCAGTCGCAGTTGCGTGTACCGCCCACGCCGCGCACTCGTCCACCCTTGGCGTGAGGGAACGGCAGGCCCGAGCTTCGCAGGGCGGTGGTTTTGCCAACCCCTGACGGCCCGATGATGACGTACCAGGGAAGCGCGCCGAGAACGTCACCGCGCCGGTGTGCCAGGCGCGAGGACTTGAGACTGTGCAAAGCCCTGTAGAATTCGGCCTGCATGGCGGCGATCTCGGCCTGTTGATCGGGTCGGATGTCGCCCGCCGGACCGCCCAGGCCGTTCTCCAACGTAGACGACGCGCGCCTCACTGACCGCATACGAAGCAGATCGAACACGACTAGTCCCAGTCCCACCACAGCGGTCACGCCGATGGCTGCCCAGAACAGCGGGGGGACCCCGCGAAACACCAGCGCCGCCGCCCAGGTCAGCGCGATGAAAACGATTCCGAAGATGTACTTGAGCACGCCATCACTCCTACGGCGCTATCTCATCCACGCGGCCAGCCAGATCGCCGACCTGATGATCGAATGAGACCCGCAGGCCTACGAAAACCGCCAAGGCCAGGGCAAGAATCCCAAGCGACACCCAGAGCAAGAAGTTGCGGCCCGCGCTGCGAAGCAACGGCTCGTCGGGCGCCTCGCCCGTCGGCGAGAGCGCGCCTGGCACTTCCTGATTCCGCTGCACCTGATTGCGCACGGTCTCGGCCAGGCGCATGAGCTCGACCTCGCCACCCGGCAAGCCGTACTTGCCCTGAAATCCGAATAACAGACAAAGCTGATAGACGCGCAGGACGGACAGACGGCGCCCATCTGCCAGCAGGCCGTCCAAACGGGAAAAGAAGCCCTCACCTGCCAGGTTCTCACCGAAATAGTGAAGCTGCAGCGGCTGGTTCATCCAATAGCCACGCAGTGGCTCGGGCGCACGCAACGCGACCTCGTCCATGAGGGCTACCAGTGCGTATGCGCTGTCCTGCGCGTCCTTGTCGGGCACGCCGGCCTTGCGCGCCCGTTCCTTGAAGCCGTCCAACAGGCTGCGCAGTTGCACCTGCACCGCTTCCGGTGAGGCCACCGGCTCGTCAAGCGCGCGCAGGCGTCCGATGGCGCTGAAGCATTCGCTGGCCAGGTCAGAAGGCAGGTCCATCGGCTATGCCTTGGCAGGAATCGCAAGAACCTCGAGCTTGAGCTGCGCGGGATCGTACGGCGGCGGCAAGTAGATGGCGAGACTGCGCTCGTCGAGGACGCGGCGCCAATGCTCAGCCCCGCCGGCGACGTCAATGAAGAAGTAGGCCACATTGGGCCGCACCGGCACCTCTGCGGGCGGGCGGTGGGTAACCTGCAGGCCGAGCCCGCGCGTGGCGGAGCGGAGAAGAAACGGCAATTGCTGCCAGGATGCGATCTTGGCCCGCCCCGGCAGGTCGCGCGCCAGTTGCTCCTCGGAAATCCCGTTCGCCCGCGCCGCCAGCACGAACTGAGAACATCTCACGATGCGCTCGTCGCTCAGGTTGCCAACGTGCGAGCCTTCGCGCACTTCCATGGGCACGGCCACGCATGTCTCGCGCACGCTGGCGCACAACAGACTGGTGAGAAGCGCGAACAGTTCCTCGAAGGTGGAGCGCAGATCGGTGAAGCTGAAGGCCGGAAACGTCGACGGATCCGCATCAGGTACCAAGGTGGAAAGCTGACCGGCCATCTGGATGAGGAATAGGTAGAACTCGCGCGGGCTCACCTCGCCGTCGCGCCCGGCGTGTACCAGCACGGGAATGGCCGCGTTCAAAGCCGCGAGTTGCAGATAGCGGGTCACGTCCGCGGCCCCGAACTCCACGGTCACGCCGTCGCGCTGCCGGCGCTCCTGGGAAAGCTGGCGCTGCTTGGCGGTCATGAGCGCGAGCAGCCGGCGCACGCTGCTACACAAGAACGGCGAAGCCGAGATGGACAGCACCGAGGGAATGAATGCCTCGCTCGCGACCAGAGCGCCGCTGGCGTTGCGAACAATCTCGGCGATCTTGATGGAATCGAAGTCATCGCGGGCCTCGTCGCCGAACAGCAGCGAGATATTGCGCCGGGCGAACGCGATGGACATGTCAGCCGACTCTCCCGTGAGGTCGCCCACCGGTCGGGTGGCAGACAGAAAGCGCGTGCGGCGAGCCTCGGCCGCGGGCGAGCTGTCATCCGCCGCGACGCTGGGAACCCCGTCGCGCTCCTTGGGCACAGCCAGAAATACTTCGAGCACCGGCTGGGACGGAGCAAAGTGCACGCCAATCGGGCGCGCAGCCGGAGCCTCGGGATCGCCGGCCAGAAAATCCAGGTACAGCCCGTCAGGCAAAATTCCGACGAAGCGGCTCACCCGCAACTCGGCCGCCGCAAGCGCGCCTCGATCCAATTCGAGCGACAGGATTCCCCAGGTCTGCGGCGCCAGCGCGGCCAACCGTCGATCCAGCAGCCGTTCGTGATACAGGTCCGCCTGCTGCAGATGCTGCGGAGAAACCAGCATCCCTTCCGACCAAACAACTCTGTGCGGGACAGTCATAGCTGATTTTCCTTCAGTGCAATTCCACGCGGCTGTCGTCCAGTCTGAAGCGCAACGCCGAACGGGCGGCATCCGCATACCCGCCGCCGGACGCGTGGCAGTACTGAGCGTCGGGGGGGGAGAGCTTGCTCGCCACCCGCCATTCCGCCCCCGAGGCATGGCGAAAGAACGCTACCACGGCGAAAAACAGGGCTCCATCGCGTCGGCCAAACGACGGTGTGACTGATTCACGCGGGTAGAGTGTGATTTCCTTGACCGAGACCAGATCGTCGCCCAGCACGGCCAGGTCGTTGTCGAGGATTTGCTCAAGGCTGGCTGCCTGTAGCTTGCTCACATCCTTGAGTTGGTACAACCTCACCGTAGTGGCGAGCGATTCCCCGTTTTCGTTCGGGTTCAATCGACCCGCGGCGCTGATGTTCACGTGCACCGGTTCCGGCATCGGACAGGGGACTGGCGCGTGGGCGCACGACAACAGGGCCGCCCCGGCCAACAGCACAGACATCGACCTCTTTCCGAACATGAGGACGACCGGGAGACTGCCAGCACATCTGGCACAACGCAATGGGCGTGGTGCAACCACGCGACGATGCGCATCTAGTGCTTGGAAGCCGAGCATGTATGAGTTTCGGCAGCACAGCCGAGAAGTTGCTTCACGGGCACGCCCATGTGCAGCTATTGCGGGATAGCTGGTGGGAATCGCAAGCTAGCGCTATGGTCAGGATTCGTCACGGGCTCGCCATGGTCATCAAGGTTCAGTTGCGGGATCCGCAAACCGGCAGTGAGAAGACGTTCGAGTTCGATCAATCGCCCATCCGGATTGGACGAAATGCGCTGAACAACGTCGTCATTGAGGACCGTTTCGTTTCGCAATGGCACGGGATGATCAAATTCGACGACACCAGCGCCAGCTACTCCGACCTGGGCTCGACCAACGGAACCCGGTTTGAAGGAAAGCGTCTGACCAGGAACACGGCCATCTTGCTGCGTGGCCCTGCGCCGCTCGCGATCTCTCGCTTTGAGATTCAGGTTGTTGCCAGCCCAGCCGTCCCGGGCGCTGCTGATGCCGCCGCGACGAAGGCCATGAGCTGGGGCGAAGCGAAGGCAAACAGCCCCCGCCTGGCGCCGCCCTTGGCCACCCCATGCCAAACCAGTGAACCTGATCGCATGAATCGATTACAGCGGATTCTCGACTGCTTCAGCGAAGCCTTTGTCGCGCTCAAGAAAGGATACGAGGAGTTTGGCGCTGAAGTGGGGGTCAGGCCGCTTGCTGGCAGCACGGCTCTGCACCGCGCGCGCACCGGCCGCGAGGTCATGGACCATTTGCTCACCCTTGACCGAGACGTGGATGGTTGCCTGCGCGATCTGCGGGCTGTATTCGCAGACATGGGAATTCACCACATCGCCATGATGGAGGGGATCACGCAGGGAATCCGCGCCTTGCTCGAATCTCTCGATCCAAAATTGCAAGACGCGCAGGCTGGCTTGGGCGCCTTTTCCCGATCGCGAAGCAGGGCCGAGTGGACGCGCTACCAGGAACGTTTCGCCACGCTGATCGCGGAAGACACCGCTTTGCACGCGGAGATCTTCGGCGCAGAGTTTGCGCGGGCCTACGCCAGCGTCGCGCTGGCACCCGCCGGCCAATCTGACCACAGCGACGAGTGATCTCGCCCACCAGATCTTTCAGGCCAGTAGGTAAAGAAAATCGTCCCGGGCAGTGTCATCGCGTGACGGAATCCTTGGCGCGCCGCCACTAATCTACGGATTCGGTTATGCTCTGAAACCAATTGGAGGTCGACTCATGGAAAAGTGGAGGATCGATTTGTCTGCTCCCCGGGTGTGGTTCGCCTGCGCCGCGATGCTGGCACTAGGGGCATTGGGATGCTCGAGTAGTTCCAGTCCCCCCGCGACGCATGACGGTGGTCTTGGCGGGACCGGAGGAAAGGCGACTGCGGCCGGTGGAGCGGGCGGTACTGCCGCCGCTACTGGCGGAATAGCCGGCGCAACGATTTTCACTGGCGGAGTTGCAGGAGCAACCAACGCCACCGGCGGAGTTGCCGGTACGACCAACGCTACCGGCGGAGAGGCCGGCACGACCAGCGCCACCGGTGGCGCAGCCGGCGCCACGATCCCCATTGGCGGAACTGCGGGAACAACCAACGCCACCGGCGGAGTTGCCGGAATCACGACCGTCGTCGGCGGGGCTGCCGGAACAACCCACGCCACCGGCGGAGCTGCCGGAACGACCGCCGCCACCGGCGGAGCTGCCGGCACTACGACAGGTGGAACGGGCGGAACCGCTGTCAAGGACGCGGGCGCTGATTCAACGATCGATGCACCAGCGAATATTGACGCTCCTGCTGATGCCCCGGCCGAGGATGGTCAGTCCGACGCAACCGAGGACGCACCACCAGCCACCTGCGGCGCAGCGGGTGAGTTCTGCTGCGCGGGTTCGATTTGCGAAAATCAAGGCTGCTGCGGAGCCAACAACCGATGCATCGCAGTTGACAGTCCTTGCAGCAATGCGATGGGAGGCGGCGTATGCGAGCATGGCGTTTGCGCCTCGGACGCGGGAACCTGCGGTTCCCTGGGCGATCCGTGCTGTGGCAACACCTGCACGGCCGGAAATGCTGTGTGCGCGGCCGGCGATGGATCCGAGAGCTGCGTCGCCTGCGGTGCTTCCGGCGAGATTTGCTGCGGAACCCCCGGAAACCGGAGCTGCACAGCCGCTGGTACCGTGTGTAACGGAAACACGGCTGCTTCTACGTGCGTTCCCTGCGGTGGCGTCGGCGAGCCTTGCTGCGGGACTGCCGGAAACCGCACCTGTGCGGCCACCGGTACCACCTGCAGCGGAAACACGGCTGCCTCTACTTGCGTTGCTTGCGGTACCGTTGGCGATCCTTGCTGCGGGACCGCCGGAAACCGCACGTGCACAGCTGCCAATTCGGTTTGCAATGGGGGTACACTTGGAGGAACCGGCACTTGCGCGGCTTGTGGAGGTACCGGCGATTCCTGCTGCCCGGGCAACTCATGCACCGGCGGTGGTTGCTGCACTCCCGGCGGCACCAACGGCACTTGCGTGGCCGCAGAGGCCGACTGTCCCAACGGCGACGGCGTCTGCCAGGCCGGGGTCTGCGTCGGGGACGGCGGCTCATGTGGTGGGTCAGGCGATCCATGCTGTGCTCGTGGTGCCGGCAACCCCTTCTGCACCGCAGAGAAACTGACCTGCACTACTGCAGCCGCTGGTGGCTCGACCTGCACCGCCTGTGGAGGCAACACGCAGCGGTGCTGCCGAGGTGCCACCTGCGACACCGGCCTGACCTGTTCGGGCGGCACCGGCGGCGGTACCTGCGGGTAGCAACGGCGTGAGAGGGCGACTGCGCGGGCGCCCTCTCGTCTCGTTCGAGGCTCCACGAGGAGGGACGGCCTCCGTCCCACTTCGTGGAGCCTTTCTGTTCTTCTAGCGCAGATTCCCAGTGGTCACGCACTTGAAGACGAAGCGGCTTTCCCCGATTTCGACAGTGTCTCCGTCGCCGAGCGGCTGGCGTAGTGGGGCCGCCGTGTCTTCGATCTTGACCAGCCCCTGCAACGGCTCGATGGTGAACTGACCGCGCGAACCACTGATCGCCGCGTGCTGCTCGGCCACTTGTTTGTCCCGCTCCAGGCGAATCTCGCAGTTAGGCCCCCGCCCCAACACGGCCCGGCCAGCGGGCAGCCGTAACGTCTCGCCACGCTGGCCCGGCCCCGCGGCGCGGACCAGCCAGGCGACTGCCAACGATGCGCCACCCTGACTGCGAAGCGCGTCTTGGATAGCCAATGCCGTCCCTCGGGAACGCGGAGATGCGAGAATTGGATGACGTTCGCCGGCCTTGCGCAGACGGGAGGCCAAGTCTTCCAGCCCGAGTCGCAGGAAATCGCCCTGCTGATCCTCGGGCACGCGGGCCGAGATGCTCAAAGCAGCTTGCCGGGCCGTGGTCTTGGCCGCGATGGCTTCTGCCAACGCCGCGGCCAGGTCATCGCCCAGCGACGAATCACCACCGTGGCGAAGCAGGGTGACAATCTCCTCGAAGCGACGGCGCCCTGCTCGCGTCTGCAGCAGCGGATAGCGCGGATCCGAAAACAGCGCCGGATCCGCTGTGGTCAGGCCGGCCACGCTCTCGGGAAAACTCCTGGTCAACTCGACCACAGCTCGCTGGGCGGACAGACCGCGGCCAATCAGGTCATGTACGGCGGCGAGCGGCGACGGTTCCTCGCGTGGGCGCCGGCCGCGCAAGATCAGCACGGCTGCCACGAGGACCAGCAGCCCGGCCAGCGTCGCGCCCAAGCCAAGCAGCCACCCGAAGGTCGCAGGCAGGGTCACGGTCCCGACCTCGATGACCCGCCGTTTTCCGTCGCTGGTTAGGTTCAGCCGGAGCCGGTGAGTCCCGCCGAAGGTATGCCACGACCAAGGGATCTCGATACGCACACGGCGCATGTCCGCGATGGCTTGTCCCAGTGACTCCAGCGCACTTTGCAATTCCAAGGGCTGATCGGTTTCCCGGTGAAAGATTGCCCCGCCAGCGAGATCAGCCAGGCTCTTCGCGCTCTGTTCTGCGTCTGCATCCGGGGCCGGGAAAGACAGCAGCAGCAACTTGACGCCAGCCTTGCCGATGTCGCTCGCCAGAACGGAAAAGTCCCCGGGCCCTTCGCCCGTCGCATCGGTGAAGTCACGACCGTCGCTCACCACGACCAGCACTTTGAAGGGGCTGTCGTCGCTGCCGAGATTCGCAAGATCGATGCGAATGGCGTCGGCCAAATTGGGGCGGTCGCCGCCGAGGTAGGCCAGATCGTGCAAGGTGGCGCCCAGCTCAGACGCTTTCAACTTGGGGATGGGCTGGCGTTTGCGGCCGTACAGGGTCGCATAGGCGCTGCTCCGAACCGGCAGCCGCTTCAAGAAGCCAGTCACGCCTTCCAGAATCGCATCGGAAACAGCGGCGGGAACCTCCTTGATCCACAGATAGACCAGCCCAACCGCCAGAGGAGATTTCCACCTCGGGTCGGCCTCGGCCGCGTTCTGGGCAAAATCGGCGAAGGCCTCCAACGCCTGCGGCGGAGAGGTTGGCGCTCCGTCTAGTTCTGCCTCGAGGGACGACGGTTTCAGGCTCGCTCCCTCTTCGGAGACCCCGCCCAGCAGAAACACAATCTCTCTCCGGTCGATCACCGGCGGCGAAACCACGAACCAGGACGCGGCTGGTGCCGAATTTGCTCTCGCGGGCTGGAGACGGTCGATTTCGGGCGGCGAAACCACAGATCCGGACCCGGCCTGGGCAATCGCGGGAAGCCCCAACGCCAGGGCAGCGAGACAAAGCCGAGCCCACCTCATGACAGCCCCTGCCCAACCGGCGGCAACCACAGCGACTTGAAAACCATCTCGGTGGTTCCCACGCGCACGATGTCGCCTTCGCTGAGTTTCACGACTTCGCCACGCCCGAGCTTGTGGGAATCGACAAAGGTGCCGTTGGCCGACGATCCGGGATCCACGCGGTCGCGAATGGCAAAGGCTTCCTTGCGATCGCTGGCCGCCGGACGACTGACGATGGCGTGCCCGCAGGACATGAACTCGTCGGCAAAGTCGAACCATTCCTCGTCCGCCGCCGGCTGGCGCACGCCCCGCGAGAGCACCGAGGTGGCGGCGGCCAATAGAATGAGCGAGCCGATTCGCTTTTCGTCGGGCGATTGCACAACCACAAACCAGCCCAGGCCGAGTCCGGGCGCGGGCGAGCATCCCGGCTGGCTGACCGCAGACAGGCACAGCGTCTTGGGAGCTGAGATTCCCGGACGACAGCTTCCACAGGTCGATCCCCACGCCGCCAGCATGGGCTGCCCGCAGTTGGGGCAGGGTTGCTCGACCGCCGCTGGCGAGGTCGACCGGGCTGGCCGGTCTTCGTCGAGGATGGGGCTGTTGCTGAGGTTGGCACCTGGCGCTTCGGCTGCCGACCGCGAGGCACGCGCAGAAACGCCTTGCCTCGGAACCACCGGACCGGAGCGCCTTTGTCTCGGACGTGACTGCAGGCCGCCGCCCGCGAGCCATTGTTTCAGCTTGTCGAACACGCGCAGCCGGCGATGATAGGTTTGCTGCCTGTCGAGGTCAAACCGCGATTCTGGCCCCAAGCCATGGGCCAGGCCGCGGAACAGGTCCCCAGTAGAAATCGGGCCAATCCGCCCGACCACAATGCACCTACTTCGATGTAACCTGGCCCCGTGAAAAGCCGCGAACCCCGCCAGAAGATCCTGCTTGCCGTCTTGCTGCTGTTGCCGTCGGCAGCGGCCTATGTGCTCCACTGGGCCATCTTCCGCAACGCCCACGACATCTTCTTCTACCTGCTGATGGACGTCGCTTTCCTGTTCGTGCAGGCGGTGATGGCCACCCTGGTCTTCGATCAGCTGCTCAACGCGCGTGAACGCCAGGCGAATCGAAGAAAGCTGAACGTGGCGGTCGGTGTCTTCTTCAGTCAGGTCGGCAACCCGTTGCTGCGAGTGCTCTCTGCTTTCGACGGCCGTGGGGAAGACCTGTGCAAACACCTCAGAATCGACGGAGCTTGGACCGAGGCGCACTTCGCGAAAATGCAAACCGTGTTGCGCGGCCACGAACCAGCGATCGAGGCAGGCCGAGGCGATCTGGCTCTGTTGAAAATCACGCTTGAACGGCAGCGCGACTTTCTGCTGCGTTTGCTCGAAAATCCCAACCTACTTGAACACGAAACCTTGACCGAGATGCTGTGGTCGGTGTTCCACCTGGCTGATGAGCTGTCGCATCGGCCCAGCGTGCTCAACTTGCCCAGCGCGGACCGCATCCACCTGGAGAACGACATCAAGCGCGCCTACGACTGGCTGGTCAGGGAGTGGCTGCGACACATGCATCATCTGCGCGCCACCTACCCCTACCTCTTCTCCCTCGCCGTGCGCACCAACCCGTTCGATCCGGAAGCGAAGGTGGAAGTGTCGTAGACGGCGACGCTTGCGGCTGTAGATCAGAAAATTTGGTGCCTCGGCGCTTTCGCTTTATCCTACATCTATCTACATGGCACGACATAGCCTTACAGAGTCGTGTTCCGCAGCAGCAGCCGAGAACCCGGCGCGTCCCAAGCGCGCCGGGCAATCACTTCTTCTTCGCCCTATGGCGCGTGCCCTGCGCATCGCCATGTTCGAACGCGAGGTGCGCGAGCGCCTGTCGCGCGCGGCGCTCGACGCCATCCTGGACCGAGCCGAGGTGATCTCCGAGGGGCAGCGGGCGGAACGCGGTGGCAAGGATTCCTACCTCGGGTCGACCATGGTGACCGTCGACCTGGACAGCATGCAGGACGTGCTGCGCGAGCACGGCGACGCGGGCACGGCGCAACGCCTGGCCGCGCTTATGCGCGCGGACCTCACCATCAAGGCGCGCATGGATGCCCTGGCCTGCCGCGAGGTCTTGCGCGTGACCAACACGCGACCCAAAGGCGTCCGCACCGAGATCCAGATTCGCGCGCAAGGATCGCGCGTGTTCATCGACGCTGACGTGGAGGCGAGCTTCTGATGGCCAGCGCAGTCGAGCAGGAATACACATTCGCCACGGTTTCCCGCATTCTCGGCGTAGCCGAGCCCAAGCTGCGCTACTGGTCGCAGACAGGATTCGTGGGCCCGTCGCGACGACGAGGGGCGCGCCAGACCTTCACGTTCCAGGATCTGGTGGCCGTGCGCGCGGCCAAGGAACTGGTCGAGCGCGGCTTCTCGCCCGCTCAGATCCGCAAGGCCCTGGATGCCGTGCGTGCGGCCCTTCCGACCGTGAATCGGCCGCTGGAGCGCCTGCGCGTGGCCTGGGATGGAAATACCCTGGCGCTCGTCACCGATGGCGCTGCCTTTGAAGTCACAGGCCAGCGCCTGTTCGACTTTGGCCTTGGCGATCTGGCGGCACGCGCAGCCTCGGTGGCGGCTCTGCCCACGCCGAGACCCACGCTGACCAATCCCGACGGGATCGAGCGCTCGGCCTATCAATGGTTCACCTTCGCCCTGGCCCAAGAAGCGAACGGCAAGACCGACGAGGCCGCGACGGCCTATCGCCAAGCCCTGGCGGCTGATCCTGGGCTGGCCGCAGCTCACACCAATCTGGGTACGCTGGCATACAACGCCGGCGATGCCGGTGCAGCGCGCGCGTCGTTCGAAGCGGCCCTGGCCCTCGATCCCGACCAGACCGAGGCGCGCTACAACTTGGCCCGCATCCTTCACGAGTTGGGC
>Ga0182027_10006402_pt1 | contig 17624 bp, 8 predicted proteins | sample 712E1DmetaG_FD_121300 | JGI IMG/M metagenome (GOLD analysis project Ga0182027, IMG submission 121300) | Permafrost microbial communities from Stordalen Mire, Sweden - 712E1D metaG (Illumina Assembly) | ecosystem: Environmental > Terrestrial > Soil > Wetlands > Permafrost | place: Sweden... | reverse complement strand
CTGCGCCTGGCGGATGTAGTTGAGGCGGTTCCGGTACGCCTTTACGACGGCAGGCGGCCATCCGCCGGTGAAATGCGGATCGCCTTCCAACTGGTCGTAGGATTGATCTCGGAACCGTACCTCCATCCGTTCCCAGTGTAATCGGACGAACGAGATCTGTCAATCCCGACTTCACGGATTCCGTGTGTTTTGTAAGCGGGCGTGAGGAATATTTAAGATCTGAGGGTGTCAGGTGGCCTTTTGGGCTGGGCCGGTGCGTCCTGGAACGCTGCCGCCGCGCCAGCGAACGCGTCGCCGCAGGTGGGCCAAGACCATCAATCGGAAGGACAATCGAGGCTGACTGCCGGCGTGGCACACGGAATATCGACCAACACGACGTGCCGCAGACGATTATGATGGTGCTTCGGACATGTCGCTCGAGAATTGGCACAATCGCATGCACAACCATTTTGCCGCCCTTGCGGGGCAGCGGGCGGCATGTGGAGGAGGGATTTTTGCTCTTGAGCACGGTCTGCAAGGGGACGAGATCCAGACGCTCGAAACCGAGGTTCGAGCGTCGTTGAAGGTCCGCTCGCCATCTGACGCGTTCTGGTTGCCGTGGGTTGTCTATGCCACCGAGGTCGGATACAAGTACGACGGCGAGGAATACTGGCAGACGTTCGAGCAGACGACTCCGGGCTGGGCTGCCTGTCGCGCGAAGCCCCGAGAGTGGCTTCGCGACCGATTCGTGGGATTCCACAAGACCTACAAGGGCATGCGTCCAAGCGGACGGTGGGCGTCAAAGTTCTCAATCATCGCTTGGCCGATTCAACATGCCGTTCTTCCCGGCTACCTCCAATACCATTTGGCGAAGCTGTTGTACGAACTCCGCTTTGACTTCACGGCGAGGCTACTTTCAGATCCGGACTCCTTGGGCCACTACATCCATGCGGAAAGCGGGCGATCGGTCCAACGTCTTCAGGAGTTCGCCGAGGAACATACACTCGTTGGCACCATCGCCGCCGCACTGCTGCTGAGTGGGAGCGAACTCGCAAGTGTGAGCCTTCTCCCGGTGACGCTCAGACGGCTGATCACCGACTTAGAGCGTGAGCAGCGCGCCCGAACATGGCTGCGAGGCGCGCAAGATGAGGCAAGGCGCGTTTCGCTGCGCGGAATCTCGGCGGCTGGGAGAAGCGGTTCGTCGGCCAAGCAGCCGTCTCCCGGCATGTCCCCACCGATCACAAAGAAGGAGATCCCTGAGATCGAACCTAGGCTCCTTCTGGTGCCTGAGGCGACCGACGAATGGAGTGTGTACCTCCAGACACCCGACCTCACCCCTCTGATCAGTCGTTTTCCGCGCTTCAGAGACGTGCTGGCAGCCAGTAGGTGCGCAGTGGGAGGTGCTTCGGACAGGCTTCAGAGCCGTGGCTGGCTCCTGTACGGTCCGCATCGCGTCGCGTTAACTGCGTGGCCCCAGCCTGGTCAGGTCCTGCTCAAACTCGACAAGACTGATCCCGAGTTAGATGCTATTATGCGGACCGACTCCCTCCTCAGGCCGGGACCCACGTGGCTCTTCAAGATCGGGGCTGATGGTACGGCGTATGAGGTGAGAGGCCTCGCCGTGCGAGCAGGCCACAGTTATATCGTAGCCAAGGCGTCGGGCTCATTGCCTATCCGCGCGCCAGCGAGCCCGACGAGAGCACGCTGCTCCGGGATTGCGACCGCGCGAATTGACCTGCCGGACTCGCTAGATACCAGCACGTGTTCGTATCTCGACAGCCTTGGACTCAATGTTTGGCAGACGATCCGCGTGTGGCCAGTTGGGCTGTCCGCACCGAGTTGGGACGGTGAGGGCTGGGCGGAATGGTTGATGACGGATCACGTAATCGTGGGAATCGCGTCGGACAAGCCCGTCCGCAACGTTGATCTCGTACTCGACGGAATGCCGTCCCTGCAACTCCATCACGTACCTGCAGACCACCCTGCACTAATTGAACTGCCACAACTCTCTTTAGGCATCCACAGGCTGAAGATAGCCGTTCAGAACTCTGGTCCCAATCCAGCAGAGCAATCAGGCGTCCTGGAGTTTCTGATTCGCGCCCCCAAGGCCCGCCTCGATGCTTACAAGTCCCTGTTCCGGGTCTCAGTCGATCCAGAGCGTGCATCACTCGACGACCTTTGGCGTGGTGCCGTCACAATCGAAGTGCATGGTCCTGAGGGGCGGAGCGTCACTCCGACGATTGAACTGTGCTCTGGCTCTGCACCCACTCCACTGGCTCGCAAGGTCATGCCGACGATGACGATGCCCGCAGCGGCTTCCGCATGGAAGAAGTTATTCCGTGACCATTGTGATGGTGACTCTGCGCTAGACAACGAATTCGATGCGGCGAAGTATTGCAAACTCCAGTTTGACGCGGCCGAACTCGGAACGACAACCCTGCTGTTCGAGCACGAGCGCCGACCTCTCCGATGGTTGGTCCAACGGGGAGGCCATGGGTTGCAATTGCGACTCGTAAACGAGGGGCTCGATATCGACGCTGCCGTAGTCGACTTCTATCCATACGAGCATCCTGATCAACCAAAACCATCGGCCGCGAAAGTGTTCTACAGTGCGACCGCGACTTCGCCGCCGAGCGGCCTCTTCGTCGCGAGTTGTGGCGACACCCGAACTGGGATGATCACGCCACCAGCGCCGGTAATCAGGGGTTTTGCTGGGCTTGGAATGACCCCGCAATTGGCTCACAGCCCACGCAGCGTTAAAAGCATCGAGTCGCTCATTCGCCTGTACGAACTATGGGCGACGGCAAGGATCGTACACCACCCTGTTTCCTTTAGCTTTCGGCGGCGAGTTCTTTTGCGAATTGAGTTGGAGATCTGCGACCTTTTGTATGGCGAGGCGAAGCAACTCACAAGCATTCCGTTGTCAGATATGCCTACGAGCGACGCAGCACGCTCGATATTGCAGAAACTCGTTCGCTCAATCCCCGAAGGCGCAGTTCGAGCAATCATCGGTTCTCTTGGGTCGGAGGTGCTCGTACTTCCTACGAATCGACGCGCGGACTACTTCGCTCACAAGGTTTTCCCTTTGGTTCCCTACACCGCAGCCATACCATCTCCCGATTCGTTCAACGGTCGACCTTGGATGGCCGAGTTTGCGTTGCGGTTGGCCAGCGCTGCTGACACTCTGGAGCCCTGGGCTGAGGATAGGCTATCAACGGGACTCGAATTCTTGCTGAAATACAACAGTATTTTCAGGGCAGCACGGTTCATTGTGCTCGCTGGTGAGATCAGCGCTGGGCCAAGACCCCTCTCTGCCGGAGCGCTCCACGAACAATGGGAATGGACATGAAACAACTATCTCCGGCGGACGTCACGAAGATGGTACTCCACACGCTCGGTTTCAACCCCGCGCAGTACCTGATAACCTCGCCTGAGATTCTTGCCGCCCTTCTACGGCGCGCGGCGAGTTTTCGGTGTCCGTGCTCGGCCCGCGCTTTGATCCAGAGCGTGGTCGAATCGCTTCGGGGACTTACAGACACCGAAGGCGAGATCGGCGCTGGCTTGGAGGCGGTCGTGGACGAGTTGGTTGCGTATGGCGACTTCATCGAGATCGACAAGAGGCCCTCTGTTGGGACGTCGCAAGGTATTTACGTCGGGCCGCCGAGCTTCGTTCTCCTTCCGAGCGGAAGGGTATTGCTCCTAGGCGTCGCCCCTGAGTCGGTTGAATGGCTGCCTCGGGAACTGGTTGACAAGGTGGAATACCGAGGTCACGTTCGGTCATTACCGGCTGACAATGCTCCACAGGCAGCACCACTGCTCAAGGCAGCAGGCTATTTCGAACTCCCCCACAAAGTTTGGCTTGAGGGCCCCAAGAGCGCCGGGCCACAGCAGATACTGGATCGCTATGTGTCCATGCTCCAGGGCACGGACGGCCTAGCGGAGCCTGCTGGCATGACTATCCTAGATCCCTCGGAATCCGTTCGGTACTACAGGGGGCGCTGGAAGACGCCAGGATCTGCAACAGGATGTTTCGTTGCGCGCCGAGAACAGCGCTACGGCACGCCACTTTGGTGCTTCGCGAAGCTTTCCGCGGGTCGCCTTGCATCCTTGGTCGATCTCCCCTTGGAGAACAGGGGATGGCGGGGATGTGATGAAGCTTGGAGGCTACAGGCCGCGCTTGATGCGGTTAACGGAACGCCCCAGGTCGCTGAAGTGAGCGAGTGCAAGAATGACCGCAGCGCCCGGTTGCGCTTCTTTTCGCCGCTACCGCGCTGGGCCAAACGTCAACTCGATGTCGTCGCCACCCCGATTGACGTGCGCGGCTCGCTGTTCTCGTATCTCATTCCGCCATCAGATCTGGGGTTCGTGCGCCAGTTCTTGGTTCAATCTTTGTGGATGTCCGTTGTAGCTGTCGAGGAACACGGGAGGGCATGAGTATGGCAGTGAGTATTGGAGAGACAATCGCGGAACTCCACCGTTCCCTTCGGGACTACATCGAAGCAACGTACCACGTGAGTCACCCGGTTCTCGTGAAGCTTCGTCGCGATCTGCTGGATCAACCCGGCGTGATAAGCCAACGCCCGTACCTTGAAACCACACCGCGGTATCGAGAAGGCGCGAACTTCGCGAACATCAAGGGCCTCGATCCGGCTGTGACCGAGATATTCTCAACGGTTGCCGGCGCTCCGCGGCTGATCTATGATCCGCCGTACGCTCACCAAGCACAAGCCATTCAGGCTCTTCTTGTTGACCGGAGAAGTGCAGTGGTGATGACAGGAACGGGTTCAGGCAAGACCGAATCCTTCCTGCTGCCAATCCTGGGACGACTTGCAGTCGAAGCAAAATCCACACCCGGCAGCTTTCGAACGCTCTCTGGTCTTCGGGCGATCATCCTCTATCCAATGAATGCCCTTGTGAACGACCAACTCGGACGATTGCGTTTGCTGTTTGGCGACTCGCGAATCGCAGAGCGGTTTGAGCAGTGGGCAGGTCGACCCGCACGTTTTGCACGCTACACAAGCCGCACACTCTATCCAGGCGTCCGCGATCCCAAGAAAGACCAGCAAAGGCTCAAGCCAATCGGTGACTACTACGTCTCCTATTTGGAAAAGGCTGGGCAGCCACCGTCTCAAGAGCAGCAACAAGCATGGAATCTCGTCGCGGCCTTACGGAATCGTGGCAAATGGCCAGCGAAGCCCGACCTTGCGAGATGGTACGGTGCCAAGGGAACCCGATGGTACGACGAAAAGACGAACACGTACAAACGGTGTGTCACTCTCCCCCATGATCCGGAACTGTTCACGCGGCACGAAGTACACCAGGCGCCACCCGACGTTTTGGTCACGAACTACTCGATGCTGGAATACATGCTGATGCGACCATTGGAGCGGACCGTCTTTGACAAGACGAGAGAGTGGCTGCACAGCAGCCTTCAACACACGCTTTTGCTCGTCATCGATGAAGCGCATCTATATCGCGGTGCGGCTGGGGCTGAGGTTGCGTTATTGATTCGGCGACTTCGGCAGCGGCTGGAGATCACGCCCGACCGTCTCCAGGTGATCTGCACGAGCGCAAGCTTCAAAGATCCGACATACGCGGGACGATTCGCAGCGCAACTGACCGGGAAACGGCCTGCTGACTTCGCAGTGATCAAAGGGGATCTTGAACCGCGCCCGAATCCCGGACCAGGTAGTCCGCAGGACGCCGACATCCTCGGTAGTTTGGATCTCCTCGAATTCTACAGAGCCGAGGATGATAAACAAAGGTTGGCGATCATCAAACCGTTCCTCGACTACCGGATGGTGGCGAAGTCAACTCTGGGACCTGCTCTTTACGCAGCTTTGGAAGGCTTTCCTCCGATGAGTGAACTTGTCAATCTGACCATGAAGGAAGCACTACCCGTGGACACGCTCGGCCAGCGTCTCTTCCCAGGCGTCAACTCTGCAGCGTCGGCCCAGGCTGTCACCGCCCTCCTTAGTCTCGGTACCCTCGCCAAACGAACGCCGTCAGAGCCGGGTTTATTGCCATGCCGCGTTCATTCGTTTCATCGAGGCCTTCCAGGATTATGGATCTGCCTCGACCCACAGTGCCCAGCCTTGGAGCAGGGTAGCCGAGGTGGGCCGACAGGCAAGTTGTTCAGTCAACCCCGAGAAACGTGCGACTGTGGTGCCCGTGTGCTGGAACTCTACACGTGCAGGAACTGTGGTTCAGCCTACGGCCGAGGTTACACGGACAATGTCGCGAGTCCAGACTTCCTGTGGTCCGAGCCGGGTGGGGCATTCAGAACCGAGGAGGGACTAATTTCGGAATTAGAACCAATCGATCTCTTGCTTGAAGCACCCACCAGCCTTAACGTCGAGCCCATCGACTTCGATCTCATTACCGGTCGCATTAATCCTGCGAACCTAAGCCCGCGTTTTCGCCAAGTATTCATCAACAAAGACCGAGTCGTGCCGCAGCCAGGCCCCAATGCAACTGGCCGACCAGCCGGGAATCCCGGCGAGTTCCGCCCCTGCGGCGTGTGTGGGAGCCAGGCCGGATTCGGCCGCACCTCAGTCCAAGATCATCTAACAAAAGGAGACCAACCGTTCCAGGCACTGATCACTAAGCAGATTCAGATACAGCCACCTGGCCCCCAACCAGCGACGAAGCTGGCACCGCTGCGCGGACGCAAGGTGTTACTCTTTTCAGACTCACGGCAGACTGCGGCCCGCCTAGCACCGAACCTCCAATCGTATTCGGCGAGGGATGTGATTCGAACTCTCTTGGTTTGGGGCTTCGCCAGGCTCGCACAATTCCCAAACGTCCAACCACTGGCATCGCTCGAAGATGCGGTTCTTGCCGTTGTTCTTGCGAGCAAGGTAATGAACGTCCGACTGCACACTGAACTCCTGCCAGGCGAAACCTTCTCTATCGAGAATGATGTGGGAACCCAGGTGGCGGCCGGAGCACTCAACGACCCGATTCGTATCCTCACGCTACTCATTTCCGCGAGAAGTAGCAACGCGCCCGCATCCCTTCTTCGCCCGATCCTGGAATGCGTTACTGATCCTTACTACGGCCTAGAGTCGCTCGCTCTCGCGTCAATTGCCGAGACGGCGATGCATACCGCGAGGCTCAGTACGCTACCATCCATTCCAAACGTCGCGGAAACTCCCGACCAGAAGCTTGCACTCGCTCGCGCCTGGCTTCGAGCGTGGCACCGGCAAGGATTCTGGCTGGACAGAATGCCACCCGACTGGTGGCAACGAGACGTTCAGCCGCACGGAACCGGACGCTTCGAGACTCTGAAGACCTTCCTCTCAAAGCCCGAACTCAAACTATTCGACGGGCAGTGGCTCCCCACGCTCTTGGCCACCTTCACCGAACAGATCGGCGGCAAGTACCGCCTGCGCGGCGGACAGGTTTGTTTAGCGGTCGGCGGCGAGTGGGCGTACTGTCAGTCCTGCCGCACTACCCAGCGGCCCTTCCCAGGCTCGACAAAGTGTGTCAATTGTGGCCGACCATCCGCGGCCCCGCTAGACCCGGATGTTGACCCTGTGTTTCGCGCGCGGAAAGGCTACTATCGTCAGCCGACTGTCGACGCACTCTTCGACTCTTCGAAGGCCCCCGTCTCGATTCTTGCGGCGGAGCACACGGCGCAGTTAAGTTCAGCCCAAGCCACCGAAGTGTTCTCGAAAACCGAGGAACATGAATTGCTCTTTCAAGACGTTGACCTTGGCCCCGACGACAATGGACGTGACCGACCCGCGATTGACGTCCTATCGTGTACAACGACAATGGAGGTGGGCATCGATATCGGCTCCCTGTCGGGCGTGGCGTTGCGCAACATGCCGCCGGCACGTGCCAACTACCAGCAACGAGCTGGCCGGGCTGGACGTCGAGGGAACGCCGTTGCGACGGTGACAGCGTTCGGAAGCGCTGATAGCCACGATGAGCACTACTTCTCGTTTCCAGATGAAATGATCCGCGGAGACGTGGCCGATCCGACACTGGCGATGGACAACTACGAGATTGTTCGCCGCCATGTCACGGCCTACCTTTTACAGCGCTATCACCAGGACCGTCTGCCCGGAGTTCCGCGAATCGACCAAGCCACCCTGTTTTCAGTGTTAGGAACAGTTGCGGAGTTCATGGGAGACCAGTCGCCGCTGAACCGGAAGGATTTCGAGTCATGGCTTCGCGGCGACGCGACGGCATTGGTCTCCGAGGTCCGAGCGTGGATACCGCAGGAACTGAACAGCACTGATGCGAGCAGACTCTTATCCAACCTTGTGGATGACACCCTGACAATTCTTGACGAGGCACTGACCAATGCCTAAGCCGACGAAAAAAGCACCTCTTCCGGCAACGCCACAACCGGCAGGCGCGGCCGACGAACTCGATGATGTGAGCATTGAAGTTCCAAACGACGGCGACACGGAGAGATACGACCGCACACCTACTTCGGCGTTTCTGCTTGACAGATTGTTGTACAAAGGCGTGTTGCCGCGCTACGCCTTCCCGACAGACGTTGCCACGTTCTTCGTATTTGACATTGACAAGTCAACACCGTATAAAACCGCGTTCCGCTTTACTCCGTCGCAAGGCTTGGCGCTTGCGCTCAGCCAGTACGCACCAGGCAAAGAAGTATGGGTGTCTGGAAAGCTGTTTGTGTCGGGTGCCGTCTATTCGCCGATGCGGAGCGATCTCTTCGAGGCGTGGCAGAATCGGCGACTCTACTATGAATGCAGCGTATGCCACTATGCGCGCACGCAAGTGTTGAGCGAAGGGAGTAAAGGAGAGCGACTTGATTGTCCGGCCTGCGGACGACAGGCCACCCTGGGAGAGGCCCGGTACTGGCTTCGGCCGCCAGGTTTTGCTCATCCTGTCTTCATCGCCGAGCGCACATCGAGTGACGAGCCCGCCGAGCGAAGCTACGCAACGCGCGCAAAGCTCATGGCCCCCAGCCCATCAGATCCGTCGAAATGGGTAACCGTCACCCCTCAACTCAGACATTATCACCTCAAGAACCACCTTCTCGTCACCAATCGAGGACCGCGTGAAGAAGGCTACCACTATTGCACGAAGTGCGGGATTATCGAGCCGAGCGCGGCGCCGAATCATGCGGTGTTCGCACCGCACCCCAAGCCATACCCAAGTGGGAATGACGCGACGTGTCCAGGCAATGCTACGAGCACTGGGATCGTGCTTGGAACCGATTTCATTACGGACGTTCTTCTCGTGTCGTTAACCGTCACGCCGCCACACACGCTCTACCCTGGGATTCTCGCTACCGAGGTAGCATTGCGCACCGTCAGCGAGGCCATCGCGAAGGCGGCCTGTGACCTGTTGGAACTCGAATCGCAGGAACTACAAGCGGAGTTTCGGCCCGCGCTCACCCAGAGCGGCCAGCGCGGCATGGAAGCGGAGATCTACCTGTACGACACGTTGCCTGGGGGCGCAGGCTTTACTAAACAGGCCGGGAAGTTGGGCAAGGCACTCTTCGAGCGTGCAATCGCCGTTCTTGAAAACTGCCCGGAGTCCTGCGACCGCTCGTGCTATCGCTGTCTTCGGAGTTACAAGAACAAGTTCGAACATGACCTTCTTGATCGTCACGTGGGTGCTGCGCTACTGCGTCACGTGCTGAATGGCGAGCCAATCATCCTGCCACCTAAGCGAGTTAAGCAATCGTTGGATGCCCTCTTCTATGACTTGTCGCGGTCCAACGATAAAGCCGTCACCGTGCAACGCGATGCGGCCTTTTCGATTCCTGGGATCGGAGAAGTGACTGTGCCCATACTTGCGGGTAGCGGAGGGAGGCAATTGATCATCGATGTCGCTCACCCTCTCTGTCGGGATGTTCCGTCACAACCAGGTCTTGAAGAAGTGCGGGAGTATTCTTCGGTGCCGGTTTTGCTGATTGACGAGTTAGTCGTTCGCCGAAATCTGCCGCGTGCTTCGGCAAAGATTCTGAAGGTCCTGGGCGTCATAAATGACTAGGGGAAGACGCAATGCGCGCAAGTGATATTGGTGCCGTTTCTGCGCCCGGCGCATGGCCAAGTCCGCCGAGCACGTGGAGTTTCAGTGTGCTTCGGGAGGTCGAATCGTGTCCGAGGCGATGGGCGTTACGCGCATCAGAATACCCCACAGTCTGGGATGGCACCGGCTATCCTCCGTTGCTCAGTGTAAAAGCTCTCGAAGGGCAAGTAATACATGAAACCGTGAAGAAGATCGCCGCCGCGTTATCGGAGGGCGGCTGTCAAAGTGTCCGCGAGGCCGCATCTGTCGAGGTTCTGCGCGCACTCGGAGGCTTCACTAAGGTGTTGAATGAAGTCATGGAGCAAGTCGTTGGGCGGCATCGTGGCAACCCTCGAATGGAGCGCGTTCAAGAACAAGTCGGTGCGGAACTCCTTCGAGCGGTTCCCATCATGCGGCAGCAGGTCCAGAGCCACTTGCTACACGTTGACCTTGTACCTCGACATTCGTCGCTTCAGCCAGGAGATCGGCGTGACGCGCAAGCACCCCTTGGGAATGGTTCCTATTCCGAAATTAGGCTGCATTCGGCGCCTCTAAACTGGGTCGGAATAGTTGACATGCTTGAGGTTCGAGACGGTAAATGCGCCATTTGGGAATTCAAGTCTGGGACTCCAGATGAAAAGCATCAGGAGCAGTTGCGCTCTTACGCGTTGCTCTGGATAGACGACGCAGTGCGAAATCCTGCCGGGTTTCCGGCCGAGAAGCTTATCCTGTCGTATGCTGAACGCCGGCTCGAATTGGCTCCACTCGGCGCAGAAGCGCTTGCCGCTCTGCGGGATGAGCTTAAGGGCCGGATCTCGGCCGCTGCCGAGGCAAGTAGTGAGATACCCCCACCAGCGCGACCCGATCCTGAAGTGTGCCGGTTCTGTGACGTGAGACACCTCTGCATGGAGTACTGGGCGACTATGCCAACGTGGAAAGGGAGCGGCGATATTGCCGGCGGGTTCGGCGATGTAGAAGTAAGGGTCGGATCAAAGCGAGGCCCCCGAAGTTGGGATGCGGTGATCGTCACGTCAGCGTGGCTTCCGCCATTGTCGCCGGCGGTGTTGACGCTCTCGACTACGGGAGACCCGTCTGCCAGTGGCGTGGCGAGCGACCTGCGAGCCAGGATGCTCAACGTCCGACTCCTCCAGCAACCGTCAGATACTGAAGGGCCGCCGCTGGTGTGCATCAACACACATTCTGAGGTCTTCAGGATCGGCTAGGAAAGGTGCTCTGAGAAATGCCGAGAGGTCCGCGCCAACAGCAAATGTGGGTAATGTCAACTGGCAATTCTGCCGACGACTCACGCAAAGTCAAATTGGCGGCACCGTTCACAAAGGAGGTCACCTTCTGGATTCCCCGCAGATTTCTCACGCCAACTGGCGCAGATGTCCAAGGCTTTGCAGCCGACCTGAACGACAAGATCCTTCGGCGGGGATACGTCCTCTCGGATAGCCAAATTCTGACCACAACTATCGGTCCCGCTTCGGATATCGAACTCAGTTTCGAGGGCGAAGACGCTTTCGAAGCACCTGAACGTCGGGATTGGCAAGCCGCACACCGGGAGTACTTCGGCCTCGACAACCCTTATCAGATGGCAGAAGAGCATCAGGACTTCACTTACTCACACATCATGACGCGCGTCCGCGAGCCGTACCTCTTCTCGACCGAGTTGATCGCCGCCGTCCTTCACGGTGTACATGACAACTGTTACTTTTACTGCCCTTGCCATTGCGCCGACGTTGTGCACACGACTAAGCACCGGTTAATTTGCATGGGATGCGGAGCAATGCACGCTGTACTCGACGCTCCACTCACGACGCCCCCGAAGCGATTGCTCACTGCACAACAATGGTCTGACTTTTTTGACGAGGGAGGCAGCCGGTGTGAAGAGGAGATTGAAATGAGCCTTGTCGATTTTCGCGAGGTGGAATCCGCCAAGATGCTCTGGACGACGCAGCAGTGGGATGAAGCTAGGCACAGGTTCATCTTTTTAGCGCGCTCGCCGCCGAACGTGATTGCGGACGCTCTTCGCAACACCGAATCCGATCCTTCGATACTTCTTGAGGCCGGCTTTGAGCCCGTTGCGCTCGTGCCCCCACCCGCTTATCAACTCAGCGAGGACTCTATCGATGTCGACTTGATCGAAAACGCGTGCCATGCGTTGCGCGCCGGGGTCACCGGATATTTGGCGACTTCCAAGACCTCTGACGAACTCCTGAATGCGATTCCTCAACTCTTCCGGGCCGTCGAGCTACTCCTGAAGGCCAAACTCCAGCGAATCGTCGCCAGGGCTCTCGATGACCATCCAAATAATCCTACCGTCTTGAAGCGACTTCAGGCGAATGGCGTTTCAATTTGCACGACCGAGGCTCACACCCTTAAACGACTGCGCGGTCTGCGCAACAGCCTTCAGCACGGCACCGCGGTGTTTAATTACCGTGCAGGACTGTCTGTTTGCCGAGGGGCGATCATCTTTCTTGACCGCTTCGTGAACCGTGAACTCGGCCTCTGGATGGGGGATGCGATTTCGCCAGATGAGTGGCAACGAATACTCCCGATCCCCGAGATATCCAGCACCGCGGATCGTGTGATGATTGAACGAATTCAAGCCGTACGTTCGAATATGGAAGCAACTATCGCCCGCTGCGCGAACTGCGACTTCGAAACGCTTGTCAGGCCCGCCCCCGGTACGGGTGCCTCCTGCATCCGGTGCGGCTATATTCCTACTGAACGCCAGAATACATGACGCGAGTTCCTCCGGTTTACTGGTTTACTGGCTCTTGCTGCGTTTTCGGCATGCAGCCGAAAGCGCATGGCTAAGCGCCCCACGGCCTCACGCCCGGCAGATTCACCAGTTGACCGTGGCATTGGCAGACTGGCGGACGGCGAGTAATTCCCCGCGAGGATTGAGAAAGTTCCGACTCCTCCGCAGCGGCCGATGCTGAATGGCCGCTCCAGGCTCCAGTTCTGCATCACAACGCGATTCGGCGATTCGGCTAGGTAGTGTCTTCGTCAAACAAACCTGGGGCATCGTCGGTAGAAGGTAGCACTACCTGCGCGCCGTGTTGTATAGGGTATTCCAACGTGTTCTCTGCCACCATTTCCAGGATTCCCGGACGACGGATTCTAGCGTCAAGCCAACGGCGCTGCCAGAAGGCTGCGATTTGCGCCGTCCCGCGACGCGGTTGGTCCTGGCTCAACACGAAGTTGGGACGACGCTGCACGCCGAGGAGCACCTCTCGAAAGTTCTCGGCGAGGCTCACACCATATATGATTCTTTGGTTGCCGTGAAGGAGGAGCTGATCGCTGGGAAGACCGATCAGGTCGAGTCCTTCTCTTATCTTCCTCATCAGGGGGTTGACGCCTTCGCCGAATATGCTGTTCACCTTGCGCCCGTCTTTGGTCCGCGCAAGTAGCGTATCAATGATCGCGACCGTCTCGTTGCTGAAATGGAACGACCCGTAGCCGACGCTGCGACCGAGTTCCTTGTACTCAATCTTGGTCCCTGGTCGGCCGCCGACCTGGTCAGCAGCGATACGAATACGGTTATATTGACTGGCCCCAATCCCGTACAAACTCGTCGTGCCCAGGAGCACAAGGCTTGGCTTCCGGATCACCGCTTTGCCACTCATGCTGGAGGCGATCAAACTTTGTTGTTGTCCGTAACGCTTTGCATAGTATTGAGTTACCTCCGGGCTGCAAAGAAGTGACGCCACAAGTTTGCCACCGAGAAGCGCGTTGTAGGGCGCGAGCGCACCGCACACGGTGATATCCATCATGCAAATTCCCACCCGCTCTGCTTTCACGATTCGGAGAAGTTGACCGACGGCACACCGCAGTTTGCTGGACTTGAATGCTTCAGCCAAAGCGCCCCTGCTTACGTCGGACAGATCTTCCGTGAAGACCAGGTGAATGCCAAGAAGAGTCGCTAATACCCTGCACCGTTTGGCGCGGAATAGATGCGACCGTGCTCGCCGCTGCCACTCGGCGTTTGAGAGGCTGCCAGCTTTTGAAATGCTTTTATGGAGGCCCTTTTGGGGCTGTTGCCTGTGTTGCTCGATTGCTCGTTGGCCCTCTTCTCGCAATCTAGCGAGCGTAGCCATCGTCGGCTGCACGAGTTCTTTGCGAACGATGACTTCAGATTCAATGAGATCTTTGACAAAGACGGCCTGGATGCGTTGTCGCAGTTCCGCCCAGAGCCAGGCGGCAGTACGTGATGTTGGCTTCGAGAGGATTGTGGCGACGCCATTATTTGAATCCCAACCAATCCACTGATCGCGGACGCTTTGTTGAACAACGGCGCTCCCAAGGGCGGCGATACCGATTACTGGGTGATTGGGCGCGGCCGAGTCACGAATGAGAATCATGATCGAACGACCCGGCACGCTCCGATAAGCGGTCGTCCACGTGTGTCGAAAATACCTCCAAATGTCCGACAGCACCAGACCTGTCTGCTCACAGACACCGCTCGCTTCCACGAACTGTAGGTAGGGAGCGATTGTGCGGCCAAGTTGCTCGATTCGCTCCTGCGCGTCAGAAATCTCGGCGGCGGGCCTCAGTCTCTCTGCCAAGTCTCTCCCGTCCCGCATCAACGAGTGGATTGAGTGCCATCCTTTTGATGTGAGTCTACGCTTCTCCATGCCCCGAATGAACTCAGCGACCGCTGGTTCTCGCAGTTGCGAATCACGCTCGACGAGATGGTTCTTTCGAACTGCCTCTTTCGAGCGAGTACCTGCGTCCTCGTGTGTTGGGTCGTAGGCGAGCGTGACGGTCGAGTCGGTGGCGCAAATGGACCAACCCTGTGCGACGAGATCCGCGACTACGTGGAGACTCAATAGCAGACTCAATGTCTCATTGGAGGGACAGGAGTTCAGTTGCCGTAACTCGGCACGGAACGAGGAGAGTGCCCGCCAAACACCGGCGTCCGTCTCAGGTGCGGAAGAGAGCATGTTGGCGAGACAGCATACATAACGATAAAACTCGCGCAGTGATCGCGGCGCCAACGTCGGCGTCATTTCGATTGCTGTCTGTTTGTTCAATATCATCCTCGCTTAGCCACTATAGGCCGTCAGCGCATCTCCCCAGCGCTTTCGAATGTCTTTCGCGGCCTCCTTGTCGGCCCTTTTGTGCAAGCCGATCTCTGCTCTGCAGAATGCCAGGAGCAGAACCTCTACTGGGGCGAGCGCGTCAGAGGAGCGAATGGACCGGTTCCCCAGGAGAGGCAGTAGCTGTTGTGCGTAGAACGCATGGTCTGTATTCAGGTTCATCGTCAGTGTCTTACCGGTGAGTTCAGGCTCGAACAGGGTCCCATCCGGAAGACCGAGCCGGGAGACGCGGTAGTGCAATCCGGTAATGGGTGATACCGGAGTCTGCTCTCCGTCCACCTGCGATGGGCCACCTCGTCTGGACCGCCTGGTCGATAGCGGTGGCTCCAGAAGGGCGTCACGGCTCTCAGCGAGGCGAGTGGCTGGTGAGAAACTGCGGTGCGATGCTATCTGCTGAAAAGAGTGCCGGACGCGTCGATTCAGCGTCCTCGCAACTGTTTCGAGGTGGGGGGACAGCACGGTTGAAAGCAGTTGGCTGGGGTTCACTCGCTGCTTGGTGTGGGTCAGACCAAACAACTCGTCGAGAAGTGGATCAAACTCAACTTCGCAGCGCCACCAATCGTCATAGTTCTCCTTTCGCTTTGACCCCATGAAGAACCAACCATAATCGACCTCGCGTCCTGCCCTTAGAACGGAAACACCAGCCCTCTTGGAGATCCCCTGGCTGGCCTTTTCATTGTTGGACAGCGCGTACAACCTCTTAACGGGCAATTCAGAGAAGCGCACTCTCACCGTTGAAATTTCGCCGCCCGGTAACTTAAACGGGAATTCCATGGGCTGACCATAGAGTTGGCCGCGAATGAAACTGGACCCTTGGTCTAGGAAAAGAGGATCAGCCGGCGAAACTGTTTCTCCGTTTATTGTCAAAATGGTCCCCAAAGAAATCGCGCGCCGGAAGATGCGGCCGAGACCCTGCTTCAGTGCCGTGTTAGCAGTGTGAGAGCCAGGGTCGAGGCGATCACAATCAGACAACACAACGACCGTCCCGCTGGATGTCTCTGTTTGAAATGGGGCCCGACGTCCGAGAAGTGTTGGTTTCGGGACCTCACGAAGAGCGCCGTTGGTGATCGCGGTCGCGTCAAGGAATGTCCACCAGACGCTCGATGGACTCTGCCAACTGTACAGGTCAATCCGCCGGGCTTGACTCAATGCGCCGCAGGGCAGGCCCATACCATAGCGGCCGGAGCCTGTCCGACAATTGAACCTTGTGCTGCCGCCAAACTGCAGCGCAATTTGCAGAACCGATGGTGGCATACCGCATCCATCATCCGTCATCGCAATCGTCGGGCGCAGCTCTGGTCCCGGTTCTGGGCGAATCGTGATCGACACGTGCTTCGCGCCGGCCTCTAAGGAGTTGTCGACTAGTTCTGCCAGCGCGGCCGCCGGACTCTTGTACCCTGAATCCCGTATGGCGTTGATAAACGTCGGGACGGCGACGATGGGGCTCGGTGTCGTTTTGTTAATTGGGGACTTCATCTGTTCTCCATCCCTTCGTCATTATAGCCATTGGGGGGAAGTCATTCCATATCAATGGGTTCCGGGTACCCTGGCAGATTCTCAAAGCGTGGGTGAAGATGGGCTGCTCGCTAGACCATCACCCACGGACACCCGCCATTGAACCACGGCACCAGGTATGCCGTAGCGGCCATCGGCCAACTTCAGTAGATAAAGGAGCGATCATCGCCGGTGGGCAGGGGTATTGGCCACCCGTATAGACAGAGATGGTCGTAGGCCCAGAGTTTGATGGCCGGCAGCCCGAGACGATTGGCATTCACGAACTCCCTCAGCCATGGCCAGGTGCCGTAATAGAGGCCCATCAGATAACGGCAGTGAGCTTGGTCCCAAGCGAGTTCCTTCCACGGGTACGACGCGCAACGGATGGCCTGGTCGAGGCTGTGATTGATTCCCGGATACTGGTAACCCTCGATCAGGAACGTGTCGAAGCTGGAGCCCGCGCGCGTTGTCCACTGGGAAGGCAGGTTGATATACCGCAGCAGCTTGCAGTTGTCCGGGTCGTTCACGTCCATCGGCCACAGCAGTTCGAACACGGCGGACGGGCACTGCGAGAGAACGTAGCTCTGGATGGCGGCCACGTAGTTGTACAGGCGCGTCCGGAGAAAGTTCGCGTCGGCGTAGCTGTTGAACGATGGATCGTCGTTCGGCGTGTGGAAGGTCGCCAGCGTGCGGCCGAGCGCCGACTGTGCCGCAGCCTGGGTGTCCGCATCGTGAAATGCCATCCCGGACGCGTTCGCCAGGAACCACCAGAGGATTTCGCCGAACTGGAGTTTGGGCGTCAATCCTGCCGCCAGCATCAAGGCCGCCATCGCGGCGAAGGCCTGCCCCAGGTAGTTCTGTGGCCCGGAGCTGAAGGCGATCTGCGAACTGTTCAACGTGCCAAATCCCGTGGCCGTCTCCACCGCCGTGCCGTCGGGGAAGCGTTGAACCCAGACAGCGCCACCGGCAGGATTATCCGGCGGTTGCACCAGTTCCTGGGAGAACGAGCAGACCGCGCTCATGTTGTTCGCCTTGAGCAGGCTG
>Ga0182027_10006399_pt1 | contig 17630 bp, 16 predicted proteins | sample 712E1DmetaG_FD_121300 | JGI IMG/M metagenome (GOLD analysis project Ga0182027, IMG submission 121300) | Permafrost microbial communities from Stordalen Mire, Sweden - 712E1D metaG (Illumina Assembly) | ecosystem: Environmental > Terrestrial > Soil > Wetlands > Permafrost | place: Sweden... | reverse complement strand
GCGGGCGATGAGGGAATCGGACCCCCGACATCGGTTTTGGAGACCGAAGTTATACCACTTAACTAATCGCCCTTCATTTGCTATAACAAAAAACGACCTATCTAGGATCGCCTTTAGTATAGCAGAATAAGCGTAAAATAGAAATTATTATCCGACTAATTTGAATTCTTTATGTTTCGTCTTTTTTCTGCAGGTATTACAAAACTTCAAAAGCTCTATTTTTTTTGTAACGAGCTTTTTATTTTTGCTGCTATAATAATTGGCGTTTTTACAGACACTGCATTTCAACCTAAACATTCTATCATTGTGTGACATGTTTTTATACTAGTATAAAAACCTTAAGAAAGCAACCCGCATTTCTTTCCCCTCTCCTTTACAAGGAGAGGGGTTAGGGGTGAGGTGAATATGGATTTACACCACCACCCTCGGCAATAGCGCGCTTATCTTCGTAGTTATTTCATAATTTATAGTATCAATTTTTTTAGCCATTTCTTCGGCCGTAATTTCCCCGCCTGCATCAGCTATGCCTGAAGCATTGCGGGCAGGCTTCTTCCCCTGGCAGCCCAAAATAACAACCTCGTCTTCAATTTCAACCTCTAGTAAGTGGCTCACATCCACCGTAAACATATTCATTGATACTCTTCCGAGTATTTTACACCTCTCGCCTCTGATTAAGACTTCTCCCTTATTTGAAAGTCCGCGGTCAAATCCATCCGCATAACCCTGCGGAATCACCGCAATTTTTGTTTCGTTATAGGTCATATGGGTCAATCCATAGCCGATGGTGCTTCCGGCCGGTAAAATCTTTATCTGCGCTATTTTTGTTTTCCAAGTCAGCACCGGTTTGAGTTCCATTTTATTTTTATATAAAAATTTTATGTGCTCCGAAGGCCATAGGCCGTAGACGCCGATCCCTAGGCGAATAATAGAATTAATGCCTTTATTCTTTTCATAAACCAAAAGTCCGGAAGTTGCGGAAATGTGCGTTTGTAATTTTCTGAAACCGAACTTTCCTGCTAATTTTAGCGCTCTTTCATATTCTTTAATCTGCTTTTGCGCGTGGGTGAAGTTCGTCGTGTCTTCTATGTTCGCGAAGTGCGCGTAGATGCCGGTAAGTTTTATAAATTTACACTTTTTTATTTCTTTAAAAACTTCCGGCAATTCTTTCAATAAGAATCCTTCCCGCCCCAGATGCGCGTCTACTGGAATATGAATTTCTTGAACCACGTCAACATTCTTTGCCATGGCAGAAATTGTTAACATTTGCTCTAATGAAAATACCGTTAGAATACAACCCAGTTTAATCGCCTTCGGCAGGTCTGTTTTTTGCACATATCCGAACAAAAGAATTTTTTTCTTGCTAACCTTACGCAAAAGTTCAAGCTCTTCAACACTGTCTATCTGGAAATAGTCCACGTACGGCTCTAGAACTTTTGCTATTTTGTTCTGTCCATGGCCATAGGCATTGCCTTTAATGGCAACAGAAAATTTCGTCTCCTTTTTGGCCAATTTTCTAAATTGCTGTATGTTGTGAATTAAATTACCTTTTGATAATTCAATATAAGAAAGAGGTGTCTTTTCAGGCATTTTAATATTTCCCATTTTTTATAATTTTTTCCAATAATTGTAGAGGGAAAATTTGAGGATTTTCCGCGAGCGCTTGATGGTAAAGCACTGTTGACGGAGTAAGGGCGGGCAAGGTATTCACTTCGATGATAATAAGCGCGCCGGTTGAAACATTCATAAAAGCGTCTATGCGCGCATAGCCCCGAATACCGATTTTGGTAGCGAGCTTTTGGGCTAGTTCGCGGGCTTTTGAAATTGCTTTTTGCTTCGCTATTTCTTTCGGCGGAGGAGTAATGTTGATTCCCGTTCCTCCTTGAAATTTCTCTTCGACGGAAAGCACCTCGCCCTCGGAAACCGTCAAACTGGGATTGAAAGAGTGCAACTTTTTGTTTACTTCTAAAATTCCAATAGTAACCTCCACCCAGCCGCTCTTCCTGGTGTATTTCAATTTGTTTCCTTTGAAATGAATAAGGTCCGTTTCTATAAATTTTTCAAAAAGAATTTCTTTAATCACTTTCATCGGCATTTCAATAATACTTTCCTGGTGGAGCAGAGTTCCCGCGAGAATAAAATTTTCCTTTTTGGTTAGATATTTTAAATAATTTTCCAAGTCAGCCTCCCTATATAAATGCGCCACCCCCGTAGAACATCCGTCGTCTTTGGGTTTCGCTATGATCGTTTTAGTATTTAATTCGGACTTAAGCAGAGACCAGAGTTCTTTAATTTCGTTTGTTTTTATGTCTTTTAGAGATATCACCTTTTGTTCCGCAGTATTTACGCCTTCTATCTTTAACTTTCTAATGAATTGTCCGGTAATAAATTTATCCATACAAAAACGGGAAGTTTTTTCATCCGAACCGTTGAATTTCACTTTTCTTTTGGCGAGAATCTTTTGGAAGTTGCCGTTTTCTCCGTCTCCTCCATGAAGTCCCAGAAAAACAAACTTTGATTTTTTAATTAAATTTTCCAAAGAGATTTTCTTGGGCATGAAAAACGGTTCCGTCGCTTCGCTATCTTTCAATAAAAGTTCTTTTTTTATTTTCTCAACTATGTTTTCTGTATTTTCCAGATTTATTCTGGCATTTTTCGCATTTCCGATTATTTCTTCCACGGTGTGGTTCAAGATAAAAGCATAGGGTAACTCCCAAACATTATTTTCAAAATCCAACAAATATGGCTTGGGATTGTAAATATCCGATTTGCGCAATTTCAGCCAGACATTCGTTCCGGTCATAAGTGATACCTGCCGTTCGGATGTTCGCCCGCCGAAGATCACAGATACCGGCTTTTTTTCTTTTTTGTTTTGCTTTGAAAGTTTCGGAAAATTAACTTTCTGCCGGAGGCATGAATTCTCCACGACATAATAGAGTAAATCGCTGTGGCTCATGCCCAGTCTGGAAGATTGCTGAAAAACGAAGCTATTCTGCTCCATTCCGGGAATCGGATTAAAATCAGGAAACCAAATTTTACCATCGGAGAATATCCATCCGTCAAAACGGGCAAAATCGTTCATTTTTAAAAGAGAAAAAAGCTGTTTTGCTTCTGTTTGTATCCTTTCAATTATTTCATTTGGAAACCTGGCGGGACAATGATATTTCACCTGATTGGTCGGCAAATATTTCTTGCGAAAATCAAAGATTCTGCCTTCATGATAAGCCATTTCAATTTCGGAAGGGATTAGGGCAACAGGCAGGCCCAGTTTATTTTGCAGAATTATGATTGTGAATTCTTTGCCTTCCGCGAAGGGTTCTAACACTACCCGGGTATCCATTCTTTTTGAAAAAAGAAGGTTTGCTTTTTCCATCGCTTCCGTGAGTGTGTTTACCGAAAATACTCCGATGCTTGAGCCGCCGGTCGCCGGTTTCACTATGGCGCGTTTTATTTTATGCTTTTTAAAAAATTCTTTCATTATTTTCGCGTTGTCTTTTGAATAAATTTTCAATAAAGCGGAAGGCAACGTGAAAAATCCTTTTTCTTGAAGAATTTTATTGGCGTTGTATTTGTCAAAGGCCATTTTACAGGACTCGGAAGAAGAACCAATAAAAGGAATATTATTTTCTTCCAGAAATGCCTGAATCTGCCCGTCTTCGCCGAACGGTCCGTGCATTGCCGGCATTACAATGTCGGTGGATTTTAAAAGTTTTATTAAAGACTTCCGGCTTAAGGGCGCGGATTTTTGTGCCAATTTAAAATCAAAATCTGAAGGATTGTTTGAGTAAAGCTCAGCCCGAGATATTTTATAAGCTCTTTTCTTTTGGTCAAAATAAATGGGAACAATTTCAATATTGTCGTTTGATAAATGGTCCATGACGGACCTGGCGGAATTTAAGGATATTCCCCGTTCCAGTGACGGCCCGCCTGTGAGAAGCGCAATTCTAAAATTTTTTTGTATATTTTTGCGAGAAACTATTTTTAACATATCCTTATATTATAGGATAAAAATTAAAAAGTCAAAAAAATGTGGATAAACTAGTTTTTCTTGCAAAAACCTAAAACAGCTTCACCACATCGTGGTACGTGATGAAAAGCATGAGAGCTATCAATAAATAGAAACCAACCATGTTGACGGTGTTGGCCACTTTTGGGTTTATGCGCGAACCTTTTATTTTTTCAATTATTAAGAAAAGGATTCGTCCCCCGTCCAACGCCGGAAACGGAAGCAGGTTTATGATTGCCAGATTTATGGAAATCAACGCGGTAAAGGATAAAAGGTAAACAAAGCCAAATTGATAGGCCTCACTGACAATACCAACCATTCCAACCGGGCCGGTAACTGATTGAAGGGCAAGACCACCTTTGCCCTGTATGCTCTCTTTTACAAGCATAAAGAGCCCCACAACAGTACTTTGGGTCATAGACCAGTCAAGGCGCGCTCCCTGCCAAAGCGCGGTAAAAAAGGGCAATTTAGCCGTTCCAATCATGTCCATGGATATACCTATTTCCAGCTGATTGTCTGTGGTATTTAAGGTTGGAGTTATTTTAGCCAGGGCAATTTCTGGGTTTTGACCGCGTGTATATCCAATATCTATTTCCTTTCCTCCACTTCCCACTACAAAGGATTTTATAGTTTCAGGACTAATGTAGGTTGTAAAATTATCACCGCTTTTTATATTCATTATCTTGTCGCCGATTTTTAGTCCCGCCAGTTCTGCCGGAGATTTGGCTAAAACAGAAACTACAACCAGGTGGACGTTGGAAAGTTTGGTTCCGGCTATTTCACTGCCGACACTCGTGGGAAGCCCAGACATGAATCCGAAAGAAAACAAAAGCCAAGCCAGCAAAAAATTGGCAAAAATTCCGGCAAAAAGCACGATGGCTTGTTTCCATTTGGGCTTGTTAGCTAGGCTTCTTTTGGCTAATTCTATTTCCTCGGGAGTTTTTTCTTTCTCTAAAAATCCAACTTCCACCATGTCGGTTTCATCAACACTCTCGCCGAAAATTTTCACAAATCCCCCCAGTGGCAGTAGATTAAAACTATATTCCGTTTCTCCCCTTTTAAAACTGAATAGTTTTGGCGGAAAGCCAAAACCGAATTCATCCACCCGGATGCCAAACCTTTTGGCCGTGAAAAAATGTCCGAACTCGTGGACCAAAACAAGCACTAGTAAAATTATGATAAAAATGACAATTGACATAAGTTTAAAATATTAACCCAAAACTTCTTTTTCTTTCTTTTCAAAAGTTGCTTCCAAGTTGCCGTTAGTTTCATTAATAATTTTCTGCAGTTCTTCTTTCGCGCGGAACATTTCATCCTCGGTCATTTTTCCTTCTTTTTCTTTTGCCTCCATGTCGCGGAAAACAATTTCACGCTCTTTACGCACGGTAATCCTCTGCCCTTCCAGTTTTTCTTTTAAAACTTTCACGAGTGTCTGCCTTGTCTCGGTGGTCAATTGCGGAAAAATAACTCTGATACCCAGATCATCGGTCGCGACTGACAACCCTAAGTTTGACCCGACTATTGCCTTTTCAATACTCTTTATCTGACTTTTGTCCCAAGGCGCGATGCGAAGTGTTTTTGGGTCTTCAATGGACACGGAGGCCACATTCTTAAGCGGTAAATACGAACCATATGATTCTACGGTCACCCCATCAAGCACCATGGGCGATGCCCGACCGATGTTGAGCTGGCTGTATTCCTTGCCTAAAAATTCTTCCACTTTCTTAAGCGCTGTTTTAAAATTTGAAAAATTGTATTGCATCCCGTTAGAAATAGAGAATCTTTAGATTCTCGTAGTTATATTACTTTTAATAAAAAATCTTAATACTATTTTAGTATAACATTATTTCAAATAATAAACCATGCGATCTCTAACGGGATTGCATTTCTTGCATATTGGGCATAATTAACGCCACAGATTCCATTAAGGTTTTAGTTGATGAACCGGGCATTCGCAGAAATTCGCGAACTTTGAAAAGGTGCTCACAAAATTTGGTGTCAAGGACCGTCCTTGACATATTCTTGTCATTGTCAAAGGCGGCCTTTGACATAACCGCTTCCAGCGCATTTAAGAATTTAATAGCCTTTGAACGATTAGAGTCGGTTGTAATATCTTCATCTTCCGTTTCAGCCAATAATTCTTTCATAAAATCAATCCTGTTTTTCAAGGGCATAGCAATAAACTTCTCCGCCTCCTTTGTCTCTTCCGCTAGGTCTTGCCTAGCGGAAACCAAATAAAATCTGGAAATAAAAGTTTTCAAAAGAGCGTTAGTATCCGGCACCACCAGGAAAAAATGCGTGTTTTCTATCGGCTCTTCAAACATTTTAAGCAGGCTGTTCTGCGCTTCAAGCAGAAAACTGTTGGCAGAAATTAAAAAGATTTTTTTACCAATAGAGAAACTTTTCTCAGTTGCGTAAGATTTCAAATTGCGCGCATCTTCAATTTTAAAAGAGTCTAGATTTATCTGAACAAAATCGGAATTACCAACAGTATTTATGTTTATGCTTTTTAAAAACTTTACAATTTCCGGAATGATTTCATCTTTTGCGCCCTCTATCAAATATGCGTGATGTAAATTATTTTTATCTAAATGTTCTAAAATAGGCATTATTTCTTGCTTAAAATTGTTTTCTTATAGACATCTAGGTGCTCCAGAGCAATTCCCGTTCCCTTGACCACGCAAAAGAGAGGGTCTTCAGCCAGAGTTGCCTTCACTCCCGTTTTCCGATAGACCAAATCGGTGAAATTCCGCAATTGAGACGAACCGCCGGTCATAATAATCCCATGGTCTATGATATCGGAAGCCAGCTCGGGCGGAGTTTCCTGTAAGACATCCTTGATGGCTTTAATAATTTGACGCAATTCAGGATCTATTGCTTTGACTATTTCATTCGTCCCTACCTGGGCGCTCCTGGGCAATCCTTGAATAAAATCCCGACCCTTGATGGTCACCCGGAGTTCTTCCTCCAGGGGCACCGCCGCGCCGATTTTAATTTTTACTTCTTCGGCGGTCCTGTCTCCGATTGCCAGGTTGAAAGTTTTTTTGATATAGTCCGCTATCGCGGCATCTATTTTATTCCCGGCGCATTTAACCGAAGTGGAAGCCACAATTCCGCCGAGGGAAATGACCGCCACGTCCGTAGTGCCTCCACCGATATCAACCACCATGTAACCCTTTGATTCGTAAATGGGAATCCCCGCACCTATCGCCGCCAAAATCGGCTCCTTAACCACGTAAGCATTTTTTGCTCCGGCGCGTATCGCCGCCTCCACGACAGCCCGCCTTTCGGTGGAGGTAACTCCCGCCGGCACAGAGACCATCACGTCCGGCTTGAAAAAGCTAAATTTGCCCATCGCCTTGCTTATGAAATAACGCAGCATCGCTTCTGTCACCCGGTAATCCGCAATCACTCCGTCTTTCATCGGGCAATAAGTAATTATTGAATCCGGGGTCTTGCCAATCATGTCTTTCGCCTCAAAGCCAATGGCTAGAATTTTATTGTCTTGTTCGGAAACAGACACCACTGAGGGCTCGTTTAAAACTACCCCCTTGCCAGGCAAAAACACCAGAGTATTGGCAGTTCCCAAATCTATGCCTAATTTGCGTGAAAAAAATCCCATGTGGGTAATATACCCCCACACCTATTTTTTATCAAGGAAAAATGAAATAGGTGTGGGGGTATAGCATATATTCATGCTAGAATGAAATACATAGATTTATGAAAATAATATCCGTAATACCATTTAAAAAGGGCATTTTGAAGGATGATTTGACCTACTTCACCAATTTAGACATATCTATTGGCAATATTGTTTCTGTTCCGATAAGAAAGAAAACCACCTTGGCGCTGGTAACATCTTCGGAAGAATTAAAAGAAGCGAAAAGTAATATAAAAAGAATGGATTTCAATCTAAGAAAAGTGATTGAAAATAAAGGAAATTCTATTTTCCAAAAAGAGTTTCTAGAGGCTATTTTTGACACCAGCAAATATTTCGCTCAAAATAAAAATAACGCTATCACCTCTTTAATCCCGAATATTTTCTTGGAGCAATACGATAAGCTGATGAAAATACCCGTCCTTGGTGAAAAAAATCACAGACAAAATCTAAGAGCTGAAAAATTATTGTTTCAATATAGAACAGAAGACCGCCTTTCAATTTACAAAACTCTCATTCGCGAATCCTTCGCCAGGGGTAAATCCATATTTGTGATTATGCCCACAAAATTTGATATAGAAAAATTTGGAAATCAACTTTCAAAGGGTATTGAACAGTTTACCTTCTCTATCCACAGTGGGATAAGCGCCAAGAAGAATTTAGAAGCATATGAAAAAATAATAAGTTCAAATCATCCGATCTTGATTATCAGCACTCCGCCCTTTTTGTCTATTCCTAAAAGGAACATTGGCATCATAATCCTGGAACACGAGAGCTCCAGCGCTTATAAAACACAGAGAAGACCGCATTTTGATTTAAGGACTTTCGTGGAAATTTATGCTTCAAAAATAAACGCGAAATTCATAATGGCGGATGAAATGCTCCGCTTTGAAACAATCGGAAGAATTGATATGGATAATTTAACTTCCCTGCATCCGTTGTCTTATAGAATTGATTTTGGCGGAGAAATAGAAGTTTTCGGAAAAGAGAAAAAGGAGGGAGAGAAATTTAAGATATTTAAAAACAACAGCCTAGAAGAGATTAAATCCACCCTAGAAAGTAAAAGAAGTATCTTTATCTTTTCCCTGCGGAAAGGATTGGCCACGATAACAGTCTGTCGGGACTGTAATGAGACGGTAACCTGTAAAAAATGCGGGGCGCCTTTAGTGCTTTATAACTCACACCAGGGTAAAAAAAGAATGTTCATCTGTAATAGGTGCGAAGAAGAAAAAGATGGAGACACCGCCTGCGCCGCCTGTGGAAGCTGGAATTTGATGCCGCTCGGCATCGGCACTGATACGGTGTATGAGGAAATAGAAAAACTCCTGCCTGCCCAGGTAGGTTTTCCAAAAGTTAAAATTTTCAAACTAGACAAAGATTCGGTAAAAAACGCAAAAGAAGCGGAAAAAATGGTAAAGGATTTTGAAGAAAATCCCGGGTCAATATTAATAGGCACGGAAATGGCTTTCTTTTATTTAAAAAATAAAGTTCCGTTGTCTATCATTGCTTCTTTTGATTCCCTCTGGAGCATCCCCAATTTCAAAATGGGAGAAAAAATCATTCAAATCATCCTTTCAATAATCGGCAGTACAACCGAGAAACTTATTATTCAGACAAAAAATGAAAAAGATTCCGCCATCCTCGCAATCAAGGCAGGAAATTTACTGCCTTTTGTGCGGGAAGAATTAGAGGACAGAAAAAAACTCAACTATCCGCCGTTTAAGCGTTTTATAAAAATTACTTATCTAGGCGACAGGGAGCAGACAGTCAAAGCGAGGAAAATGCTGGAAGAAACTTTCAAGGAATATAATCCGGAAATCTTTAGCGGATTTATGACTAGGTTAAAAAACAAATACACCACGAATGCCTTAATAAAAACAGACCCGAAAAAATGGTCCCTCCCCGAAATCTCCGCCTATTCCGCATTAGACGAAAATCTCCTCTCAAAAATCCTCTCCCTCCCGTTGTCGTTTGAGGTTTTCGTGGATCCAGAGGACCTATTGTAAATTCTTTTGAAATGGTTTATATTCTGGATGAAGGGAGAAGTATGCCACAGTATGTTTACGCCTTCGCCCCAAAGGGCGACGTGTCGGCCGCAGACATGCGGCCAATAGAGGAGTTCGAGGGTCCAGCGAATGTGATCCTCGCTCGGCGAAAAGCCGAGAAGGATTATGGTCCTGGTGGCCGGCTGTTCATCGAAGTTGTTTCGGGGCTCCCTGCCCCAACAACAACCCCCCACACCAGTTTTCATCAAAGGGAGGAAGACCTGTATAAGGACGGTGCTCCCTGCTAACACACCCGCCCGGGGAGAGAACCCCGTTCTCGCTTCCGGACGGGTGTTTCTCTTTTTAGGCGACAATTACCGTAAACTCCCCTCTTTGCTTTTCTTTATTATTTTTAAAATATTCCAAAACTTCATCCGGCGTGCCGGTTTTAAATTCCTCATAAATCTTTGTCAGCTCGCGGGCCACACAGACCTTTTTCTCCGGGCAAAATTTCACCAGTGATTCCAATGTTTTTAAAATCCGATGCGGGGACTCATAGAACGCAAAAGTGCGTTTGGCATCTCTAATTTCTTTAAATAATGTTTCTCTCCCTTTTTTATGCGGAAGAAATCCAAGAAAAGTAAATTCGTGAATCGGCAATCCGGAAGCAGATAATGCAGTAATTATAGCGGTCACGCCCGGGATTGGAATTACCTGAATGTCAAAGGCGGTCTTTGACACAGAAGATGTCAAGGACCGTCTTTGACATTCTTTAATTTGCGAAACAAGCAGAGCTCCCGGATCAGAAATTCCGGGCGTACCGGCATCTGACACCAGCGCCAGATTTTTCCCTTCTTCTAAGAGTTCAAAAATTTTATCAGTTTTAGAGAGTTTACTTTTGGCATGGTAGCTCATCGTGGGCTTGTTGATATTATATTTATCCAAAAGCTTTTTCGTCTCGCGAGTGTCTTCGCACAAAATCAAATCCACGCTTTTAAGCGTTTCTATGGCCCGGAGCGTGATGTCTCCAAGATTCCCGATAGGCGTAGCCACTACATAAAATTTTGACATAATTATTTTCTATATTTTCTCGTCCTCCATTTATCCGCGATTTTTACCCGAGTGAGCGAGCGTTCAAGCTCGGCTTCAAAGTGCTCAAAGTCAACAATTTCATTATTATCTTTTTGTTTTTTTAATTCCTCGGCGCGGGCTTTGGCTTTTTCTATCGCGGTATCGGAAAGCTCCGACATATGCTCGGCGAAATCAGCCAAAACAGCAACTTCGGTAACCCCTTCTGCATTATTCTTCACCTCAATAAAACCGCCAACTACCGCCATAGGCACCTGCTCGCCATTTACATACGCCACAATATCTCCGGACGCAAGCCCGGCAATTAATGGAATATGCTCCGGCAAGACCGTAATCTCGCCAAGTGTGGTCGGCAGGGATACCTGGTCCACCATTTCTTCCAGAATCAATCTTTCTGGGGTGACTATTTTTAATTTTAATTGTTTTGACATATAAGGTAATTTTTTTCTTTAAGGACGGTCCTTAAGAGAGTTTCCCCAAGGACCGTCCTTGTTAAAAAAATTTCTATATCGCTCCCTGCATATAAAAATCATTCTCCGACTTACTGTCGTGTTTCCCTTCCAGAATTTCCTTGAATGAGCGAATCGTTTCAGGGAGCGGTACATAAACACCTTTTCTTCCGGTAAATTGTTCCGCTACGAAATTTGGCTGAGAAAGGAATTTCTGAATCTTGCGGGCGCGAGCCACGAGCTCCCTGTCCGCCTCTGAGAGTTCTTCCATACCCAGGATGGCAATAATATCCTGCAAATCCTTGTAGCGCTGAAGCACGCGTTGCACTTCCCGGGCGACATTGTAGTGTTCTTTCCCAACAATGTTTGGGTCCAGAATAGTACTCGACGAATCAAGTGGGTCAACGGCCGGATAAATACCAATTTCTGAAAGCGAACGATTTAAAACCACCGTAGAATCAAGGTGCGAAAAGGTCGTGGCCGGAGCCGGGTCTGTCAGGTCATCGGCCGGCACATAGACGGCCTGCACGGAAGTGACAGAACCTTTATCGGTAGAAGTAATGCGTTCCTGTAAAATTCCCATTTCTGTCGCAAGTGTCGGCTGGTAACCCACCGCAGACGGAATACGTCCGAGCAAAGCAGACACCTCTGAACCGGCTTGGGTAAAGCGGAAAATATTATCAATAAAAAGAAGCACGTCTTTGCCTTCCGCGTCGCGGAAATGTTCCGCCATGGTGAGAGCCGAGAGCGCCACGCGCAAACGGGCTCCGGGCGGTTCGTTCATTTGTCCGAAAACCATGGCCACTTTCGGCAATACGCCAGAATCTTTCATTTCGTGATAGAGGTCATTACCTTCACGAGTGCGTTCTCCCACTCCGGCAAAAACAGAATATCCTCCATGATTTGAAGCAATGTTGTGAATCAACTCTTGGATAACGACAGTTTTCCCCACACCCGCTCCTCCGAAAAGCCCCACCTTTCCCCCCTTCAAAACCGGACAAATGAGGTCTATGACCTTTATACCTGTTTCTAATATTTCAACTTTTGTTGCTTGCGACACATAAGCCGGAGCTTGTCGGTGAATCGGCAGGCGTTTTTGTGCTCCAGCGGTTGAACCGCTGTTTTTCAGCGGTTCAACCGCTGGTAAATCGTCGATCGCTTCACCTAAAACATTAAAGATACGCCCAAGAGTAGCCCCGCCTACAGGCACAGAAATAGGCGCGCCGGTGTTTATAACTTCCATTCCACGCGCGAGACCATCGGTCGTATCCATAGCGACAGTGCGGACAAGTCCGCCACCGATGTGCTGTTCCACTTCCAGAACAATTTTCTTAGCTTGCCCTGAAGAATTTGAAGGGTCTTTCATTACTTCTAGCGCGGTATAAATTTCCGGCAAGTTTTCTGCAACATCCCCGAAATCTACGTCTACGACCGGTCCGATTATTCTCTTGATTGTACCTTTTTGCATGATTTTTATAATTATAATTTTTAATAAACCCCCTCTGCCTTTGGCATCTCCCCCTTCGCAGGGGACGAAAACTCAACCCGCACTCACCATCCCCGCGCTGATTTCCGATATTTCTCTGGTAATGTTTGCTTGTCTGGCTTTGTTGAATGCCAGTGTCAAGTCGTCAATCATTTCACCGGAGGCCTCGGACGCGTTTTTCATCGCCACCATTCGGGATGACTGTTCGGAGGCATTTGATTCCAAAACTAGCTGATAAAATTTCGTCCGAACAATTTTCTCAACAATAATATTCATTAAACTCTCGTAGTCCGGTTCAAAAACATAATCAACCGGAGCGTGCGGAGTTTGTGTTTTAATTTCTTCCAGAGTTTTTAAGGTTTTTATCTTGGAAACCGGCAAGAGCTGTTCCACTTTTGCTTTTTGTAAAATTGCGGAAAAGAACAATGTGGAGGCGACAAAAACCTGGTCATATTCCGCTTTTGTATAATATTGATTTGCCAGATTTATAATCGGAAGCACTTCCGCGAGATGGGGTTTTTCAGAAAGCTGGTTGAAAGAAGCGACAATATTTTGACCGAGTCTTCGCAGCATCGCCTCCCCCTTTTTGCCGACAGAAATGAAGTCAATTTGCTTGTCGGTGTTTTCTTTCAGGCTCCCAATGGCCGCTTTGATTACCTGCGAATTATATCCCCCGCAAAGGCCTTTATTGGAAGTGACCAAAATAATTAAAAGCTTTTTGGGCTCCCTTATCGCAAAAAGAGGATGAGTACTCCCCGCGACATATCCACTCAAGGCCTCCAGCACTTCCCACGAATAACTGGAGTAGGGACGAGCAGAAACAGTCGCGGAGATGGCGTGTTTCATTTTGGAAGCCGCCACCAACTCCATCGCCTTGGTGATTTTCTTCGTGTTCTTGATGCTCTTTATTCGTCTTTTAATTTCTTTTGTGCCTGCCATAAAATTAGGTTATAAGTTCTAGTTGCTAGGTTCTGACTCTAATAATACTTTACTTAAAACTTCTAATCTTAATTTAAGATTATTAAATAAGATTCTTTGTTGCTCTTCAGTTAATTTTACTTCAGACTTTTGAACTATCTTTTTAAATCTTTGAAATTCATTATCTGGAAACAAACCCATAAGCATATTGATTTTCTTTTTAAGGATAATAATTATATTATGCCTGTTTGGATTTGAATTAAAATTGGCAAAGTTTGCTTGAAACATTATTTCAAATTGATTTTTTAAGTCAATGGGGTTTTGGGAGTATTCGCTTTCATAATCAAAACTAGCAGTATCAAAATCAAAAAAACTTAATTTTCCAGTTTCTTCATCAATAATTAAATTATTTTGTAGTTTTAAACCATAACTTGAAGAATGTGAATGGTCGTAATCTTGAAAAATATTTCTCAATATAAAAGAATCAGCTTCTGCTTCAGTTATAATATTTTCATTTTTAGATTCAAGTTTATTAAAATTTTGTTTGAATTTAATTTTATAAAATCTCTCTCCTGTTTCCTGGTCTATATATACCGGTCTATTATATTTATCATATTCAACCAAATTAAAATTAAGAGCCTCTTCCCTTAATGAGAATTTTGAAGGATCTGCGTTTATTGGATTTGGAAAAGTTTTATCAGGCATATTTTTATCTTAACATTTTTTACTTTAATTTCTTTTTATTTTTAATATTCAAAAAGTTATTTTTTGTAGCAATCTTTTTACCGGAACGATTTTCTATTTCCTTGCGTGTTTTGCCGACTATCTCTCCGCTTTCTTTTGCGTCATGGTGTAATTTATTAAAACCCAGAGAATCACGGTCTACGGACAGTTTGGTTGTTGTCGCTTCAGCAAGCATTGTGAGTATAAGTTCAATGTCTCCCATATGGTCGCGTAAATTATGTTGAATAGAAAGATTTTTGTGTTTTTTATAATCATCCACCTTCATGTCAAAAGTCCCTTGCATTATTTCGTTGGTTAAAATGGCATATTCAACTCCTTTTTTAAGACCTCGTTTATTCCATTCATCTGTCAGAGTGTTGCGAACAGCAATCCCGCGCATTCGTTTCGCGACCCAATCATCCGAATAACCCTTTTGTTCATACAAACTTTTCATTCTTTCCATAGCAAGTTCTGGATTTTGAATTTCATCCACTCTTTCTTTTCCTACTTTTGCCAGCCATTGTTTGAATGGTTCGGCTTTTGGTGATGGAATAGACTGGATAATGCGAAAAATGCCTTCCAAATCAGCGCAATTCATCTTTTGAACACCACCCGTTGTTTGCATATCAAGGGTATGGACAAATTGTCCATACCCTTTGCTTAATTCTGGATCTCGTTGTCTAATTTTATTAATATAGTCTTTTACGTTTTTTGACTCAGTTAGTATAAAGACAACATCTTCAACAACAAAAAACCATCTTTCATCATGCCAAACTCGTCGGACTTTATTTCCTTCAAAAAGTTTGATGTTTTTGTTTGTTGCTTTTGTCCCTGCCATAAATATAATCTAGCTAAAATTCTTTTTAAAATCCGCAATTACCTTTTTTAATTCTTCTTCACCCTTATCGTCCCACATCTTTTTCTCGACAATCTGCTTGTAGAAAACTTTTGCGTTTCGTTCGCTGTATTCCGAGAGCCCCTGCTCAAATTCTTTTATTTTATCAATTGCCACATCATCCATGTAGCCATTAGTTAACGCATAAAGGGCAACAACTTGGTGTTCAATTTTCACCGGCGCATATTGAGGCTGTTTCAGCATTTCTACAGCTCTTTTGCCTCGTTCCAGCTGGCGCAAAGTGGCCTCATCAAGGTCGGAACCAAACTGCGAAAACGCTTCAAGCTCGCGATACTGCGCGAGGTCAAGCTTTAATGTTCCAGCCACTTTTTTCATGGCTTTTATTTGCGCAGTTGAACCTACGCGAGAGACCGAAAGACCGACATTTACAGCCGGGCGAATACCTTTATAAAAAAGATCCGTTTCCAGGAAAATCTGTCCGTCCGTAATGGAAATAACATTTGTCGGAATATACGCCGACACGTCTCCGGCTTGAGTTTCAATAATAGGCAGAGCAGTGATGGACCCTCCGCCGTATTTCTCGTTTCGGCGGCAGGCGCGTTCCAGCAAGCGGGAATGCAAATAAAAAACATCTCCCGGATAGGCTTCACGGCCCGGCGGACGGCGCAAAAGAAGAGAAATTTCTCGGTACGCCACGGCGTGCTTGGAAAGATCATCATAAATGATAAGCACGTCTTTGCCTTGGTCCATAAAATATTCTGCAATAGACACTCCGGTATAGGGCGCAATGTAAGACATGGCAGCGGCTTCGGAGGCGGAGGCCTTCACGATAACCGTATAGGCCATTGCTCCACCCTCTTCCAGGCGCGCCTGAATTTTTCTAAGCTTGGAATCTTTTTGCCCGATAGACACGTAAACACAAATCATATTCTGGCCTTTTTGGTTCAAAATAGAGTCGATAGCCAAAGCTGTTTTGCCGGTTTGTCTATCGCCGATGATGAGCTCGCGCTGTCCGCGGCCGATTGGAATAATGGCATCAATAACTTTGATACCGGTCGCCACCGGCACGGAAACAGAAAGACGAGTAATAACCCCGGGAGCCACTTTTTCAATCGGATAAAATTTTGCGGCTTTGATGGCCCCTTTCCCGTCAATCGGAATACCGATGGCATCCACAACTCGCCCTAGAATACTGTCGGAAACAGGAATTTCTAGAATTTTCCCGGTAGCTTTTACTTCGTCGCCTTCTTTAATTTTGGAAAATTCACCAAGAATAATGACACCCACTGCGTCTTCTTCCAGATTGAGAGCCACGCCTGTTTCACCTCTGGGAAAAGTCACCATTTCGGAAGATTTAATATCTCCGAGTCCGGAGACCTTTGCGATACCGTCGAAAACTTCCAGTACCTTGCCCACCTTCTCAACCTTTATCTCCGCGGTAAAGTTTTCTATTTCTCTTTTTAAATTTTCTACGATGTGGTTTGTATTCATCCCGTTTAGAAATTATACTATCTATACATCATTTTTATATATAAAGATAGTTTATTTTTTTTATTTTTATAATATATCCCCGTTTTTTAAATTTCTAACGGGATTCATGATGCTCTCGTTAAATATTCTTGTAATTTCCCCAATTTGTTCTTAATCGTTAAGTCAATAACCTCATCATTCACTTCTAATTTTAATCCGCCCAGCAATTTTTCATCTAATTTTTCATCTAGAGTTATAGTCTTGTTTCCATAACGCTTAGACAGAGACTGTATAATTTCCTTCTTGGTGCTTTCGTTTAATTTTCTTTGACTGGAAACTTTTACCGCTATTCTTCCTTCCTCTTCGTTGATTATATTATTTAAATGCGCAAGTATGTCTTTCCACTTGGACAATAATCTTTTCCTGGCTAAAAATTGAACCACTTTATGAAAAAATTGACCCTCATCCTTGGAATCTTTTGATGCCAGATAAATGGCTTCGGCTATGCTGTTGTTTGAAATTGCCGTCATATTATAAATTATTTAGATCTTGTTTGCTTTTAATCAACTTTTCTGTGGCAAGCATCGCAAGATTTACAATCTCTTTTTTGGCTTCTTCCACCATTTTTGTTTTTTCCGCTTCCAATGTTTTTTTGCCGTTTTCTATAACCACGGCCACCTCCTTCTTGGCTTCTTCCAGCATGAACATCTTTTTGCTTTCGGCTTCCTTTTTGCCACTTTGGAAAATTTTATCCGCTTCGCTTTTGGCTTTTACAATCGCTGAATCATATTCAGTGCGGGTTTCCAAGAGCAGGGCCGCGTTTGTTTTCGCGTCGTCTATTCCCTTCGATATCTTTTCACTCCTTTCCGACATCAGTTTGGAAAGCGGTTTGAGAGCAAAAATATACAAAACGACGAAAACAACTCCGAAGTTAATAGCCTGAGCAATGATAATTTTCCAATCTATGTGAAATGTAGAAATAATTGATGACAT
>Ga0182027_10006398_pt1 | contig 17632 bp, 13 predicted proteins | sample 712E1DmetaG_FD_121300 | JGI IMG/M metagenome (GOLD analysis project Ga0182027, IMG submission 121300) | Permafrost microbial communities from Stordalen Mire, Sweden - 712E1D metaG (Illumina Assembly) | ecosystem: Environmental > Terrestrial > Soil > Wetlands > Permafrost | place: Sweden... | reverse complement strand
GAAGAAAGAAGGCAGGCGGACCCACGAAGGCAGTGGGTACCCCGGCCCGCCCCGCCCCACGTTCTACACCTGATCGGGCACCACGAAGGGCTTGCGGTATTGGCGCGTCAGCATTTTGTTGGCTTCGGGGTCGCCTGTGCACGTCATGGTTTTCTCGTCGAAGTGAAGGGTGCGGCCCAGGCGGTAGGAGATGTTTCCGAGGTGAACGAGGACGGTGGAAGCGGCGCCTTCCTCGATCTCCGCATTCAAGGTTTCGCGCTTGCGGGTGCGGACGGCATCGACGAAGTTGAGGAAGTGATCGCCGCCGGCGTTGCGGGCCGGTCCGGGCTCCTGATTCTTGCCCATCCACGACTTATAGGATGTGTAGCTGTCCACCGCCAGATAGCCTTTCGGCCCGTAGAAGACGTTGCCGATGCTGTTGGTTCCGGTGCGCTCCTTGATGCCGGCTTCGGGATTGGTCAGCCAGTGACGGACCTCGAATTCCAGCAGGCGCTTCTTGCCGGCCTGATCGAATTCGAAGGCGCAGTTCAGCGTGTTGGGGGTTTCCTGATCGTCGTCGAACATGAAATGGCCGCCGATGGCGCTCACCTTGACGGGATACTTCACGCCCAAGCCCCAGCGGGCGACGTCCATCTCATGGATGCCCTGGTTGCCCAGATCGCCGTTGCCGGTGTCCCAGAACCAGTGCCAGTTGTAGTGGAAGCGGTTGCGCGTGAACGGGCGCAGGGGCGCCGGCCCGGTCCACAGATCGTAGTCGACCCCGGCGGGGACCGGCTCGGCGGGCTTACGGCCGATGGTGTCGCGCCACTTGAAGCACAGGCCGCGGGCCATGTAGACCTCGCCGAATTCGTCGCCCTGGCGGAGCTTCTCGATGGCCTCGCGAACGGCCACCGAGGAGCGGATCTGGGATCCCATCTGCACCATGCGCTGGTACTTGCGCGCGGCGGCGACAATTTGGCGCGCCTCGAAGACGTTATGGCTGCAAGGCTTTTCGACGTACACGTCCTTGCCCGCCTGGCAGGCCCAAATGGTCATCAGGGTGTGCCAGTGGTTGGGGGTGGCGATCGATATGGCGTCGATCGACTTGTCGTCCAGCAGCTTGCGGAAATCCTTGTAAGTCTGGGGTTTCTTCCGGCCGGCCTTCTCGATCTGACTCAGGCCGTTTTGGAGGTGGGAATCGTCGATGTCGGCGATGGCCGCAACCTCGACGTTGGGCAGTCCGCCGAAGCCGCTCAGGTGGGAGGCGCCGCGGCCACCGATGCCGATGCACCCCACGCGCAGCGTATCGCTCGGGCTTCCAAAAAGCCGGGATGCGGTTCCGGCTGTCAGCGCGGAGCCCATCAGGAAATGGCGTCGATCCATGAATCCACTCTCCGTCGGCAAGCGAAGGGGCCTGCCTCACTCCACTCAATCATATTACGCGGCGGGCGGCCGTCAACGGGCTTGTTGCAAGTCCTGCGCCAGCGCGTCCAGCACGGCCTCCCTGCCGGCGTGGAGGAAGAAATGGCCGCCGGGGAACAGCCGCACGGCGAAGGATGCGGCGGTCTGGGCGCTCCAGGCTTGCAAGTGTTCGCGGCGCACGTTGGGATCTTCAACGCCGCCATAGGCGCGGATGGGGCAGCTTAGCGGCGCGCCAGCGGCGTAGACGTAGTTACGGTAGAGCGCGGCGTCGGCGGTGAGCGCAGGGAGGATGGCGGCGAGCAGATCCGGGTTGTCCAGGGCGTCGGCGGGAAGGCCATCCAAGCGGCGCAGTTCCTGCAGAAACTCGGCTTCGGAGGGCGCGGGCGGCGGAACATGGCCGCTGCGGAATTGCGGGGCGCGGGCGGCCGAGGCAGCCAGAAGGCAGGGCTGCGCCAGACCGCGGCGGCGCAATTCGCGGGCCAGCTCGAAGGCTACGGCCGCCCCCATGCTGTGCCCGAAGAACGCAAATGGCCGGTCGAGATACGGCTCGATGGCCGCGGCCAGGGCGCCAACCAGGGGCGCCATGCGGACGAATGGGGCTTCCGCGGCGCGCGACTCCCGGCCCGGCAAGCGCACGGGGCAGACCTCCGGCAGGCGCTGGCGCCAGGCGGCGAAGGCGCTCGCCCCACCGCCGGCATGGGGGAAGCAGAAGAGGCGCATGGCGCCCGCGGCATCGGCGCCGGGGAACCAGGCGGCGGCAGGGGCGCGATTTCGCAGGCGCAGGGCCAGGAGTTGGCGGCGGTCCGGAGAGAGGGGCGGGCGGGCTGAGCGGGCTTCGGGGGAGGAAAACTGAAGAGTGGAAGAGGGCAGGGAAGTCGAAGAAGGCAGGCGGACCCACGAAGGCAGTGGGTACCCCGGCCCGCCCCACTGGGTTTCCTCTAGGAGCGCTTCAAACGGGGCGACGCTGAGGTTGGCGGCGTAGGCAAGGGCGGCGGCGCGCGAGGCGTCCGACACCTCCTGGTAATGGGTGCGGTCGCACAGCAAACGTTCGAGGGCGGTGCGCCAGGGTGCGATATCCTGCGGCGGGGCATCCGCCACGGGGGTCATTTGCTCGTCCAATTGCGCGTGGTACCTGGCGATGGGGTTGACGGGGAGGAGGTAGGGCACGCCCATCATGGCCTCGGGGATGCCGCCCACGTTGGCGGCCATCACGGGAACGCCGCGGAGCATGGCTTCGACGATCATGCGGGAGCGCGCCTCGGCCCAGAGGGAAGGGGCCAGCAGGACGCGCGTCCGCGCCAGCAGCAGGTCGATATCGTCAACGGGAGGGAGCAGGCGCAGGTTGGGGCGGCGGGCCAGCGCCGCACGATCGCCGGCGGTGGTTCCCCAAGCCGGCACGGCTGCGAAGGCCACGCCGGGAAAGGCATCCGCCAGCGCCAGGAAGATGGCGATGCCTTTGACCGCGCAGGGGTTCACCATGGTCACTAATTCGTTATCGAAGCGGCCCAGGGCGGGCGGGTTGCGCGGCTCGAGCAACGAGATGGGAACGTGGACCGCGGGCATTCGCCCGTACTCGCGGAGGTAGCGCGCGACGTACTCGCTGACGCCCACCACGCAATCGGCCGAGCGAATCCGCGCGGTGTTCACGTCGCTTGGAAAGGCGCAATCCGGCCCGAATGGCAAGGCCAGGGTGGCCCGCGCCAGATAGACCGTGCGGGCGGCGGGCGCGCGCAGGGCAACTTCGAGCAGGACTTGGGCAGGGTCGTCCGTCGAAGCCAGGATGACATCCGGGCGGAACGCCTCCACCTGGCTGGCGAAATACGCTCGCAGCCTGGCGTTGGCGACGACGTGAACCGCGACGCCCGCGCGCGCGAAGACCACCACGCCGCCGGCGCGTTCCGAGGGTATCACTCCGCGGGCCGCCAGTTCCGCCACGTAGCCGGCTTCTTCCGCCTCGCCAAAGACGGGGATGCGGGCCACCGCCCGGCAGACGTGTCCGCGAGCGGCCAGGGCCTCGAGCAACATGCGGTTGGACTTGTCGCCGCCGCCGTGGGCGGGGTAATAGAGCGAGTTCTGGGCGAGGAGAATGCGCATCAACGGGCCATTCCGCGCCGGTGCAGCCGTTCGAGCAGCCAAGCGCGCCGGTCGGGCGATAGGGACTCGATGGTGGCGGCCTCCGGCTGTGCGGACCGCGGAGTTGTGCGCGCGAGAGAGAGCAGGAAGCGCTCCATTTGGCCGCCATCGAGGGTTGAAACGAAGCGGTGGGCCGCCACCCAGGAAGCCTCCGATTCGCGCCGGTACGCCGCGGGATCTGAGATCAGTTGCTCAATGGCCGCCGCCCAGGGCGCCGCGTCGTTGGCCGGCGCAACCGGTTCGGGCATGCCGTGCTCGTCGAAGACGGGCAGGTAACGTTCGATTCCGGCCACGGGGATCAGGTAGCCGGTTCCCTGCTTGGCCTCCCGCAATCCGCCGGAGTCGCTGGCCACCACGGGAATGCCGCGCAGCATGGCTTCCATCACGATCAGTCCGAATCCTTCATACCACAACGAGGGCATCAGGAGGATGCGCGTGCCCCGCAACAACTCCTCGATGCCGGCCGGGTTGGGCAGGATTTCCACGTTCGGCAAACGGGCCAGGGCCTGGAGGCCGGCGGCGGTGGAGCCCCAACCGGGGGTGGCGCCGAAGCGGCAAGCGGGCAGCCGTTGGGCGGCATCGAGGAAGATGGAGATGCCCTTGACCGCGCAGGGATTGATCATGGCGACGAGGCCCCGTTCGAAGTTCGCCAGGTTCGGGAACGGCCCCGCGCCGTAGATGGGCGGATGAATCACCACCGCCGCGCGGCCCAGTTCCCGCTCGACGTACGCGGCCATGCGCCGGCCGACGACCACCACGGCGGCCGAGCGCGCCACCATCTCCGCGGCGTGGGGATCGGGATTCCAACTGGCCGGACCGAACGGGAAGAACTGGGGCGTGTGCGCCAGATAGACCACGCGGCCGGCGGCGGAATGGTGCGCCTCATGAAGCAGGGCGTGGCCCAGATCCTCGGAAGACACCAGCACCCAATCCGGCTGGAACTCGGCGATCTGGCGGCGCAGGGCCTGGACGCGACGGGAGGGGTCTTCGACCTCGATCGGGAGGATGGATGGGTGGCGCCGGAAGGGCGCGCCCTGGCCGGGGGCGCCACACACCACGCGGCAGGCGTGTCCGGCGGCGGCCAGATGGTTCAGCCACACCAGATTGCTGCGCGTCGCCCCGCCGCGGGGAGGGGCGTAGGACGCGGTGGCCGTCAACAGAATGCGCATGGATTAGGAAGCGCCCTGTTCCTTGGCGAGCAGCTTGCGGACTTCCTCGTCGGAGAGAGCTTCGAGTTCCTGAAGCAGGTCCCGATAGTCGGCGCCGGTCTGCTCGATCTCTTTCAGCTCGACGGCTTTGGCGAGTTCCGCGACGGTGAAATCGCCGCTGTAGACCACCTCAAGCGAGAGATCCACGGCATAAATCCGGCGCACGCGGGAGAGCAGTTGCACGGCCAGCAGGGAATGGCCGCCGAGTTCGAAGAAATTGTCGTGAATGCCCACGGCCGGGAGGTTCAACAGCGTGGCCCACAGCTCGGCCAACTGGCGCTCGGTGGGCGTGCGGGGCAGGTCGAGCGATGCGCGGGGGGGCGGCATGCGGCGAGTGGAAGCGCGAATGGCCTCGAGAACCGCATGCGGATCGCGCAATTCGGTGGCAATCCGGACGTAATCGATGCGCCGCGCCGCGGGGGGACGGACGTTCTGGTCCGGCGCCGCGATCTTCGGCGTTTCCACGGCCAAGCCGGGCTGGTACCGAACACTCGCGGCCCAGGCGGCGGGCACCTGGAAGACGCCATCGGCATCGGACTGACCCAGGGACTCGAGAAACAGCGCGGCGGGACGATTCCGCTGGCCCGCCACAAAGGGAATCTCCACCCGATCGAGGCCGCGTTCCAGGGCAAGCTGGCCGAGGCGAGCGATCATGCGGTGCTCGACGCCGCGTCCGAGCGCCCGGCAACTCAGCAGGAAGGAATCGACCTCGATCGCGGAATGGGCGGCGCGAAACAGGATGGCGCCGGTGAGGCCGTAGTCCCCAAAGCGGTCTTGCACGGAGACGGCGAGGCATTCGGCGCCGGCGGCCAGCAGCGCCTGAACCTGGGGCGCGGTGCGCCGTACGAGGGTGGCGTTCATCTGGTTGGTGCGCGCCGTCAACTGGGCGATGCGTTCGAGCTGGGCCGGCTGCATGGGCGCGATATCGATGCGCAAGCCGAGCGAAGCCAAGAACTGTTCGAGACCGGCCGCGGAGCCGGCGGCGCGCGAACGCTGGGCGCGTTGGGCATAGATCTCGGGGCGGCGGCGGTCCTCCTCGGTAGCGCGGGCGCGATCAAACGCCCAGACATGCATCAGGAAATCGGGGATTTGGGAGGCCTCCGCGGGCAGGGAGAGCGCCAGTATGCCCGGCGCCTCGGCCTGCGCTTCGGTACACTCCTTGGGATTGTCGTCGACCAGAATGAAACTATCGATGGCGAGGTCGAGGTCCGCGGCTAGGGCTTCGAGGTTGGCGCCCTTGGGGTCCCAGTTGATGCGGCGGGCCGCGAAATCCTCGATGCGCAACGGCATTTCCGGGTGGGCGCGAAAGGTCTCGACGACATCCTCGTCGTTATTCTTGCTGCACAAGGCAAGCAGCATGCCCTCGCGCCGGCGGTCCGCCATGAACTGCTGCAAGGCCCGGCGCGGAGGGTCGAGGGTGACGCCGCCGGGACCGTCCTCTCCGCAGATGCCCGCCCAGAGGGTTTCGTCGCAATCGAGCGCGGCGACCTTGAAAGGCGGCGTAACAAGGGCATGGATCTTGCGGGCGACGGCGGTGGCCAGCGCCACGAAGAACAGGGGCGTGTAGGGCACGTGGCCCAAGCGCTCGCCATCGGGATCGTGCGCCGGGCCGACGGGATAGAGCGACTCAAGATCCGCGGGCCAAATCGGGTAGACGCCGGACAGACCGTCGAGCGCCTCGCGCAACGACTTTTCGGGCGCGTCGAAGGCCTGGCGATACTGGGGCTGGGGCGGGCAGACGACCAAAATCAGGGGCGCGGGAAGGGTTGCGGCGGCGGCGCGGACGGCATCGGCGAGGCGCTCGACCTGGTCATCCACTCCGGCGGCCAGCCAGTCTTCAAACCGCACCAGCGCCACGGAGATGCCCCCAGGGTTGAGGGCAAAGAATCCCGCGGGGTCGAGAAGCTGTTGAAATAAGGTGTTATAGCCGGCGAACCGGATTCCATAATCGAGCCCCAGTTGGGCTAGCCAAAATGCCAGTCCGGGCTCCATCGCTTCGGCGGTAAAGGTGGCGGAGACGGCGATCGCGCGATCGTCAAGCGGCATGAACTTCCATTATGAATCGCGCCGCTGGCGCATCTCAACTACCGGGTGCAAAGCGTTGGCAGGCGAAAGCGCCTGCCCCACTGCCGCACCTCAGTGTTTGCCACCCATGGCGGCCAGGCGGCGGCCGATCTCTTCGAGGGAAACGTCCTCGACGTGGGTGGCGATCCACCAGTAATTGCCGGAGGGGTCCTCGACGCCGCTGCTACGGTCGCCGTAGAACTCGTCGGTAGGTTCGCGCAGCGACTTGGCGCCGGCTTCCATGGCGCGCGCGTAGACGGCGTCCACATCCGGCACGTACATGTAGAGGTTGCAGGGCCTTGGGGCGTAGGGGCCATTCGGGTCCGGCTCTCCCATCATGACGATGGAATCGCCGATCTTGACTTCGGCATGGCCGATCGCGCCGCCAGGCCGTTCCATGACTCCGCGCGTTTCCGCGCCAAACGCCTGCTTCAGGAATTCGATAGTCTTTGCCAAGCCGGGTACGGTCAAATACGGCGTGACGCTGTGATAACCGTCGGGAACGGGCTTGGCGGTGTGTTGCATCTTTGCGGTCATGGAACCCTCCTTAAACGCTTCATCCATTCTGCACCAGCGGCGTTCGGAATGGTCATGAAAAACGCGGGCGAGAGTCGGATTTCGCACGTTTCCCCGGTGGGCTGGGCGTGCATTCGGACTTATCGGCAGATCGGGACAGCAACCAATTACCCCGTTCCGTGCGCATTAACAGGAGCGAGGCATGGACCGAAACGGGCGCGTTGCATGGTCTCCCGACATCGCTCGCCGCCAACAGGTCTTCTCGTACCCCGGAAATTGCCGCCGCAGCGACGTGGCCTATCATCCGGGGATCAAGCGTTACCTGCACGACGACTACGGCCGGACCACAGCAGTAGTCCGCAGTGCGCGGAGTGACGACCTGATATCGGTAGCCCTCCGCCGCTAGCAGCCATTTTGGGAGTTACACTCAATGGCAACTGGAGATTATTGTGAATCGAAGAGAATTCCTGGCGGCGACCGCGGCGGCGCCCGCCGCCGAAGCCGCCCAGAACGCCAGCGCGAGGAACACGCGGGAGAAACCGCCCATGAAGTTCTCGATGAAATTGGGCATGCAGGACCACATGTCCGACGACGATCTGGCCTACTACTCCTCGGTTGGCGTGGAAGAGGTTTGCACCTCCCTTCCCTCCAGGCGCCTGGACGAAAAATGGTCCGTGGAGGGGTTGATCAAGGAGCGTGAGCGGGTAGAATCTTACGGCGTCAAGCTCGCAATGATGCCGTTGCCTTTGAGTTCGGTCGAGATCGACAGGGCGGAATACCCCAACATCATGCTGGGAAAGAGCCCGGAGCGCGACCGCGACATCGACGACATCTGCCAGATGATCCGGAACGCGGCCAAAGCCGGGATTCCCGCACTGAAGTACAACATGAGCATCCTGGGCATCGTGCGCACCGATCCGGTCAAGGGGCGGGGCAGTTCTTCGGCCCACGCTTTCAATTACGACAAGGCCAGACAGGAACCGCCGTTGACCGCAGCCGGCCGCGTCACCGAGGAGATGGCTTGGGAGCGCATTACTTACTTCCTGAAGCGGGTGATTCCGGTGGCCGAGGAGTACAAGGTGAAGATGGCCTGTCATCCGCACGACCCCGGAATGCCGCGCGGCAAAGGATTTCGCGGCGTCGAGCGGGTGTTGGGCAGCGTGGATGGCTTGAAGCGTCTCATCGAGATCGCGCCCAGCCAGTACCACGGCCTCAATTTCTGTCAGGGCACAATCTCCGAGATGCTCAAGGACCCGGCCAAGGAGGTCTTCGACGCGATCCGCTACTTCGGCGCCCGCCGCAAGATCTTCAACGTCCACTTCCGGAACATCAAGGGCGGCTTCCTCAACTTCCAGGAGGCGTTCCCCGACGAGGGCGACGTGGACATGGCCCAGGCCATGCGCGTCTACAAAGAGGTGGGTTACGACGGCATGATTATGCCCGACCACTTGCCCGCCATCCCCGGCGACCCCGGCGACTACACCGGCGGACCGAAGGGTTTTGGTTTCGCGCTAGGCTACATGCGCGCGATCATGCAGATGGTGGCGGCGGAAGGATAGCGCGGCCAGGCGGCCCGTTATCGGCGAATATCGGAAGCTGTTTCAACTCCTGGCGGCGGCCAAATCGCGCTGCCGGAAGGGGCTATTGGCCCCAGCCGGGGCGTTTGGCGGTGCGCTGGCTTCCTCAACTTCGCGTGCTGCATCCGTATCCTGAAGATCGCTTTGCCGTGAGATATCTTAGACAAGAGGCGTATGCGCTAATGAGCGCCCGTACGGCTCTGTACGGGGGGCGCTAAGCAATTGGCATTCCTACCGCGACCTGTTGAAAGGGAGGAACGCGAATGTCCGAATCACGACGCCAGTTTCTAAGACTCACGGGAATAGGAAGCGCTGCTTTGTTCTCCGGCGGCGCGTCTGCCCAAGGCCAGGCCGCGTTCGAAGTCAATCTCGCGCTGAATCGCGCGGCCTACCAATCCGCCTCCGCGGACGACGATCACACCGCGCACCTTACGACCGATGGCGCTTCTTCCACTTTTTGGCAAAGCCCGCCGCGCAAAGAAGCCTGGATCGCCGTAGACCTTGGCGCCCCGCGGTCCTTCGATCGGATCGTTCTGCGATGGGGTGAAACCTGGCCCCTACAACTCCGTATTCAAACTTCAAGCGAAGGCCTCCATCCGCAAAACTGGAAGGACGCAACCGCCGATATTGCCGGAGCCAAAGACGTTCAATCGCTTCAGCTTTCCAGGGTGACCGCGCGTCACGTGCGGCTGTGGATTCCGCTCAATCCGAACGCCGGCGAGCGCGGCTACATCCTCTACGGCTTCGAAGTTTATGGCGACCCCGAACCTCCGCACAAAACCGAGGCTCCGCCATTTGTATTCGCCGACGACGCTCTTCTCTTAACCGGCGGCGGCTGGAAACTGCGCAGCGCCCCGTTCGTCGAAGCCGCGCCCGCTGAGATTTCCCGGGATGGCTTTGACGACCGCGACTGGTTGCCGGCCGTAATTCCCGGAACCGTATTAGGCAGCTACCTGGCCGCCGGCGCCGTGCCAGATCCCTGGTACGGCGATCAAAACAGCCAGATTTCCGAAGAGTTCTTCACGCGCAACGACTTTTGGCATCGCACCGGATTCGACCTGCCTCGAGGCTTCGCCGGCAAACGCGTATGGCTGAATTTCGATGGCATCAACTGGAAAGCCGACGTGTATTTGAACGGCGCCTCCGCCGGCCGCATCGACGGCGTCTTCGCGCGCACCCGTTTCGACGTGACGTCGCTAGTTCGCGTGGGAACGAACCAGCTCGCCGTCTTGATTCACAAAGTCGCGCATTCCGCTCCCACGCCCAACAAGGTGTTGCACAAGACCCTCGGCGCCCCCACTCGGAATGGCGATCTTCTCGGATACGATAGCCCCACGTTTCTCGCCTCGGCGGGTTGGAATTGGCTGCCCATTGTTCGCGGCCGGGATGTGGGGATCTGGAACGATGTATACCTAAACACAAGCGGCGACGTGACCATCATCGATCCATGGGTCGTCGCCGACGATCTGTCCGCCGATCAATCCCGCGCCGATCTGTCCGTCAAAATGGAGCTCCGCAATGTCTCAAGCTCGCCCCAGTCCGGCGCCGTCGTCGGCTCAATCGGAAAACTGACCTTCCGGCAATCCGTCGATCTCGCGCCGGGTGAAACCCGCGCGTTGTCCTTCGACAAAGCCAAGTTCCCCGTTTTGTCGCTGCAGCAACCTCGGCTCTGGTGGCCCAACGGTTACGGCGAACAGCCCCTCTATAAGCTGGAGTTGCGTTTCGAGCGCCAGGGCAAGGTGAGCGACAAGCGCACGGTGGCGTTCGGAATCCGCAAGCTCGAGCACAAGGTCGTGGATAACATCCTGACCTTTTATGTCAATGGCGTTCGCATCCTTATTCGCGGCGGAAACTGGGGCATGGACGAAGGCATGCTCCGGTGCGACGCCGCCGCCTACGACCTGCGCGTCCGCCTGCATCGTGACGCCAACTTGAACATGATCCGTAACTGGGTGGGAATGGTGGGAAGCGATAAGTTCTACGACGCCTGCGACCGTTACGGCGTTTTGGTCTGGGACGATTTCTGGCTCGCCAATCCGGGCGACGGTCCCAATCCGACCGATTTCGATCTTTTCATGCTCAACGCGAAAGACCGGATCAGGCGCACCCGCAAACATCCTTCTCTGGCCTTGTACTGCGGCCGGAACGAGGGCAATCCCCCCGCCCCGCTCGACGCTTCCCTGCGCGCCGCGCTCGCGGAACTGGATCCCACCCGCCACTACATCCCTCACTCGGCGGGCGGAACCGTGACCGGCGGAGGTCCGTACGACGTGCGGGACCCGGCCTGGTATTTCGTCAACCGCGGCAAGACCATGCACAGCGAGCTGGGCATCGTGGCCGTCCCGCCCGTCGAATCCATGCGGGAAATGATGCCGCCCGAGAATCTGTGGCCCATTAACGACATGTGGGCCATTCACGACTACCAGTCGCCGCGCTGCGATCTTTATACGCAAAGAATCAAGGACCGCTATGGAGAACCATCCGGCATCGAGGACTACTGCCGCAAAGCTCAGATGGTCAATATCGAGTCGGCCAAAGCCATGTTCGAGTGCCTGCAAGCGCGCCAGGGAAGCGGCGTTTTGATCTGGATGACGCAGGCGGCCTGGCCCGCGACGATCTGCCAGCTTTATGACTACTACTTCGAAACGACCGGCGCGTATTTCGGCGCCAGGCGCGGCGCCGAGCCGCTGCACATTTTATGGGATTCCCACGCCGACGTCATTAAGGCCGCCAACAACACCACCCAAGCCGCCGCCGGCCTCACCGCTCGCATGCGCATCCTGTCGCTGGAGGGCAAGGATCTCGATGCCAAGCGGGCCACCGTCGACTTGCAGCCGTCGAGCGTCGTGGACGTGTTCCCGATCCAAAAGCCGACCACCCAAAACGGCGTCTTCTTCGTCAAACTGACCCTCGAAAAAGGCCCGCGGTCGATCTCGGAGAACTTTTACTGGAGCGGCGGCGACGGCGGTTCCTGTAAGGCTCTCGACGCGTTGCCCGCCGTGGCCTTGACTGCCCGTGCGCGCCGGTCTCAGACTAAGGACGCGCTTCGCTTCACCGTCGTTCTGACCAACAACACGCAGACGGTGGCGCCCGCGATTCGTTTGAAAGTCCAGCGCGCAACCTCCGGCCAACGGGCCTTGCCGGTCTTTTACAGCGACAACTATTTTGCGCTTCTCCCCGGCGAAACCAAAACCATAACGCTGGAACTCCCCCAGGCAAGCCTCGCCGGCGAGCCGCCCGCAATCATGGTGGAAGGCTGGAACATCCACCCCCAGCGCATCCCCCTTCAATAGCCCGACTGCATTGCCGCTACAACGGGCACGAGAAACGTTAGGACTTATCGGAAGCTCCCGGCGCAGGGGCGTGTGCAGCAGGAAGAGACGCAGAAACATGCCGGCGGGAACCGTCATTTGCGCTTATGGTTGCCGTGCGCACAATCCTTCCAGAAGAACGTCGCCGATGCGCCGGCGTTCAGCCTTGTCTTGCTTCGCCGTTTTACGTCGCCGGGCGCACTCCCGATACAACCGTCAGGGCATAACGGCCAGAATGCCACTCGGTAATCCGATGTCGACGACCTCGGGGGATTCGCCGACGTGAATGCGCAGCGGCTGAGAGCGGGGGTCAAGGCTCGATTTGATACAGGCTCAGGATTCCCCCACCGCCTTCGACCGCGTGTTCTCCATCAGGCGGCGAGGCATTCCTAAACGCGGCCTCTGAGTTTTCATCAATCGGATCAAGCGTGCGATCTTAACGGAATCTCCATTATTGTGGCGCGCGCCGCGCGGCGAAGCGTCCGCCCACCGGCGCTTCGACTGGCGCTACAATCGGGGACTGCGCTCGGAGATCCCACACCCGCCCGTCTCACCCAGCCGCGCCTGGACCATCGCGGCGCTGCTCTCCGGGGCTGGGTTCATCAACTATTTGGACCGCGCCATTCTCTCCATGGCGTTGCCGGCCATCGCGGCCGATCTGCACCTCGGGCCGGAGGCCAAGGGCGTGCTGCTTTCGGCTTTCTTTTGGTCTTACGCGCTGATGCAATTGCCCGTGGGATGGGCGGCGGATCGCTTCGAGCTGCGCTGGCTGTACGCAGGCGGCTTCGCGATCTGGTCGATGGCATGCGGCTTTACGGGCTTTGCGGGCACGTTGACGGCGCTCTTCGGCATGCGCCTGGCGCTGGGCGTTGGCGAGTCCATCTACATGCCCGGTGGCATGAAGATTGTCAGCGTGCTGTTCGGCCCCAAGGAGCGCGGCCTGGCCTCGGGGTTGATGAATTGCGGCACGCGCGCGGGGCTGGCATTGGGCGCTCCCGTCATCGCTTTTCTGGTGCACGGCGCGGGCTGGCACAGAGCCTTCCTGTTTCTGGGATTCGGCAGCGCGGTGTGGCTGATACCGTGGCTGGTTGTCTTTCCGCCCCGATTGAGGGCGGCCGGAGCGGTGGCCGCCCCGAGCCTGATGCGGACCTTCGCCACGCTCGACCGCAACCTGCTCGGCATGTGTCTCGGCCACGTCTGTTACGGCTACTATTGGTATCTGCTGGTCACCTGGCTGCCGGCTTATCTGGTGGAATCGCGCCACATGACGCTGCTGCGGGCGGGCGAGTGGTTGACCGTCCCGTACCTGGTTTTCACGGTCAGCGAGCCGCTGGGCGGATGGATCGCCGACCGGCTCACGGCGCTGGGGTTCAACGAGCGGCGCGCGCGCAAGGCGGTGGTCACGGTGGCGTACCTTTCGAGCGTCATGCTGCTGGTCGCGGGACGCACGCAGAACGACGCGGCGGCCATGCTCATGCTCGGCGCAGCCTGCCTGGTGGGACTTTCGACGGGCAATCTCTACGCGCTGACGGCCAGCGTGTCCCCGCCGGACCAAGTGGGCATGTGGCTGGGCTGCATGAACTTCGCCGGTAATATTCCGGGCATCGCGGCGCCCATCGTCACGGGAGTGCTGATCGCGCGCACGGGATCTTACTATCCGGGATTCGTGGTGGCCGTGGGTATGCTACTGCTCGGTCTGCCGGTGTATTGGTTTATGGTGGGGGAATCGAAACACCCCGCGAAGGAGGTTGCGTAACATGGCCGATAAGAAATATGTCTTCCCAACCAGCAAGACCGTGCATTACCGCTTTCCGACTCACACCAACGATCTGATCATGGACCGCTCCGAGAGCGCCGCGTCGGAAGCCTTCCTGGTGATCCTGGAGCCGGGCGAGGCGCCGCCGCTGCACGTCCATCACGACGCCGAGCAGGTTTTTTACGCGATCTCCGGCGCGGGCGAATTGCAGATTAGCGCGGCGGAGAACGACGCCGTGGGCCAGCGCTTCCCCGTAGCCGCGCGCGACCTGGTTCGCATCCCGCCAAGCACGTGGCATCGCATCTTTTGCCGCGGCGACGAGCCTCTGGTTTATCTGAGCGTGGATTGTTTCCTGGGAGGGCGGCCGGCGGCCGAGCCGACCTGGGAGAGCCATGTGCGGGTAATGTGCGAGGCTAACGGATGGGATTTCGAAAGGGTTAGGGGAGAGCATTCAGCGCTCAGCGGTGGGCAATCGGCCAATACGCAATAGCTGGAGGCACGACAACTGCGTCGCCGAACGTAACCGACGCCCACCCAAAGCCGCCAGACGAAGCTGCTCCAAACTGGCCGGACTGGGCCGCGCTTGCGCGCTGGCCGGCGGAAGGCGTGACGCTCAACGGGTGGCGGACCAGTTGGAGCGCGTTTCATTCGTCAACAAACGAATTTGGCGGTAGAGTTCGCGACCTCGCGCAGCCCTCAATAAGGGGCGGCGCGCGCAATTCCGAGCATTGTAAGGATTGTGAGAAGCCTGGCTGTTTCATCACCCGGCGCCGCGCGGGGTTCCGGCGGCTCGAGGTGCGGTTGACGGGATATGCCAGCGTCTACAATGGGCATGGTGGTCGAGTCCATCGGAGAGGACGAACTCATGCGCTACGCCGACCTGTACACGAAGGTGATTCTGACGGTAATTGCTGGATTGCTGGCCTGGGGCGCCCTGGCTCGGTTCCGTGGCCCCGTCGTTCACGCCCAAGCCACTTCGTCGCGATTCTTTGTCGAGGAGGTTACTGCGGACCCGGCGTCCCAACAGTATCAAGAAACGTTCCAGACGGCGATCAACGCCGCGGCCAAGGGACGGGAATTGGTGACGGTAATCCCGGTCGATCAGCGAGGACGATACCTCGCCGTCTATACGCTCAGGCCCTGAACCGGGCGGGGAGCAGGGCGGGGTGACCATCAGTTTTGCGAACAGGCTCAAAGGCTTACGCGGAAAATGCCGGGAATGTCGGGTTTTTATAGCAGGAGAGAGACGCCAGGAAACTGAGCATCATTTACCGCCATCCTCGGGAAGGCGGGCGGCTGGCGTCCCTTTTGGACTCCAGTTGGACTCCAAACTGGGGTAGTTAGAGGCGCCGAGGTCTGTAAGTCTTTGAGGTATTTGGTCGGGCCGCCGAGATTTGAACTCGGGACCTCTTGCACCCCAAGCAAGGAATATCAATCACTTACAGACAGCCTTCAATGAAAACAAAAGACTTGCGGTGGTGCGATTTGGACGCCAAATGGACGCCAAAACGCCTTCTATGGCGGTCTGGACTCCACATGGACTGCTGAGCGGGCGTTGACACGCAGCCCTGGGTTTGGTTACCATGGCCGTGTGAAATAACATGGCCAGGTGAATTACCATGGCCGTGTGAAAAAGAGCCCATATGCCTGCCGCGCGTGGCGCCGAGTTCGAGAGCATTCTTGCCGCCGTCTTTCGGAAAGCGGGCTGGCGAGTTCGTCGCCATCCGACGGCTGGAGATATGCGCGCGGATTTCGTCTTTGAGGCTGGCGATAAGAAGTACGTCGTCGATCTGAAGGAGGCGTCTGAAGGTCGCCACGACCGGCTGCTTCCCCTTCTGTCCCAAACGATCCTCCAGGCCATGGCGCTTGCACGTCGGTTTCCCGAACCAGTTGTTCCTCTGGCGGTCGTGGCAGCGCCACGCGTTCCGCCCTCCGTCGCTGAACGTCTCAAACAGTTTGCGGAACGCTATGCCCCGGATGTCGCTGTAGGAGTAATCGACGCCGAGGGATTCCGGTCGTTTGCCGGGCCTGGTCTTGAAGGACTTGATGCGAAACCGCCTCGCAGCGCGGAGCGTAAGGCCGCTTTCCCGGAGCGCCTGCCGGACCTATTCTCCGACCTGAACCAATGGATGCTAAAGATCCTCCTAGGTCGGGATCTCCCAGACTCGCTCATGCGCGTACCTAGAGGGCCGATTCGGAACGCCTCTCAGCTTGCCGAGGCGGCCGAGGTCTCCATCATGAGCGCTTCCCGGTTCGTGAATCAGCTCGCAAATCAGGGATTTCTCGACGAAAGCGCCGAACACCTGAAGATCGTCCGCATTGATGACCTGCTGGAGCTGTGGATTTCCGCTAACAGAAACGCGGCGAAGGAAATTCCCGCTCGCTGGATACTAAAGGGCGGGCAGCATCAACTGCTCGCCGCTCTGCGAAAATACATGTTCCGGGCGATGCACAACCAGCCCCGATGCTGTTTAGGCCTTTTCGCCGCGGCGGACGCTCTGGGCTTTGGATTCGTTCACGGTGTTCCGCCACACATTTACCTCGAACGGCTCACGCTGGATTCTCTGGACCGACTCGGTCTCGCAGTTGGCCACTCTAATCGTCCCGCCGACGTCTACATTCGGATACCGGTCAGCCGCGAAGCCATCTTCCGCGCCTCGGTGACGCGCGAGGGTATCCCAACATCGGATGCCCTGCAAGTGTGGCTTGATGTCTCCACGAATCCGGCTCGAGGTCGAGAACAAGCACGCGAGATTCAGAGGCGCGTTCTTAAGCCGCTGTTTGGGAAGGAACGATGAATGGCGCCCAAAATTCCGACGCTTTCAAACGGCTCATCGCCGCGCTCGAACCGTGGTTAGATCAGGCCGTGATCATCGGCGGTTGGGCGCACCAACTCTATCGGCTGCACGCGCACGCACAGAGACTGGATTATGCGCCCTTGACCACGCTCGATACGGATGTCGCCGTGCCCGCTAAACTGCCGGTCGGGGAGCAGGATATTCGCGCGCGGCTGCTGGCGCATGGATTTACCGAGGAGTTTCTCGGTGATGACCACCCACCAGCAACTCACTACAATCTGGGCGGCGACGCCTCGGGATTCTATGCGGAGTTCCTGACTCCTTTGGCCGGCCGTGAATATGATCGCAACCACAATCGCAAAGCGACGATGGAAATCGCGGGTATCTCCTCGCAGCAATTGCGATACATAGAGCTGCTGCTGCATCATCCATGGACCGTCGTACTCAAGTCCGGCGACTTTGCGGCTAGGGTTCAAATCGCAAACCCTGTCAGCTTCCTAGCTCAGAAGGTCCTCATTCATGAAGAGCGCGGCCGCGAGGACCGAGCAAAGGACATCCTGTACATGCACGACACGCTCGAAGTCTTTGGCGCACGGCTCCCGGAGTTGGCGGAGGTATGGCGGGGCAGCGTAGCTCCGCGAATGCAGCGTCGCGCCGTGAATTCAGTATTAAAGGCATCGGAAGAATTGTTTGCGGAGCTCAGCGACGACGTCCGCAGGGCGGTGGAGATTTCTCCTGAGCGGGCACTCTCTCCCGAAGGGATTAGAGCAGCCTGCCGCTACGGTCTTGAAAAGGTGATTGTGGACGTTTGAAAAGGCTGGTCGGGCCGCCGAGATTTGAACTCGGGACCTCTTGCACCCCAAGCAAG
>Ga0182027_10006397_pt1 | contig 17633 bp, 24 predicted proteins | sample 712E1DmetaG_FD_121300 | JGI IMG/M metagenome (GOLD analysis project Ga0182027, IMG submission 121300) | Permafrost microbial communities from Stordalen Mire, Sweden - 712E1D metaG (Illumina Assembly) | ecosystem: Environmental > Terrestrial > Soil > Wetlands > Permafrost | place: Sweden... | reverse complement strand
GCCGCTACCTGGGTTTGCCCATAGGTGCCGTCGGGGGCTTTGTCCAGGCGCCCGCAGGTTTCCAGCAAGCGCATCTGCCAGCGCGCCAAACCAAGGTGTGTGCGGGCCGCCTCAAAACGCAGACGCGCCGGCGCCAGCTTGGGTCGGGTCATCTGGAGGGACCAAGGCCTGTCGCCTGGGGCGGATGGATCACTAGTATCTGTGCGTGGTTTGACATGCCAGACAGTATTGGCTAAGGTAGGCGCTCGTCAAGACCGTCGAACCGGCGATTGTGCGATGATCGACTCTTTTAGCCGCGGGTACGGTGGCCGGTAGCTTTGATGGCGTTGATCATCGCGTCGGCGAAGTCGTTGATATCGGCCTGTTCACCAGTGACTGTGAAGTATACGGTCTTACGCAAGATGTTGCCACGAGTGCGGTCGATGGTAACCTGCACATTGTGGAGCCGGCCAGCCGCCAAAAGCGCATCTTCGAGGTCGGCACCACGGGGACCCGAAACATCAGTATGGTAGGTGACAGCGGACATGATTCCTCCTAACGATCAAGCATGCGAGCGGAGCGCTGCGGGCACTGGCGCAGGTCTTCCTGATCGCAAGCCTGGCAGAGTGGCAGCCGACGCGCTTGGGCCCAAGCTGCAGCGGCGGACGGACCGGCCGCCAGGCCACATAGGGTTCGCTCGTAGGTGGGATGATATTTCGCGTCGGCCTGAGGCACGAGGTGATGCCCACCGGCCACCAGGGCCGGCATCACGTGGGTCAGGGTGTCGGGGAAGAGGCAGGCATCGTGGCCGTTGGATTTCTTAGCAATCATTGGCTTCTAGTCCTTCTTTTCGACGCTGGAATGGCTGGGCGCTGGCTTGGGACGAGCGGCTGACCGTCCGCCTCGTGGCCGAAGGGCGCTCTCCCCGCTTCTTGCGGCCGGCACAAAGGCCCGCTCGGGTTCCGAGGGCAGCAAGGCGCCTCCGGCACGATGGTCTTGGGCCCAATGGATCTTGGGCTTGCGATGATCGGCGAGCTGGCGGGAGACCATGGTTCTCTCCAATGCTAACAAAGTGTTGGCGTGGCGCTAAGAGTTGCTTTGCTTAGTAGATTGGGCGGGAGCCCGCAGAACGCAAGCTAGCCTCGACGCAAGGTAGGCACCAGTTGTTGGTAGCGGCGGGAACCGTGAAAGTCCGACTGTTGCGATAGGAGGTATAGGGCTTGAGTTTGGGCGCCGGGGTCCAAATGGGCTCAACCACGGACATGCCGCAGACGGCGACCCCAAAAGTCGCTCCGGCCGGAATATCACCCCAGCGACCAACCAGGTCGCCGGGCGAGGTGTTCTGGCGGATCTCGGCCAACAGGTGCCATTTGCCCTTGCCGCCGGCTTGGCGCTGGCTGCGCCCCCAAGTCTGCCCGGGGGATGATCGCCATGACTTCTCCTTTGATTAATAGCGGCCGACGTGTCAGCCTTTTTGATCCAGCTCGGGAAAATCGGCGCGGTCCCGTTGCTCATAAGAACCCAGGTGATAGACTTCCCAGCGTCCACAACGTTTGCATTCGCGACCATCCAGCCAGGCTGCCATACGGGGCGTCTTGCCCCACTTACGAAGTCGCCAAGCGTGGAGGCCGGCCAGACAAAGCGGATTCTTGGTGGTCATTTGCAACTCGATCTGATCAGGAGCCGTTGGACCTTAAGAGTCCTTGGTCCGATTGGCTGATACTTGAAATTGAGCGCCCAAGACTCCAAGTCAAGCTTGTCTATCTCTGGGGCACGATCTGTGAGCTCTGCCCTTTAATGGTCAGCTCGAAGCCGCTCAATTCAGCCGGGGATTGCGAGACAGGTTGACCTGTGCGCTGAACTGGTCATCGCGTCCGAAGGTGATCGTCACTGGGATCTGCTCGCCCTCCGCCAGCGCCGCCGCGATAGAACGACGTGTCAGCTCGAGTTCGCCCTGCGCTTGGCGCGCCATCTGGCCCAGCAGCTCGGTGATCGTTTGGCGGATATCCGCCTCATCCTCTTCTTCATCTCCTGGCTCGCAGCGGCAGCCGAGGCCGTGTGGACCAATGATCAGTTGCCCCTCCTCATCGTACTCGAAGTCATCCTCATTTTGCGCCTCACACCCTTCGTCGCAATCACCGTCGCAATCGGCGTTACCCTCCTCGTCGTAGCTCTGGCAGGAGGAGCAGATTTCTTGCGTCTTGGGTGCCATTGATTCAACTTCGGCGGATTGTGCCTCGGTGGCCTCGGACGCTTCTGAAGAGCGGGGGCTCAAACCGGCCTTGATCAAGGCCTCAGCGATGAGGGCGCGCTTGCCGGTCTCGTGGTCTTCCATTTTCAGGGCTCCCATCTGCTGTGTTGTGCTTGTCCGGTTATTCTATCACCAAACGCTTGAGCCGGCAAGGGCAATGATGACCCACCCGTAGCGGCCTTGGTGGCGGACTTTGAGCTCGAGCCTATTTGAATTGACAAGGAGTTAAGCCTTACATACTATGGGCCGATTGTTAAAAGAACCTTGGATTGTGAGGCTCTAATTGAGGAAGGGCCGAAGATCCACGATCGGAGGGGTGAGGAGAGGATGTCTGCCCATATGGACAACTTGACCCTGCTCATTTGACAAAAGGGGAGAATTGCCTATAAACGGGGCCGTTAACCCTGCCATTTGGCCCAGGATAGATAGGCCAAATGGCATAAGGAGGAATCCATGACTTCTACCTCGAATGATCTGGTCTTCGCCATGATGGCGGAGCGTGAAAGAGATCTCCGTCGCGCGGTCCTGATCCGCGGAGATGGGTTTGGCGAGCGCGCCCAGAAGCGCGCCTGGTTCGCCCTGCCCCGCATTTCTTTCAACCTCAGCCGGTCCGACCGAGGACTAGCGTCGGGATCGAAATAACGGCCTCATTTTTCAGACGAGTGTCTGACCAAGATCCAGGAGTTCACCAATGCGCCCCTCCCTTCACCGCTTACCCATCCTGCTCGCCGTCTTCGCGTTGTTCGCAGCGGCCTGCTCTTCAAGTGTTGCCAGTCCGAGTCCAACCAGTATGGCGAGTCCGGGTAGCCTGGCCTTGGGGACGGCCCATAGCGCCAGCTTGGGCGACTATCTGACCGGACCCACCGGCATGACCCTCTATGCCAACAATCTAGACACGGCGAACACCAGCACCTGCAGTGGCACCTGCGCCACCAACTGGCCGCCCCTCACCGTGACGCCGGGTACGATCGTCACCGGCCCCGCCGGCGCGTCGGGCGTCTTCGGCTTCTTCATGCGGGCTGACGGCACCACCCAGGTCTCCTACAACGGTCTGCCGCTCCATTATTTTGCCGGCGACTCAGTTGCCGGTGACACCACCGGCGCTGGCAAGTCCGACCAGGGCCCCAATACCATGTGGTTTGTGACTCCGCTGTCTGGTGTATTGCCGGCGACCGTAGGCGCTAGCGCCTCGGCTATGACCAGCGGCGCCCCGTCGGCTATGGCCAGCGCGCCGGCCAGTATGGCCCCGAGCCCCAGCACGTCTAGCGGTTACTAAGAGTTCTGAGGATAACGCCTCCACCCAACTGAACATCACCTCCCCGTTTCCGCCGAGATCCCCTCTCCTCTCGGCGGAAACACTTTTAACGCCCTTGTTGACGCTCTGTGCATCCCAGCGAAGATCGGATCATGAGCGAATCATCTGATCCTATTCTCGAGGGCGTTTTCGAGGCCGACGCCCTGGAGCTTTTGTCGCGCCTGCCCGATGGCTGCCTGGACCTGGTCTATATCGACCCGCCTTTCTGCACCGGCTCGCGCCAGCGCCTGGACACCATCGCCGCGTCCGAATCTGGTGATCAAAAGAGGACAGACTTCGCCGGCCGGTATGCCACCTATGAGATCAAGTCGAGCTTCTCATATCGCGATGACATGCCCTTTGAAGAATACCTGGTCTGGCTCGAGAAGGTCGTCACCGAGATCCGCCGAGCGCTGAAAGAAACCGGTTCGATGTACCTCCACCTCGACTGGCACGCCTCCGCCCACGCCCGCCTTATCTGCGACCGAGTTTTTGGGCTAGACCAGTTCCTCAACGAGATCATCTGGGCCTACGACTTTGGCGGCCGGGCCCGCGACAAGTGGGCCCGCAAGCACGACACTATCCTCTGGTATGCCAAGGGCAAGACCCACACCTTCAATCGCGAGGCCATCGAGCGGATTCCGTACATGGCCCCGAAATTGGTCGGGGCGGAGAAAGCCGCCAGAGGCAAGTTGCCGACCTCAGTCTGGTGGATGACCGTCGAGCCCACCGGCTCCCTGGACCGCACCGGCTACCCCACCCAGAAACCGACCAAGCTCTTGGAGCGTATCATCACGGCCAGCTCCAATCCGGGCGATCTCGTAGCTGATTTCTTCGGCGGTTCAGGCACCACCGCAGCCGTGGCGCATAGCTTGAGGCGGCGCTTCTTGACCTGCGATTCCAACCCTGCCGCGGTGGAAGTCATCAAGGCGCGCCTGGCCGCCCAGAGCGAGGGGCGCAGGTTCAAGCCATCGCGGGCCCAGGCTAAAGCCGCGCCAACGGCGTCGGAAAGCTAGCTCGCGGACGCTCTATCACCGTAAAAATCGGGTCTCGCGCTGTCTTTCTGCACAGGCACGACCTTAGATTTAACCTGATTGTTCGATCGAATTCCAAAGGTAGACCCAAAAGTCCGCGGTTGGTCCTTTTAGAGCGGTAAGGTTGACTCGGAAGTACTTCCCCCTTGATTGAGAGAGCGACTCTTGGCAAAGAGTTCGTATTTCACAAGGCGTCTTGCGAGAAGGGAGGGAGTCATGATCCGCGGACACTAACCTCACAGCAAGAGGCTCGGCACGAGAAATACGTGCCGAGCCTCTTAGTTTTAAGAAGTTCTCCAGCCCAAAGACGGGCCTCTGGGAATTTCAAAAATCGAATGTCTGCTCCACTGTCTCGCTGGGTCGGATTCCAGCCACAGTTGACGAACCCCCGAGGATCTCTAAGTTAGAGGTTAGGCGATTTCGTCCGACTGCCTTTGCTACGGTGGAGCCCACCTTGCCCTTCTTGAAAGGTCACCCCTACGTCCGCTTAGCCAAGCAACCAACTTTCCGAACGTTTTGGCTAGCCCAAATGGTCAGCCTCTTTGGCGACAGGCTCAACCAGGTGGCCTTGGCGGTTTTGGTATACAACACGACCCAGTCGGCTTTCCTCGTGGCCACTATCCTGGCGGCTTCCTTGATCCCAAGTTTAATCTTGGGTCCGGTGGCCGGAGTCTGGGTCGATCGTTGGCCACGCAAAAGAATCCTGGTTGGAGCGGACATCCTCCGTTTCGGCCTGGTGCTGACTATGCCCTTTGCCCTGGGGTTCCATATCATCCTGGTGATCACCCTGGTCCTGGCGGTCGGGGCCGCCACGGTCTTGTTCCTCCCCGCCAAAACGGCTGCTGTGACCGGCCTGGTGCCGCCTGAGCACCTCGATGCCGCCAACGCCGCTACTTGGACCGCCGACACTCTGGCCGACGTCCTCGGCTACCCGGTCGCCGGTCTCATCGTCATCTTTTTGGGTCCGATGATTATGTTCGCCTTAGTCATCGATGCCCTCAGTTACCTCGTGAGTGCCATTTTGTTGGCTAGGTTGTCTTTCGCCTCGCCGTTGAGTCGGACCGAGGCCAGCGTGCGCCAGGACCTCTGGGAGGGGTTGTCCTTCCTTCTCCACGACAGACCGCTGCTCGAAAACCTGTCTTTGAATATGATCGCCTGCTTGATGGTCGGTGCCTTGAACGCTTTACTGGTCGTCTATGCCCACAATTTGAGTAGTTGGCTCATCTCCTATCCGGGCAGCTATTCCTCATTACAGACGGCCATCGGGCTCGGCGCCCTCCTGGGCAGTATTCTCACTGGTAGTCTGCGACGAGCCAGCGGCCCGCGTATCCTGATCGCCATGGCCGCCATGGGCGCCGCGGGTTGCGCCTTGTCGTTAGCCCCCAATATCCTGATCGCTGCCCTCTCGATCTTCATGTTGGGCTTGTTCAACCTGCTCTGGTTTGTGCCTAGCCAGACCCTGCTCTTGCTGCGCACCCCAGCACATCTAGTGGGTCGAGTGATCGCTGTGCGGCGGACCCTGGCCATAGCTGTTGAGACCTTGGCCATGTTTGGCGCCGGCTTGGCAGCGCAAAACATTCCGGCGGCCACAGTCATCGGGGCGACCAGTCTCTTGGTCGTCGTGGCTGCGCTCCTGGGTTTCTCTCGACCGGCTTTGCGCAATCCTCATATGGCGGCAGGGTCTTCATCGCTGAAGAAAGATGGCTCCGAGAATCTTTAGCCGTCCATAAGAGGCTGAGCCGGGTTGTAAATTGCGTAAATGGTGTCCGAAAACACCGCAGTCCGCCCATAATGGCTTTTTACCTCTGGCACTGCCAATGGCCCCCGCCTAATATGAGCTTGTGACTGAAACCTCATCCGCTCCAATCATCCCCGCCACCAAAGAAGCGCTGCCTCGAGCCAGTGTCATATCTCTGGCCGTACTGCCCATTGCGGCCTTTTTGGTGGCCGCAGCTTTTGTGGCCTGGCATCCTTCGGTCGAAACGACTATCGCGTTGCCCCTGCCCTTCCTCTCTCCGCAGATTCAGATCTTGGCGGGATTGGTTTTCTGGGTCGGCCTCACCGCTTTCGCCGCCTTCAACACGATCAATCTATCTGGCAAAACGGGTTGGTCTACTTCCTTGGCGCCGCAGATCGCAGCGACCTTCCTGGGTGGGCCGATCGCGGGTATGATCGCAGTCTTGGGCTCGGTGGATCCCCAGGAGTGGCGGGGCAAAGTCCATTGGTATATGGTTTTGGGAAACTTGGCCAATGGCGTCTTGGCAGTTTGCGCCGCTTCGGTCCCCTTCTTGGTGGCCGGCACACAGTCCTCTCCTCTAATCAAATTCGGCCTCATGCTGATCGGAGCCGCAGCCTACATCACCGTCAATAACCTGATCCTGGCCACGATACTCGCCCTGCGCTATACGCGGCCTCTGCGCCGGATGCTCTCTGCCAATCTGGTCGGCATCGGCGCCATGTACTTGGCGCTGGCCCCCACCACCTGGCTGATGACCTTCTTGTACTCGGCGGCCGGCCCCTGGGCTGTCCTGCTGACCGCCCTGCCGCTCTTCTCGATCAAGGTTGCCGTCTCGCGTTTCGCCCAGATGCGTGAGAGCTTCATCTCCACCATCCGCTCGCTCTCGAATGCCGTCGAGGCACGAGACCGCTTCACCAGTGGCCACTCCACCCGCGTTTCGGAGATCGCCGTGGATATCGGCCGGGCCATGGGCCTGTCGGACTCAGATGTTGAGCGTCTCGAGTGGGCCGGCATCCTCCATGACATCGGCAAGATCGGCGTGCCCGACGCCGTGCTGATGAAGCCCGGACGCCTGACCAACGAGGAGTACGGCATCATCCAGCAGCATCCGGTCATCGGCCACAACATCGTGCGGCCAATTAAGATGCTTACCTCCGAGCTGCCGATCATCCTCTACCACCACGAGCGTTTTGACGGCAAGGGCTACCCCGACGGTATCGCCGGAGAAGACATCCCTCTCCTTGCCCGGGTGATGTCGGTGGCCGACTCCTTTGATGCCATGACCAGCCAGCGCCCCTACCGCATGGTCCCCTTGACCGTCCAGGAGACCATGGACGAGATCCGCCGCATGGCGGGAACCCAGTTCGACCCGGTCGTGGTGGCGGCCTTCGAGAAGACGGTCTGGGCCCAGGGGGCCGAGGATCCGCGCCGCTTCGTCGGCGAGGAATTCAACCAGGCTGAGTTGTCCAGTGCTGCTGCCCGCATCGCCGCCGGCTACGCCGTGGTCTTTGGCCCCGAGGCCGGCGAGGCCGCGCCCATCCCGCACTCCAAGCGGGTCGATTCGGCCGCTTAGGTCCCACTCGTCAGATCGTCTGACTCAACCTCGCCCAAAAGCGAGTGCGGCCCGCTTCTAAGCAAAGAGCTCGCGCTCGTAGTGGCCAAGGCGCGAGGCGAACAGGGCGCTGGGCATGGTCGCCAGCTCGTGGTTGTATCTCTGGACCGCGGCGTTGTAGCGCCTCTGAGCGAAAGAGGTCTGGCGCTCTGCGTTCGCTATATCCTCTTGTAGCGAGGCAAAGATCTTGTTGGCGATCACCTCGGGCTGCACGAGCGCGAGGGCGATCAGATCGGCCAACGCGGCGGTGAGCGAGTCCTCGGCGCCGGCGCGAACCGACGGTCCTTGCTTCTCGGCGGCCATGGCCGCACGGCGTGCGCCAACGGCTCTTAACAGGGTCTTCTCTTCTGCGCCGACTTGCGCCAACAGGCTGATCATGGTCATGGCCAAATCATGTCGCCGGCAGATCTGGGCGCTCAATTCGGCCTCGGCCTCGCTGATCCGCCCCTCGAGAGCGGCCAGGTGGTTGTAAACTCGTCCGGCCTTGAAGGCGCCGACCGCGCCGACCAAGGCACCCGCGGCCAGAAGAAGGGGCTTCTTGAGGGACATTGACAACTCCTTGCGATATCTGACCGATCTAAAACGCGCGGCCAGTTTGCGCGCAAAATGTCTCTTGTCAAATAAGTCAGGGAAGGTGCTCTTGGCGGCGCACACGTTGACAGTGGGCCGATTGTAAAGAGGTTCAAGACAGTAAGGCTCAAACTAAGCAAAGGAGCTGCTATGGCCAGTGTTTTTGCCACCATCAAGCGCGTCGATCCACCTAACGCCGAGGACCTGCTGGCCCTGAGCTTGAGTATCCCCGGCGACACCACCGGCCTGACCATCTACAGTGCCGTGGCCTCGATCGAAGGCGTACCCATCAAGGTCGGCGATCAAGTCGAGCTCGACGGTCCCCGCGAGACTTGCAAGTCGGCGCGCATCCGGGGCTTCCTCATCGCCAAGCGCGATTATCGCTTCTCCTCCCGCCATGCTTGGACCAGCGTCAAGCGCCCGCACCGGGGCGCCGCCTGGCGCCGCTAGGTCATGAAGACCCTGTCTCTAACCCAGCCTTGGGCATCGTTGGTGGTCTCCGGCGCCAAGCGCTATGAAACCCGCTCTTGGCGCACAAACTATCGGGGACCCTTGGCCATCCACGCCGCGGTCTCGATGCCGCCAGCCGCGGTGGCCGCGGCGCTTCGCTTCGGCTTGGAGCCCGGATCCCTGCCGCGGGGTGCGGTGCTGGGCGAAGTCGTGTTGGCCGACTGCCAGCCAGCAGGCGAAGTCCGTGTCGGAGACCAGGAGCGCGCTTATGGCGACTATTCGGTCGGCCGCTATGCCTGGCGCTTGAGCACCCCCAAAGCCTATAAGAGACCCCGTCCCGCCCGTGGCTCCCTGGGCCTGTGGAACTGGGACAAATCAGAAGGAGTTTAGCAATGTCCACCTTGGCACCTTTCTTCCCGGGAGCTACTGTCCGCGCCCTCAAGCCCGTCAGCGCGCCCAACGGCCTGATCATCCCGCCCGGCGCCCACGGGGTGATCAAAGGCTTCGACCGGGCATGCCGGCCCCAGGTGGAGTTCGCCGGGCGACCCGGACTAATTGTGGTCTGTGAGGAGCGTGAGCTGGCGGTCACCTCTATCTAGCGCCGCCCGGAATGGGATTTGGCCCTTAGCGCAGTCCTTCCTTGGCGTCATGCGCTAAAACTGAGTTTTGTGGAATTCCCCTCTCACCGTTGACAAGTAATCCTTTTTAGTTATCGTGCTGCCATTACCTTTGGTATGGGACTTTAGTCCTGGCCAGACAGGGAGTCTTGGCTAGGAGACAGTGAGAGGGCCACATGCGACTTATCCACAAAAACAAGCATTTCCTGGTGGCGATACCCGCCATCCTCATCCTGTTCTTGATGAGCAGCTCGGCGATCGTCCTGGCTAAGCACTCGGATCCTACCCCAACGCCGACCCCCACCCACACAGCCACGTCAAAACCTTGCACCGACTCATTGTTCAGCTATGACAAGTCTGGGTCGGAAAACTATGCCATGCTCACGGTCCATGTTTGGGCTGATGGGGATCTGCCCGCTGGTTGTAGCCGATCTTTCTCCTTGAACTCCTACACGGACCAGGGAGCGACCTGGGCGACCTCGGGGACCCAGTCCCTCTTCGACCACGACAGTGTCACCATCGATGCCGGGCACAAGTCGCACACACTCACCGTGAATAAGCCGCTTTGCTATGGTCAGACCGACTTCTACTGGGGCACCACCCGCTTCGACGGTGTCGATGGCGCGCTGCCTCATTATCCCAACTCCAATGTCCCTCAGCCATTGATCGCCTGGTCCAACGGCGGTAAGGCCTGCTCGACGCCGACGCCGACGGCTACCCCGACGGCCACCCCGACGCCGACAGCTACCCCGACTCCGACCCCGACGCCGACGGCTACCCCGACGGCTACCCCGACTGAGACCCCAAGCGCCACTCCGACGCCGACGGCTACCCCGACTGAGACCCCAAGCGCCACTCCGACGCCTACTTCTAACCCTACTGCCACTTCAACTTGTGAGCACATTACTTTAGCCAATACATCGCTTCTTGCCAAAGTTTATACTCACTTCGGCCATGTCCTTGTGTGGACAATGCTGCCAGTAGGTACCTATGATTTTGTCCCGAATGTCTATGATGTTATTTGGTCCGATGGGTTCGAAGTAGATAATGTTGAGGTCGATGTTTGCCCGACTCCGACCCCGACCCCAACGACCACTCCGAGCTACCCGCCGCTATATCTGGAGACCAGTTGTGTCAAGGACGACGGGGATGCCACCTTTACAGTCACTGGAGCCGCCGCACCCAATTTGGATATCGAGATAGGCATCAACTCTTCCTTCACTCTCTTGACCTGGAATTTCACGCTCAATTCGAGCACCTTTGCCCTCACTTACGGCTATACTGTAGCGCCCTTCCCGAACGGCGTATGGGTTCGCTGGGTTGGAGATCCCAGCATCACCGCGCATGCGGCCAACCAGGGCGCCTGTAATACTCCGACCGCCACGCCGACCGAAACGCCGACGGCCACCCCAACAGCGACTCCGACGGCCACGCCCACAGCGACTTCGACGGTCACTCCGACCGCCACGCCGACGGCCACGGCCACTCCGACCGCGACCATGAGTCATGTTCCTTCACCTTCCGCCATGCCTGACACCGCCACCGGCGGACCGGGCTCAGATGGCGGCAGTACCCTGTTGCTGTTCGCCCTCGGCCTGCTAATGCTGGTCAGCGGCGGCGGCTACATGACCGCTCGCCACTTCAAGCTCCTGCCAACATCGCGCCTGGACTAACCCCTATCGATCTTTAACAATCCGGGCTCAAGGTGTCTTGAGCCCGGATTCAATTCAGAGCTCAATATGGGTGCGTCCTGTCCTCGAATGGAACTCTCCGTAAGCTGATGCTGCGGAGAGTTCTCACTTTAACTAAAGAAGTCCTGCCCGCAGGCTGCGCTCAAGTTAACGGCGACTCTCAAGGGGCAACAGCACGGCGGCGATGGCGCCCATGGTCGTCCAGTCGATGTCCGAGCGGGACAGAGCCTCGCCCCAGGTGACGATCTCGATGTAAGTGCGCTCGCCCTCGGGCGCATTGCCGTGCTGGCCTTGATCTGCTCGCAGCGCCGCCATTTCATCATCGTTGAGCTCCAGGCCGAAGACGGCCTGGCGGTGGGCCGACACGGTGGCCGCGGGCTGACGGATCCCGACCGCGCGCAAGCGCGTTGGATCGATTGTGAGGCCGGTCTCTTCGGACAATTCCGCGGCCGCCAGCAAATGGGCCGGCATGGGTCGGCGCGACGAGCCACCGGGCAGTTCATGGACGTAGCCATCGGCACTGAGCCCGGTGCTGCGGAATTCGCGCACCAGCACAACCTGGGAGTTGAGCATGGTGTTGCCTCGCCGATAGGCGACCACGGCGGCGACATCCGGGCGGGCGAAGAGGGGCTCATTCTCTTTGATGCGGTCCTCGGCCGTGATCCAGACTCGAGGGCGGAAGATCCAGGAAAAAACCGCCGGCGCTTGGCCGTCAGATTTGATCCGGCGCACATACTCGGTCCGCCCACCCAGGAAGCGGTTGCCGGCGCCCAAGAGCGCGTTATACCAGGCTTGGAAGGTCGGGGTCGTCCAGATAATCAGCGGCACCTGGCACTCATAACCACTTCGTCGGGATCCTGCTCCCAGCATCGCGCCAGCCGCTTCCACACTGGCATCTAAGGTCGCGCACACCGGCGCCGCATAAGCGCTCGCGAACGACTGGAGGTATTTGACGTGCTCACCCTCTGGCGGCGCCCCCAGCACCAGCCGACCGGAATTCTCGAAGCGGCCGAATTCCACATTGGTGGTCAGACCTGGCAGGGATCCCATATCGCGTGGGACCCAGAAGAGCAGGACATCGGCGCTCGACATGTGGCGGAATTCCCACTCTATCTGGCCCGAGTAGTCGGCGAAGACGCCGGAGCGGGGCTCAGGGACAAAGACGACTAGGTCGCCTTCAAAGCTCGCCAGGCGTTCCTCGATCAAGCGCAGGGCCTCTGGGCGCCAGGAGGGGGTGTCCGCGTCGCGCGCGGTCGGACCGGCTAGGAAGATAGAGCCGTGATAGACTTCCGGCGGAGCTTCCTGGGCATAGACCACGACTAGCTGCATCTGGCAACCTCCTAGAGCTCTATCATAGTCCGGGTCTATGCAAAAAGCAACCCCGGCGGGCGGGCCGGGGTTGATGTCAAAAGTCTTGGTTGCGGAGGCAGGATTTGAACCTACGACCTCCAGCTTATGAGGCTGGCGAGCTGCCGCTGCTCCACTCCGCGGCTCCGAATATATACGAGGGTCCCTTCCTTGTCAAGCCCTGGCGCAATATAGGACTCTTTAGTGGGCCCTTTGGGCGGCTCTTTTAGCTCTTGGCGGCCTTGGCCGCCTCTTGGGCGGCTATTTGTGAAATCTGGACTGGTCCCAGACCGATCGCCTGGCGGAAATAGCGGTCGCAGGGGGCGCAGACGGCTCCCGGCGGCGGCCCGGACGCCCAGTCGCGGAACTTGGCCTCGCTGTAGGCAAAATGACGCAGGCCGCACCAGGTCACGGGACGAGCCTGGTTGCGGAGGCAAACATGCCAGCGCAAGGAGGGTTTGCCACGCTTGTTGTAGGGCAGGTCGCGGTTGGCATGCGGATCCTCGAAGGTGCCAAAAATCCAAGCGGCGTCGATCTTGTTGGGCGTCTGGTTGGCCATGGGTCAAGCCTCCTTGGCGCTGCGATTATCGCTTGGACGGTTCCAGACCGGACGCACGCGCCAGCTCATGCTGAGCCGGGGTCAGCGGGCAGACGCTGTGGCGCGCCGATTTGCCGTCATCGAGATACTCCTGCTTGCGGATGGCCTGCCCACACTTGTAGCAGCGGGGCAGCTTGGTCTTGGTGGTGGGCATCATGGCCTCCTCTTATGAGACAGAGCACAATGCTCTGTCTAGCGCGACAAACCAAGAATAGGAGGATGCGCCAGCGCGTCAAGTCGGGGCGGGCGTGAGGACTTGACGCAGGTGGAGACTTGCTCGCTCGAGTCTGACCTCACGGCGTGGTGGGCGGCGGCCCGACGCGGCAAGCGGCGATGCTGTAGTTGGGGGTTGGCGGCTTGCCGTCGGGGCAGATGGTGGTGGCGACGATGAAGTTCGCGCTCGTGCCCACTGTGGTTGGGAAAGTCGCGCCTGTCAGGTCGACGGCGCCAAAATCAGTCGATGACAGGATCGCGTGAGTGAAATTGGCGCCCTTCATGTCGGCGTTCGTGCCAGTGCTCGAGCTGTCGAACGACGCTCCGGTCAGATCGAGCACCCCGAAGTCGTGGTTCTCGAGGGTCTTGTCGCCCGGGGCGATAACGATCTGGGATCGGGTCAAGTCGGCGCCGGTCAGGTCGGCGGCGGCGAAGATCGAGGCCGGAACAACCGCCCCTTCAAACCTTGCGTTCGCGAGCTTCGCGCCGGCCAAGCTGCTTGAGATCGTCGCCCCGGTGAAATCGGCACCCGATAGATCTACCCCGGCCGTCCCAGACGCGACGGCGCTAAAAGAGCAATCAGCCCCCGGAGCCGGTTGACACGTCCCCCAAGTTGCCAACGGGCCCGCAACGCTGTCGAACAACTCTGCCGTGGATTGGCCATTGCCGACTTGGATCACGTCAATCAGCGCGACCGGACCATTCGGGGCTGGGGCAAACGTGGCTCGATCGTGAAGCAGGACTGGGCGAGCTGAGGGTAGGCGGGTCCAGTTAGCGCCATCTGCGCTCGTCCAGGCCAGAACCTGTGAGCCGGCACCCGACTGGCGATCGGCCGAATCGCGCCGCGGCTGTAACGACAGCAGCGCGATGCCCGAGCCGTCTGCCACAACCGCTTGGTCCTTCAGAGTGGAGTAATTCGTCACACCGCCCGACGGGACGCCCCCGGCCAGAGTGCCCAGGCTGAAAGTCCGCAGATCCGCGCTCGTCGAAACACGGGCGCCATCCCCGCTGACGAACACGGCCTTCCCGTTCGCCACACCAACAAAACTGCCCGAGGTGCCGAACATGGTGAACAACTCGTGGATGGGGTCCGGGTCGGTCGCCGGCGGACAGCCGGCGGCGCTGGTGGGTGTGGGCATCTTGGCGGTGAGCAGCCCGCCGACGCTCGAGTCGACCTGAGACCACGTCTTACCGCTATCGGCCGAACTCCAGGCCCGGAAGACAGTTGAGGTGGCCACCGCTATCTGGTTGAAGCCACCGGTCACGCAGGCTTCTTCGCCGCCGACCAGGAGCAGGTTGCTCCCAACTTGCACGACTTTGTCGGCGTCGAGCGACCAGGAGAGCTTCAGAGTGGTCGCGAGCGTCCAATTTGTGCCGTCGGGCGACGTGAGGACGACAATCGCATTGTTCGCTTTGAGGTCCCGGCTCGACGAGCCGCCGATCGCCACAAAGCCGGTTGTGGTGGCGACGACCGAGGTTAGAATGACCGACGACGAGGAGCCGGCAACCCCACTCAGATTGATCCGTTGCCACTGTGTTCCATCGGCGCTGAACCACGCCAGCGGCACTTGGGTCGCGGCCGAACTGCCGGCCCAGAACTCGCCATATCCGACGGCCGCAAACCCGTTCGGTGAGGACGCCACGGCGCTGATGTGGAGGCCACGGCTCTCCGGGTAGCCGGAAGGACCTGTGATCTTCGAGCCATCATCGACCAAGACGTCCTGCCACGGACCCGAAGCGATTGATTGCGCGGCCCGGATCTGCCCGCTTCGCTCTCCAATGACAATCCGCTTCGAACCGTCAGTGGAGTAGGCCATCTTCTGGCTCCACAGGGTCCCTGCCGGTAGGGTCTCTGGCTTGTTGGAGAACTGCACTCCCCCGGGGAGTTGGATCGCAGTCGCAGGAGTAACCGTGCCCTGGGCGCTAGTTGTGGCGGCGGTAGTGGCGCCAGAAGTAGCGTTAGAGGTCGCGTTCGAAGCAACCGAAGGCGAGCTCGAGCCGCAGGCCGCCACGAGCCCCCCGATGAGCAGGAGCCCGAAGATCGAACGTGATCGCCATGCGTTTCGCGCGAAGGCTGCAGGTGTTCGCATAATGGCCCGGATTGTGGGCAAGAGGATTACTAAGTCAACTGATAGAAGATAAATCGGCCCGATTCATTGGACTTTAAGACAGGGCAAACGTCCCGCCTTAAAGCAGAGCGGATTTTAGCGGCTGTCCACGCGGATGCGCTTGGCCGCTTCCACTGCGGCGGCGAGATCGGGGTGAAGCTTCAGATAGGCGCGAACGCAGGGCCCACACAAGTTGCTCTGAAGTAGATTGACGGTCGGAAGGACGCTGAGGCCCCTGTACTCTTTGCCATCGGAGTTTGTGCAGCCGGCTTCCTGTAATCGCTGCCCACACAAAGTCGGTCCGGCAGTCTCGACAAAGTCGATCTTTGGTGCGCCGTGAGCCCCCACGCCCGGCCGGCCAGGACTGCGGATCACCGGGGTCTCGCAGTAGTGGCGCCGCCCTGCGCTCCAACCGTTGTTGTTATTGATCCAAGCGCCCATCAGATACTCCTTTACTCGCTGTCGATGCGCAGGTTGCGCGCCGCTTCGACGGCGCCGGCCAGGTGGGGACGAGATTTCAAATACAGCCGCAGGCATTTGGCACACAGGCGGCCGCCCAGGAGGTTGACCTTAGCCACGCCCGAGAGGCCGCCGAAATGTTTGTGACCGGCCTTGTTGATCCAAAGATAACTTCTCAGCTTGCGGCCGCACAGCGCCGGGCCCGCCACCTCATAGAAGTTGGCTCTGGTCTCCGGATCATCGGGCGCGGGCGCCACGGACGTGCGCACGATCGGCGCCTCACAATAGTGGCGCACGAAGCCATGATCGTCGGCGACCCTGATCCAGGAGCCCATGTCCTCGTCTCCCTACTCGCTGTCGATGCGCAGATTGCGGGCCGCCTCAACTGGCCCGGCCAGGTGGGGTCGGGTTTTCAGATATAGCCGCAGGCATTTGGCGCACAGGTGGTCACCCACTAGATTGACTCTCTGCACTGCCGAGAGCCCGCCCAGGCGCTCGTTGCCCGCCGCATCGACCCAGAGGCCGCTATGCAAATGGCGGCCACACAGGGCTGGGCCGGCCTCTTCGACGAAGTTGGCTTGTATCCCTTGCGGATCCGGAATTGGGCGTATCTGTGTCCTGGCCACCGGACTTTCGCAGTAGTGGCGGTTGGTCGCAGGATCGAGCACGAGTCTGACCCAGAAGCCCATTGAACGCTCCAAGCTTTAACGCGGCTCGACTTTGGCGGCCCGTGATGCCAGAAGTTGGGCGGTCAGGGGCGAGCTGCCAAGCGAGTGGGCGCTTGGCGCATCGGCAAAGCGCAGACGCCGCCGGGTGGTCGGGTGGACCGAGCCATCGCGCGGGTCGATGCCCTCGTGCGGGACAAGCTCGTAGTAAGCCAAGGCGCCATAGCGTTGCCACGCCGGGGCGTCGGCCGGCACATAGGTCAGAGCTTCCTCTATGCTCATCGCCCGCTGGGCCACATCGGCCGCGTGTCCTGACAACCCTTGGGACAGCAGGGTGTAGTAGACATAGCCCTGCCGGCAGTTGCGCTCGGAGCTGCGCAGCCGTTCGGCCAGGTAGTCCATCACGCCCACCTCGTCGGTGGTGGCAAAGGCGCGGGCGTCGACTGAGGGCAGCCCCTCGAACTTGGCCATCTGCGCCGAGAGGGCGGAAGATGCTACGCCGGCCGTCGTGGTCAGCCACTTGGCCAGTCTTCCGGCGAACCAGTTGGTGGCGGGCGGGAAGAAGAGCGATATCTCGTCCGACGCCGTGTGGGCGAAAGCGGCGGGGCACTCAGATAGAACCGCACTTGTCGCGGCGCGCATGGCGGCGTGGAAGTCCGGGTCGAAAGGCCGGTCATAGCGGGCGGCCCGGCGCGTGAAGGAATGGCCGTCGAGGCGCAGCACCACCCAGCCCTGTGTGTCAAGGGTGAGTTCCACTTCTTCGAGGGTGGGCTCGTCGCGGAGGGTCATGGCGGTTTCCTTGTGGGGTTTCTTCTGCGGAACAGGGTTATCTAGACGGCGACTTGCTCGGGCTCCGCCGGGGCGATGCCAGTGCCCTTGCAGTCGGGGCAGGTGGTGTGGGGCCAGCCCGCATAGCAGCCGCGACCGTCGCAATTGGAGCAGTCGTCGCCGCGTTCCAACGCGCCCGCCAGGAGCTTGCGGGCCTCGTCGAGAGAGGTGAGGGCCTC
>Ga0182027_10006396_pt1 | contig 17640 bp, 8 predicted proteins | sample 712E1DmetaG_FD_121300 | JGI IMG/M metagenome (GOLD analysis project Ga0182027, IMG submission 121300) | Permafrost microbial communities from Stordalen Mire, Sweden - 712E1D metaG (Illumina Assembly) | ecosystem: Environmental > Terrestrial > Soil > Wetlands > Permafrost | place: Sweden... | reverse complement strand
GTGGTAACACCAATCGTGATGGGAGCTATAATTATTATATTCATGAATCAGTAAGAATAAATGATTTCAAAGGTTATGGGCCACTGTTATTGGCCTCAGTTGAATTGGAAAAGGGGAATATGCTAAAGTTTAAGAATAAAAAAGTTGGGCTTGATTATTTTTATAATCATGAATACAAAAACAATAATAGATTTCATTACATCTGGGAAGACTATGAAAACTCAGGTTATTCAGAATTAGGTAACATTATTAAGAATTACGGCGCAGGCATTGACTCAATTGCAACTGCACCTACGCCGGATATTCTCAGGAAATTTGATATTTATTTAATCGTAGATCCCGATACTCCTGAGGAAACAGCAAAACCCAATTATATTGAACCTGAATCTGTAAAAGATATAACAGCCTGGGTGAAAAAAGGAGGGGTATTAGTTCTTCTTGCCAATGATAGCGCCAATTGCGAATTTACTCACCTTAATAATCTGGCAGAAAAATTCGGAATTCATTTCAATGAGGATAGTGAAAACCGTGTTACAGGGAATAATTATGATATGGGCAAGTTTGATAATTTACCGGATTACCCCATCTTTCAGGACGTGAATAAGATTTATTTAAAGGAAATTTCTTCTATTAAACTTGACAAAAATGCTGTGCCGGTTCTTAAACAAGGAGGTAAAGTATTTATGGCCTCAGCGCAATATGGTAAAGGATTTGTCTTTGCTGTAGGTGATCCCTGGTTTTACAATGAATATATTGATAATAGAAAATTACCAGAAGGTTTTGATAATTATCGGGCCACGAAGAATCTTTTTGAATGGCTCTTGAGTAAAACAAATAACAAAAATAATAAGTAATTTTAAGGAAAAGTTCATTATATATTCAACCTGCTTATAGCAATTTATTTCTGTTTCTTAAAAACGGGGAGTGTACCAGGTATTTTTTGATATAAATGAACTAAAATTAAACGATATAAAATAGTATATATTTATTTAATTTATGATATTTGTACTTAAATAATTATCGAATATTATTATTAATTGACTGGTATGGCAAATGAATAAAAGAAATCGACCTATTAAACTTGAAGATCTTGCTAAAAAATTAAAAGTTTCTAAGGTTACCATTTCTAAAGCTTTAAGAGATCACCCAGATATTTCTGCTGCTACTACGGCTAAAGTGAAGGACCTTGCAGAAAAACTTGGCTACATGCCTAATATAATGGCAAAGAACTTATCATCCAGAAAATCTAATACTATTGGATTGGTCATTCCCAAAATAGCACATTTCTTTTTTGCTTCAGTTATTGAATCCATCTATAATACCGCTTTTGAAAATAATTATGAGATCGTGCTTACTGTCTCACAGGAAAAATCTGAAAGAGAAAGAAAACATATCTTGTCATTATTATCAATGCGAGTCGACGGTCTATTGGTTTCCGTTACTCAGGAAACAAAAGATACTTCGATTTTCGAAAGAGTAAATAATCATGGGGTGCCACTAATATTTATTGATAGAGTTCCCGATATGACAGGGATATCCAGCATAACTGTTAATGATTTCGAAGGTGCATTCTCGGCAGTTGATTATGCCGTTAAAAAAGGATACACAAAAATTGCTCATATCGGTGGATATCATAACATAAATATCGGGCGCGCCAGGTATGAAGGATTTTTGAAGGCTATGAGGTCTAACAGGATTCCCATAAATCAGAACTGGATTATTGAAGGGGGATTTGGAGAGGAAGACGGTTACAATGGATTCAAAAAAATATATGAAAAAAAGAATATACCGGATTATATTTTTGCCGCAACCTATCCTATCGCTCTTGGTATCTATGCTGCGGCGAATGAATATGGAATAAATATCCCTGAAGATATTGAGGTTACCTGCTTTGGTAGAAATTCTTTTAATCGGTTCATACCTTCGATATTTAATTTCGTAGATCAGCCTACAACTGAATTAGGGTCGCAGGCTGTTAAATTAATGATAGAGCAGATTAATAATCCTGATTCTTCTCCCCAAAATATTATTCTTAATACAGAACTGATTATTGGAAGTTCAAATTCAAAAAGAGAAGTCGCTGGTTGAAATTTTCTTTTTGCTTATTCATGCGGTCTGAAAAAGTAATTATTTAACATTTCATTTCCTTTCTTCGCAAGTATAATTTTGCATTATAAAACAATAATATTAATATCATTCCTTTACTGGTTTATGCAAACCGGGAACTCATTTGCATCAAACCCCTATTTTATAGTGGCAAAAGACGGTTCAGGAAATTTTACAACTATTCAACAGGCATTAAATGCTATTACCAATGAAGATGGGAAAAGACATATTATATTTATTAAGAATGGTATTTATAATGAAAAACTGTTTATTGAGAAGTGCAATATTGCTTTGATAGGTGAAAATAAGGATAGTACTAGAATTATTTATGCTGAACTTAGAAGTAATTGGAAACTTAATAATCCGGATGATTATGGGGCAGCGGTAATAAATATTAAAGATGGTATAACCGATTTAATCCTTCAGAATTTAACTGTTTATAATAATTATGGAATTTTGTTTAATAGTACTGACCATCAGTTTACCGTTAAAAGTGGAGCTGGAACTACCAGAATTATTATTGATAACTGTAAAATTATTTCTGATGGTGGGGATGCTTTAAGTCTTTGGAATACACCTGACGGAATGTTTTATCATAATAATTGTTTCTTTGAAGGATATGTCGATTATGTCTGTCCAAGAGGATATTGCTTTATTGAAAATTGCAGTTTCTATGGCCATAATAAAACTGCATCTATTTGGCATGATGGTTCAGGAAGAGAGGATAATAAGTTTGTAATCAGAAATTCTTATTTTGACGGTGTCCCTGGCTTTCCTCTGGGGCGGCACCATAGGGATGCACAGTTCTACCTGCTTGATTGTACTTTCTCTTCAAACATGGCTGATAAGAATATCTATTTTTATCCTTCTAAAATTCCCGTAACATTAAAATGGGATGAAAACAGATATTATTATTTTAATTGCCACGGTGTTAAGGTGGATTATCCCTGGCATGCTGATAATCTTTATAAGGCTCCTGGTTCTCCAAAACCGGAACAGGTTACTGCATCATGGACTTTTAACGGGAAATGGGACCCCTATCAATCTCTTCGGGAAATAAGTAATTTTAAAATAAAATAATTATATGGTCTTCTTACACAAAAAAGTGGACTGAATAATCTCAAAGATTTGCACTTCTTCTGGTATTCTTAAATATAGAATACTCAGTAAGGTGAGTTAGAAATACAAATTTGCTGTAATTAAATATATATGGATAAATACAAATGTTAATTGAAAAATATTCTCTGGGCATTGGCGATCGTTATGGGCATCAGGGAACCGCACAATTAAAGGCTTTGGCTTGTGCTAAAGAAGATGGCGTCTCTATTGTTCCGGTTTGGAATAAATCTAAAAGAGAACACTCTTTAATTGGTTCCAGCCCTAAGGACGCTAGAAGAGAAGCTGATAACGCTGTTAAAGAACTTGGTTGGAAAGATTCTTATTATATTGATGCTGACCATATTGGTATAAAAACTGTTGATGATTTTATTCAGTATTGTAATTTTTTTACTATTGATGTGGCTGATTTTATTGGAGAGTACCCTGCTGAAGGAATTATAAAATCCTTTACGGATAAAGCTGCTCACTATAAGGGTGAAATTAAAATTCCCGGCATCGCAAAACAATTTGAAATTACTGATAATAAGATAAATGCAGTTGCTAAGAAATATCTTGTGGCTATTAAAGAAGCTGCCAGGATTTATAATTACCTGGTTTCCATAAAAGGACTCGATAACTTCGTTACTGAGGTATCTCTCGACGAAAATGAACAACCCCAGTCTCCTGAAGAGTTATTCTTTATCCTTCTGGGATTATCTGCGGAAAACATTAAAATTCAGACAATCGCTCCTAAATTCACTGGGAGATTTAATAAAAGCATTGACTATGTCGGAAATGTTAATGATTTTATACGTGAATTTGAAGATGATATTTGCGTTATTAAGTATGCTGTGAAAGAGTTTTCATTGCCTTCTAATTTGAAGTTAAGTATTCATTCTGGAAGCGATAAATTTTCTCTTTATAAACCTATTCATAATATATTAATGAAACATGATGTGGGTGTTCATTTGAAAACAGCTGGTACTACCTGGCTGGAAGAGGTCATCGGACTTGCCGAGGCTGGGGGGGAAGGGACTAAAATAGCCAAATATATTTATGAACAGTCCTTTAACCGTATTGATGAAATGATGAATCCTTATCTTACCGTTCTGGACATTGATTTTGATAAACTGCCTGATCCTCTCGATGTTTATAACTGGTCAGGTGAAAAGTTTGCAAATACACTTCGCCATGATCAGATGAATCCTGCTTTTAATATTCATTTCCGACAGCTCGTCCATGTCGGGTTTAAAGTTGCGGCTGAAATGGGTGATAGATATACAAATGGCCTTATTAAATATGCGGATATTATTGCTAAAAATGTAACTGAAAATCTATACTCCCGGCATATCAAACCTCTCTTTTTAGGGAAATAAAATGATTAAAAAACATTTCTGTTTAATATTTCTTTTCTCATCGTTATTCACATTATCTGCCAAAACACCAGGTGATTACAATGAGGATATAAAAAAATATACTTCAAATCTTCCTTTTGAGATCGGGGAAATTAAAGCTCCAGTTTTCCGGGATAAATCTTTTAATATTATTGATTTCGGCGCAATTCCGGATGGGCATACTTTAAATACTGATCCAATTAATAATGCTATTGCTAAATGTTCCGACGATGGCGGTGGTATAGTTATTATCCCTGCAGGTTTATGGATAACAGGCCCTATTGTATTAAAAAGCAATGTTAATTTGCATCTGGAAAGCGGGGCGTTAGTATCGTTTAGCCGCGACCATTCGAATTATCCCATTATAAAACTCCCCCTGAAAGGATTTTCAGCTGCATCACCTATATTGGGCTATAATCTGGAGAATATCGCTGTTACAGGTGAGGGTATTTTTGATGGTGCTGGTGATACCTGGCGACCGGTTAAAAAGGAAAAGTTAACTTCATCTCAATGGAAGAATCTGCTTAAGTCAGGCGGGTACGTTGATAATTCCACCTGGTATCCGTCTCTGGAAGCGTATCAAGGACTTCAGGATATGAAAAAACTAAAACCGGTTAAAAACCTTACTGAAAATGATTTTATCCCTTTCAGGGAATCTATGCGTCCCTATATGACCCTGCTTATAAATTGTAAGAACGTTCTGCTTGATGGCATAACTATTAAAAATTCTCCCAAGTTTGCTTTACAACCTGTTCAATGCGAAAATGTTATTTTCCGGAATGTTAAGATCAATAATGAATGGTGGGCGCAGAATGGTGATGGAATTGATATAAATGCATGTGATAACGTATTAATATATAAGTGTACTGTTAATGCCGGCGATGATGGTATTTGTATGAAGGCAGGCGGAAGCAAAAAAAAATCTCCTGTTCTTAATAATATTGTAATCGCCGATTGCATAGTCTACCATGCTCATGGTGGTTTTGTTATAGGCAGTGAAACTGACGGGGGAATAAATAATATTTCAGTTAAAAACTGCACATTTATCGGAACTGATATTGGGCTAAGATTCAAAAGTGCCAGAGACCGTGGCGGTCTTGTTGAAAATATCTTTGTTGATGGGATTTATATGAATCACATCGTAAATGAAGCAGTGCTTTTCAGCTACTCATATGAACAAAACCTTGATGAAAATAAAAATAAAGAGGAAAAACTACCAGTCTTCCGCAATTTCAATCTTAATAACATTATTTGTGATGGGGCTGAACGCGCTTTTTTAATTGATGCTCTTCTCGAAAGCCCTGTTAAAAATGTTAATCTCACCAATTCATATTTTGACTCAGCTGCCGGTGTTGATATTGACTATGCTGATGGAATCGTTTTCGATAAAGTTAATTTTGATATTAAAAATGATAATTTATTTTCGTTAAATCAAACAAAAAAAATGACCTTAAATAATGTTTTGTTCTCCGGAAATATTAAATCATTTATTTCTCTTAAGGGTGATAAAACTAATCTTATTAAAATATCAGGTTCTGATCTGTCTAAGTTAACCAATTCTGTTATCTTCTCTCCTGAAGTAAACAAAAATTCGTTAGAAATTAAGTAGGGTATCAATACAATAGCATTAACAGGAATATTTATTAATGTTTTAAGTTATCATAATTATTTCCCTATCCTTAAAAATGTTACTGATCATTTGATATAATTGCTTTTTATTATTTCGGGGCATGAAAAAAGCCGAAAGAGAAAAACTCTTTCGGCTTTTTTATTATACTTGGCGATAGATCTTATTTCATTAAGATCATCTTTTTAATGCTTGTAAAATTATTTCCTGCTGCTTTACCGGCTGCAGCTATACGGTAAATGTAAACTCCCGAAGATAATTTAGTTGATCCGAAATCAACAGTATAATATCCTGCAGATTGTTCCTTATTTACCAATTCCATTACTTTCTGGCCGGCTATATTGTATACTTCAAGTAACACTTTCGAATCTACCGGTACCTGATAATCTATCTTTGTTGATGGATTAAATGGATTAGGATAATTCTGGCTTATAGCAAAAGCTTTTGGTACGGCAATCTCTGCTTCAATAATATTGCTGTATTTATAAGATCCATTATTATCAATCATTTTTAATCTGTACTGATATTTCCCGGCTTGTGTGTTCTTTTCAATATATGAATAATTTCGAGGAGTATTTATTGTGCCTGATGCTTTTACACTTCCGGCAATAACCCAATCCTGGTTTTCATATAATGAACGTTCTATTTCAAATTTGTTACTGTTTACTTCCGTTTTGGTTGTCCAGCTAATTTGTATTTTCCTTCCGTTGCTTGATGCGGTAAACGAAGTTAACTCAACTGGTAAAGAATTCGATCCGCCTGCATTATTAGCAAGAGTAAAAATAGTGTTGGTAGTTAAATCAGTAAAACTATTTGAAGTAATGTTACCCGTAGTAATTGCTGTACCGGTTCCGCCTAAATCAACCCATAAGCCACCTCCAGCGACAGGACCTTGTGCAATTCTTAAATTTGCGGCATCATAAACACCATCATCATTGCTATAATTCAATATTACAGAACCAGCAGTAAATGCTGATCCACCACTACCTTCTGAAATTGAATAATATCTCATAGAAGATACTTTATCCAGAGTCCCGGGAAAGGTATTTGAAGATGGTGTAGAATTAATCATTTCTGCTGTATAAGTCGAAATTGTTGCGGCTGTTTGTGTGAAAGATAATGTTAGTGGACGGTAAATCCCGCCTTTGCCAATAGGATATGTTTTTATTGTCAACCCAGCTGTTGCATTCAGGAAAGACATTGGACCGCTGACATAACTTGTTGCACTGCCGGGAGCAGTCGAACTTACTGTACCATTGATAAGAGAACTTCCTGACCACCACCCCATTATTAGTGGATTTACAGTCGAAGAGACAATAACTCCTCCATTTAAATATAATGTTGTTACATTAACTGGAGATGTCAGTACTACTGTCGATCCGGCATCTACCTCGATGGGGAGAGCATTGCCTGTTACTGCCGTAGGAGTAAGAGTAAAGAACTGTGTACCATTTTTTTTGAATATAAATTTTGCACCATCTGCTAATGTTGTAGAGTTGTTCATTGCACCTGCAATTATTTTAACACTATCGCCATAAAAATTGAAAATTGATTTCCCTGTACCACCCTGAGATCCGCGGGATACTGAAAAATTACCCGTGGTGTTTACATTTACTTTACCATAAACATTTATTGTATCAAATGTACCACCGGTACTTGATCCATTAATTGTGGCACCGGATGCTCCGGACACAATAAAATTCCCCATAATATTAAGAGTCCCACTGCTGCCACCGAAAAATTGTAAGCGGCCAGTGTTTGTATTTAATATAGATACTGTTCCACCAACTGTACTGGCAGTAAATCCCCATCCGAAACTTCCTGTCATAAGAAGGCAATTCCAATTTATATTATAAAAGTTCTGTCCGCCACCAGCATTCCAACCGGTAGCTGCTATTCCTCCTGTTGAATTAACATTAAGCGTTGAACCTGTCTGCCATGTTGCTGTTGGAAGCGCTCCCTTATCCGATGTTGATGCCCCTGATTGATTATAATTAACAACTCCGCCGTTCCCAATTATTAGAGTGCCAGTTGTTTTTGTTATACTGAAAGGTGCAGCCGTTGGTACATTACCGCTTAATGTAAGTATACCATTTACTGTCATTCCTTCAAGAGCAATATAAAGTATTACAGTGCCTCCTGATACCGTAACAGAGGCTCCTGCATTTACTAACACATTTCGTACACCGATAGTAGCGGCCACTGTGACATTATGAGGACTCAGAACAGTAACCAATGCGCTGGAAGTTGAATCAGGAATTGAAGTAGGAGCAACCCAGGCTGATCCGTTCCAGGTTTGCCATGTAGCTAAATCTCCCCAGTTACCAGATGCTGCTGATTGATAATCACCTGTACTTTGTCCATACAAAGTTGGCATAAATATCATTTCGATAATAAAAAAAGATAAAAAAAGTATACTTATTCTTTTCATATTTATTCCTTTATAATTATTTAGTAAAAAAATTAAATTGCTGAATTGAATTAACCAATTGAAGAATGAAACTTAAGTAGCAAAATCGGGACCGATAAGCTTTTATCATAACCAGTATTAAAATATTTGGATAAGAAATTATTGCAAAATTACTCATCTGTCTGGCGTTCGCTTTATCGTTTAAGTAAACGATAAAGATTTATTGTCGTTAATATTACAAATATTTTAACTAATGTCAATAATAATGATATTTATTTGCTGTTATTTAATACCCGCCTAATTGCCCCTAAAAGATAAATAAATGCGCATATTTATCTTTTCTAATTAAAGTCCGTTATAATTTCAAAACATGTTAATAAATTTATTAATTATTCCCCTTGTTGTGCATAATTTCATATTCTAACTCAGGATCAAGATTCTGTTTTTCAATTTTCCTGTCTCTTTCCATTAACTCTTCATGATGAGCCTGAAGATGTTCAAGTTTCTTTTTACCATAAGAGAATTTGGTAATTATTACAAATAATACCGGGACTATCAATATTGCTAATGTTGAGGCCGCCAGCATACCCCCGAGAACTGTAAACCCAATTGTATTTCTTGCCGCTGCTCCTGCTCCCGTTGCAAATACAAGCGGCAATACACCTAATATAAAAGCAAGTGAAGTCATAATTATCGGGCGCAGCCTTAGTCTTACTGCTTCTAATGTGGATTTTATAAGTTCTTCTCCCCGGTCTACTCGTATTTTGGCAAATTCAACTATAAGGATTGCATTTTTGGCTGATAGTCCTATCAATGTTATTAGTCCTATTTGAGCGTAAACATTGTTGGTCAGCCGCGGTATGCAATAAAGCATAAGTATGGCACCAAATGCACTGATTGGCACCGCAAGCAATACTGAAAAAGGTACTGACCAGCTTTCGTACAGTGCGGCAAGAAAAAGGAACACAAAGGTGATTGAAAATATAAATATATAAACTGTAGTTGACCCTGCTTTTATTTCCTCATAGCTCAAACCTGAAAATTCATATGTGTACCCGCGAGGCAGAACTTTATTTGCAGTTTCTTTCAGCGCTTCTATTCCATCTCCGGTGCTGTATCCCGGTGGAGTTGAACCATCGACTTCTGCTGACCTGAATATATTGAAATGAGTAACTAACGGAGGCGCTTCTGTTGCCGTATAACTGATCAGCGTGCTTAACGGTAACATTTGTCCTGACTGATTGCGGACATAATATCTATCCATGTCTGATATCAGAGCACGGAATGTAGTATCAGCCTGAACAACTACATGAAAGGTCCGGTCATAAAGCGTTAGGTTATTAACAAACAAACTCCCCATAAATGCCTGCATCGTTGTGAAAACATCCGAAATTTTAACTCCAAGCTTTTCACATTTATCCCTGTCCAGTTTAAGATCATAACTTGGAGTATGCGCACTATAATAACTGAATGCTGTTGATATAGCAGGATTTTTATGTGTTTCAGCTATAAACTTTTTAACTACTTTTTCAAATGCAAATACATCATCATTTGTGTTGCCCTGCTCAATTTGCATACTGAATCCTGCTGCCTGCCCGATACCGCTGATTGGCGGCGGCGGGATTACAACTATATTGGCGTTTTTTATTCCTGCATCTGATATCCGTTTTCTAATTACTGTCATTATCCCGGGAATTTGTCGGTCAGGTGTAATGCGTTCTTCCCATGGCTTTAACATGCAAAAAATAGAGCCGCAATTTGAAGTGGTTCCGGAATTAAGAATGTTCAGTCCGGACATAGCTGCATAATGATTTATACCCGGAATGGATTCAACTACCTTCATTAATTTGGTTAGAACTACAACCGACTGCGTCGTGGAAGTCCCTTCAGGCATCTGATATGTAATATATAGTCGACCCCCATCTTCAGATGGAATAAATCCGGATGGTTTACTTTTGAATAGAAAAATTGCACCAAAACAAATACACACAAGTAAAATTACAATGTAAAATGAGCCATTAATACTCCGTTTCACTCCATGTGTATAATCATCTGTAAGTTTACCAAACCAGGTATTGAAATAAAAGAAAAATTTACCCGGCCATTTAGTCTGCTTGCTTATATGAGATGGTTTTAATAGTAATGTGCATAGCGCCGGCGTTAACGACAATGCTATGAATGCTGATATCATCACCGATATTGCTATTGTGATTGCAAATTGCTGATATAACCTTCCAACTATTCCGGGTATTACTCCAACTGGAACAAAAACCGCAGCTAATATTAACGCTATTGCCACTACTGGCGCGGATATATCTTTCATCGCCCGATAGGTTGCTTCTTTCGAAGTCATCCCGAATTCATCGATATAATGTTGTACAGCTTCTACTACTATTATTGCATCGTCCACTACAATGCCTATCGCTAATACAATCCCGAACATTGTGAGCGTGTTTATTGTAAATCCCAATGGTATGAAAAAACAAAAAGTACCTAAGATTGATACAGGAATTGCAAGAAGTGGTATAAATGTGGACCGCACATTCTGAAGAAACAAAAATACAACTAAGATTACAAGACCCAGAGCTTTCAATAAGGTTAGTATTACTTCCTGCATCGATACCTTTATTATTGTAACCGATTCAAAAGGTACTTTGTAATCTACATCCGATGGAAAAGATTTTTTTAACTGCTCTAATTGTGCATATACATTATTTGCTGTTTCAAGTGCATTGCTGCCTGGTGATTGGTATACCATCACTATCGATGATCGTTTACCATCTACAAAGGAGTTGCTGGAAAATGTGAACTTTCCAAGTTCCACACGTGCTACATCTTTTAGATATACCCTTTCGCCTATAGATGGTTTTGTTTTAACTATTACATTCTCAAATTCCGTAACATTTTTAAGCTGACCGTTTACTAAAATTCCGGTTTCCAGTGTTTGATCGTTACTTTGTGGTGGTGAACCTACAGAACCTGCAGCTACCTGAACATTTTGTGCATTTAACGCTGCAATAATATCTTGTGGTGTTAATCCGTGTGATGCCATTTTTTCTGGATTCATCCAGACACGCATACTGAAATCATCTGTTCGTGTATTAATATCCCCTACTCCTGGCACACGCAGTAAGGCATCCTTTATATAGATGTTGGTATAATTATCAAGAAATGTAATGTTATGTGTTCCATTCGGTGAAAAAATGGCTACCTGCATGAGCATACTTGGATTTCGCGCCCGTACCGTCAATCCAAGTCGGCTCACAACTGAAGGTAATAAAGGAGTCGCTATACCAACACGGTTTTGCACATTTAACGCTGCTATATGAACATTTGTCCCAACATTAAATGTTACATTTATTCTAACTGCTCCAGTGTTGGTATTTGTGCTTTGCATAAACTCCATTCCAGGCGTACCGTTTACCTGCTCTTCAATCGGAGTAGCTACAGTCTGCTCTACCGTTTGGGCATCTGCACCTGTATATTGTCCTGAGATAGATACCGCAGGAGGTGTTATGTTAGGATATTGATCTACTGGCAGATTAAAAATGCATATTATACCTGAAATCATTAATACTATTGATATTACGATTGCGGTAACTGGCCTTTTTATAAATGTATTGGCTATCATGGATTATCAGGTATATTCGTCTCACGTGAAATTTTTATTTCATATTCCAATACGGGATCAATATTTTGTTCTTCAACTCTTTTTGCTTTTTCCATCAATGACTCATGTTGACTCTGTAGATAGTCAAGCTTTTTCTTGCCATATGAAAAACGAGTTATTATTACGAATAGAACTGGAACTATAAATATCGCAATTGATGAAGCGGCCAGCATCCCTCCAAAAACTGTAAACCCGATTGTCCTTCGTGCTACAGCACTGGCTCCCGAAGCAAAAACCAGCGGCAGTACCCCCAGTATAAATGCCAGCGAGGTCATAACAATTGGACGTAGCCGGAGTCTTACTGCTGCCATTGTGGATTTTATTAGCTCTTCTCCCCGGTCTACACGTACCTTGGCAAATTCTACTATCAATATTGCATTTTTCGCAGCTAATCCTATCAAGGCTATCAATCCTATTTTGGCATAAATATTATCGGTAATGCCCGGCAGCATGGTAAGCGTAAGTATTGCTCCGAATGCTCCTACAGGTACTGCAAGTAATACTGAAAAAGGTACTGACCAGCTTTCATACAATGCAGCAAGAAATAGAAATACAAAAGTAATCGAGAAAATAAAAATATATATAGTAATGGAACCTTCTTTTAGTTCCTCATGGCTCAATCCTGAATATTCGTAATCATATCCTTGTGGTAATACTTTATCAGCTACATTTTTCAGAGCTACCAGGGTTTGTGTACTGCTGTATCCGGGCGGTGATGCGCCATCTATCTCTGCTGACCTGAAGATATTGAAATGCGATATTAACGGGGCTGCTTCTGTCGGTTTATAATTGATTAATGTCCCAAGCGGAACCATTGTCCCTGCCTGATTACGCACGTAGTATTTATTAACATCCGATATCAACTGACGGAATATTGTATCTGCTTGTATTACAACATGGAATGTCCGGTTATAAGTTGTAAAATCATTTATATACATACTCCCCATGTATGCCTGGATGGTTGTGAATACATCCGCAACATTTACGCCAAGTTTTTCACATTTATCCCGGTCAACTGTAAGACTGAAAGTAGGTGTATGGGCAGTATAAAAACTGTATGCATTTAATATTGCTGGGTTTTTATTTGCTTCGTTCACAAAATTGTTTACCACTTTTTCGAAAGCATGAACATCATCATTTGTATTTCGCTGTTCAATCTGGAAACTGAATCCTACTGTTGACCCTACCCCTGGAATAGGGGAAGGTTGAATAACCTGTACGTCAGCATTCTTTATTCCCGCTTGTACTATACGGTTCTTAATTACATTAATTATTTGAGGTACTTTTTCACTTGATTCTGATCGTTCATCCCACGGTTTAAGCTGGCAATAAATCGTTCCGCAGTTTGAGTTTGTTGCATTTGTTACAACATTTAATCCGGATAGAGCTGCATAATGCCCCATGCCCGGTGTGGATGTAATTACTTTCATTAGTCGCGTCATAACCCCAACTGATTCAGTTGTGGAAGATGCCGGTGGTAATTGAAATGTTACGTATAAACTTCCGTCGTCTTCTGAAGGAATAAAACCTGATGGCTTATTTATAAATAAAAATATTGCACAGACGCATATACAAACAAGTAAAATGATTACATACCTTGAAGCTTTAATACTGCGATTTACACCGTCCGAATATTTATCAGTCAGTTTTCCAAACCAATTATTAAAAAGATAGAAAAATTTATACGGCCATTTAGTCTCTTTGTTTTTAACGGTAGGTTTTAAAAGCAATATGCAAAGCGCCGGTGTTAGTGATAACGCAATGAATGCTGAAAGCATTACTGATATAGCAATTGTTATCGCAAACTGCTGATATAACCTGCCTACTATTCCTGGTATAAAACCAACAGGGACAAATACAGCAGCCAAAATCAGTGCTATTGCTACAACAGGTGCAGAAATATCTTTCATCGCACGATATGTCCCTTCCTGGGCTGACATCCCCGATTCATCAATATAATGCTGTACCGCCTCCACCACAATAATTGCATCGTCCACCACAATACCTATTGCTAATACAAATCCGAACATCGTTAGAGTGTTAATTGTGAAACCAAGCGGTATGAAAAAACAAAATGTACCTAATATTGATACAGGAATTGCTAGAATTGGAATTAATGTGGATCGTATATTCTGCAGGAAAAGAAATACAACCACCGCTACTAATCCTAACGCTAACAATAATGTGTAAACCACATCTTCCATTGAAACCTTCACAACTGTCACTGCCTCAAACGGTACTTTATAATCAACATCACTTGGGAATGATTTTTTTAATTGAGCCAGTACCGCATTAACTCCATTTGCAGTCTTAAGTGCATTACTTCCTGGGGCTTGGTAAATAAGAAGGCAGGATGCCCGTTTCCCATCAACAAATGAATTACTGGAGAATGTAAATTTGCCTAATTCAACTCTTGCAACATCTTTTAGATATACAAGCTCTCCGGTAGCTGGAATTGTTTTAACTATTACATTTTCAAAGTCCGAAACCTTACTTAACCGCCCATTTACAATAATACCTAATTCAAAATTCTGTGTTTTCTGTTGTGGAGGTACCCCTGCTGATCCTGCGGCTACCTGTACATTTTGTGCATTTAATGCGGCAATTACATCTGAAGGAGTTAATGAATGGGATGCCATCTTTTCAGGGTTCATCCAGATTCGCATGCTGAAATCATCTGTGTACCTGCTTATACTTCCAACACCGGGAACCCTAAGCAGTGCATCTTGAATAAATATGTTAGTATAATTGTCAAGGAAAGTTATTTCATGAGTTCCATTTGGGGAAAAGATCGATACCATCATTAACATGCTTGGGTTAAGTGCACGAACTGTAAGTCCTAATCTGCTCACAGCCGGCGGTAGCAGGGGAGTAGCAATACTTACTCGGTTTTGTACATCAAGCGTCGCAATATCAATGTCTGTCCCAAGATCAAATGTCACATTCATTGACATCAATCCATTATTGGTATTGTTGCTCTGCATATATTCCATTCCCGGCGTTCCATTCACTTGCTGTTCTATCGGCGTGGCCACAGTTTGCTCAACCGTTAATGCATCGGCACCCGTTAGTTGACCATTTACCTGCACAACCGGTGGGGTAATTTGAGGATATTGTTCCACTGGTAAATTAAGGATACAAATAATTCCGGTAATTACTAATACGACTGAAATAACAATAGCCGTTACCGGTCTTTTAATAAATGTATTAGCTATCATCTTTCAATCACCAATTCTAATGGTTTAATTACTTTTTGTTGTTCCACCGGTTCGTTTGTCCTTTTGGGTTATCTGTGAACCATTGTGTAATGATTGTACCCCGGCAACTACAATTCTGTCACCTTCTTTTATTCCATCTTTTACTATCACACTTGGTCCTATTGTTGCTCCAAGCCTAACTTTCTTTTGAAATGCAAATAAACCTGTATTCTTTTTCCCCTGTTTTATACTGTTGTTCGGATTATCTGAATTTGCAACCACTGAGTCTTTGGCTAAGTAAACAAAATATTCTCCCATTTCTTCCACTACCGCATCTCCCGGTATCACTAATTGTGGTGATGAATCTAGATTGTGCACCTGAACCACAACACTCATCCCTGTGCGCAATATATGTTTGGCATTTGGGAAAACTAATCTCACTCTTATAGAACCGGTTTGTGGATCAACTGCTCTGTCTATTACTGAAATTTTTCCTGTAAAAGGATAAAAAGAATTGTCTGGCAGTATCAATGTAAATAGGGAATCAATGGGGGGTCTCTTATTATTCTGAATATTTTCAAAATAAAGTAACTGCTTTTCATTGATCAGAAAATCTACTCCCATCGGATCATCTGAAGAAATTGTATTTAGTACTGTCTGTCCTCCGCTTGCTAAATCTCCAAGTTTCACCTGGCTGAAACCAATTGTTCCATTAAATGGTGCTTTAATTACTGAATAATTTAAATTAGTATTCGCAGTCTTTAATGCCTCAATAGTTGATTTATATGCACTTTTAGCAGTTTCCAAAGTTGCCATTGCATGATCATATATCTGTTTCGCCACCGCCCTGTTCTTATTTAAATATTCATAGCGGTCTGCGTCCTGCTGTGCCTGTTTTAAATTCCCTTCCGCAGCTTTCACGTTCGCTTCTGCAGTATTGTAATTATTCTCATAGATACTTTTGTCTATTTCATAAAGTTTCGTCCCTTTTGTAACATAATTACCTTCCTTGAAAAAAAGGCCAGTAATATATCCCTGTACCTGAGGACGCAGATCTACCTGACTCAATGCTGCTGCTGTCGATGTATATCTGTCATAGTAAACAACTTTTTCTGCCTTTACTGTATACAAATTAACTGGTACTGCTGCAGGAGGGAGTATTGGGTCCTGTTTACATGAGGTGAAAAATATGCAGCTTATTAAAGATATGATCAATATTGATTTGTTCATTATAATTAAGATTTTATGATTAATAATTAAAAGAGATTTCGCCCATTGCTTTTTCAAGATTTACCTTACTTGATAATACCTGGAAAAATGCATTGATATAACCTATCTCAGCTGTTAACAAATTCGACTCAGCCACAATTAAATTTAGGTAAGGTATCACTCCTTCTTCGTACTGAAGCGATACTATATGGAAAACATCTCTTGCTCTTGCTTGATTATCCTTAAGTAGTTTCCAGTTATAAAGATTGCCCTTGTAATCAGCTAATGCAGAAGTATACTCTTTGTTTATCTGTGATATTAGGTTAATCTCTGATAGATCAAGAACATCCTCTTCCAGTGAAGATCTATGCAATTGTTCAATTCGTGATCCGCCCGTAAATAATGGAAGACTCACGGATATTCCCATATAGGAATATGGATATGCATTCTTAAATAAATTTGAAGAGGTATTACTTTCATATTCATAAAAATAATTGTAGAATGCTGAAACACTGGGTAAAAATGAAAGCCTGTAATATACCGTCTGCTGATGCTGAAGTTTCTTTACAGTTTGCAGTTGCTGGTACTCAATTCTTTTTTCATATTGCAATTGCTTGGTAGTGTCCAGATTTATCTCCTCGTCCATTTTTGTTGTGTCAAATACTACTTGGAATGGTTGTTCGGAAGTATATCCCATTAATTGTTTTAGTGTTGCATACCCGGGCGCTACATTTTCAACCTGCTGTCTTAATTGAGCCTTTGAATTATTCAATGTAATAATTGCCTGATCATAATCCGTCTCATCTACTATTCCCCCTAAATATTGATCATGAGTGTCATTAACTGTTCTTCCAAGCCGGGCCGTATCTTCCTCCAAAACATTGATCTGTTGTAAAGTAAGAAGTAAACTATAGAAAGAATTACTTACT
>Ga0182027_10006395_pt1 | contig 17642 bp, 16 predicted proteins | sample 712E1DmetaG_FD_121300 | JGI IMG/M metagenome (GOLD analysis project Ga0182027, IMG submission 121300) | Permafrost microbial communities from Stordalen Mire, Sweden - 712E1D metaG (Illumina Assembly) | ecosystem: Environmental > Terrestrial > Soil > Wetlands > Permafrost | place: Sweden... | reverse complement strand
GCAGAGCCAGCGCGCCCGCCGGATCGACCAGGCATCGACTCCAGCACACCGTGGACAGGCCCAGCCTGCGGGCCAACGCAGTGCTGCAAGATACTCGATACAGGCTTCTTCGCTGCTAAAACGTCGCTCCAGTTCGAGTAATGTCCGCGGATAATCCTCGTCCATGCCCCCAAACACTACATCTTGGGGTTGGTGGCGTCAAGTAAATATCCCTATGGTAGAAAAGACGAGGCGGCTGAGAAGTCACTCGCCAAGAGGGTCGCTTTACCAGGTGCGTCGCCAACTGCCAAAGGGTACACGTACGCTCTGGCATCCCGAGAGACCGCAGTCGCCAAGCGCTGAAACGCCGAAGGCATCGGCTCAAAACAGTAAATACAAGCATTGGGCGCCGCTCTTCTTGCCCTGGAGAAGAACTGGCCACGGTTTGCGCCAACATTAATGATGGTTTGAAATTGAAAGGATTTCAACACATCCAGCTCATCGCGATATCGATGGATGTCATAGCCGAGCATATGCGCGATGCGTCGAATCCCTGCCTTGGTCCTATTCATGTTCATGATGTGATCCTCTCAAAGTAAAGTTGAGTAAAAGATTGTCGGCGGTGCTTTCCCTAGACATGCACAACTCGGGAAAGCCGAAGGAATCTGAGCCACATCTTCGTCGCCAGATTATGCGATCGATAAAGACAAAACCAGAAGCTGCGCCTCCATCCGCGCGCTTCGCAATTCGAATGGGAGCAGCGCCATGCGCGCTCCTCCGCAATACGGATGCGTTCAATAGTGAAGGATTTAGCCTCAGAATGGAGACGGCGAAGCGCAATAATCTTAGGAAGTCTTCCAAAGCGCTTGCGTTCAGCTAGCCTGCTGAAAAGTTCCAAATCGTTGATAAACTGCATGTGAATATCGACGCCACCCACGGCCTCGTAGGCGGTTCGCTTCCAAAAAACACCCTGCTGAAATACTCCATCCTGCCCGAAAGTGATGAACCGGCGGTAGCTTGCCCGCACACCAAGTGAATAGCACCCGAACGCTGACCCAGCAAGTCGGCCGTGCTCGTCGATACATTTACAACCAGCGCTTACGGCTTCAATTTCGGGATGGGCCGAAAAGTACCTGCCTACTGTCTCGAGTGCTCCTGGCAGCAACACATCGTCGGAATCCAGCCAATATAGAATCTCACCAGTCGCAAAGTGACAACCCTTATGGAATGCGTCTGCCTGACCTTCGTCCCTCTCGCTACACCAGTAGGCCAGAGACTTCTCATGTTCTTGAATGATCTTCACGCTACCATCCGTGCTGCCACCATCGCAGATGATATATTCCAGATTCGAATACCCTTGCGTAAGAACGGAGAGGATGGTCTCTTCGAGGAATCGAGCACCATTAAAATTTGGTGTAATCACCGAAATGCGTGGCGGGTTGTTGTCGCCACAGTTTTTTTTGTACATATTCTTCGCTTTCGTATTGAGAATATCGAACTCACTTGGGCCATATAATGCGGATGATGCGCGATCCAGTCGGCCACATCACCCATGCGGTAGCCAAGACACAAAGGCCCATCTTTGCGCCGAACCAAAGCGGAGATGGCGGCGTATGGCGAAAGGCGAACAGGAGCACAGCCGCTACGCCCACGCACCAAATGAACGGACCGAGAATTCTAGCTGCCGTCTTCCGAATTTCCTTGGGCTCGAGGCCGAGGGCCGTCATTGAAAGGCCTGCTGTCACGAACCCTGAGGCGATATAACCACTAGCGGAACCAATGGCTGCGCCGACCAGTCCCCATCCTTGGCGGAGGCAAAAATATCCAATCGACGCATTTAGAAAGAACATGACCGCATAGCTGGCATAGATTGAATAAGCTCTGCCCAACACGAATAGTACCGATGCGCCGGTACTCGCGGTCAGATAGAAAGCCACGCCAAGCAGGATGACCTGCGCCGGAACAACGCCTGGCGAGTACTTCGGAAGGATGAGCTTAACTAGTTCAGGAAGACCGACAGCAATCGCCGCCGCTGCGGGAAATAAGATGCAGGCCATGGTTTCGATGGGGCGAACAACCAAGTGTCGAGGCATGGGATTCGCCGAATTCTGGCCATAACTCAGTCCCTGCCGTGTATAAAGCACAGCATTCAGACCGTTGAAAATCAGGTTTAGGGGAGCAAAGAACAGCGATGCCGCCATGTAGTAGCCCAGATGTGCTGGGGTCATAAATGCCAGGATCAGGTAGCGGTCCACGCTCCGGCCGACAAGACTCATAGCAGACAGGAGCATGATGGGGAAACCAATGGCGATCTGCGTCCGTATCAGCCGCCAGGGAAGCTCGAACCGATACTGGAAGGGATAAAGCATGGCGCTGTAAACGAGAACGACGACCGCGCTCAAGACTTGTGCAGCCACTGCTCCTTGAAAGGCCCAGATCGCCACCAAGGCAGGATACAGGACATAGCTGAGTCCGCTGACCAAATTGACGCGGCCAAGCATATCATAGCGATTTTCACCCCTGAAAACGAAGCCGTACACGCCCCCTAGCGTGTCGAAAGGACAAAACAGCGCCAGACCGACGAGCCCGAACGCGAACGGTTGCCTGATTTTTCCGCATGCGACAATCACGCAGATCAACAGACAAGCGAGCAAGGAGGCTAGCCCCGCGAAACTGAAGGTAGCACGGATCACTTGCGCGGCCTGTTCCGCCTCAGCACGTCCCCGCAGAATCGGCAACTCCCGGTGCAACCCCTGGATCGCGCCCAGAGATACGAATCCAAGGAACGGCGCAAGAATCTGAATCGTCTGCCAATCGCCGTAAACTGAGGGACCGAGTTGGCGCGCCATCACCAGGAACGCTAACAAACCGAGTGCCTGCCCAAAGAAGGTACTGCCGGTCATACGAAACATGTCCGCGACGAATGATCGCACCCAATCGTGGTGAGTGGAGGCGGCACTCTGCATAGCTACCTGCGAAGCGCTGGCGAACTCATCCTTAACCTTGCTGCTCACCTTTTTACCTTGCCCGTTCCAATTGTGAGTGTCAGTTTGCGGTTCTCCTGGCGCACAGTTCTACACATGTAGTTAATCCAATCGGTGAAATAGGAAGAGATATCGGCACTTGAAGCCCCCGAGTCATCTGAACAAACTACTATAACAACGGGTTGCCAGATCATAAAAACGATTCCAAGCACGCCTAGGATGTTCAATTCCGAAGTAACAACGCCAAATAACTCTTTCAAAAAGAGTATAGTTGTCCGGGAACTTCTGAATGCGTCTCGGAATGACCTGAACTTTGGACTCTCTCAGTTTGAGCCCGTGCCATGGTAGGGAGATGCTGCCCATGTCGTGGCCATGGGTCAAGAAGACATGACCGTCAAAGCCCACGAACAGTTGTGCGCAATGTGAATCATCGCGCATCACTTCCAAACAGTTGTCTGGTATTTGGAAAAGTGGGTAGTACTCGCGCGACACAAACAACAGATTGTGATATGTGGAGGAGATAAGCTCATAGCCCTTGCTGTGACCAAGCTCGACGAGCGAAGCCGCACTGGAACCTTGGGTGCATTGAGGATCTTTGGGTTGCACGAAACGAACTGAATTAGAGATTGTGGGGTTGTATTCGATAACCACAAGCTTTGGCTGAAATAAGCGAATGGCATCCCAAGTGTGGTAATCGTTGCCATCGATGTCAATAGACAATATATCTACATCGTGCGGAACAGGTGTAGGCAGCAGAATGGCGTCCAGGCAATCTTTCTCATCGAACCCGACGGTCGCATTGAGGAGGATGTTTGTATTGCCATCGTGGGTTCTCTGCAAATCGCGGAAACGGTCCAGATCGGCCTCGATAAATACTCCACGATACCCACGCGACGAGACCAGGTTCCAGGTATTGCTGTACTTGCGACCATCCCAGGCTCCAAATTCAATAGACCATCCAGTTCGTGGGAGTAGGTCCAGCGCTTTTGAAATAATGCCGTCTTCACCGCTTTGAGATGTTACATCTGACGCGAATTTGTTCAACCAACGACTCTCTTCTTTTAATTGCTTCAACATGGGTAGCTACCTCGTGAGATAATTATCAGGTATTTGTTTAGAGTATCTTCGGGTTTCTAGGAGCTGCGAATTCGCCAGTTTCCCAATGTTTTCGTGATATCTGCATGTTTTGATCGTCAAGAAGTCATATGATTGTTGAACGCTCGTGTCTCGCAGATTGTTGATTTCGTTGATTTCAGACAAGCTAAGCAATTATATTATCAGCATGCGACGCAAGTTGGCTGCGAACCAGTGCAACTTTGCGTATCAGCGAATTCGCGACTGTATCATATTCTGGCTCTCTAGCAAAGATATTGCCGGGATACATTGCCTGCCGGATTGAGTAGAAGACAGAACACAACTTAGACTCGTCAATCGGCGGACTGTCGATTGCATCTCTGACGATGCGGGCAAGGTTCGAGAGATCGTCCACGTCAAAAGTAATGCCCAAATGCTTCAACTCCCAGTTACCGAGCGCTATAACCGGCTTACGGTGGATCAAAGCCTCCGCCCCGGCGGTGGAGTTGATGACCGCTACCGCGCGCGCGCTCATCGCTATCTTGTGCGCATTGACGCTCGGGTCGAGTAGCACGACATTCTCCAGGCGCGCCATCGCCGCCAGATTGCGCAACCGGTCTTGGGGGCACCCCGGATGGCCTTTGACGTAAAGCTTGTAGCCCTGAGGCAGACTTCTCGCCAAATACTGAACAATCCATGTTTGCTGGAACAAATGCGGGTTGCGGACAGATATCTGGGAGTCGTTGTACAGGTGTAGTGGGAAAAATACATAAGGACAGTTCGGATCGAACCTGCGATAGAAAGCTCTTGCGGCAATCCCTCGAATAGCTGCATACACCCTGTTATGCACATAGAACTGCCAGGTGACGTAGAGACGATGCCAGTCCTTGCGGCGAAAATGTGATAATACTGTGCCAATGTGCCCAAGAGCGCGTTCATGGATGTCTCTGTTCCTTTGAGTCAGTACCCTCCGTTTGTCGCGGATTCCCTCCAGTAATCCATGTAGAGCAACCCGGTCGCTTTCTCCGATTTCGTCATAGGGAGTGTGGCTAAAGTCCTCCAACAACGTTCGCTCCTCAGTATGAAGAAACATCCGATCCTGGAATAAGCCGAGCGCCGCTCCTATATAGATGGCAGGTATACTCCGTTGCCGCGCGGCTTCGCGAAAGCAGCGAGTGACAATTTCCGCTCCTGGGCCGAGGACGCATGCACCGATTTGATGTTCGTCGAGAAAGCGTTCGGTAACCTGAAACGTACGAACGGCCCGCTCAAACAGAGCTTGTGTCGGCACGAACGAATAGCGCGATTCTGGAAAGCAGAAATCGCGAATACTGGGGATACTCAGACGGCTCTCCATCTGTCGAATCGCCTCATCCAAGTGCTCGGAAAGCTGCACCTCGCGCATCGGTGTTTCCAGATCGAAGGACTGGACCGACCGTGCCAGCACGGCCCGGTGTGCGGGCCACCACTGCGATGCGATCGCGGCAGTGTAACCAGCCCGTTCAAATGCCATGGCAAGTTTGACCTCTGTCGCAATCGCCCCAGCTCCAGTAGAACCAATGATGAGATAATCTATTTTCATCGTCTCTTTTCCGGTAATAATGAGCTACTCTTCATCAGTGACTAAGGCTGCCATCGATGGGGGACGTACCCCACTCAATGTCGCGATCCCCCGACGCCCAAGCAGTCTTTGGATATGCCGAGCGCGAAGACCTCGATGAACGACGCGTCAGGGTCGTTCATGGCCCGTCATAGGCAATCACAATAGCGAACATCTCCAAAAAGCAACGAAGGCCGGAGTAGGCGGAACAGCTCATCTACATTTTTGTGCTGCTTCGGTTCGTCACGACTGAAGATGATCAAGCGCTTGGGCTTGCGCTCGCGAAGCATGACCTCCGCAAACTTCCTGCCGAAGTATCCCGTGTGACCGGTCACAAGGACTCACCGATTGCTCTATTTCACAGCCGTATCTCCGACGGCCCTCTGTTCCGGTTTGCGGCACATGACATTCAGACTGATAAGAACTCCATTCGTCTTATGGCGAATGTTTTTTCTGGGCAGGCGCTTGCTCCCGCCACGGACTGGGATGATTGCAAGTGCGTTCATCGTTGCAGTGAGGTCCAACTCACGATTGAAAATCGACATCGAATGTGCGCGCTTCTGAAGCATCCGCGGCACTTGCTTTTTAGCACGTCCTCAAGTCGGGAAATCTTGGGACCAGTCGCTCATGCCATGCGGCGCAGCAAAGTCCAGTTGCAGTTATCCCAGGCGGGTTCCATACGCTTCCACAGGAATCCCCAGCGCACAGGTTCGAATCCCTCGGTCGAATCCAAAAACTCGCCAGCAAAGTCGCGCTTGAACAGCTTGGCGGAATGCCCTCGATACACGATTTCAGTCGGGGTTGGGTTGAAGTATTCGTTAATGAGCACATACTTATCGGCAATGACCGCCATTTTTCTGTAGACCTCCGGCAGGTCGTGGGGGTTGACGTGAATCAATACTCCACACGTGAATACCAGGTCAAATCGCCGTTCGGGGGCATAGTCCTGAATTGCCGAGTGGACAGCGGTAATTCCGGGAATCGAAGAAAGCTGCCGAAACGCGAACGGGTTCAGTTCAACGCCCGTAGCCAGCACGGAAGGGACGATGCTCAAGATGGCTATCAAATTGTGACCTACGTTTGCCCCCAAGTCGCAAACCGATTCGACATCGGGAGTTAGTCTTAGGAGGTTTTTGAAGAACGGTACGCGTTGCTCGGCCAAATCTACGTTTCTGTTTGTGTACGCATCGCCGAACTCGCCAGCCCAGAAGGTCTCTTGTTCAGTAGGTGGTCGCATATAGTAAGTCTCCGTCCGCGGTTTCAGAATTATAACTCAAAATGAAAATGTGGGTTAAATACGGTAGCACGCCAGTCGTATCGGCGAACGTCGGCGAACCCGTTCGATTCTAGTATGCATCGCAGGGACTCAAAATCGTAACCCGTTCGGTGGTAGATAACACCGTCCCCGCCGGGGATCGGCCACCGGCCGTAGATAGGTCCTTGAATAAGGGAAAAGTCGCGATGCTTTGCATACACCTGAAACAACGCCTCAATATCGGGAACTGCAAGGTAGAGCCCCCCCGGGAGCTAAGACACGCCACCATTCGTGCAAGACATCGGCGACCTCCACACGGTCAAAATATTCAAGCACATGGCAGGCGTACATCAACTCGGCGCTATCGTTAGCCAAGAAGGGAAGAGTTCTAACGTCGTACTTGAAGTCAATGTGTGTAAAATCCGCCAGATCTACATGCGTAAAACCGGGGATGCAGCGCTTACCGCAACCAAGGTGAACTTTCATGATCTCCGCCTAATTGTAAAATGCTTTGATCTCAGAACAAATGCGCTCAATGACCACGTCTTCGAGCGCGCTGGAGGAAGGAAGCCAGAGCCCATGCCCGGCGGCGAGTTCTGTGTTGGGGAAGAAGCCCGGTTGTCCATAAGCCGGTTGGCTATGGATCGGAGGGTAAAATACGCGAGAGCCAATTTCTTTCCCGGCAAGGTGCGCTTTCAGTGCCAGAGGATCTGGAACCTGGATATCAACGAACCACGGCGTCACGTTGTCCAGATCAGTTTCAAGAAACTGAACCTGTTCGATATCCTTAAGGAAACTGCGGTACAAGTCAAAGATCTCCCTCTTCCGCCGCACTCGCCACTCCAACTTCTTCATCTGTTCAATGCCAATCACGGCCTGAATGTCTGTGAATTTAAAGTTGTAGCCAATCGAGTCGTGCACATCCACACCCCGTTGTCGGCGGCCAAAGTCACGAATCTGCGCGATCCGATGCGCCATTTCATCGTCATCCGTTACGATGGCGCCACCCTGGCCGGTCGTGATGATTTTCTGAGGGCTGAAGGAGAAACTGCCTGCTATACCGAAGGTCCCGAGATGGCGCCCTCTCCAGGAGGAGCCTAGAGACTGGGCAGCATCTTCCACAAGTGCGAGCTGGTGACAGCGAGCCAGTTCTACTGCATGCTCCATGTCAGGCGAACGACCATTCATACTCACAAGCATGATTGCGCGCGTTCGTTTCGTAATTGCGGCCTCCGCAAGGTTCAGGTCCATGCACAGAGTTCGGGGATCGACATCGATGAATACTGGCCGTCCTCCAGCTAACACGACCGCATTGGCCGAGGCGATCATTGTATAGTCGGGAACCAGGACTTCATCGGAAGGTCCGATACCCAAAGACGCTAAGATCGCAAAGAGGGTAATGGTGCCATTGGGGAGAATGGAGCAATGCCGCGCACCCACATAGTCACATACCATACGCGCGAATTGCTCTGTCTGCCGATACTCAATAAGCCATCCGCCCGATGAGAGATAGGCGTCGACTGCCTTTCGCTCTTCATCCCCTATCCATGGCTCCATCTGATGAATCATACCGCACTCCCGCCGCTATGTTGCTGCAAGTCTAGCTTTCCCAGATGTGTCTGTCTGTACCATTCGATTGTCCGCAGCAAGCCTTCTTCGAGCGTAACCTGGGGCCGGAAGCCGAGTATTTGCTCAGCCTTGCGCCCGCTAGCGCAACGGCGTGGGTCACCACCACTCTTTGTTGGGTCGAAGAGAACGCCGCCATGAAACTCGCAAAGCCTAGCAATCAATATCACCAGATCTTTAATGCTGATTTCGGCGCCGGAAGCAATATTCAGTAGATAATTGGGGGCGTGCATCGTTTCTGCAGCAAGCAAAATCCCCTCAGCCACATCTTCGACGTAGAGGAAATCTCGAGTGGGCGATCCATCCCCCCAGACAATCAGATTTTCTTGCTTGTGGCATTTGGCAATGGTGGCGGGAATCACATGCGATACTTCCGGATCAAAACGGTCGTGGGGACCGTAGGCGTTTGCGGACATTACACAGACTGCGTCCAGGCCGTACTCGCGGTGATACATCTCAGCCAACAGCACCATGTCGCGCTTGGCCGTTCCGACGCCGAGATGGGTCGCGGCGACCTTTCCTTCGTGAAGATACTCTTCTTCTAACGGGCTGGGGGAGCTTTCCGGATAGACCAAGATGTTGCCGAGACCCAAGAACTTCTTTGCTCCGGTCTGACGCGCAGCCTCCATGACATGCAAATTCATCAGCATGCAGTCACGGTACTGCGATGCTGGGTGCTGGCGGCTAAAGGCGATGCCACCTGTACGTGCTGCTAAATGAATGACGATGTCGCAGCCCTTCGCGGCTCTGGCAGCATTCTCGAATGAGCGCAAATCACAGTCGATTGATCTGGGAACGATTATGCTATCGCGTGGTACTCCACGGCGTGCCACCAAATTGCGGACGACATAAGTCCCAATAAATCCGGCACCACCAGTTACTAGTATTTTCTTCCCCTTCCAAAAGCTATCCATACCTCCCCCTATAACCAATCCACACGCTGTAGCCATCTGTCACGGTTTTCAGCATACCACTTGATTGTCTCACGCAGACCATCTTCCCATGAGAATTGAGGCCGCCATCCAGTGATTTTGTTCAATTTACTGTAGTCAACACGAAGCTCCTCCACTTCGCTTTTGCCTAACCTATCGCGTCCGGCTGTATCTCCCTTCACTGACTTTTCAGCCCAGAATCCTCCTTCCTGTCCAATGCGGAGGATCATAGTGCACCAGTCCGACATGGAAATGCTTTCGCCATATCCATAGACGTACATGGAGCCTGGCTCTCCGAATAGCGTCGTGTTAATGTGCCCCATAGCCCCATCACGAACAAAGCAGAAATCCCGCTTAGCCCTTAAGTAACCAAGCTCAATAACGTCACGGCAAAGTGCTTGAGTAATTATGGTTCCCGTTATAAATCGCGGATTCTGTCGTGGGCCGTAATTGTTAAACATTCGCGTGACAACTGTCGGGATGCCGTAGGCGCGAAAAAAATCACGTGTCAGCCAGTCAGCGGCGACTTTGGACGTAGCATACACACTTTGAGGATTTACCGGAGATGTTTCGTCTAGTGTCAGCGCGCCTGCTTCGTCAAACCGGTAGTGTGCTCGAACTTCGGGCAGGACATTGCCGTACTCCTCTGACGAGCCAGCAGTATCCAGCTTCAAAATGTCCAAATCAAGATCAACAACGGACTGTAGAATGTTGATGGTGCCAAGCACGTTCGTACTCAGTGTCTCGTATGGCCGATTCCACGATTCGCCAACGTGCGCTTGTGCCCCAAGATGGAATATCACAGGCTTGCCACCGTCGCTTTTTAAAGCGCGAAGAGCGACCATAAGGGCTTGCTTGTCTGCGAGATCTCCGCGGTGTACCACAAGTTGACGCCTCAAATGACCGACGTTGTGCAGCATTCCGGAGGACGCCGCACGCACGAAAATATGCACATGAGCACCTAAATCCACTAGTGCTTCTGTAAGATGGGATCCGACAAATCCGTCTGCACCTGTGATAAATGCTGGACGACCACTCATCAGCTGTTTAATCTTTAGGTTCTGTGGATGTTCGCTTTCTGACATCGTAATCTCCTTGGCGTGGCCATGTGGCAGGTTGAAATGATGAGTTTAGCTTGCACCGCAGCCAATCCCTTGTCTTGCAGGGCACAGCTTAACGACGGGATCCAAGCCCCATTGACTATTCAGTGCAACTTTCAGCAGATCAAGTTCCACATAAGCGAGGTTTCATGCATTATACCGTACGCAACCCAATAGTCGATAGCGTGAGTGAATTATCTTAGCGAAACCAACAACCTTAACAGCCCGTGGTGCAAGCAGCTGATTTCCAGGAGATCCGGCATTGGGGTCTGAAGGAGCGATAGGTGCAGGTTGAGTGGAGTACTGAGGTCGTTTGGGGCTTTACTGCGCTCTCGTGCCGATTCTGACAGGTAAGCAGCTGGACAATCCACAAAACAAGCCTTATTGCTATGTTTTTCAGCTTCCCTGGCGGACCGCGCCCAGCAGTTTGCGCAGAACCAGACTCAGGTTAAAAGCTCCCACATGGATCAGTTGCCGTTTGAGGATGTTCTCTCGTCCGCGCAGATAGGCTGTTGAGTTCCAACTGTGTATCCATTCCCGGCAAATTCTGAATATCCAATTTGATATGAAACACACCAACTGTCTTACATGTATTACAGCAGCCACTTCAGAAGTTCACGCCAACAACCCCCACGTGACTGGCGTCCCACGTTTGACGTCCCGAGCGACTGTTTTTCCGAGCACGATTTCGAAGTATTTAGGGGAAAGACCGAATCCAGGGCGGATTGAACGCACGTTGTCTCGCGTCAGTTGCGACCCCGCCTTAACGTCCTGCACGACATAGAGGGACCGGCGGAAGTCTTGTGATTTCTTTTCAGAAGCGGTTGGTCCGTAGCTGACCGTGCCCAATGATTGCCAGGCCCGTTGCGTTTCGAGTACTAGCGAGCTCAGCTCCTCTGGCTCGAGTGAGAAAGCGGAGTCCACACCGCCATCAGCGCGCCGCAAGGTAAAATGCTTCTCGACCACTGTGGCGCCGAGGGCAATACTGGCTACCGCAACTCCTACTCCCATCGTATGGTCAGACAGCCCAACCTGGCAACCAAACAACTCACGCATGTGCGGGATCGTGGCAATATTAGTGTCGTGCGGCGTAGAAGGATAACTGCTGGTGCACTTGAGCAGAATGAGATCACGGCAACCTGACTCTCGCGCCGCGCGGACTGTCTCGTCGAGTTCGGCAACTGTCGCCATGCCAGTGGAGATGATCATTGGCTTCTCGGTGCCGGCAATCTTTCGAATCAACGGCAAATCAATATTCTCGAAGGATGCAACCTTGTAGCACGGCACATCCAGCGATTCGAGAAAATCGACGGAGCTGTCATCAAATGGCGTACTAAACCCAACCATGCCGAGTTCGCGGCATCGGTCGAAGATGGGCTTGTGCCACTCCCAGGGTGTATAGGCCTGCTGATAGAGTTTGTAGAGCGACTGGCCGTTCCACAGACTCTCGGGGGACGAAATGAAAAAGTCTCCCTCATCAATATCCAGGGTCATCGTGTCGGCCGTGTACGTCTGCAGCTTGACCGCATGGGCACCGGAGTTCGCTGCCGCCTCGACAATAGCAAGCGCATGTTCCAGCGAATGATTGTGATTGCCGGACATCTCCGCGATGATAAAGGGAATCTGGTTAGGTCCAACGACCTTGGCCCCAAGTTTAATACTCAGGTTCATAGCATATCCATTACGAAGCTGTTCATCCGTCGAGGCCACGTGAGTTATGGAGAGTACATTTCCTACCGAGATTTTGCCGAACATGGAGATTGAGATCTCTCGACGTTTCGTTTGCCATCGCTCAGCCGGTAAGACGTATTTGATCACGTCTTCGTATCTTCCATTCTTCAGCACAGGCGCATGGGAGCAACCCTCGCGTACAAACCCAAGCCGCTCGTGCAGACGCAGGCTCCGTGTGTTGGAAGCCAAAACTTCGCCAATGACACGGCGCAGCCCCCATTCTAGAAACGCGTAGTCCAGACCGAGAAGGCAAAGAATGGTGCCCATGCCGGCGGGCACATCCGGTTCTCCAATATAAAAGCCCCAGAGAGCAAGGTTGTTCTCCTCGTCAAATCCGGTAAATGAGATCAACCCAACAGCACGGCCTTGATACTCCAAAACAAAATATTTATTGCTACCCACCATGCAAATCTTGCGAAACCACTCCTGTTGCTGTTCGGGACCAATCATCTCGTCAGTAAACATGGCCGCACGAATCCGGTCGAGGTTTCTCCAGTTGCGAATGCGTTCGAGGTCATGTTCCACAACTGGCCGGAGGCGGCAATGTTCAAGCACAGGTTTCAAAAATCGCCTCCAGCAGCAGCTGCTCGCCTTTATTGGCTGACATCAATTGAAAGCACGCCTCTGACATCTTGCAAAGTCTCTCAGGTTCCGTTACCAAGTGCTGAACGGCGCCGGCAAGTTGCTCGGCACTGACCGCACTGCTGTTGCCAAGAAAAGTGATACATCCGGCGGATTCAGTCGCCCGCAACGTTTCGATCTGATTGCTGGCAATCGCAATGGCAACCGACGGCAAACCGAGATAACATCGTTCCCAAAGGCTAATCCCTCCCGCACTGATTGCTATATCCGCAGCAGTCACCAATTCCGCCATGTTCTCTACTGCTTGATGGAAATATGTGTTAGGGAGTGTTTCACACTGAGCCTTCACTTGAGCAGCGTGAGGATTGGCCCACCCGACAATGACATCCGTAACTAGCTCTGCTTCACCAAGCAGTGAAACAGCAGCGAGGGCGTTGCTCGTCGCATTGCCTGCATCCGCCCCACCCATAGATAGGAGCATGCGCTGAATGCTCTTTCTGGGACGCGCTGCCGGCCTCATCCGACGAAACTCGTCCCTTAGCAAAGCATATCCCGGGCCGAGAAGGCATTTGCATCTGGAAGGCACCAAGCCGTCATAACGGCGCACCATGTCGCTATACAGATTCTGATCAAGCAGAACATCGCAGTCGTGTGCGCGGTTCGCAAGATCGTCGATTACGAGCATTCTGCCTACGCGTAACCGTAACTTCGATTCCCATCGTGCGTCTAGTTCGTAATGATCAACTACCAGCCAGTCGTATGATTGATGGCGCATGTCCAGCAAGCGTCCAACTTCGGCAGCATCAGAATCGGAAACCCCGCCCACAAGACGGTGAACAACGAATCCGAAACGCTCCAGGAGTTCGTTGCTGTCTCCGGGCAATCGGCGGCACACAAACTCGACGCTTGCTCCATGTACTCGAAGCGACTCTGCCAGCGCAATATCTCGCATAACATGACCTGCGCCAATAATTGACGACGAATCACATCGAAACAATACATTCATAATAACGCGTCTGTTAGTAACCAAGCGATTTCTGCTCTATTTTAATGTTAAGAGCAGCTATATCGGGACGACCTGCGAGAAACTCTAACACGTTAGAGGTGCGAAATAGCTCGCCAGGACGGTACAGATTCTCATAGATGGCGCTGATCATTTTATAATCTTCTCGTGTGTCGAGTGTCCAGCGGTGCGCAGATAGATCTCTATCCCCGGAATAGTTCTGGAGGTTAAACCTTTCAGGATGCCGATACAAGTAGGGAGTAACATGTTGGCGCTCAGCCGAGGTAGTTGCGTTCTCATATGCGCATTTCAGGGCCGCAAATGCAAACACTTCCGCATCGAGTCCTCGGGGGAATGTGCGTATCAGCGAATTGCTCAAATAGTCGATGATTCCCGCTGGCGTTTTCTCCTGAAACCGTTCTAGCATTTTGGTCAACAATTGACCGTCAAATAGCGGACAATCTGATGTAACACGAACCACTACGTCTGCCGACACCTCTGCCGCCGCCTGATAATAGCGCCCAAGCACATCACTCTCACTTCCGCGGAAAACACCAGCTCCACAACGTATCGCTTCTGCGACAACGACATCGTCGCGGTCTGCGGTCGTTGTCGCAACAACTACTCCGTCCAGGAGAGAGCACGAGCGCACACGCTCAATCGTGTGATCGAGGACAGTGCGCCCTGCCAACAGCATCATGACCTTTCCCGGAAGCCTGCTGGACCCCATTCGTGCTTGGATAATCGCAACTGTCTTCACTACCCACTCCTCAGGAGATTGCGGAGCCGAGTTTATCAAGCACATAGTCTTGATCGTCTTCGGTGAGCTTGTAGTAAAGAGGCAAGCTAATAGCTGAGCGGTAATACGTCTCGGCATTGGGAAAATCTCCGGGACTGAACCCGAAGCGGCGATAGTACGGCTGCAAATGCACTGGGATGTAATGCACGTTGGCTAGGATGCCAGCAGATCTGAGAAAATCGAATACCTTGCGACGTATGTGACCATCTGTCGGTTGGACCTGGATAACGTATATGTGCCATGAGGAACGCCCCTCCGCATGTTGATAAGGAGGAATAACAGGCAGGCCAAACAATAGCCTGTCGTAACGCGCCGCCAAATATCTCCGTCGCTCTACGAATTCGTCCACTCGTGTCAACTGGCTTGTCCCAAGTGCTGCCTGAATATCCGTCATTCGATAGTTCAAACCGAGAGAAACCTGTTCGTAATACCATGCACCCTCGGTCTTCCAGTGCATAAGTCTTGGGTCGCGGGTTATACCGTGGGAGCGCAGCAGGGCCATCCCGCGACATAGTTCGGAGTCGTTCGTCAGGGCGATGCCGCCTTCTCCCGTGGTAATAATCTTCACCGGATGAAAGCTGAAGACGGTAATATCCGCATAGCGGCAATTACCCACCTTTCCATCTAGATAATCCGCTCCCACTGCGTGCGAAGCGTCCTCGACTATCCGAAAGCCATACTGTTTACCTAATTCGGCAATTCCTCGCATGTCGCACGATTGCCCGGAAAAATCCACCGGAACCACGACTTTTGGCAACTTCCCTTCTGTTTTTGCCTGCTCTAATTTGCGGGCTAGCAACTCGACGGAGAGGTTGTAGGTTTTCGGATCAATGTCTACAAAATCCACCCGCGCACCGCAGTACAGGCCACAGTTGGCAGATGCAACAAAAGTATTCGGCGAGGTCCAAAGCCAATCCCCGGGACCGAGATCCAGCGCCTGGCAAGCCAAGTGCAGCGCAGCAGTAGCGTTGCTGGTCGCCACACCATACTTAGCGCCACAGTACGCGGCAACGGCCTCTTCGAATCGCTCGACGTTAGGGCCCTGTGTAAGCCAGTCGGACTGAAGCACCTCCACGACGGCACTGATGTCTGCCGAGGAGACGTCCTGCCGTCCGTAAGGAATCGTCTTATGCATAAATTGCAATGGCTTTCTGATCGACTTTAGGCAGTTCAATCACGCGAAGGCTCTGCACCGAAGGAATGTAAGAACTTAATTCCTGAGCAGTAGCCGAACCCTGTCTGACAAACCGCCAACATAGTCCAGAAAGAGACGGCTATCTCGCCCTCCATAGGGAGTTCTAGGAACTTGCTGAAAAGTGTTTTCAGCACTTACTACAGAGCAAAAAACAGTGACCTGCACTATATCCCGATAGCGGATTGACGCGTTGTAGGCAATTTCTGGGAGAAGTTAATCTGAACCAAAGTTCCATTTCGTCCGCGTGTAATCGTTTTTCATCAAGTTCTTAGGTATTAGAGCTTTGCAAGTTTATCACGATTTTCATCTATCCAGGCACGCAAACTATCGACGCTCATCCAGTCTGCGTTGCTGTCAGAGCGATAGGTGAAATCTGGAGCTACCAACTTCCCACCGTTGATGCGCTTAGGGTCTTGGCTCCAGTTGTGAATTGCCGGCAGGATTTTGTAGTGATCTGCGTATTCGTATGTATACAATGCGTCCTCAGGGGCGATCATCTGCTCGTGCAATTTTTCTCCCGGGCGGATGCCAACGATTTCATGGCGAGCATTGGGCGCAGATGCGGCGGCGATATCGGTAATCTTCATGGAAGGTATCTTCTTGACATAAATCTCGCCACCTACCATGTCCTCGAAGGCCTGCCAGACTAGTTTTACACCCTGCTCCAAGGTAATCATAAAGCGGGTCATACGAGTATCGGTAATAGGTAACACCCCATTGTGGGCAAGACTAAGAAAGTACGGAATCACCGAGCCGCGCGAGCCCATGACGTTTCCGTAACGCACCACTCCAAATCGGACCTCGTCTCCACCTGCGTATGAGTTGCCTGCGATGAATAGCTTATCCGAGGTCAACTTGCTGGCACCGTAAAGATTCGCCGGAGCACTAGCTTTATCAGTGGAGAGTGCCACCACGCGCTTAACCGTCCCTCTGTCGATGCAGGCATCGATGAGGTTCATGGCCCCGATTACATTGGTCTTGACGCACTCGAAGGGGTTGTATTCCGCGGTAGGCACGATCTTGCTAGCGGCCGCGTGCACGACATAATCTATGCCGTTCAGTGCGCGCGCAATGCGTTCCTTGTCACGTACATCGCCGATGAAAAAACGCACCCTTTCGTCGTTGCTGTAGAGCTTGGCCATTTCCCACTGCTTCATCTCATCGCGCGAATAGATTACTAAACGGCGCGGGTTGTATTTAGCCAGCGTCATAGGCACAAATGTGTGTCCAAATGATCCTGTGCCACCCGTGATGAGGATGGAGGAGTTATTAAGCATTGCAGCTACTTTCTAAAGGAGTGTTTTGTGCGGACATGGTCTCCGGATCCGTCCTGATGAGAATGTCGGGATTCATCAACTCCAGATCCTCGCCGTCAACTTCCATGGCAAAACTTTGCATGATGTTATCCGATGTGAGAACGACGCGGTAGCTAGACTTCATTCGCACCACAACCCCCTCCATTCCGGCAAACGCGCCGGACCGAATGCGTACCCGCTGCCCTACCTTCAGAAGAGGGTGGGGTTGGGCGTTGCGCAGAGAAAGACCGGACCGCAGTGCGTCAATCTCGTCCTCTGGTAACGATACCGGTTCGCCCCCGTGCCGTCCACAAATGCCAGCACACCAGGTACTTCCAGCACTCGAACACGCTGCGCCCGCTGGATGCAAACAAAGATATAGCCGGGAAACAGGGGAAGATCCAGAGTGACCCTCGATCCGTCGCTCCACTTGCGATGAGTGCGATAGAGGGGCAGAAAATGCTCGATCTGCCTGACCTCCAGGTGC